>Ga0190334_1000004_pt1 | contig 104674 bp, 90 predicted proteins | sample 48720478_MG_FD_161270 | JGI IMG/M metagenome (GOLD analysis project Ga0190334, IMG submission 161270) | Hydrothermal vent sediment bacterial communities from Southern Trench, Guaymas Basin, Mexico - 4872-04-7-8_MG | ecosystem: Environmental > Aquatic > Marine > Hydrothermal vents > Sediment ... | reverse complement strand
AGTTGGAAATGATTGTAGACATAAAGTAATATTTTAAGTTATAAATGATATAATAAATATTACAATAATTTAATTCTGTAAACCTCCATGGTTGAGAAACTAAAAAAAGTTTTAGCCGCTCCTTTTCAAAAAGCAGCTCTTATTAACAGGCAAGTCATGTTGAACTACCTTCGACCTATGAAAGGAAAATTCCTCGAGTTGGGAGCAGGGCAAGCACCCCTTCTTGAATACTTATTTCATATTGGTCCCCAAAATAAATATGTTATAGATTTACCAGGCATGACTGCTTATTGTCAACAAATTGGCTATAATTGTTGGGAACAAGACATTGGAAAAGAAAATTGGCCTCTCAAAGACAATTCGATTGACGTGATCGTTAGTTCTCAGTGTCTTGAACATATCCCTGAAACAGATCATGTTCTAGAAGAAGTTCACCGAGTTTTAAAACCAGAGGGGTATTTTTTAGTCTCCGTTCCCAATCAAGCAGCTTTAGCATATATAATCATGATGCTTCTCACTATAAATCCTCCGATGAATATGGTCTCAGATAAATATTATGGTTTAGGGAATGTTTTCTCTACAAGAAGATGGCAGAAGTCAGCGGAATTTAATTCCAAAGGACATGGTCATCTCCGTCTCTTTGCCACCAGGGCAATGAATGACTTGCTAAAAATCTACGGTTTTAAAATAATCCGCAACCATGGGGGAACCTGGGGGATTCCTCTTATTGGGCAAATTCTAGCCAAAATATTCCCTTATTACGGCCTTTTTACCATCGTCTTGGCCCAAAAAAAATAAATAACAGCCGAATTATGGAAAATTTAAAGACTCAAGTAGCTAGAAGTGGAGCATGGCTATTTGGAATGCGTTTTGGCTACCAAGTGCTTTATCTGGCCCGCCTGGTTATCCTCGCCAGACTGTTAAATCCTCATGACTTTGGCTTAATGGGCATTGCGCTGCTGACCATGATGACCCTGGAAACATTCACTCATTCTGGCTTTCAGGAAGCCTTAATTCAGAAGAAAGAAAACATCAAGACTTATCTTGACACAGCTTGGACGATGTTGGTTTTAAGGGGAATAATTCTTTTTTTACTCATTATCTTAATCGCTCCTCTGGCCGCCTCCTTTTTTGCTTCCCCCGAAGCAGAAAGACTTATCCAAGCCGTTGGTTTGGCCATTTTAATTCAAGCCTTTACTAATATTGGAATTATTTATTTTCAAAAAGAATTAGAGTTCAATAAGCAGTTTGTTTATATTACCACCGGGGCCTTAATTGAATTTTTGGTAGCTGTCACGGCAGCGTATTATCTGCGGAATGTTTGGGCTCTTTTACTAGGCTTGCTCGCTGGCAAACTCACCCAAGTCATCGTGAGCTATATAATCCATCCCTATAAACCTAAAATCATCCTAGATATAGCCAAAGCTCGGGGGCTATTTCTCTTTGGCAAATGGATCTTGGGTTCCACTGTTCTTGTCTTTCTTATCACTCAAGGTGATGATTTTCTAGTGGGAAAAATAATGGGCGCCGTCATGCTGGGTTTCTACCAAATGGCTTATAAAATTTCCAACACACCAGCCACGGAAATAACAAAGCTTCTAGCTCAGGTTACCCTACCCGCCTTTTCTAAGCTTCAGGATGATCTTTCGACATTAAGAAATGCTTACCTCAAAGTCATTAAATTTACCTCTTTTCTTATTTTTCCCCTCACCGGAATCATCTTCTCGCTGGCTCCAGAACTGGTTAGAATCTTTTTGGGAGCAAAATGGCTACCAATGGTCCCGCCCATGCAAGTTCTTATTTTCGCCGGATTAATCAGAGCTTTAATTTCAACCACCGGGCCTCTTTTTTACAGTCTTGGAAAGCCAAGAATTGATACTCGATGCCAGGTAATCCGCTTCTTTGTTTTGGCCATTAGCATTTATCCATTAGTTACTAAACTGGGATTATTGGGTGCCTCCCTTGCCGTGACAGCTAGCCTCCTATTCTCAGGAATATTTTTTGCTTATCATGCTTTAAAACTGACCAATATTTCACCCTTAGAGTTTGTTAAAGAGCTGGCCATTCCTTTAATTAACACCTCTATTTTTGTGGTGTTTATTTTCTGGTTGAAATCAGTCATTTTTATTGGTTTAGGAAAACTCTTGCTCATCGGCTTGGGAGCCGGCAGTATTTATTTTTTAATGGCTTTCCTCGCTGATAAAATGTATGGTTATAACATCTATTTCCTCATTAAAGAAAATTTATCTTATTTGAAAAAATAATTAATAGGAAATCAAAATAGATGTTGAAGGGGTTGCGTTTCCTGTGCTTAAATGTTTACAATATACTACTTTTTATCCAAATTGTCTATTGATATACTTTGAAATCCACAGGCAGCTTTTCCCAGCTACGGTTACCCCTGAAGATATAGTAAACTTTCTGAAAATGTTTGGGTTTACCAAAACATTAAAAAAATTTAGAGGCACAGAAATTCACGCCATATTTTTTAAACAAAATTAGATAAACTGAAAGAAGACTAATTCCTATTTATGGTTCTCTTTGCTATTTTGGGGATCAATCACCACCAGATTAAATAAGGATCAAGTAACTATTATTTACTTTCTTTATACCCTTTCCTTTGGCGTGCTTTCTTGACAGTCTAAAAACCCTAAGGCTATACTTGTTTTGAAAGAGGTAAAAATGACCCAACTAGAAAGAGCGAAAAAAGGCGAGATTACCCCTGAGATGCAATCGGTGGCCAAAGAAGAACAAATAAAAGTTGATGAACTCGTCCAGCTTATGGCTTCAGGTCGAGTGGTTATTCCTTTTAATCCAGCTCATAAGAATATTCGGGTCATTGGCATTGGCGAAAAACTACGAACGAAAGTTAATGTCAACATTGGCACTTCAGGTGATTTTCCTTTGACTGAGGAGGAATTGAAAAAAGTAGATATCTGCTTGAAATACGGGACTGACACTATCATGGATTTAAGCACCGGAGGAGATATCCGCAAGACTCGTCAAGCAATCCTAAAGAAAGCTCCTTTTCCTTTAGGGACAGTTCCCATCTACGAAACAGCTATTAAGGCTATCGATCAACGAGGGGCCATTGTCCAAATGACCACAGAAGATATCTTTCAAGTCATCGAAGATCAAGCCAAAGAAGGCGTTGACTTTATGACCGTGCACGTGGGACTCACCTCCAAAGCAGTCGAGCGTTTAAAAAACCAAGGACGAGTAGCTGACATTGTTTCCCGCGGCGGAGCTTTTCACCTTGCCTGGATTCTTCATCACCAACAAGAAAATCCCCTTTATGAACATTTCGATCGCCTCCTCGACATTGCTCAGAGTTATGACATAACCCTCAGCCTTGGCGACGGGCTTCGCCCTGGCGCTATTGCTGACGCTACGGACCGCCCTCAAATTGAAGAACTACTAACCTTGGGGGAGTTGGTTCAAAGAGCGAGAGAGGCGGGAGTTCAGGTGATGGTTGAAGGGCCCGGCCATGTTCCTCTAGATCAAATCGAAATGAATATAAAACTGCAAAAAAGATTATGCCAAGGGGCTCCTTTTTATGTATTAGGTCCTCTGGTTACTGATATTGCCCCTGGTTATGACCATATTGTTTCAGCCATAGGGGGAGCCATCGCTGGGGCTGCTGGAGCTGATTTTCTTTGCTACGTTACCCCTAGTGAACACCTTGGTCTTCCTAGTGCTGACGATGTTCGCGAAGGACTCATTGCTTCTAAAATTGCGGCCCACGCCGCCGATTTAGTTAAAGGCGTTCCCGGGGCTTGGGAAAGAGACCGCAAACTCTCGCAAGCAAGAAAAAAACTAGACTGGTTAGCTCAAAAAGATTTAGTCATTGATCCGGTAAAATTTGACGAAATCAGATTAAGGAGAAAAACCTCTTCCACCGCTTGTTCGATGTGCGGTGAATTCTGTGCTATGAAAATTGTTAGCGAATTTTTAGATGGGGGGAGCAAGGTGGATGTCCCCCGATGCTAACTCTCCTGACTCACTCCGCTTTGGAACAGCCGGCATTCCTTCTTTCCTAAAAAACATCTCAACTTGGGAAGGAATTGAAATAGCAGCTAAACTCGGGCTGGACTGCTTTGAACTCGAGCTAGTCAAAAGTAATTGGCTAACTGGAGATATTGCTCAGCGTATCAAACAAACAGCTACCAACTTTGGTATCAAACTAAGCCTCCATGCCTCTTATTTCATTAATTTAAATTCTCCCGAAGAAGGAAAACGCTTAGCCAGTATCGAGCGTTTACTCTCGGCCGCCCGTTGGGCTGAAAAATGTGGAGCTGAGTCAGTAGTTTTTCATTGCGGCTATTATGGTCAGCGGTCTCCCCAAGAATCTTTTCAATCTATCAAAAACTCCCTGCAAGAAATAGTCTCTATTTTAAAATTTGAAAACTCTCCGGTGATTCTTCGCCCGGAAACAATGGGCAGACGTTCCCAATTTGGAACAGTAGAAGAAATTCTTTTTCTTTGTCGCGAAGTGGAAAGGCTGCAACCTTGCCTCGATTTTTCCCATATTCATGCCCGAGAAGGTAAAATCAATAGCTATGCTGAATTTACTCGAATCCTAGTTAAGGTTGAAAAAAAGCTTGGTCAGCAAGCCTTAAAAAACCTTCACCTCCATTTAGCAGGCGTTGATTATAATGAACAAGGAGAAATTAGACATATAAACCTTGAGGAATCAGACTTTCATTTTGATGAATGGATTCAAGCCTTAAAAGATATGAAAGTCGAAGGCACCATCATTTGCGAAAGTCCTGATCAAGCGAGGGATGCCCTCTTACTAAAAAAGCTGTACCTGGGGCAACTAAAGCCAGAAGAAAAGAAATTCTTTGAGGTCCAGTTTAGCCAGGATTAAGCACGAGCAAAGGTTTTGTTCCTAAAAATATTCATTACTTCTTGACCGGGTTTCAAGAAGCTTTTGGGAAATTATAGGGGCCCGTTTATTAGGGAGGCCCGATTTTCATCCGCAAAATACTCTAATCGTATTCCAATTAAGCTCTAATAATACTCTTGACATTCACTAAGGATAGCCATAAACTGGGCAAGATGAGTTCGTCATTAATCGTCTTCATCGGAATTGCCTGTCTTTTTATTCTCCTAGTTAAAACCAAAATCCACCCCTCTTTGCTTTTTGCTTCCCTCCTTTTCCTTTTTTTTCTCCTCAACTACATAAAAGTTGAGGAAATGCTTAATAATTTCGTCAATCCCTCGCTTGTTTCCTTGATTCTTCTCTTAATCCTTGCCCAGGTGATAAATAAAACTTTCCTTCATGATTCTTTGTCCCGCTTGCTCACCAAGAACAAATCTTTATCGCCAACCATTTTTCGCCTTGGCCTGCTCGCTGGAAGTTTATCGGCTTTTATCAATAATACGGCGGTGGTAGCCTCTTTTCTTGCTCCCGTAAAAACAAACCGTCGCTTCCCTCCTTCTAAGCTCCTAATTCCCTTAAGCTACAGCGCCATTTTAGGAGGTACGGTAACTTTAATCGGTACCTCGACTAATTTAATCGTCAACAGCTTCGTTATTGCCGCTGGCCTCCCCTCCTTGCGAATTTTTGATTTCATCTATATTGGGATTCCGCTTCTTCTGGCCGGAGTACTTTATTTAAGCCTTGGGGCCCATCGTCTTCTTCCGGCTATTAAGGAGAAAAAGGCTCCCCCATCCCGTTTTTTCCTTGAAGCTAGAGTCCTTCCGGGGTCACGTCATTGTGGAAAAACAGTGCAAGAAAATAATTTCCGCAATCTCGAAAGTCTATTTTTGGCCGAAATAATTCGTCACGGGAAATTAATCTCCCCAGTTACCCCTGATGAAATTATCGGGGAAGGAGATATTCTGGTTTTTGTGGGGGAGATTAACAGACTAAAAGACATCGAAAAATTTCATCGAATTCAAGTCTTTGAAGAAGAAAATTGGAAAATACTCGAAAAAAACCTGGTGGAGGCCATCATCTCCCATAATTCAACTCTCATTGGCAAAAGCATTAAAGAAGTCAATTTTCGAGCTCGTTTCGATGCTGTCGCCGTGGCCGTCAAAAGGGGTGAGCAAAAACTATCGGGTAAAATAGGCTCCATAAAACTTCAACCAGGAGACAGCCTTGTTTTGGCGGCCGGACATGATTTCGGAACCAAGGAAGACTTAAAAAACCATTTCTATTTTATCAATCCCCTGCCACTGATTAAGAAATTAAATACTACCCAAAGTTTCGTCGCCATTGGTCTGTTTTTAGGAGCTATTATTAGCACTACCGTGGGAATAATTCCCTTGGTAAAATCATTAATGATCGTTTTATTTCTTTACTTTATCTTGGGCTTTCTAACTTTGGAGGAAATAAAAGAAAATCTTCATTTTGAATTAATCATTCTTATCGGTTCAGCCATCGGGATTGCCGAGATTATGATCCGCTCGGGAGCCGCCCAACAAGTGGCCCAAGTAATTATGTCTATCTTCAATCCCTTGGGAACCTGGGGAAGCTTGGTGGGCGTTTTTCTTCTTACTCAGTTGATGACCCTTTTCATCACCAATAATGCCACTGCTGCTCTTTCTTTTCCCATTGGATATACCACCGCCCTCTCCCTCGGAGTTAACCCACTTCCCTTTATCATGGCCGTCGCTTATGGAGCCAGCGGAAATTTTTTAACTCCCTACTCTTATCAAACAAACTTGATGGTTTATGGACCTGGCCACTACCGCTTCCATCATTATCTTCAAACTGGTTTACCTTTGGCCGTCATCTACGGCATTATAACTTGTGGACTCATTCCTTTTTTCTTTCCCTTCTGAATTATTCTTCCTGTTTTTCTGCTCTCTATAATCCTCATAATCAGCCTCCATCCTAAAATCGCTTAAGAAATAATCGCCCCATTCCCAGTTTCATTGATACAGAAGCAATCAAGCTCTTCCCTATCATTGAGGCAGTATCTAAGAGCTTCTAATTGTTTGGGTTATCTTACCTAATCAACGGCTACCTCTCAAAACCAGGCCAACCTTAATGATGACAAACCTTGATGTTATGCTAATTATGACTTTTTCTCGCCTTTTTCCCAGGTAATTCTTCTCCTTTGATTATCCTCCCCACGGTGGAAGCAGAAGAGGCAAAGGGGACAATCAATTGGACTAGTTCTTTTTTAACCCCTAATTCCCCCTCCCTTAAGAAAAAAAAGACAACAAGAAATCAGCCAGAACAAGGCCAAAAATTGAGTGAATAAGGCTTATCAGACTAGAATGAAGCCTAAAAATTAGCAAATTTCTTTTGGTTATTGTAAATTATTTAGCTATTGTAAATTAAAGGTAAGGAAAAACAAATGCTGGCTTTGGGAATTGACTCCGGCACCCAGGGAACCAAGGTTGTTTTAGTCAATTTTAAAGGACAAGTATTAGCTCGAGGCCAAGCTTCTCATCCTCCCCCTTTTGGCCACCACCCGGGTGAAAAACAACAAAATCCTCAAGACTGGATTAAAGCTCTAAAAAAAGCCCTAGGACAAGCTTTAAAGGAAAGCAAAATTAAGCCCCAAGAAATTGTCTGCCTTGGTGTCTCAGCTCAACAACACGGATTCGTTCCTTTAGACCAAGAAGGCAACATTATCCGGCCAGCTAAATTATGGAATGACACCTCCACCGTGGCTGAGACCGAAGAAATCCGTCAAGCTTTAGGCGGGGAAAAGGCCTTTATCGACAAAGTTGGCCTCCATCTGGCGGTGGGTTATACCGCTTCTAAAATTCTCTGGATGAAAAAAAACGAGCCAGAAAACTATAGCCGATTGGCGACGGTTCTGCTTCCCCATAATTACCTGAATTTTGTGATGACCGGAGTACCCCACATGGAATACGGGGATGCCTCAGGAACCGGCGTAATGGACATTCGTCGTCGAACCTGGCACAAGGAAGTCCTCCAGGCAATTGATCCCCAGCTGGAGTCAAAATTACCTTCTTTATCTCATCCCCTTCAACCAGTTGGTTATTTAACCGGAATTTTGAAAGAATATTTTAATTTCGGTAAAGTTCTCGTGGCCGCCGGAGGAGGCGACAACATGATGGCGGCCATCGGGACCGGCAATACCTCGCCTCATCTGGCCACCCTAAGTTTAGGCACTTCCGGAACCATTTTCTTCTACTCGCCTCAACCAGTGATTGATTCCCGCGGCGAAATCGCCGCCTTCTGCGACAGTACCGGGGGGTGGCTGCCCTTGTTGTGCACCATGAATGTCACCAACACCACAGAAAAAATAAAATCTCTATTTAACCTCTCTAACCAAGATCTCGAAGAGCTAGCCGAAAAGGCGCCTGCCGGAGCAGGAGGACTAATTTTCTTGCCTTTCCTCGACGGCGAAAGGGTTCCTGAATTACCTTTTGCCCAAGGTGCCTTTATCGGACTAAATCGCGAGACTTTTTCCCTCCCTTCTCTCGTTCGGTCAGTCTTGGAAGGTACAATTTTTAACCTTGGCTACGGCTGGGCCCGAATAAAGGAACTTAATGTTGATCCCCGGGAAATAAGAGTAACTGGAGGAGGGGCCAAAAATAAAACCTGGTTGAAAATTACTGCTTCCATTCTTCAATGTCCCCTTTTTACCCTTCAAGAAAATGAGGCGGCCGCCTACGGAGCTGCCCTGCAAAGTATCTGGTCTTATCTCAATGAAAAAGGAGAAACAGTTTCCATCCAAGAAATGACAGCCAACTTAGTCAAGAAATCATCTGAGCCTGTTGAGCCTGATCCCCAAGTCGCTAGTCTCTATTCTGAGCTTCAAAAGCGATTTAATCTGGCCTGGCAATCAATTCCTTGGAAATCATTTTCCAGAATTCCCCACCCTCATTAAATAATCCCAAATTTTCTTAATTGATAGAGGCAAAAGAAAGGGCAATGCTCAGGAAAATTACATCAAGTATATCAATTATTTTAGTCAGTCATATTAGGCATTTTTCTGATGCTGGGAAAAATGGTGACAGGCACTATATTAGCTGGTTTTCTTGAAAATGCTGCCGGCCAAAATAAGATGCCTGTGACTATTTTTAATGCATCATAATTAAAATTGAGAAAGAAATATTTTGCTATTCTGCATTTCTTTCTACCCCGCCAATATTTATAATTCAAGCTAATGGCTATCACCCAAGCCATCCCGGTTTTGGAAATACTTTCTTTTGTCTTTTTTGTCTTTTAGAATTTATGAATAGATCAGGTAAATTATAAATGAATAAATCTTGCTCCCTCCCGAAAAATATTTTATTCTTTTTCTTGAGTAATATGCCGGGCTAACTATAACCACAATTTAAAAGGAGGGTAAATGGAAGAATACAAATTATGGATAAACGGCGGCCAGGAAGAAGGTTCAGAAACAAGAGAAATCCTTTCTCCTTACGACCAAACCCCAGTGGCCAAAGTTCATTTTGCCGATCGGGCCTTAATGCATCGAGCTATTGATGCCGCCAGAAAGGCTTTCCTTCAAACCAAGCATCTTTCGAGTTACGAAAGATTTAAAATTTTAGAGAAAATTTCCCGGACTATCTACCAACGAAAAGAAGAATTGGCTCGCTCTATTGCTCTTGTGGCCGGAAAACCTATTCGTTCGGCTCGCCTCGAGGTGGAAAGAGCAGTTAATACTTTTTTAATTGCTGCTGAAGAGTCCAAAAGAATAAATGGCGAATTAATTCCTCTCGATCTAAGCCCAACAACAAAAAATAGATGGGGTATTGTTCGTCGTTTTCCTTTGGGAGTCATCGCCGGGATAACCCCCTTCAACTTTCCCTTAAACTTAGTGGCCCACAAAATGGCCCCCGCCATTGCTGCGGGCAATAGCTTTATTCTCCGGCCTGCCTCGCAAGTTTCTCCAACCGCAATGATCTTGGGGGAAATCGTGCATTCCACTGACTTACCCCCGGGCGGAGTAAACATTGTTCCCTCTGGTTATAACGCTGCCGCTGCCCTCATTGAAGAAGAACAAGTGAAAATGATCACTTTTACCGGGAGTCCGGCGGTGGGGTGGCCTCTGAAAAAGAAAGCCTTCAAAAAAAGAGTCACCCTTGAACTGGGAGGAAATGCCGCGGTGGTAGTTGAACCCGATGCTGATCTCGATTATGTCATTCCCCGCTGCCTCCTGGGCGCTTTTGCTTATGCCGGTCAAATCTGTATTTCCATCCAACGCATCTTTCTTCATCAAAAAATCTACGATAAATTCATGAGTGAATTCATCGAGCAAACCAAGAAACTTCGTGTGGGAGATCCCTTGGATGAAGAAACAGATGTTGGACCGATGATTACTCGGCAAGCAGCCGAAGAAATTGAACGCTGGATTCAAGAAGCTGTCGAAGAGGGAGCCCAGGTTTTGGTTGGCGGTGGCCGGCAAGGAAACTTAGTCGAACCCACCATCTTGGAGAAAGTAAAGCCCGAGCTAAGAATATCCTGGTTGGAAGCATTTGCCCCGATTGTCGTCATTTATCCTTATTCCGATTTTGAGCAGGCTTTAGAAGAAGTAAATTATTCCATCTATGGTCTTCAAGCCGGAGTTTTTACCCGTGATCTTCATAAAGCATTCCTAGCTTTTGAGAAACTGGAAGTGGGGGGAGTAATCATTAACGATATTCCAACCTTCCGAGTTGACCACATGCCTTATGGAGGGATTAAAGAATCGGGCTTTGGTCGAGAAGGACTCCGTTATGCCATCGAAGAAATGACGGAACTTAAATTGATGGCCATAAACCTCAAGACTTAATCCTCATCCTCAATAATTACTAAACTTGACACAATAATTCTCACGACTTAAACTAAAGCTTCATGCTTACCTATCTTCTTTTAATTCTCACTTTACTAATCTCTGGAGGTCTTATATGAAACGGATTCGCCTTTCCACAGTCAGGGATAAAATTAAAGACTTAGTTCAACAAGCTAACTTTGAACTTCAAGATGATGTCCTGAAAATTATCCAGGATTGGGAGCAACAAGAAGAATCCCCGGCGGGAAAAGCTGTGTTATCCCAAATCTTACAAAATGCTCAAATCGCTAGAGAAGAGAAATTAGGACTCTGCCAAGACACCGGGCTAGCTGTCTTTTTTGTTGAATTAGGGGAGCAAGTTCAACTGGAATATGATGATAACTTGCCCAGCCTTAAAGAAGCTATTACCGAAGGAGTCCGTCAAGGTTATGAGGAAGGTTATCTTCGAAAATCTGTGGTTGAAGACCCAGTTAGACGCAAAAATACTGGCGATAACACCCCAGCTTATATCCATTGGGAATTGGTTCCCGGTGAAGTGTTCAAAGTCAGCTTTGTCGCTAAAGGAGGCGGGGCAGAAAACATGAGTGCCATTAGGATGTTTGCCCCGGCCGCTGGCCTAGAGGGAATCGAAGATTTTGTCGTCGAGACCGTGGATAAAGCCGGCTCCAACCCTTGCCCTCCCATCATTGTTGGCGTTGGGGTGGGAGGCAATTTTGAATATTCAGCTCTCCTAGCTAAAAAAGCTCTTCTTCGCCGTCCTCTTGGTAGTCATAATCCTGATCCATTTTACGCGGACATGGAGAAAAGACTTTTGAAGAGAATAAACAATCTAGGTATCGGCCCGCAAGGAATGGGCGGCCGGTGCACAGCCTTAGCTGTTCATGTTGAGTCATTTCCTTGCCATATTGCTTCCATGCCGGCGGCCGTTAACATTCAGTGCCATTCTCACCGGGTCCTGAGTTTTGAGTTGTAACCACGATCAACCAAACATTAATGTTCAGTCCAATTTCAAAGTCTTGGAATTATTTTGGCAAACCAATTTTTTCCAGGGTTTAAACTAAGTAATAAGAGGAGTAAAAATGGTTGAAATAAGATTTCATGGCCGAGGCGGCCAAGGAACAGTCGTGGCCTCAAAAATCCTGGCTGATGCAATCAATAAAGAAGGAAAATACGTTCAAGCTTATCCCGAATTTGGAGTTGAACGACGGGGAGCACCTGTTTACGCTTTTATCCGAATTAATGAGTCACCCATCTACGACAAGAGCCGCATCTACACCCCCGACCACGTCGTCGTTCTCGACCCAACTCTCCTGGAAGCCATCGATATAACGAAAGGCTTAAAAAAAGACGGATGGATTATTATTAACACGGACAAAAAACCCGAAGAAATGAAACTTCCAACCCAATTTAAGGTAGCCACGATTAACGCTACCCAAATTGCCATTAAACATCAACTGGGGACTTTAGCTGCGCCAATCGTCAACACAGGTATTGTCGGAGCAGTGGTTAAAGTTCTCAGGTTAGCCAGCCTTGAATCAGTCGTCCAAGCAGTCAAGGAAGATGTCCCTATTAAACCAGAGGCCAATGCCGCGGCGGCCCAGGATGCCTACGAATTGGTTATTTTTAATTCTTAAAAGGATGGTCATGATGAAAAAACAAGAACCAACCCCTAAAATTGATTTTAAATCGGAAAAAGATATGCCCCTGGCGCCTTACTCACTCGGCCTGATGCTCCACAATTTCACCGGAGCTTGGCGTAACATTCGACCCGAAATCAATCTTAAAGAATGTATCCAGTGTGGCATTTGCTGGAAATTTTGCCCTGATACAGCTATTTATATCGAGAATGAATACCCGGTAATTGATTATACTTACTGTAAAGGCTGCGGACTGTGTGCTGAGGAATGTCCAACCAAATGCATCACCATGGTGGAGGAAGAAAAATGAGAAAAGTCATTATGGGAAATCATGCTCTTTCTTACGGGGCGATGCTCTCCCGAGTTCAAGTTATTGCCGCCTACCCCATAACTCCCCAAACGCAAGTTGTAGAGTTACTGTCAGAAATGTGTGCCGACAAAGTTCTAGATGCCCAGTTCATTAAGGTTGAATCTGAGCATTCGGCTATGGCTGCTTGCCTCGGGGCCTCTCTGGCTGGAGCAAGAACTTTTACCGCTACTTCGGCCCAAGGGCTTGCTCTCATGCATGAACTTCTTCACTGGGCCTCGGGCGGGCGACTCCCCGTGGTTTTAGGGAATATTAATCGAGCCATGGCCCCCGGCTGGAGCATCTGGAGCGACCAAAACGATAGCCTTTCCCAACGGGATACAGGTTGGGTGCAATTTTATTGCGGTTCTAATCAAGAAGTTTTGGATAGTGTCATTCAAGCCTTCAAAGTCGCTGAAAAATTACATATTCCCGCGATGATTATTCTCGACGCCTTTTCTCTCTCCCACACCTACGAAGTAGTCGAAGTTCCCGAGCAAGAAAAAGTAGATGAATACCTGCCTCCTTTCCAACCCAAATTCCGCCTCACTCCTGATGACCCCCATGCTTTTGGGGGATTAACTTCTCCTGACCATTATTTGGAATTACGGTATAAACTCCAAAAGGATATGGAAAAAGCTCCTGCTCTTATCGAGGAAACGGGGCAAGAATTTCAAGAATTATTTGGACGAAAACTTGGACTAGTTGACCCTTATCAATGTGATGACGCCGAAATCATCCTCGTTACTTCGGGAACAGCGGGCTATACGGCTTGTGTGGCAGTCGATCATTTTCGTCAACAGGGCTTGAAGGTTGGGAATTTGCGGATAAGAACATTCCGCCCCTTTCCCTTTGAAATAGTGAGAGACATCTTGTCGCAGGCTAAAAAAGTAGCCGTCGTCGACCGTAATATTTCTTACGGACATCACGGTATTTTCTATCAAGAAATAAAATCCGCCCTTTATGGCCATTCTCCTGTTCCTGTTTTCGGCTATATCACTGGGCTAGGAGGAAGAGACATCACTCTTGACACCTTTAGGCAGATTATTGAGGAGACTCAGAAAAATGATGCTCCCTCCGAGAGAATAAGTTGGATAGGAGTAAAAAAATGAAGGCCGATAAAGAAATAAAAAAGAAAAGGATGCGTCTTTCTCTTCCCCCGGAAGAATACATGCATTCAGGCCATCTAGCCTGTCAAGGATGTGGGGCAACTTTGGCCATGCGGTACGCCCTCAAGGCCTTAGGCCCAAGAACGGCCCTCAGCATTCCAGCTTGTTGTTGGTCGGTTATCGACGGACCTTTTCCCTATTCATCACTATCTATCCCTATTTTTCACTGTGCCTTTGAAACCGCAGCTGTCTCGGCCGCCGGGCTGAAAGCAGGATTAGAAATGGTGGGCGATAAGGAGACAACCGTCGTTGCCTGGGCTGGAGATGGAGGAACTTTCGATATTGGCATCCAAGCTCTCTCGGGCGTGGCCGAAAGAAACGATAACATCATCTATGTCTGCTACGATAACGAAGCCTACATGAATACCGGAATTCAAAGAAGCTCGGCCACTCCTTATGGAGCCTGGACGACAACCACTCCCGTTAAGCACTACAAGAACCGCCCCAAGAAAGACATCGACGCCATCATGGCTGCTCACCGCATTCCCTATTTAGCCACGGCCAATATCTCTTATCCCGAAGACCTCTACCGGAAAGTCCGAAAAGCAAAAGACATCAAAGGAACTCGCTTTATTCACATTTATACTCCATGTCCGACCGGCTGGAAAACTAGACCAGAAGACACAATAAAATTAGGCAAATTGGCGGTCCAAACATGTATTTTTCCTCTTTACGAAGTGGAAGATGGAAGCACCTGGAAAATAAACATCAAGCCGCGAGACAAAAAGCCGGTTAAAGATTACCTCCGCCTTCAAGGTAGATTTCGCCACCTTAATGAAGAAGCCATTAGTTTTATTCAAGAAGAAGTAGATAAGAAATGGGCCCGCCTTCTCAAGTACGAAGAAGTTTCTCCCTTGTAGAGGTAGAGGGTCGGGCCGCGCCAATTAATTTAAATTTTAAATAATTTAGCCTAAATATTCACCCTTAATATTGCGCTTAAATGCGATTTTGAGGTCAAAAATCGCCTTACAGCATTTTTGTTTTCACTTTAACTAGCAACGGGCAATATAAAATCACAGAAACGTTGAATATCAAACCAAAGATAAAAAACTAAAACAGCTCCAGCTAAGGCACCTATTTTCTCAGAAAAGAAACTCAACAATAACAGCCTTTTTTAATTATTGGAAAAAAATCATAATCCTACTGAAGCAAAGCAGACATCGAAGAGAAGTACCCAGTAATCAAAAGTATTCCAATTCCAATTAGAAGAACTCCTCCAACCACCGTTATCACCCGAAAATATTTCCGGATGGATTGGAAATATTCAAAAAACTTGTGGATTAAAACTCCTGCCAACAGGAAAGGCAAACCTAAACCAATCGAATAAATAGCTAATAACATTATTCCTTTACCCAAACTCTGAGTGGTCGCGGCCATGGTTAGAATCGCGCCAAGGATGGGACCAACGCAGGGGGTCCATCCCGCGCCAAAGGCCATCCCCACAACAACGGTGCCCATCATCCCCAAGGGCTTCTCCTGCAGGTGAATTTTCCTTTCTCTTTCCAAAAAAGCTATCCTAAAAACCCCAGCAAAATGAAGTCCAAGAATAATGACAATTATCCCCCCTATCCTTTCCATCCATCTTATATTCTCCGCCAAGAATCGCCCCAAAAAAGTAGCTGAAGCTCCCAAAGAAATAAAGATTAAGGAGAAACCAAGAATAAAAAGGAGCGAATTACTGACAACAACTTTACGGGCTTTCTTCCTGTTGTCGACAGCGGACATTTCCTCTAAAGAAACTCCGGTAATAAAGGCTAAATAAGAAGGGATCAAGGGCAAGATACAAGGAGATAAAAAAGAAAGCAATCCAGCGCTAAAGGCCACAATAACCGAAACGTTCTCTGTACCCGGCATCTTTAGTTAACTGATGATTCTAAGAAATTGGACTATTTATTTAAATTTAGAAAATAATCTTCAACCTTTTCTTTGTCCAGATAACCAACATGCTTATCTCTGATGTTCTTCTGCTTGTCGATGATAATTGTGGTCGGAATAAAGCGACCAGGCTTATAATCTTTAATAATCTCGTCAGTAAACATGGCCACCGGATAGGTAATTTTATATTCCTGGACAAATTGACGAACTTTATTAACTCCTTCACGGTCAACAGAAATTCCGATGATTACTAATCCCTGGTTTTTATATTTCTCATAAATCTCGATAAATCCTGGAATTTCTTGCCGGCAGGGAGGACACCAGGTGGCCCAAAAATTTAAGAAAATTATTTTTCCCTCAAAGTCAGCTAAAGATAGAGTTTGACCATTGAGATCAGTTAAAGTGAAATCAGGGGCTACCTTAAATTCTTCCTCACTGACAACCAAAGCCAGAGAAAAACTTAAAGAGACTACTCCCAACAACAACCAGGAAACAACTAGAGCCTTTTTCATTTCTCTCTCCTTATTTTAGAAATTAGATAGTAATTATAGGGTTTTTCTTTGTTTTTTTCAACAAGCCCTAATTTTTTTTAAAAACCAACTTCCCGCCGACAAAAGTCATCAGGACTTCTGTTTTTTGAATTTCATCTTCGGGGCAAGTAAGAATATTCTGAGATAAAACAACCAGATCAGCCAGTTTTCCTGGGGAAATACTACCTAAAATACTTTCCTGAAATGAGGCGTAAGCCCCGTTAATAGTATAAGAGCGAAGGGCTTCTTCGCGAGTCATTTTCTGCTCAGGATAAAAAAGTGAGCCATCGGCTAACTTCCGCGTTACTGAAGCGTAAAAGCAAGGAATGGGGTCAACATCTTCTACCGGAGCATCGGTTCCATTACAAATGATAGCTCCCGAGTCAATTAATTTTCTCCAAACATAAGCTCCTTCCTGGGCTCGTTGGGGACCCAGCCTCTTCAATACCCATGGCCCGTCGGAGGTACAATGGATTCCTTGCATAGAGGCGATAACTCCCAATTGCCCAAAACGAGGAATATCCTGCGGATGAAGATGTTGGGCATGTTCAATCCGCCATCTCAAATCTTTCTTTTCCGGATGCATCCTAAAAGCTTCTTCATAGATGTTGAGAATTTCCCGATTTGCTCGATCGCCAATAGCATGGGTACAAAGCTGGAAATCATTCTCAATAGCCAGCAAAGCCGTTTGGCGGATAATATCCACGGGAGTGGTGTTGAGGCCTGTACTTGAAGGGAGGTCGAGGTAAGGTTCAAGTAACCAAGCTCCATGCGCTCCTAGCGCTCCATCAATAAATCTCTTAATAGAGCGCACAGTCAGATGATAATCACCATAACCTTCGAAACGATATTTAGCTATTTTTTGGGCTAAGCGGTCATTACTCTCATTGATCATGGGGTATAAACGAATATCTAACTGATTCTCATCAATCATGCGCTTATATAAATCTATTATTTCAAACGAAACCCCGGGATCGTGAACATAAGTAATACCTTTGGCTAAACATTCTTGTTCAGCTAGTTTAACTATTTTGCGTAATTCTTGTTCTTTTTCTTCAGGAGTTTTTTCTGCCTGGTCTTGAGCATAAGCCCGGCTAATTAGAGACTGGGCAGTTTCCCGGAAAACACCAATGGGTTGTCCATCTTTGTCTCTAACAATTTCCCCCCCCGCCGGGTCGGCCGTCTCCCGGGAAATGCCGGCTAACTCCATCGCTTTAGCATTGACCAGAGAAGAGTGTCCACTAGCATGGGTAAGAAGCACCGGGTTATCAGGCGAAACAGCACTTAATTGATGATGAAATGGCAATCCATCAACATTCGGGTCGGGAGTTTTATCCCACTTTTCTTGATGCCAACCTCGTCCGATAATCCACTCTCCAGGTTGAAACCGCTTCACAGCTTCTTTTACCTTGGCCACAATATCATCCCAACTCCGGCAGTCTCTTAAATCGATAGTCATTTTTGATCTTCCAACACTCATAAAATGGGCATGAGAATCAATAAATCCAGGGATCAACGTCTTGCCTGCTAAGTCAATCACCTCAGTTTGTTCCTTAATATAGTCCTCTATTTCTTGGTTTGAACCAGCCGCTACAATCTTCCCTCTTTTAACTGCCAGAGCCTCAGCCTGGGGACTGGTTTCATCAACAGTAATGATCTGGCCATTGATAAAAACAAGGTCAGCTCCTTCTTTTGCCTTTTGACAACCAAGGAAGAATAATGAAAAAGTGACAAATAAGATAGAACTCCAAATTATAGTTTTTTTCATTAACCACCTCTCCTTCTCAAGGTTAATTTACTCGTTAATAATAAGAAGTTTTAGTCCTTAATTTCAAGGAAAAATTATTGATCAGTCAAAAACTAAGACCCATTCCCCAGCCGCCTTGATCTCCCCTTCCTCGTCTTTAGCCGAGAGAAAAAGGCCAAGTAGAATTAGAATGAGTCTCATAATCAGACGCAAGCTTTTAAATGAGAAAAAACTGGTAATCTCCTAGATTAGTAGAAAGGTGATCATTACCTTTTTGACTATCATCCACCAAGGATAATATCAAGCTTGATTCAGAAACGAAAATTAAAAATAAAATTAAATCATATTAAAAATTTAGCCTTCTGACTAATCATTATGGAGTTGACATGATGATAGCTGTTTTTTCAAGCCAATTCACAGCTTGTTTTCACCACCGATAGACGACCGCCGCCCAGGTAAAACCGGCGCCAAAGGCATCTAACACCAGAATATCGCCTTTCTTCAATTTTCCTGCTTCTTTCAATTCATGGATGGCCACGGGAATGGAAGCCACGGAAATATTACCGTAGCGATGGATATTTACGTAAACCTTCTCCGGAGGCAATTTCAATCTTTGCCCCGTAGCGTCAATAATCCTAATGTTGGCTTGATGAGGGATAAGAAAATCCACGTCTGTTTCCTTTAAGCCCGCCCTTTTTAAAGCTTCCACCGCCGCTTCCCCCATCCTCTTGACAGCATATTTAAAAACTTCGTTACCTTTCATATGGAGAAAATGAAGTCTTTTCTCCACTGAATCATGAGAAGCGGGAATTTTTGTTCCTCCCCCGGGAAGAATAAGCAACTCTCCCAGGGAGCCATCTGCTTTCCAGTAAGAGGAAAGCATTCCCGAATCATCTTTACTCTCTTCAAGAATAACCGCCCCGGCCCCATCGCCAAATAACACACAAGTTGAGCGGTCTTCCCAGTTAGTAATTTTCGTCAATAACTCAGCTCCCACCAGAAGAATCCGCCGGGCGGTTCCACCAAAAATTAATCCTTCGGCGACAATCATTCCATAGAGAAATCCCGTACAACCCGCGGACAAATCAAACGCGGGAACATGATCAGCTTGGAGGTGATGTTGAAGACGACAAGCAGTGGAAGGGAAAATGGTATCGGGAGTGGAAGTGGCCACCAGGATCAAATCTAAATCCTCAGCCTTAAGGCCAGCATCTTGGAGTGCTTGACGGGCAGCTTCCGCCGCTAAATCAGAAGTCGCTTGTTCGGCCGAGGCAATGTGCCTTTCTTTTATCCCGGTTCGAGTGACTATCCATTCATCGGAAGTATCGACCATTTTTTCCAAATCCTGATTGGTCAGGATTTTATCAGGGACATAATGCCCCGTTCCGGTAATTTTAATTTTTCGCTTCTCCATTGACTTTTCCCTCTTTTTAAACTGTGTTCTATAGCACAATTGCCTTTATTTTGCAAATCAATTGGAAAAAAAGGGAAATTTATCAGTTTCCTTAATAAAGAAAGGAGCCCGTTAACATTTTTTTATTGCGCTTATAGAAATGTGTGCCCTAATCAGCTTTATTTTCCCTTCTATCTAAGTTAAAATTTAAAAAAAGGATAAAAAATGAATCCCAGACCATTTCTCGGATGGATTTTCGGTCTTGTTTTCCTTCTTTCCTTCGCCAACCAAATCGTAGCCCAAATGAATATCGGCCAGTACGAGGATGAAGCTCCTCTGTCTACCTGGAACCATTTCGGCTGTCCCACCGCTACTTCCCTTTCTCTGGGAATGTCCCAATTAACATTTCCTTTTGATAACTCAATTGCTCTCACCAACCCAGCGCTTTTGCTCAAATTACCGGATATAACAGTAACTCTAAATGGTTCAATAAACCAAGCTTCTCTCTCCCAATTCGGCCTGGTTAATACTGGGGTATTGTTCGCTAACGAAAACCTTTCCCAACGCATCTCAGCTCTCGACTTTGGAGGTTTTTCTCTTAATTACAAGGGCTGGTCCCTGGCTGGAAGTGTTAGCCTTATCGAGTTCTACCACCGCCCCGAGGTTGAACTTCAACAACAATATCAAGGGCAAAATTATTATTCTTTGCGCTTTTCTCAAGATGGTTTCCTTCGCAACTACAATCTGGCCTTGGCTCGGCAAGTAAGACCCTGGTTATTAGTTGGCTTGGGAATTAACCTGATCAGAGGAACTTGGCAACGAGAAGTAAAAGAAGAATGGCTTATCTCCCAAATCACAATTCGAGATTACCGCCAAGAAACCCAACGCGGCTTCTTTATTAATGGAGGAATTACTCTGCTGTGGAACGATAACATCTGGACTAGCTTCAGTTTCCGGACTCCCTTTAAAAAAAGAGCCTCCGGGACAAGCGAACTAAGTTACCAAGCTACCTTTACCCAAACCAATATCAGAATCGCGGCTACGGCCGATAATTCCTATCAAATGCCCCTTATCCTGGGAGGAGGTCTTCTTTGGAAGATATCCCCCTCTTTTCTTTTTGTCAGCGAATTGAAATATTACCGCTGGTCAGATTATCAGGTTTATTTTTTTGAGGAGGATCTTATTCGTGAGTTTCGAGATACTCTCCAAGCAGGAGGAGGGCTAGAATATTTGCTCTCCGGGCGATTCCTAGGTTCACCGGTAGAAATTCCCTTGCGCCTCGGAGTGTTCTATGACCCCCAACCTCCCCCAACTCCCCACACAGCCTACCTAGGATATACAGTAGGCTTGGGCTTCAATTGGCCTCATTGGCAATTTAACCTTGGTTTTAATTTCGCTCAACAAAGAGGCAGCGAAGCTAATTTAAATTTCAACAAATTACTTTTGACTATTTCCTACTTTCATTAAATGAAAACATTAAATAAAGAAAAAATGAGTCAAAAAATAATTAAAAACATTGGCTTGTCTTTGAAAAGTTGGGGGCCGATTTTTCTCATCATGGCGATGGCTATGATTATTACTCCCAGCCAAGCTTCCCTTACCGGTGACGAACATCTCGTCATCAGTATCCCCAACCAGAGCAAATATCTGATGCTTCTTAAACCTTATCCACTGGACTATTTAATGGCCTGGGCAGGAAGAATCTACATCGTGGCTCATCCTGATGAATTACAACTGTTTCACGGGTTAGACATTCCATTTCAATTTAAAAATTTAGCGAAAGCCAACAATGAGCCTTCGCCCCTTTCGACCCACTCCAGCCTTAATGGAGCTTATCATTCCTATGCTGAGGTGGAAGCTGAACTATTTAGTCTAGAGGAAACCTATCCTGAAATATGTCAAATTCACAACCTGGGACAAAGCGTGGAAGGCCGGAATTTATATGCTTTGCAAATAACCGACAACCCTGGTCTAGCTGAAAATGAACCAGGTGTTCTTTTCCTGGGGTGCCACCATGCCCGAGAATGGATATCGGTAGAAGTTCCTCTTCTCCTAGCCCAACATTTAGTTAAAAATTATTCCCTTGACCCTGACATCAAAAACCTGGTGAATCAAAGTGAAATTTGGATAGTTCCCTTGGTCAACCCTGACGGACTAGAATTCAGCATTTATTATTATCGGTATTGGAGAAAAAATCGGCGTAATCTGGGGAATGGGCTTTTTGGAGTTGATCTCAACCGCAACTATAGCTTCCAATGGGGATTAGACAATGTGGGCTCCAGCCCCGATCCATCTTCCGCCATCTATCGGGGCCCAGCGCCTTTTTCTGAGCCGGAAACGCAAGCTATTCGCAATTTTATGGATTCTCATCCCACCATCAAGGCTTTAGTCACCTACCATAGTTTTGGACAAGTTATTCTTTATCCCTGGGGCTACACAGAGGAACCCCCGCCCCAAGAGGAATTGTTATCTTCCTTAGCTTGGTCGATGTCAAAAAAAATAGCCGAAGTTTATGGTAACGAATATGACTTTGGTCAGGCAGGGCTTTCTCTATATCTGACTAATGGTGATACTACCGACTGGGCACTGGGTGTCTACGGAATTCCAGCTTTCACCATTGAACTTCCCCCTATCGATAGGTTTTACGGAGGCTTTTTTAACGCTGAAGAAGATATCCAGAAAGTATCCAACGAAAATTTGCCGGCAGCTCTATTCTTGATCAATTGGGCCCTAGAGATAGAAACTGATACTTACCTTTCTCCTCCCGCGGTTCTCCGGTTAGTAAATCCTTTCTTCAAAGAAATAATAAAAAATTAATTCCCCTTGATTAAATCAACCACTTAAATAAAATACAAAAATCAAGAATATCAAAGTTCCTTTAACTGCTTTTTCATCTCTAGCAAATTCTTGTTTATTCTTTCTAATTGATGAGCATAAAGCATCATCGAATCCTCGTTTTTAATCTTTCCCTCTAAGATCTCCCCTAAAGAAATAAAAAGAGGCTTCATCTCTTCCTGGAGTTTATCATATCTGCGAAGAAGCTTCCCTTTCTCTTGGTCATTCCTGACTATTCGACTTTGAATGTCTTTTTTCTTAATTTCAACTTCATCGACTGTTTTTTTCTTCTTCTCGAGAAGCTCCATTTTTTCTTCAAGGGACCTTTTCTTATTCTCTACTTCCTTTTGCTGGTTTAATCTGGCCCGAAGCGTTCTTGTGAATTCTTTCTTTTTTTCCTCCAGCCAATAATAAGTAGATTCAAAGTGTCCTTCTCTCTTCGGCGCTTTCTCTCCTTCCTCATGATTAATCTCTCTCTTTAGATTATTGATCTGCCGGGCTAATTTTTGCTCTTGATGATGAAGGCGGGTTATTTCATCAATAATTTCTTCTTCCTGCTTTTCCAAAATTGCCAACTTATCTTTCAGCGGATTAATCTCTAACTCTAAATCTTTGAGTTGGGAAGAAAAAGTTTGGTCCACATCTCCTAATTGCTGTTTCAATAAAAATATTTCTTGATCCAACTTATTAATTCTTTCTTTCATCTCCCCTTTTTTTTCTTCGATGGTATCTAGTCTATTTCTTAGACCTTCTCCCAAATTAGGTTGAATTCTTTTCTGCCACGCCTTTTCTCCTATTTCCATTAAAATCTGATTTTTCTTTTTTTCCTCCAATCGAATCTGAACCTGCAGTCGCAATTTAGAAAATTTCTTTCTGGCTCCAAAGAAAAAACTATCTAATTTTTTCCTCAAGTCTCGGTCGCGAAGAAAAATAAACACCACCAGTAAAAATATGACACAAACTAAAAACCAGAATATCCAATAAGGCAGGCCATTTCCTTGAGTTAGGTCAATTGTTGACCTAGGGGTGCTTACTGGCTGAAACTTCATCTTAAATTTTGGATATTGTTTTCAATTTTGAGCTTCTTGTCAACTTTTCCCTTATCCTCAAGAGTTATAGTTTTTTTTTCAATGTTGGTTTAAAATAAAAAGCTATGGTCCCTAAAATTCTCGTTCATATTTGCTGTGCCCCTGATGGACTTTACGTCTTGAAACTCTTGCAGACATCATATAACGTCACTGGCTTTTTTTACAATCCCAATATTCATCCCGGGGAAGAATATCGGCTTCGTCTCGAGGAAACACTGAAAATAGGAGAACTTTTGGAGGTACCAATAATAGTTGGCGACTATGAAGCTGAGAAATGGTTTTCCTTAACTAGAAACTTCAAAGATGAACCAGAGAAAGGCCGCCGCTGTGACCTTTGTTATGCTTGGCGATTAAATAAAACAGGCTGGCAAGCCAAGCAAAATGGTTTTAATTATTTTACGTCTACTTTAACTGTAAGTCCCTGGAAAAAAGCACCGGTAATCAATAAAATTGGCCGGATGCTGGGGAAAAAATGGGGCGTAAATTTTCTGGAGGCAGATTTCAAAAAAAAAGATGGATTCAAAAAAAGTGTCGAACTCTCCCGCCAATACGGGCTCTACCGCCAAAAATACTGTGGCTGTCTTTACAGTCAAAAATAACCAACTAAAAGAAATTGTTCTCGCCCTCGAAAAACTGAATTGGCCCCCCGACCAGGCTGTAGAAGCAACCTTCTTTGGCATCGTCCAAGGCGTTGGCTTCCGTCCTTTCCTTTACCGGATTGCCCATGAATATCACTATAAGGGATGGGTAAAAAATATCGGCTTTGGAGTTAAACTTCATCTTGAAGAACAGGGAAAAAAACCCTATCCTCAGTTTTTTCAAACTTTACTGGAGAAACTTCCGCCTTTAGCTGCAATAAAAAAAATAGAAATATCCCTTGCTCCTCTTGAGAATTGCTCAAAATTTACTATCAAAGCTTCTCAACAAGAAGAAAGCTTTGTTTTCATTTCTCCTGATATCTCAGTTTGCGATCCTTGTTTACAGGAAATGTATGATCCGCGTAATCGTCGTTATCGATATCCTTTTATTAACTGCACTGATTGTGGACCCCGTTACACTATTGTTCAGCAACTTCCTTATGATCGTCCTCAAACAACAATGAGTGAATTTACCCTTTGCCCCGCTTGTCAGCAAGAATACGAGAATCCGCTTGATCGCCGCTATCATGCCCAACCTATTGCTTGCCCCCAATGCGGACCCCAAATAAGACTATTGGAGGCCCAAACTAGAACTCAACTCCAAGGAGGAATAAGAAAAGCGGCTCAGCTTATCAAAGAAGGTTTTATTGTCGCGGTGAAAGGTCTTGGCGGTTTCCATTTAGTGGCTGATCCTTTCAATCACCAAGCAGTGCAGCGCCTAAGAAAAATAAAAAAGAGAGACAAAAAACCATTCGCTCTCATGGCCCGTTCTCTCGAGGTTATCGAAAAGTTTGCCTATCTCACCGCTGCTGAAAAGCAATGGCTTGTTTCTCCCCGCCGTCCGATTGTTCTCCTTCGAAAAAAGCAAGACATCCCCGGAATAGCTCCTTTTCTGAAAGAAATGGGCTTCATGCTTCCTTATACCCCCCTTCATTACCTTCTTTTAGATGAAATTGAACTCGTCATTGCAACCAGTTCCAACCAAAAAGATGCCCCGATAATGAAAGATGACCACCAGATTGATGATCTTTGTGACTTTATCTTAACTCACAATCGCCCTATCCAAATGCGAGCCGATGACTCAGTCTTAAAAGTGGTTAATGAGAAACCTTTATTTTTACGCCGGGCGCGAGGATTTGTACCTTATCCTCAGCCTGTTCCTCAATTTTTAGATATCCCTGCCGAGATAATTGCCCTTGGTGGAGAATTAAAGGACACTATTTCCCTCTATAAACAAGGCTATGTAGTCACAAGTCAATTTCTGGGTGACCTTGATGATTACGAGAACCTTTGTTATTTCGAAGAAACACTCCTCCATCTTCAAAAACTTTTCACTGTTAAACCGCAGCTTCTGATCACTGATCTCCATCCTCACTTTCGAACCACAAGTTATGCTCAAAAACAGAAAACCCCTCACCTCCAAATTCAACATCATTTTGCTCATTCCTTAGCTCCTCTTCTCGAACATGGCTACCTCAGCCAGAAGAAAGTTTTAGGTGTTTCGTGGGACGGATTTGGATTAGGAGCAGACAATCACGCATGGGGGGGAGAATTTTTGCTCCTTAACTATTCATCATTTACTCGCTTGGCGCATTTTAGGGAGGCCCCCTTACCTGGAGGCGATTTAGCCGCCCGTCAACCTTGGCGAATGGCCCTTTCTTACCTTTACACCTACTTTGGAAGCTCATTCTCCCCAATAGAGGCTCTCGAAAAAATACCTACTCAAAAAAAGAACCTTCTCATCCAGATGATCGAGCAGAAACTAAACTCCCCTCCTACTTCGAGTTGTGGCCGCCTTTTCGATGCGGTGGCCTTCTTAGCCCAGGTGGCTCCTTCGGAAATCGAATTTGAAGCTGAGGCGCCAATGAGATTAGAAGCTCTAGCTGAGGAAAAAATAACCACCTCAACTTATCCCTATTTAATTGAAAAAAAGCAATTTCCTTGGATCATCAACTTCTTTCCCCTTTTTGAACACCTGCTTTCTGATATTAAGCAAAGAAAAAATATTGAATTCATAGCCACCAAATTCCACAATACCCTCGTTGAACTGATTGGGAAGGTGGCCGAAGCGGCCAGGAACCAATTCAAAATCGACACGGTTGTCCTCAGCGGCGGGGTTTTTTTAAATTCGTTTTTACTGCGGAGGGTAGAAATTCTTCTCCAAGAAAAAGGATTCCAGGTGCTTCGTCCTCAATTATACTCACCCAACGATGAGTCGCTCTCCCTTGGCCAAATCGCCTATGCTCTCAACTATCTCCGGCGAAATAAAGATAAGAAATAAAAAAAGACCACTTCAATTTCACTCTCTTGCCAGTCGAACAAAATACTCGTTATAGTTATTGCCACTTCCCTCTAATTGGTAATCCCCCCAACAAGTTAAAACCAATATTAATTAAAGAAACAATTAATAAACCAAGTAAACTAAAACCGATCATCCCTAAAACAGCTCCCCCAAGACCAAATAAAATACCTCCATAAAGGTTGCCTTGAATATTTTGGAAAAAGGCTGGCCACCGGGCAATTAAAGTTAAAGGAAGATTCATCACTCCCAGAATAATACCAATAATCATTCCCAAGAAAGTGCCAATTATGCCCCAGAAAAGGGTAAAAGTGAGGGGATGGATACCTTTGATAACGAGTTGGGAAGTGGGATTTTTCTCTAAATTTGTCTTGGTTGTTGTTCTTATCCCTTCTTCAAAAAATGGTTTTTGGGGTTCTTTTTCGGGGGCAAGAATCGAGGTCGAATTAGCTTCACTTTTCTTTTCATTTAACTCACTTCCACAGTATTGGCACACTTCATTACTAAGATCATTTTCATAACCACAATAAATACAAATTGCTTTTTGCTCATTGAGTGAGGGAGGTTGCGACTCGACCCATTTTTCTCCATCAAAATAGTACCATTTCCCTGTGCGAGCACCCAGGGTCCAACATCTCCCCTGTCGATCTTTTATTCTTAATTCCTTCAATCGCTGTTTATATTCCTGACGGGTGATACGATTGAGGCGATATTGCTTTTTGAGAAGACGGAATTCTTTTTCTATTTCGATAAAATTGGTTTCATCATTCATGAATAACTTCTCTCTTTAATTTCACTTCTGGCGCCTGAAACCTTTTCTAATAATTTAACTTTATTCTTTCCCTCTTGCAACTTCTTTAAATCTAAAGGAAACACTTCTAAAATCGTTTCCTCTTTGTTTTTTTTCTTCGCTGAGCTTGAAAATTTTTCTCTTTCCTCAAATTTCCCGTGCCTAATTCAATTATTAAATCTACTAAGTTCTTTAAAATAAGCAAGATTCGTCTAAGTTATTGATAATAAACCAGTTACTAAATGACAAAATTTTGTGCATTTTGTCATATTCTTAAGAAATGACTATATTTCGACTCCTCAACCCCGCAACTTTTCCACAAATTTTCCACAATTTTTGTGAAAATATCCGAGTAATAAAATCACCTTAACCCCTCAAATTCGAAAGTAAATCAAAGAGGGTATATCCTTTAATCGGGTCAGGTATAAAGGAGAGAATAAAGATTATCAACGTCAGCCACCCAATTAATCGTCGAGAAGAAGAAAGTGGCTCATCTTCATCTAAAAGACGGGGATGTTTCAATCCAATAACAGAAATAATAAAAGCCCAGAACAGCCAGCCAATCCAAAAAAATACTCCCATAACCACAAAAAAAATAATCACCAGGGGGGTTAATCTTCGCGACCGGGGGCCCAGAAGAGCATAAATCACATGCCCTCCATCAAGTTGACCAATGGGGAAAAGATTAAAAGCAGTGACTAAAATCCCCACCCAGCCGGCAAAGGCTATGGGATGTAAAATTATATCATTTCCGGGAGAAACATGGCCCAGAACTAAGCGAGTGATAAACTTCAAGATCAGGGGCTCACCAAAAATTATACTTTCCTCCTGAGACATAGAAGGAACAACTCGGGACAAAGAAAGCCCATAGGCTAAAGCAGGGAGAGAAAGAAAAAAGCTGGTTAAAGGACCAGCCACTCCAATATCAAAGAGTTGCTTTTTCCTGGTTATTGGAGATTTAATCTTAATAAAAGCTCCCAAAGTTCCGATTAAAGTCGGAGCTGGAATAAAATAAGGCAAAGTAGCTCGCAGATGATAATGACGGCAAGTTAAGAAATGCCCCAATTCGTGAGCTGACAAAATACCTAGAAGCACAGCCACATATACCCCAGCTAATACCAATACTTGGTCATTAAGAAAAAGCTGGAGACCAGCTTCTTTATTTGACTCAATTTCCCCAATCTTATCAGCAAAAATAAAACTTGCGCTCCAAGTAAGGCCAACTAAATAAGTAGAAATGATGGTAGCTATAAAAAGGACTAAATTTAACCAGAATTTAAGGGGCTGATGGGAATTCTCAGGCGATAGGAAATACTTCTGCTCCCTTGCCGGATTAAAATCTCCCATTTTGGTAAAAAGAAAGCAGGAGCAACCCCTCGCCCCCACTTTCGGAATATTTAAAGTCTAATTAATATAGTTTGGAATTTAGTTTTATTCGCCGTGGAGGGCTTTATACTTTTCCTCCAGCTCTTCTCTTGATTCTTTATGGTTAGGATCAGGAACACAGGCATCAACTGGGCAAACTGCCGCACATTGAGATTCCTCATAGACAGGAATGCATTCAGTGCATTTTTCAGCATCAATAACATAAATTTCATCCCCGGCTTCAATTGCTTGATTGGGGCATTCAGGCTCGCAAGCTCCACAATTAATGCATTCTTCAGTAATCATATAAGCCATCTTTGTCCTCCTCGAATAAAATTGAATTCATATTATATAAATTTTTTCTTCTTTTACAAATACCTTGTCCGTCCACTCTGTTGTTTGTTACTTCGCCTCTTTTTCTTCTCCTTCACCGTTAATCTTTAAAGCCAAGTTCCTGGTCGGCAGGTCTTTATCTTCATTTGCCAGTGCTACTTTCTCGCCATTGAAGCCAGAAAGGGTTACTCTCTTGTCCTTAGGAATCTCTAGCTAACGGCCAAGACTTGGTTCAAGTTTCCCCCAACTGAATTAACTTCTGGCTAGCTTCATAACCGTAATAAGTCTGGCTATATTCGTCTCTAAGCTGAGTATAAATTTTAATTGCTTCGTCAATATTTCCTTTTTCCTCCAAGACCTGGGCTTGGTGAAAAAGGATAATATCGGCCGGAAAATCACTGGGCAGGTTTTTAGTTAATAATTCGTAGATCTCCAAGGCTCGATCGAAGTTTTTTTGGTAACACCAAAGTTGGGCCTGCAAATCCATGGCTTTCACCCAAAGAATATCCTTAGGACGCGGAGGGAATTTCTCTATCCACGAAAGTGCCTTTTCTAGTTCTCCCTTCTCCGCATAGAAAGAAGCCAACTCCAGATAAGCTGCTCTCGAAAACTGTCCTTTCCCAGCCAATTTCTCCAATTCGGCAACTTTAGTTTCATCTTGATTTTCTAAAGCCTGTCTTAATTCGATAATTTGGCCAAATATCCGGCTTTCTTTTTTTAGTTGTTGAGCTTTAACCAAGCGAATACCCACTACCACTAAAATAATTACGACTAGGGCCGATAAAGCTATTGAGAATTCTCTTTTTCTTTGCCAAATCCAGGAATACATCCGAGATAAAGCTGTCTTGAATTCATCCTCTTTTAATTGATGCCGCTCTTTTCTTTTCATTCTTTAACTCCTTGAACTTAAATTTATATCACAACTTTAAATAAAATGGCAATCATAGGTGAGCTTTTCCCTATCCATCATGGTTAGGTAACAAGATGATAAATACTAGATTTAGAATTTTACACGACTTGGCCGGTATAGATCCTTCTCGACTAGAAACCAAGCTCAGGAATGAAATTTTTTTCAGACAAGATAGACCTCTCCATGACTTTCAATCTAAGTTTATCTGGAAGGAGCCCAGCTATTTCTTATCGTTTTCTTTTTCTTTTATTCCACTGGCGCTATTTCACCTGATCATAAGCCGAGATATCAAGGAATCCATGACCTGAAAGATTAAATAAAATCACCTTTTCTTGTTTTTCTTCTCGGGCTCGAAGAGCCTCATCGATGACCACAGCGATAGCGTGAGATGATTCAGGCGCAGGCAAGATTCCCTCGCTCTGCAAGAAAATTTTGGCCGCGGCAAAAATTTTCTCTTGAGAGCAGGCCATTGGTTGCACCAGTCCGAGCTTAACTAGGTGACTGACAAGAGGGGCCATGCCATGGTAACGCAAACCACCAGAGTGAATTGGAGGAGGTATAAATTCCATTCCCAAGGTAAACATAAAAAGAAGCGGAGTCATCCCGGCCGTATCACCATGGTCATACCGTAAATTTCCTTTCGTTAAGGTTGGGCAAGCTACTGGCTCAACAGCAATAAATTTAATTTCGCGGCCTTCTTTTAAGTGTTGGCGGAGAAAAGGAAAAGCAAGTCCGGCAAAATTCGAGCCTCCCCCCACACAGCCAATAATAATATCGGGCTGCAACCCCACTTGCTCTAGCTGCTTAATAGCTTCTTGCCCAATCACAGTTTGATGCATCAGAACAGCGTCTAAAACCGAGCCTAAAGAATACTTAGCCTCTGGGTGCTTAACAGCCACTTCCACTGCTTCGGAAATGGCAATTCCCAAACTCCCTGGATGGTGGGGATCTTCCTGATAAAACTTCTTTCCTATTTTGGTGCTCGGACTGGGGCTTTCCTCCACCTCGGCTCCAAAAAGCTTCATCATTGTCTTGCGGCCTGGTTTTTGACGGTAACTCACTCGAACCATGAAAACTTTTACCTTTAAACCAAAGAAAGAGCCGGCATGAGCGAGAGCTGATCCCCACTGACCTGCTCCGGTCTCAGTGGTCAAAATCTCTACCCCCTCTTGAGCAGCAAGATAGGCCTGCATAATCGCCGTGTTACTCTTATGGCTTCCCGTTGGCCCCACTCCTTCATACTTATAGAGAATATGGGCCGGCGTATCTAAAGCTTTTTTGAGACCAGCCGCATAAATCAAGGGAGTAGGCCGATACAACTCATAGGCAGCCCTAACCTCCCCGGGAATAGCAACAAAAGAATCTAGAGTGCCTTCTTGAGCAATGAATCCGCGAGGGAAGATTACTTCTAACTCTTCTGGTTTCAGAGCTTCCTTTGTTTGAGGATTAAGGGGTGGGGGCGGTAAGGAAGGCAAGTCAGCCTTTAAATTATAAAATTGACTAGGCAGTAAATCCTTTTTTTGGGATGCAAAACGAATCATTTTTAACCTCCTCAAAATGATTTTTCAATGGTAATCACTAAGGATTGGAAAAGATAAAAAGGGAGTGAATATTTAGACTACCGGGCGGAAAAATCCGCCCACCAAAAAGTCCAAGAAGAAAGAGACAAAGGGAGGGATTTTATTTCTGAAGCGGAAGATAAATTCTTATTTCTTAACATTAGCCTTTAAAGCCGGAAATAATTAACATGAAAAAACACTGCCTGTCAATTATTTTTTTATTTTTAGTTCATCTTTTTCTAAATTCATCAGGAAAGCAACGCTGGCTCAGTAAATTATTGAAACCATCATTTCTTTTCAACCTTTGAGCCAACAGGCAGGCTCAACTTTACTTTGTTAAGGATAAATTTATTCCAATTTTGACCTTGTCTCCTAGGGGGTCTATTCTTGTGGCTATTCTGATTCATACAAAATTTCCTCTCTTTTTAGCCTTCCTAGCTCTTTCTTATGGAGGTCTCTTTTAAGTCAGATTTGGTGGTAGTACTTTCCGCAATTGGCAAGTCCTGGCCGGGTTTCGTGGCGGTTATATTTCTATGAATATCAGTGAAAAATAAAAAATGCGCCTGGCAGGACTCGAACCTGCGACCTAGGGATTAGGAATCCCTCGCTCTATCCATCCTGAGCTACAGGCGCATAAAAGCTTCTTTTTAGTTTAACGAAATCATCCCCTGTTTTCAATTAAGGGCGATGATGCTGCATTTCGTTCTTAATAAAGCCACAAGTTGGTCCAACTTTAGGCAACTCCTACGGTTATCTTTTCTTTAAGTAATTTTTTATGGTCCAACCATCATCCCCAAACGGTGAAACTTTTATTTTTGAACTAAAAATCCAAGGGAAGCTGAAAATCTAACTCACATTCATCCGGGAAAGCAAGTTGATCGCCCTTAAATTGAACGGATTTAAATTAAAACTCTGATTTTAATCTCTCTCCAAAGACTCTGGTCTTTTTGAATCCAAGAAAAATAATTAATGACCCAACCTTCTATTTTTTATTTTGTTATAAATTATAAAGGCAAACAATACTTAGTTAACTCTGAGAAGATAATTTATGAGCCCATTTTTGCAATCTATCTTTCAAGCTTGTATTTCTGAGGATAGGCTTATTATTTTTAATGGCAATATGAAGAGCCTTATAAGTTCCGACGATCACGCATAGCTTTTTCGCTCTGGTCAAGGCGGTATAGAAAAGATTTCTTTGCAACATAATATAGTGTTGGGTCATTAATGGAATAACCACTGCCTGATACTCACTTCCCTGGGCCTTGTGAACCGAGAGAGCATAAGCCAAGCTGATTTCATTTAACTCATCCTGTTCATAGACTAACACTCGTCCTTCAAAATCGACAAAAAGACGGAAAAAATTCTTATCGACATGAACGATAGTCCCCATATCGCCGTTATAAACATCTTTTTCGTAATTGTTGCGAAGTTGCATAACCTTGTCTCTAACCTTAAATTGCCGAGTTCCCAAGCGCAGGCCTTCTGAGGAAGGATTAAGCCGCTTCTGGAGCTCCCGATTTAGATGGTCAACACCCACCAATCCCCGATACATCGGGCTAATAACTTGAATATCAAGAGAAAGAGGAGGAATCCCCAACTTATGAGGAATTCGAGAAGTGCATAAATCCACAATCAACTGAAAAGCCTTTTCTTCATCTTCCTGGTTTATAAAATAAAAATCGGAATCCTTTTCCCCCCGGGGTGGATAGATCAGCGACTGTCCAGCATTGACTCGATGAGCATTCTGGACAATAAGACCACCTTTTTCCTGCCGAAATATCTCATCAAGAACCACAACTTCAACTTGGCTTGACTCGATAAGATCGTGGAGAATATTACCCGGGCCCACCGAAGGAAGTTGATCCTTGTCACCCACTAAAACCAAATGCATCCAATGAGGCAGGGCTTTAAGTAAGGAATGCATCAAAGGTAAATCAACCATCGAAAATTCATCGACGACTAAGAAATCTCCCACCAGCGGTCTTTGTTCATTCCTTCGAAACGAACTGGTTTTGGGATTATATTCTAATAACCGATGGATGGTTTTTGCTTCTCGGCCAGTTGCTTCTGACAATCTTTTCGCTGCTCTTCCGGTTGGAGCAGCTAACAGCAATCTTCGTCCCCATTGGTGAAGTATCTCCGCTAAAAGATAAATAATTGTGGTTTTGCCTGTTCCTGGCCCTCCCGTTAAAACTAACACTTTGTGATTTAGGGCTTTCTGAATGGCCATCCTTTGTTTGCCCGTAAGAGTAAAACGAGTTTTCTGCTCAATCTCTTTTATTGTCTTCTCCGGGGAATGGAGAGGCTTGATCACGGGATATTCAGCTAAGCGAATTAAGAGTTGGGCCACTTCCTCTTCAGCTAGATAAAAATAAGGCAGATAAACTCCTTGTTCACCTCGTTGATCCTCAATCACCAAAGATTGATCTTGCTGCAAAGAAGAAATTACCTGAACCACCTCCTCTTCGGCTACCCCAAGGTCCCTTTGGCAAGTTATCAATAAATCTTCATATTTTCCAAAAACATGCCCTTCTTCAGTGGCCTTTTTCAGAAGATAATAAATATAAGCTTTGATTCTTTCCGGAGAATTGGCCTTCAGACCAAGTTTCATCGCTATTTCATCGGCTGTTTTAAACCCAATCCCCCAGATGTCATAACAAACTTGATAAGGATTCTGTTTCAAAATGAAAAATGATTTTTCACCATAGTGGCGATATATTCTAGTGGCTAAGGAGGTAGATACATTATATTGCTGGAGAAAAATTATAAGCTCCCGAATATCTTCATGTTCGGCCCAGGCCTTTTTTATTTCCTTTAATTTTTTCTGCCCAATCCCCTCTATTTGGAGCAGTTTTTCCGGGCTACTAGAGATTATATCTAGCGTCCGGTCTTGAAAAACATTAGTAATTCTCTGAGCAAGAACAGGCCCAATTCCTTTAATTAATCCCGAGGCAAGAAATTTCTCGATACCTTTCACCGAAGAAGGCAAAAGGGGAATAAAATTTTTCGCTCTTAATTGTCGCCCATAACGAGGGTTTACTTCCCAATTCCCTTCAATTTTTAGCAACTCCCCAGCCGCTAGAGGGGGGAAATTACCCACCACCGTAATATTTTCCCCCTCTTCAGTAATCAAGGTAAAAACCGAGTAACCTGTTTCTGGGCTGAAATAAATAACTTCTTCAATGGTTCCTTTTTTAACATCCATTAAATGTTTATATTCCTTAGCATTAAATTCTTGATAACAGGATCCTCATTTCCTCTTTCCTCTCAGTCTATTGGCCCGACCCCTTAAACCGATGATTACCTCATCTCCCACTTCAACTCCTAAGGTTTGAGCGGCTGATCCCTCTCTGAGGAAGATTTCAACGAGACCCAGGCTCCCAATTAGAAAAGAGACTTTTCCATACGGGGCCGCGGCGTAGGTTGAAGAATAATGACTTATCTGCTTGTTTTTTATTCTCAGAAAAAAATTGCTTTCTTGGCTCTTCGTAGCTAATTCCTTTAACCATGAGCCTTCAACATTAGTTATAACATTTCCAAATTGATCAATATAGAAAACTTCGCCCTTCAGCTCTTCACCCGCCAGGGAAGGCTCCTGGTTAGCAAACCGGAACCAGCGACTAGTCGGGGGGCCAAATTCGGCTGGGTCTATTCCCAAACTCAACCAAGCGGCCACCGGGGCCATTTTATCTCGGGCTTCAAAAGTAGTTGGCGAGGGAGTAAGAAAAAAACGAGGATTCTTAACCTCGTACAAACAAACTAATTTTTCAGAAGATAAGACATAGGTCAACAGGCCATTATCAGGAGAAATAAAATAATATTTTCCAGTTTGAGCTAAGAGTATTCTTCTCGAGGTCCCAACCCCAGGGTCAACAACAGTTAAAAAAATAGTTCCTCGAGGAAAAAATCGGTAGGAAGCGAAGAGCTGAAAAGCCCCCTTTTGAATATTAAAGGCCTCAACTCCGTGGGTAATATCAATTATTCTGACTTGGGGATTGATGGAAGTAATCACCCCCTTAAGAACTCCAACAAAGTAATCACTTCCCCCAAAATCAGTTAAAAGAGCAATAACAGCCGAGGTAAACATTAACTAAATGATAAGGGAAAAAATTGAGGCGGGTCAACCTTTCTCTATGGAAAAGCCTTCAGACCCCCTAATTCCTAAAAATCAGGATTAAGAAAACACTTTCTTAACACTCGTGTCAAGACTACCCCGAAAAAGTCATTTCGACCAGTCGAGTCAAGCTTGAAAATATTATATATTGGGCAATATTCGCCGGTAGATTATCCCTTCACCCCCATCTTTTTCCTCGAGTTGACCAGCTTTATAAATCATGCTAACTTCTCTTAAGATGAAATTGCTACGGGTCGTCTTTAATTCATTCCTCATTGCTCTCTTTTTCTGCTATCTTTTAGCCTTCCTCATGCAAGAACTCAATTTTTTTCTTCCTTTTAATTTATTTAACCTTCTCCAAATTACCTTGTTTCTTTTTCTCAGTTACGGATTAATTGTTTTTCTGCTCACCATCGTTATTTTCTTTTTAGTCCAATTCTTCCGGGGCCAAAAAATAAACCTTGCTTGGTTTTCTCCTTCTTTTTTGATCTTGGGTTTTACCCTTGGCCTGCTAATTTTGCTTGTGATCTTCAAAATCAATTTTTCTTTTTTCCGTTCTTTTTATACGCCAGAAAATTTTAACCGGATTAACCAACAGCAACTTGTCTTCTTTATTATCATCTTTACTGGCTTGAGTTGTTTCTATTTCCTTATTAAAACTAATAAAAAAATCCTTCCTCTCAGTGTTTATTTTTCCTTATTGGTCATTGCTAATCTAATCATTTTTTCGCAACGACCTTCTCTCAATTTAGTCGAAAACAAGGGTTCCAACTACTTTGAAATAAAAACACCAGAAAAAATGGTAACCATTATTGGGTTAGAAGGGCTCTCCTTCGATTTTTTGATTCCTCTCGCTGATGAACAAAAACTGCCTAATTTCTCGTGGCTTTTCGAAGAAGGAAGCTGGGGACAATTACATTCTTTCACTCCCAACGATCCTTTTATCCTTAACAAAAGTATCTTCACCGGCAAATTGCCAGCCAACCATTACCATTTTTCTCGCTATAAGTACTATCTTCCCAACTTGAAATGGCCTCTTCAAGTCGTTCCTCGATTTATTTTCTTTCGGCAATTAACGCGCTTCGGGCTCCTAACTCTTTCTCCTCTTCCCCTCAGTAGTTACGGTAACGATCTTTGGGAGATAATTCGTCTAAATCAAGGAAAAGCCCTTAGAAAAGACTGGCCTTATAATTACCAAACCTTTCTTCCCGAAGAAGCCCTCAAGTCATTTCATCGTATTTTTCCTGAATTTCAAAGCGAAGATGCTTTTCTCATCTCTATCCTGAAAGAAGCCTTTCTGGAGGATTATGAATTCGAAAAGACTTTTTACAGTGAAAAAAACCACCTATCTCCCCATTTAAGTTCTCTGTTTCTGGATGGGTTAAATGAAGTCGAGGCTTACTTTTACAAATTTTATTTCCCCGATTATTTCGGTGAAATTTCTCAAGATGATATCCGCCGCTACCGCCCGGTAATTGAAAAGTATTATCAATTTTACGACCAAATTATTGGTAAATATTTAGCCACTCTAAAAGACAATGAACTTCTCGTAATTTACTCTCCTCATGGAGTAGAACCGCTTTCTTTATGGAAAAGAGTTGTTGAATGGCTCTTTGGAAATTCAAACATTTCGGCTGACCATGATCTCGGTCCAGATGGGGTGGTTTTCTTTTTTGGTAAAGAGGTCGCCCGAGGAAAAAACATCGGCTATATCTCCCTAACAGATTTAGCTCCAACCATCCTTTATTACTTAGGTCTTCCGGTCGCCCGTGATATGGATGGAATTGTGCGCAGCACGGTTTTCACCCCCAGTTTTACCGCCGAGAACCCCATTTTTTATATTACTACTTATGAAAAATAAGAAATAATTAATTACTCTGTTCTTCTTTAAGGTAGTTTAAATTAAGATAATCTATCTAAATCCAAAATAAATACTGCTGGAGACCTAACAACTAGTTTATTACTTTCAGAAGACGTGACCATCTCGCCTTGGGGATAAAATTGGCCAACTTCCGAAGCCTGTCTTTTAGACTGGTTTTCAAATAAGCATCTCTTTCGGCCTGATAGGAAAAATAGATGATCCACGGCCGGCCTTTAATATAATCCAAGGGGAGAAAACCCCAATACCGACTGTCTAAGCTATTATCCCGGTTATCGCCCATTACAAAACAATGACCAGGAGGAACAACAATTGGGCCAAAATTATCTCTTATAACTTCTTCATATCGGTAATAATCAGATTTCTGGTAAACCTGATTGTCGATATGCACTTTATATTTTTCGGGGATGGGTTGATCATTAATATAAACTTGCTTATCTTTGATTTCCACCTTCTCGCCTTCTAAGGCAATAACTCTTTTGACATAATCTACCGATAGATCACGAGGATATTTAAAAACAACAATATCATACCGCCGGAGCTTCCGCCGGGGGAGAATCCATTTCTCTCCAGGAAGAACAGGTTGTAGATAGGCCATTTTATTGACTAAAAGAAAATCTCCGACCAATAACGTTGGCTCCATTGAACCAGTAGGAATTTGAAAAGCCTGAACAACGAAAGTCATCACAAAAAAAACAAAGATTGCTGTTTCGGCGATAAGTTCAAAATATTCACGAAAAATACTTTTATCTTTTTTGCCTTCCTTGGTTGAATCCATTTTAGCCTCACTACTTTATTGATGCTTAAATATAATACAAAAAAAGTAAGCGAGCAAGATTCACTATCTAAACTCACCTAGGGATCGACCTTAATTATTTATTCCGGCCAATTAAGCTTATCAATTAGACTCCTAAGGAGGAAAAAAAATTACTGCCCCAAATTCTAGAGTAAAGAATAGGACTCTCTCTAGGCCCAGCCAAAATTAAGAAAGGACAAAATTTCTTCTTGATAGAGTTTCCAAAATTAGTTCTCTGGCTTTCCATTAACCCGATAATTTATCGCCATTCTTTTGAGATGAGGCCAGAAATTAATCAATCAATTAAAAAATTAAAATATCTGCTGGTTATTACCTAAAAATATCCTGATTAAACTTGGCTAATCATCAAGGTCAAGGTATACTTAATTTAAGGTATAAATATTTTAATCATTCTAAAATATAATGATAAAATGAAGTTTGCTCTTTTCGGCTTTCCTCAAACAGGAAAAACCACTCTTTTCAATCTCTTAACCGGAGCCGAATATGAAATCGCCTCTTTCCCCACCCACCGAGATGGTATCCACCAAAGAACCTGCGCAATTCCAGATGAGAGACTGGAGAAACTAGCCCGTCTTTTTCCTGACAAAGAAAAAAAACCAGCTACCATTGACTTTATCGATTTAGCTGGTTTTCGGCCCGGGGAGCTTAAAACTTCTGCTTATTTAGCCCAACTTAGACTTATGGACGGCTTAGCTCATGTTGTTCGAGGTTTCGAGGCCCCTCAGATCCCCCACCTTTTTCCCGAAATAAACCCCCATCATGATATTCAATCGATGGAAGAAGAATTAATTTTAGCTGACCTGCTCACCATTGAAAAGAGACTTTCTAAACTAGCCAAAGAGCTCCGTGGCAAAAAGACCGAACAACTTATTCGGGAAAAAGATTTGCTCGTCAAAGCTCAAGAACATCTCCTTCAAGGCAAACCACTGCGAGAAATTTACTTTTCCCCCGAGGAGGAGAAGCGCCTCCGAGCCTACAGTTTTCTCAGTCAAAAGCCCATAGTTCAGATAATTAATGTTGATGAAACCCATCTGGATAAACTAAATAAACCCCAAGAATTTCTTCTTCATCTTGGCCCGAAGCAAGGAGTAATGGTTTTCGGCGGCCAAATTGAATATGAAATCAGCCAACTACCAGCCGAAGAACAGCAACAATTTCTCCGAGAATATGGCTTAGGGGAGTTTAGTATCCAAAAATTTCTGAGAATAAGCTTTCAAGTGCTGGAACTGATTAATTTTTACACAGTCGGCAAAACTGAAGTTAAAGCCTGGACAATTCCCCAAAACACTCCTGCTCCTCAAGCTGCCGGAGTGATTCATTCAGATATGGAAAAGGGATTCATCCGGGCCGAGGTTATTAGCGTCGATGATCTTCTGCAAGCTGGGTCCTTTTCCTCAGCCCGCGAAAAAGGTTTAATTCAAACTCACGGCAAAGATTACCATATTATAGATGGAGACGTTGTTTATTTTCGTTTTTCACCTTAAAATATTTCGAGCTCTTGTTGATTAGTTAGTCCGGGGACCCTTAAGGGAAAGAATAAAAAATTAAATTCAGGAAAAAACGCCGTCCTTTTTATGTTGAAAAAACAGCATGGCTAATAACAAAGTTGAACTGGAGAGTCATTTCCGGTAATTATTAGGGGCGGTGAGGTTTCATGAACACCAGCCACAAATTAAGCGAGAAAAGATGAAAATAAAATATTTCAAATTGAAAAAGGATAATAAATTTTAATGATGAAACCAACCTTTAAAATTTTAGTTCAAGATAACCAGTCAGCAGCCCGGACAGGAGTAATTAACACCGCTCATGGCCCAATTTACACTCCTGCTTTTGCTCCGGTTGGTAGCCAAGGTACAGTCAAAGCTCTAACTCACGAGCTAGTTAACCAGCTCGGAGCTCAATTAGTCCTCGTCAACGCTTACCATCTCTTCCTCCGGCCCGGCCTAGAGGTAATAAAAAAAATGAAAGGCGTTCATAATTTCATCTCTTGGCCTAAAGCGATTCTTTCTGATTCTGGTGGCTTTCAAATTTACAGTCTTTCTCCTTTGACCAAAGTTCATGAAGAAGGGGTGTCCTTTGCTTCCCACTTAGACGGCGCAAAAATTTTTTTAACTCCTCAAGATGTAGTCGAAATTCAAGCTATTCTTGGCTCGGATATAATTATGCCCCTTGACTACTTCACTCCTTATCCTTCCTCTTACGAGCAAGCCAAGTCAGCTACTCAGAAGACTTCTTCCTGGGCAAGGGAGAGTAAAGAATATTTCTCCTCGCTTAATAATAATCACCAACTTCTATTCGGCATTGGCCAAGGGGGGACTTTCTCTGATCTTCGCCAAAAAAGCATCGAAGATCTCTTGGAACTAGACTTTGATGGTTACGCTTTAGGAGGCCTCGGGCTGGGAGAACCAAAATCATTATTTTTTGAGATTGTCAGTCAATCAACTTCTTCTCTTCCCTTGGAAAAGCCTCGTTATCTAATGGGAGTTGGCTATCTAGAGGACATCGTCGAAGCAGTAGCTCTAGGGGTAGATCTCTTTGATTGTGTATTGCCGACGCGCAACGCCAGAAATGGAACTCTCTTTACTTCCCAAGGACGATTACGTCTTAAGAGAGCCCAATACGCCACTGACGAAAGACCCATTGATGAAAATTGTCAATGCTATACCTGCCAACATTTTTCCCGAGCTTATTTACGCCATCTTTTTGAGCGAAGCGAAATAACTTCCGCCATTTTAAACACCATTCACAATCTCTATTTTTATCTTGACATCTTCCGGAAAATACGGCAAGCTATTTCTTCTAATTCCTTCCTTAAATTTAAGGAAGATTTTCTTAAAAAAAGTTTTAAGGATAAAGAAAATGAGTTTGCTTAATTTTTTTTATGGGAGCCAACAAAGTGCCCCTTCTTCCTCGGGGGGAAATCTTTTTTCGGCCCTGATCCCTTTTATCCTGGTTTTTGTTATTTTTTACCTCCTCATTATCCTTCCCTCGCGAAAAAGACAGAAAAAACATCAATTAATGGTTGAAAACCTCCAACCGGGAGATAAGGTCCTCACCACCGGGGGAATTTATGGAACCGTCATGGGAGTTCAAAAAGATAAAATCGAATTAAAAATTGCTTCTAATGTCAAAGTCGACGTGGCTAAAAGTGCCGTGGCGGCAGTGCTTACTCCTCGAGAAGTAAAAAAAGATTAACTAAACTTAAAAATGGTCAGGTAAAATGAAAAAGAATTTACGCTGGAAAATAATCCTGGTCGTTGTTGTCATCGGACTCTGTCTCTATCTTTCCTATCCCCCAGGGGAAAAAATTCATCTTGGCTTGGACCTCAAGGGAGGTATGCACCTTGTGCTGCAAGTCCTAACTGATGACGCCATCAATATTGAAACTGATCAAGCCATCCTTCGGCTTCAAGAACAATTGAAAAAAGAAGAGATTAATTTTGAAAACATAACCAAAGGCCGTTTAGGGGAGATAATCCTGACTTCATTTGACCAGGAAAAAGAAGGCCAGCTGCGCAAGATTATCGATGAATATTTTCGGGATTGGGACTCTTCATTTTCAGGTAATAAAGTAACGCTCAAAATAAAGCCAGGCGTGGCCACCTATCTTCGGGAGCAGTCAGTCCGCCAAGCTTTAGAAACTCTTCGCAATAGAATTGATGAACTTGGTCTAACCGAGCCCACTATCCAACGGCAAGGCATAGCTGGAGATAGGATCATCGTTGAACTTCCCGGGGTTGATAATCCTGAGAGAGTTAAGGAAATCATCAAGACCACCGCCTTGCTGGAATGGCGTTTGGTGATTGCCGGACCCGCCCCTGACAAAGAAACTCTTCTCCAAAAATATGGAGGAGAGTTACCTCCTGATTTAGAAATTTTGCCCGGTGATCCAAAACGCACCCAAGGAGGCTATTATCTTGTCCAAAGAGTGTCTCCTGTAGTGGGCAAGGACCTTAGAAATGCTCGCCGGAGCATTGATGAATGGAATAATCCGGCCGTGGCTTTTACTTTAAGCCCTGATGCCGGCAAAAGATTCTACAAGTTTACCAGTGATCACATCGGAGAACCTTTAGCCGTTGTTCTCGACGGCAAAGTACAACAAGTAGCCACCATCGAAGATAGAATCAGAGATAGTGGGATAATCCGGGGACGCTTTACCCAAGAAGAAGCTGAAGATATTGCTCTTGTGTTGCGAGCAGGTCCTCTCCCGGCAACCATAAAATACCTGGAAGAAAGGACCATTGGCCCTTCTTTGGGCGCTGATTCCATCCGCAAAGGCTTACGAGCCACCATCATTGCTTTGCTCTTAGTGATGGGATTTATGATTTTTTATTACCGAGTTTCAGGTATCAATGCTGTCGTGGCTCTAATTCTCAATATCATCATTTTAATGGGAGCTCTTTCCTACTTTAAAGCTACTCTCACCTTGCCCGGAATTGCCGGAATAATTTTAACTATCGGGATGGCGGTGGACGCTAACGTTCTAATTTTTGAAAGAATAAGAGAAGAATTAGCCACTGGCAAGAATGTCCTCAGCGCTGTTTCCAGCGGCTTTTCCCGCGCCTTTCGCACCATTCTCGATGCTAACATCACCACCATCATTGCCGCTATTTTTCTCTTTCAATTTGGCACCGGAGCGGTTAAAGGCTTTGCTGTCACCCTTATTATCGGAATTACGGCCTCTATGTTTACCGCCGTTTTTGTGTCTCGAATTATTTTTGATGTCTATCTAGGCAAAAAAAAGAAAATCAAGAAGTTGAGTATTTAAAATGCAGATTTTTAAGAACCCAAATTTTGATTTCATGAAGTTCAAATTCTTCGCTTTTGGCCTTTCCGCGATAATCATTCTGGTGGGGCTCCTCAACATGACCATCGGGAAAGGGATCAACTATGGAATAGATTTTGCCGGAGGGACACTAATCAGAGTAATCTTCAAGAATCCAGTCCCCATCGATACTATCCGTTCTTTGCTCAACTCCCAAGGCCTAGGAAAAAGTAGAATCCAGGAAGTTGGGGCCACGCAACAAGAATATATCATCCGCACTTTACAGCTAACTGGCGAAGATATCCAAGACGAACTGGAAGCCCACGAAATAATCGGCAATAAAGTTGTTGATACTCTCCGGCCAAGTGAAGATAAAACTAATTTGGAGGCCGGCCTTCTTGACTTGAACAGTATTGACGTTCAAGATTTGACTGAACTTCTGCCCCCTGAGTTAGAGAACAGAGAAAACATCGCCCAGCAGATTATTGATTACCGCCGGGTTAAAGGGATTATTAAATCATTTGAGGATTTAAGCACTAGTCTCAATCTTCCCCCAGAAGCTCTGACTGCTCTCAAGGAAAAAACATTTTTGGGCAATTTAGCCATTCTCAGTAGAGAAACGGTGGGTCCCCAGGTTGGCCACGATCTGCGGCGGAAGGCTACTCAGGCAACCATTTGGGCCCTAATCGGGATGCTCATTTACATTGGCTTGCGTTTTAAATTTGCTTATGGAATATCGGCTATTCTAACCCTAGCCCATGATGTCCTGGTTACGGTGGGCATCTTTTCTTTAACTAATCGCGAGCTCAATTTGCCCGTTATTGCCGCCATTTTAACAATTGTCGGTTACTCGTTAAATGACACTATCGTTATTTTTGACCGAATTAGAGATAACCTCCGGATTCTCCGCAAAGACCCATTGGTGAAGATTATTAATACGAGCATCAACCAAACACTGAGCCGGACGATTATCACTTCCGGCACAACTTTATTAACCGTGATTGCCCTTTTTCTTTTTGGTGGCGAAGTGATTAATGATTTTGCTTTCACCATGATTATTGGTGTACTTGCCGGAACTTATTCCTCTATTTATCAATCATGTGCCTACCTTTATTTCTGGAACACCATTTTCAAGCCAAAAAAAGGACTTAGAAAATGAACTTTTCTCTTGTCAAAGAGAAAAAAATTCTTTATACTTTGGAAGGCAAGCTTGATTACAATTAAATGAAAATATGAGGTAAAGAAAATGGCCGAAAAAACAAAGCCAAAAGAAGAAATACCAGATATCTTCAAAGATTCTTTCTTCAAAGGTGAAAAAGGAAGAGCACGTCGAGCCATTGCTTTTCCGATTGCTTTCTTATTGCATGCTACTTTGGTAGCCGCAATGATTGTCATTCCTTTACTAAATACAACTAATCTACCAGAAGTAGAAGTTTACAGCGCCTTTCTTGCTCCTCCCCCACCCCCTCCACCACCTCCCCCTCCCCCAGCTAAAAAACGGTCGAGCTCACGGTCAAGAACGAGGATAAAGCCTGTTCAAGCTAAAGCAACTGTGCAACCTGGTCAGCTAGTTGCCCCCGTTGAAATTCCCGAGGAAATTGCCGAGGAAGAATTGACTGATATTGGGATTGAAGGCGGCGTGGAAGGCGGCGTGGAAGGCGGCGTCGTCGGAGGTGTTCTTGGTGGTGTAGTTGGAGGAGTTCTAGGCGGAGTGGTTGGAGAAGTTGAAGCTCCGGTCAGAGCGGTTGGTGAAATAAAGCCTCCCAAACTTATTAAAAAGGTCGATCCTGTTTATCCCGAAATTGCCAGGCAAGCTCGAGTTGAGGGAGTCGTCATCCTCGAGTGTACTACTGACATTTACGGTCGCGTTCAAAATATAAAAGTTCTTCGCTCTATTCCTTTACTTGACCAGGCAGCAATCGATGCTGTCCGTCAATGGGTTTATGAGCCGATGATCATCAATGGACGACCTCGCGGTGTCATCTTTACCGTTACTGTCACTTTTAAATTGAAATAAAAGCTGCAATGGCTTTCGTTATTAAAAAAAGGAGGTAAGTAAAATGCAATTTGGTCTGATTGAAATGTGGCAGGCCATGGGAGTAGTGGCCAAGGCAGTCGCGATCACCTTAATTATCCTTTCTATCATTGCTCTCTATCGCTTATTCGAACGGCTGTTAGTTTTCTCCCGTGCCAATCGGAAATCAAAAGTAGTTGCTCCCAAACTTGCTGATCTTCTCAAACAAGGAAAGATTCAAGAGGCCCTGACTCTTTCTTCCAAGAAGGAATATAGGGGTAGCCACTTAGCCCGGATTACTGCGGCTGGTGTCAAAGAGTTCTTGGAAGGAAAAGAGGCTAATATTCCCCTTGAAGAACAAATTGAATCTGCTAGAAGAGGCTGTGAACGAGCTTCCAATATTTTTACTCAGGAGCTAAAAACAGGAATGAATACTCTGGCTACTATCGCTACTTCTGCTCCTTTTATTGGGCTGTTTGGAACAATTGCTGGAATTATCAATGCCTTCCGCGGCATGGCCCTTACTGGTTCCGGAGGAATTGGAGCCGTGGCTCAAGGTATTGCTGAAGCTTTGGTAACCACTGCTTTTGGAATCGGCGTGGCTGTTATTGCTCTCTGGTGTTTTAACTTCCTGAATACAAAGGTTGAAATTATCGGAGCCGAAATGGCCAATACTACTTCTGAAATTCTTGACTTCTTTGTCCGTAAATCTGAACATGCCTAAATCAATTAATTAAGTTAGAGGAATAAAATGGGTGTTTCAGTTCGAACCGGAAAAGAAGGCGATGTAAGTGCTGAGCCTAACGTAGTCCCTCTTTGCGACGTTCTTCTCGTCTTACTAATCATCTTCATGGTGGTCACTCCCCTCGTCCAAAAAGGAGTTGATGTCAGGTTACCCGATGCATTGAATACGATTAATCAGCCGGAGAACCCGGAAGTTGTTTTGTCCATTAAAAAAGACGGTACAATGTATGTTAACCAAGATCAGGCAACAATGGACAATCTGCAAACTCTCTTAGAAGATGCTTTCATGAGCGCTACTGATAAAAAACTTTATCTTCGGGCCGATAAAGAGCTAGAATATGGCAAAATTGTTGATATCATTGAAATTCTTAAAGACTCCGGTGTGGATATAGTCGGGATAATAACCGAGAAAAAGACCACCAAATCAGATTAACGATTCAGAAAAAGTCAGGCCTTTTTAGCCTTAGATTTTAAGACTTCAATTAAGAGGGCGAGAGAGGAAAACACAAATTCCTCTCTCGCTTCTTTTTTTTTCTCCCATCACTTCATTCCAAACCTCAGCCGATTCCATACACAAGTAAAACTTTACCTTTTGGTATCTCTTAGAAGCTTTAAAAAAATTCATTACCTGACGATACATTTCCACTCGAAGAGGCCGGAAAATTCGATATTTGCCATCAAGCCCGCGGATAAATTCTTGAGTCAGGCATAAAGAATTCGGAAATCTCTTTTTGATAATCGCTTTTAATTGGGGAGGGAAACGCAATGCTCCTAAACTTATCCAGGCAACTTTTTCAGCTGGGATATTAGCCATCAGAAACTCCACGACTTGCCCATATCCTTCTTCCCAGTTCCGATACCAAATTAAAGGATCAAAATGAAAAGCCACGCGATACCCTTTTTTCACCACTTCCTTAGCCGCCAGAAGACGATCCTTCACCGGCGGAGCTCCCTTTTCTTCGCGATGAGCTATTTCTTCGGCATTCAAAGACCAAGCAATAACTACATTAGGCAAACATTTTTGCTTAAGAATAAGGTCGATTGAGGTTGTCTTGGTTTTTAGTTCAAGAATAGCTTGGGGGTAAGAGAAAAACATTTGACAAAGATCTCGAGACCGCTGGGTAAGAGGATCAAGCGCTAACGAATCACCTAATTCCCCGGTACCAATTCGAAAATAGCCTTTCCTCTTGTGCCCCCAATAACTAATTTCTTGGGCCAGCTGATCCTGGTTAACGAAAACTGTCAGCCAAGGCTGGTCAAGATAACTTTGTAAAATACAATATGAACAGTCAAGAGGACAGTTTAAATCAGCGTTGATGACTAGATAACCACAACCTAGATAAACCGGCGTACAAGGACAAGGCTTAATAAACTTTGCTTTGGAGATATCGAGGACTAAGATTTTCTTTCCCTTTTTAATTATGTCTTCTTCGCCGGCAATTTCCTGTCTTACTTCCTCTGTTCCGCTAACAATTTGGGGCTTCAGTTGGAGTTGGTTTAATATTCGTTGGGTAAGAGGATACGAATAAGCTTCGGCAACAACAAAAACTTTCTCGATAAAGTTCATTTCTTTGGGGATTTCCCAAAAAATAATTGTTTTATTTTCTTATTTTGACTTAAGGTTAATAGCTTACTTGCCATGTGTTTTAACTCATTCTCGTTGGTAAATTCAAACGAGACCCGCAAGTCATTTCTTTCAAAGAAAGGAGAAGGCTTGATCTCTATCTCTGGAGGCCAATTTATTTCCTTGAGAAGAGATTGAAATTTAAGAAATGTGGCCTGGAAGCAAGGAAAACGTTTCTCCTTAAGATGCTCTCTCCATTTTTCAGCTTGCCTGGCTAAATCCTTTTCGCCCTTTCTATCGCCTTCTAAGGCTCTAAATGCGCTAATTATTTGGGCCGGACGAAGCTGGTCCCGAAGGGCAATTTCTTGAAGGTTTTCCAGAACTTCTTTTATCTTGTTCTGACTTAGATGCTCAAGCCAAGGTATGAGGGCCTGCCTTTCTTCCTGGGCATAATCAAATAATAAACGCACGATATACTCAGGGAGATTTTTAGCGGCGATAACTTTAATAGTTTCTCTCTCTAATTCCGCTAAATGCTCATAAAAGCTTATCCACTCAACTAAAGGTGGAATCTCTAGAAGCGAACAAATCCCCTTTTTGATTCTTTCCCGGCTGATGCCCATCTTGAGCATCTTTTTGATGATAAAAGCCTTATCAACCATCTGGAGTTGGCGGTGGGCTTTATTTTCGGCAATTAATTTCACCCAAATGATTTCAGGCTTTGTTTCTTGAATGACAAGAAAAGGAATCTCTTTCCATCCTAACTCCCGGGCGACAACAACTCTCTTCCAGCCAGAAACAAGAATGAATTTCCCTTTCTTTTCTTCAATTCCCCACGGGGGATAAATTAAGCCAGAAAGAAGAAGAGAAGTTTTCAAATCATCCTGGGCAAAAATATAAGAAAACCGGAATCTTTCATCTTGAAAAGCAGGATTATTAAGAGAAAGATTAATTGTTTTCATCATCAGGTATTTTAATTTAATCTAGCCCTTAGGTCTACAATAACTCCAAAATAGAAGAACCCTTTCCGAAGGATAAAAAAAACATAAGTTCTTTTGCTCTTTTTCTTTGGAAAAATAATGGATCCTGCTTGGAGCTAGTGAAACACTAGTCACCATTTTTTCCTCATTACTTTAAAGAAATGATTATTAGTCCTTAGAAAACCTTGTTCCCCGCCATCTTTTTTGCTATTTTTTTTTAACTATGAATGAAATTCCCATAATTCATCCCCCACGGGTAAAAATCACTGCTCCTGATTTACTTTATTTCCCCTTTGATCCTTACCGGAAAATTATTGGTCAAAAATTAGAAGAAATTGCCATCGCCAAGTATGACTTGAGGTTTACCACTGTTTACGCCCTGGAGAAATGGATGGTTATGTACCAGGGAATTGGAGCACCAGTGGCCGGGATGGGCCTCGAGTGCCTTATCCATTCAGGAGTAAAAAGAGTGCTCCTTCTAGGAGTTTGTGGAAGTTTCAAACCTGATGATGAGATCGGCCAAGCCATTTTGATCACTCAAGCCATCCGTTCAGAGGGAACTTCGCTTCATTACTTTCCTCACCAAGATAAATTTCGGCCCTCCTCCCCCTGGAAAAAAATGTTAGCTGAGTTTCTGGAATCAAATAACCTCCCCTACTCTTTAGGAACTATCGTTTCCACTGATGCTCCTCACCGCGAAACGTCCTCCTGGATTAAAACTATGCAAAACAAAGGAATTAACTATGTGGATATGGAAACATCGGCCGTCATGGCCATTTCTCACTTCTACCAGCTTGAGGCTGCTGCCCTTCATTTGGTTAGTGATATCGTCACTTCACAAAAATGGATTCCGGGATTCAAATCACCAATACTTGAGGAAAAAATAAAACAATATTTTTTCCCTTTTTTGGAGAGAAACTTTCCTGGCCACGAAAAAAAAGATGGAGAAAAAACAAAGATAAACTCAAGAGGAGATTCTCATGAAACCTAAAGTATTACTCACTCACGATCTTTTTCCGGAAGCAATTGAGCTCATCCAGAAGGAAGCCGACATCGAATTTTGTACTTCAGGTCGCCCCCCTCAAAAATCAGAAATTATCACCAAGATTAAGAACAAACAAGGATTGCTCTGCCTTTTAGTCGACCAAATTGATAAAGAAATTATCGATGCGGCTTCCCGCCTAAAAGTCATCGCCAATTGTGCTGTTGGTTACAATAATATTGATGTTGAATATGCCCGCAGCAAAGGTATCTATGTCACTAATACTCCGGGTGTTTTAACTGATACCACCGCTGACTTAACTTGGGCTCTTATCTTAGCCGTGGCGCGCCGTCTTCCTGAAGCAGACAGATTTAGCCGGGAAGGTCAGTTTACAGGGTGGCAACTGGACTTGCTTCTAGGACAAGAAGTAACTGGGAAACAGTTGGGAATTGTCGGAATGGGCCGCATCGGCAGAGCTGTGGCTCTCCGGGCCCAAGGTTTTCAAATGAAAATTGTTTATTCCGACCCCTGTCCTTTATCTTCCGAGCAAGAAAGAAAATATCAAGCTCACCGTGTATCACTAGAAGAACTCTTGCGCACCTCCGACTTTGTTACTCTTCACCTTCCCCTTAATGCCCAAACCCATCACTTGATTTCATCTAGAGAACTATCGCTGATGAAAAAAGAGGCTATCTTAATCAATGTCTCTCGGGGGCCAATAGTCGATGAGAAAGCCCTGGCGGAAGCCTTAGAAAAAAGAGAAATATGGGGAGCCGGCCTGGATGTTTATGAGCGAGAACCTCAAATCGAGGCCAAGTTAAAGCAACTAAATAACGTGGTTCTTCTACCTCATATTGGCTCTGCTTCCCGGGAAACCAGACTAAAAATGGCGCTCACGGCTGCCAAAAATTTAATTCAAGGAATTCAAGGTAAAAAACCAGCTAACGCAGTTTAAAACTCTAGGCTTTCTAGGACTTCGTTCATACTTCCTGACCGATATCCTTCTAGATCAATGGTCACATATCGATATCCTAAGGCCTTAAACTTTTTGACTACCATCTCTTTTTGTTCAACAAGTCGAGGGATTTCTTCTAGGAGCACTTCAATCCTGGCTAAAAATCCATGATGGCGAACCCTTACCTGGCGAAATCCAAGGCCCCGAAGAAAATCCTCGGCCTGACCAATCCGCTGTAAATCTTCCTCGTCAATCGGAGTATAATAAGGAAATCTCGAAGCCAGGCAAGCAAATGAGGGTTTGCTCCAAGTGGAAAGACCAAAATATTTAGATAATAATCTGATATCCTTCTTAGTCAATTTAGCTTCTTGGAGAGGAGAGCGTACCCCCAGCTCATCCCGGGCTTTCGTTCCGGGGCGGAAATCATCCAAATCATCATAGTTAGAACCATCTAATACCCACTTGAATCCCTTTTCCTGAGCTATGGTTTTCAACTTAGTAAACAATTCTTTCTTGCAATAATAACATCTTTGGGGAGGATTCTGGCGAAAATTATCATCTTGAAGCTCGTGAGTTTTGATCAATTTAAACCTGACCCCTAATTCCTGGGCTAATTTAAGAGCATCTTCAATCTCTCTTTGGGGATAGGTTTCAGAGGTAGCAATGACCGCTAATACTTTATCCCCCAACACATCATGGGCGGCTTTTAATAAAAAAGTGGAATCAACTCCTCCTGAAAACCCAATGACCACCCCCTCCAGGCTTTCGATAATCTTTTTTAATCTTTCGTACTTCTGCCAAAGCTTATCATCTAATTTCACTGCCTTTTCCTTCCTGCTGGTTGTTCTAGCCACTTTCACCAGTCATTATTTTTATCTCTTGTTTCAATTCATCGACAATCTTAGCCTCTTTAACTTTCCTGAGGATTCTCCCTTTTTTAAAAATAACCCCCGTTCCCCGGCCGCAGGCCACTCCTAGATCCGCATCTTTAGCTTCTCCGGGGCCATTTACCATGCAGCCCATCACGGCAATTGTTAACCGACAATCGATGTTTTCCAGCCAGCTTTCAATTTCCTTGACTATTTTAAGCAAATCAACTTCACACCGGCTACAAGTCGGGCAAGAAATTAACTCTGGTCCCCAAGACCTTATTTTCATCGCGGACAGAATTAGCTTCGCAACTCTAACTTCCTCTTCGGGAGGAGAAGTTAAGGACACTCTCAGCGTATCAACTAGTCCTTGCCTCAAAAGCAAGGCAATTCCGACAGAAGATTTTACTGTGCCTCGCAGTAAAGGCCCGGCTTCAGTAATTCCCACATGAAAAGGGTAATCAACTTCCTGGGCAAGAAGTTGATAGGCAGAAAGAGTCCGCCAGACATCCGAGGCTTTCAAAGAAACTTTAATCAGGTCAAAGTCCATATCTTCTAGCCTTCTGATCTGATGCAAGGCGCTGGCCACCATGGCTTCGGCTGTGGGCTCACCATATTTGGCAAGTAAATCTTTTTCCAAAGACCCGGCATTAACCCCAATCCGGATGGGAATTCGCCGGCGACGAGCCTCCTTGACTATTTCTCTTACTTTCTGAAGAGGCCCAATTGTTCCCGGGTTGATCCTTAATCCGTCAACGCCACTTTCCAGGGCCACCAGAGCTAAACGGGGTTGAAAATGAATGTCAGCAATAAGAGGAATAGCGGTTTCGTTCTTGATCTTTTTCAAAGCCCGGGCAGCTTCTTCATCAGGGATAGCCAGGCGAACAACTTCACAGCCAACCTCTTGGAGGCGGCGGACTTGATTTATTGTTTTTTCCACATCCCGGGTATCAGTTTTGGTCATTGATTGGATGACAATCGGTGCTCCTCCCCCAATTTGAACATCTCCCACGAAAACTGGCCGGGTCCTCCGGCGAGGCCACGAAACAAACTGGCTTTTCCCGGAAAGACAAGAATTATTTATCATCCTTGGCCCTTTCCCAATTTTACCAAGGCAACAGACTTTCCCATCCGTGAGGCAATCTTTTCACCACATCATTGAGAATAGCAAAGACCAAAATGAAGATAAACATGGCAAATCCGATTTGCATGATAACTTGCTTTACTTTGGGGCTCAAGTCACGGCGAATGATTCCTTCCACCATTAGCACCAAAATTTGGCCTCCATCAAGGATAGGAATAGGAAATAGATTAATTATTCCCAGCTGCAAACTTATAAGAGCAATCCAACTCATCATTGCTAAAAAGCCCATCCGAAAAGCAGCATAAGAAAAATTGGCAATTTCAATCGGGCCCCCCAGTTGGCGAGCCGAAGCTTCTCCAGTTATTAAGTCTTTAATAAAATTAACAACTAAGAAAGCCAAGCGGGCATTTTCCTTGATACTCTGAATGAAAGCAGCCCCAGGAGGATATTTTTTTAAAATTGATTGAGGAGTTTGCATGACCCCAATTTTCCCGACGTCACCCTCCCGGCGGGGAGTAACGATTAATTCCAACTTATCTTTCCCTCTCTGCACTAGAAACTTAAGGGGTACTTCAGGATTCTTTTGGATTACCTCGACAAATCGATAAAAATAAACCGGCTCATCATTTATCGCCAGGATTACATCCCCTGGTTGAAGGCCAGCCTTTTCGGCCGGAGACCCAGGTTCAACCATAGCAACTTGGGTTAGAATCTGGCCAAAAAATCCCGCATAACCCATTTGATAGCGAGTTCGACTTTCCGTAGTCAGGGGAACTTGCTTAACTTTTCCTTGCCGTTCGATCTTTAACATGAGGGTTCTCTCCGGCCGGCTACTAATCACCAGGTTAACATCACTCCATGTTTTCACCGCTTGATTGTTGATCATAACTATCTTATCCCCGGGTAAGAGGCCTGCTTTCTGGGCGGGAGAGTCAGGTTCAATCCAGCCAATTACTGGCACTTGATCTTGATAAGCCGGAACATTTACGCCAACCATATTAATGATGGCCATTAAGACCAGGGCTAAAATAATATTCATAACCGAACCCATCACGAGAACTAAGAATCGCTGCCATCTTTTTTTGGCCATGAAATCCCTGGTATCAAGCTTTGAAGGTTCTTCAAAAGCATCTTCACCACTGAATTTAACATAGCCTCCCATGGGGATAAGGCTAATCCGATAGTCCGTTTCTCCCTTCTTTATCCCCACTAAGCGGCGGCCATAGCCCCAGGAAAAAACTTCAATCCGCATTCCCACCAATTTCCCCATGAAAAAGTGGCCAAACTCATGAACAAAGACAAGAATGCCAAAAACGATGGCAAAGGCAACCAGGGTTTCAACTATTGAAATCATTTTTCTTTACCTCTCATCCATTGACTAATAAACTTTTTAGTTAATTGACGAGCAAGATGATCAATCTCAAAAATACTCTCGAGACTATTAACTTTTTGCGGCTGATGTTGGTCAATAATTTTCAAAACAATCGTCACTAAATCGTAAAAATTAATTTCTTGGCGGAGAAAAGCAGCCACCGCCTCTTCATTGGCTCCATTTAGAAAGACAGAAAAACTCAAATCTTGAGTTAAAGCTTCCCGGGCTAGTTTAAACAAGGGAAACTTTTCGATGTCTACTTCATAAAATTCAAATTTTATTATTTTTTTTAAATCAAGCGGAGGAAGAAAGGAATTTTCTCGATAAGGTGCGGTTAGGGCATATTGAATTGGGATTTTCATGTCAGTGGGGCTGAGCTGGGCTAATAACGAACCATCACGAAGTTCAACTAAAGAATGAATTATACTTTGCGGGTGAACCACCACATCTAATTGTTCAGGGGCTAGGTTAAATAACCAACGAGCTTCAATTAACTCCAGGCCTTTGTTCATCATCGTCGCTGAATCCACTGTAATCTTTCGCCCCATTTCCCAGCGGGGGTGGTGAAGAGCTTCTTCCAAGGTAACGGCCTTCATCTGTTCAGGAGAGTAGCGAAAAAAGGGTCCTCCCGAAGCAGTTAAAACTACCTTTTTAATATCTTCTGGCCTTTCCTTGCGTAAACACTGATAGATCCCGCTATGCTCACTATCCACAGGAATAATTTCTGCTCCGCTTTGGCGGGCTAATTGCTGAAGAAAAGGCCCGGCCACAACCATTGATTCTTTATTAGCCAAGGCCACCCTTTTACCCATTTCTATTGCCTTTAAAGTCGGTTTTAAACCATCAATTCCGGTGATGGCCGAAACAACAATGTCATTTTCGGGTAAAGAAGCAATTTGCTCAGCTCCAGAACTTCCGACCAACACCTGTATTTGAGGATCGGGATTCTGCGAACGAAATATATCGGCCTCGGACGCCGAATTTAAAGAAACATACTGCGGCCTAAATTCTAGAGCTTGTTCAATTAACACATTAACATTCCTTCCAGCAGCCAGTCCTATAACTTCAAATTGGTGGCGGTGATGGCGAATTACTTCCAGGGTATTTCTTCCAACTGAACCAGTACTGCCCAGAATCGAAAGTCGTTTTATCGGCGAATCCTTGAATTTCATATTTTCAACCATTTTAAGAGAAAATAGAAGAAAGGCAAGGCAAAAATCAAACTATCAACCCGGTCTAAAAAACCGCCGTGCCCAGGAAGGAGATTGGAGGAGTCTTTAACTCCCACCGCTCGTTTGAATAAGGATTCCACCGGATCACTAATTTGAGCTAACACATTAATAAAAAAAGAAAAAATCAAAGCTTTTGGCCACCCTAACGAGGGCCAGAGAATTTGTTGAACTAAAATTCCTCCCAAACAGGCGGTCACAACTCCTCCTAAACTGCCTTCCCACGTCTTGCGGGGGCTGGCAATAGGAGCCAAAGGTCGTCGACCCCACATTTTGCCGATAAAATAAGCTCCTGTATCTCCAATAAAAATAACAGCCAATAAAAAATAGATCAGGTAAGGACCATACCTCTGGCGAAGGAGAAAAATAAAATTAAGGGTAAAACTGACATACACCACACCAAAAAAAGTAAGGGCTATTGATTGAGGAAAAACAACTACTTTCTCCACCGAGTTAACTAAAAATAAATAGTAAACTCCCACCGCCACAATAATAAGAAAAAGGGCAAATTCCAGATGAAATTGAGGAAAATAAAATGTTGCTCCAAGGACCAGAGCCGTAATTACCCCCACTGAGCGCTGCGGCAAAATGGTCCGGCGGCGGCAGAGGCTATAAAATTCAAGTAAAGCCGCGATAATAAATAATTGAAGAACAATAAAAAACATCCAACCTGGAGCATACTGCACCGTGACAAAAATAACCGTGAGCATGATTAATGCCGTGGGTAATCTTTTTTTTAAATCCATGAATTCTTCCTATTCCCAAATAAATTAATAAACACTGATTCTTGCTTTTTTTTCCTAAGAGAAAGGAAAATCAGCTTGCCCGAGGGATCAATTGGAACCAATTCCACCAAATCGTCTCTCTCTTCGTTGATAATCAACAATGGCTTCCAGAAAATGAACCTTCCGGAAATCTGGCCATAAGACAGGGGTAATCCAAAACTCAGTATAAGCCATTTGCCAAAGAAGAAAATTAGAAATCCGTAACTCCCCACTGGTGCGGATTAATAAATCGGGATCGGGGATACCAGGCGTGTAAAGATACTGGGCAAAGGTATTTTCATCTATTTCATCAGGCTTCAACTCCGCTTGGCTTAGCAATTTCCGGCAAGCCTGCACAATTTCAGCTCGCCCTCCATAATTCAACGCCAAGAGAATAGTCATTCGCTGACCATCAGCTGAGAGGCGTTCCAATTTTTCCAATTCCCTTCGGACTCGCTGCGGAATGCCTTCCCTTTCCCCGATGACTTTAAGCCGCAAGTCATTCTTTAGGAGAACATTTTCCCGACTACGGGCATATTCTTCTAACAAATGCCACAGAGTATTAATCTCTTGTTTGGGTCTTTTCCAATTTTCTTTAGAAAAAGCAAATAAAGTTAAATAAGAAATTCTAAGCCGGGCCGCTGTTTCAACAACTTCTTGAACAGATTTAGCTCCGGCTCGATGGCCTTCTATTCGCGGTAAGTTTCTCTGCCGGGCCCAGCGACCATTACCATCCATAATGATGGCTACATGTTGAGGTAGCCGATTGAAATCTATCTGGTCAATTAAGTCAGCCTCTCGACTCCCAAGTTCAACAATACCTTCCCACTCAGGTCGCATAATGATAACATTATAAAGACGTTAAGAGCAGTTGTCAAAGTTACCTCCAGGGGAGAAAATCTCTTCGGCCGGAAAACAACTCTATCGCCTCTAATCCTATTCTCTTTGTGGGAAAACCTCTTCCAAACCCAAATAAAGCAAATTATCACGACCTATATTATTCTTGATTATTTTGGGGGTCATTTTTCTCTAGATTTCTTACTAAATGCTTCAAGAATTAACTAGTGAAACGGCTCCTTATTGAAAGGAAAAAGGATAAGGGGCCTCAAATCATCATGTTATCTTACAGATATTGGGCAAAAGTAGACCTCAGAACAATTTTATGCTAATTTAGAAAGTCTTATTTCTGATGGCCTAAAATTTACTTTCCAGAAGAAAAGGAGAGAGCATGTGCCTCGGCATCCCCGCTAAAATAACGGAACTCCATAGTAACAAACAAGGCAAAGTGGACTATTTGGGAACCAAGGTTCAAGTTGATTTTTCGCTGGTGGACGAAGTTAAAATTAACGATTGGGTTATCGTTCATGCGGGATTTGCCATCGCTAAATTAAACGAAACTGAAGCCCAAGAAACCATGGCCCTCCTTCGAGAATATGCCCAATTTGTGTCGACTATAGACAAGTCCAAAAAACAAAATGAATGAACTTAGAAATCGCCAAGTAATAAGTTCACTGCTGGAGATAATAGCCCACAAAACGGCTACTCTTCCAAACTTGCCTATCCGGATTATGGAAGTCTGCGGCACACATACAATGAGTATTCACCGTCATGGCTTAAGACCCCTCCTTGAAGAAAGAGGAATCGAGATGCTCTCGGGCCCAGGTTGTCCTGTCTGTATCACCCCGGATGCTTACCACGAAGCCGCCATCAAGCTCGTTTCCACAAATTCCAATATTATTTTAGCTACTTTTGGGGACATGACGAGGGTCCCTACCCGTGTTGGTTCTCTCCAAACCGCCATTCCGGCTGCTGGTTCTCAGGTTAAAATTGTTTACTCGCCGATAGAATCGCTTAACCTAGCCAAGGCTCACCCCGAGCAAGAAGTCGTCTTTTTTGGCGTGGGCTTTGAAACCACCATCCCTTCAATTGCTCTTTGCGTTAAGAAAGCCAAGGAGGAAAGACTATCCAATTATTCCCTCCTTTCCGCCTTATGGATTATTCCCCCTCCATTACGAGCTATTGTTTCTAGTCAAGATACCAAGATTGATGCTTTCCTTTATCCTGGACATGTGAGTGCCATAATCGGGGAGGCTCCCTATCAATTCCTCGCCGATGAATTTAATATCCCCGGCGCAATAACCGGATTTGAGCCAGCCGACATTCTCCTGGCTATCTCTTCCCTTCTTGACCTTATTAAGAAAGGACGGGCCGAAGTTATCAATGAATATCGACGAGTAGTGGCTCCCCAAGGAAATCCTCAGGCTTTACAAATAATGGCTGAAATGCTGGTTGAAAAAGATGCTTTCTGGCGTGGCCTGGGTTACATCCCTCAAAGCGGGCTAAAATTAAAAGATAATTATCAAGAGTATGATGCGGAAATAAAATTCTCTCTTGAAATTTCTCCGGAAGAAACTCACTTACCTGGTTGCCGTTGTGGGGAAGTTCTAAGGGGAAAAATTTCTCCCTCATCCTGCCCTCTCTTTGGCCAAGCTTGTACTCCAGCTTCTCCTCAAGGTCCATGTATGGTCTCCTTTGAAGGAGCTTGCCTTGCTTTTTATAAATATGATTATCAAAATTAATCATAACTTCTTCCCTCAAAACATATTAGTGACCTTCAGTTTAAACACCTTGCTTGATTTTAAGGAGAATAAAAATGAGTAAAATAAGCCTCGAGCTGGGAAGTGGCGGAAAACTTATGCGGGATTTCATCAACGAGGAAATCCTTCAGAACTTTCGAAATCCATACTTAGAAGAGCTAGCCGATGCCGCTCTTCTACCCTTCAACATTGCCTTAACCACCGATAGTTATACAGTTGAACCTCTTTTCTTTCCTGGCGGCGACATTGGCACTCTCTGCGTCAATGGAACAGTTAATGACTTGATCGTTGCCGGCGCCGAACCTCGCTTTTTAGCCCTTTCTTTAATCATTGAAGAAGGGCTGGAAAAAGAAACCCTGACTAAAATTTTCCACTCCATCAAAAACGCAGCTCAACAAGCCCACGTGTTAATAACCACAGGAGATACGAAAGTCGTTCGTCAAGGGCAGGCAGATAAAATCTTCATCACCACTTCGGGAGTTGGAGAAATAATTGCCCACCCCTCCCCCCCCCAAATCAAGCCAGGGGACAAAATCATCGTTACTGGAACATTGGGAGAACATAGCCTGGCGGTGATGGTGGCCAGAGAAGAATTTGGCTTTGAAGCTGAGATAAAATCTGATTGCGCTCCCTTAAACTTTCTCCTTCCTCTTTGGCAAGAAGGCGTATTGTGGATGAGAGATGTTACTCGAGGTGGTTTAGCTTCGGTTCTCATCGAACTAGCTGACCGTCTGCCTTACTCCATCACTATTGAAGAGGAAACTATCCCCCTTTCTCCTCCTGTTCGGGGAGCTTGCGAATTCCTGGGCATCGACCCTCTTTACCTTGCCTGTGAAGGACGAGCGGTCATTGTGGTGAAAGCCACAGCCCAAAATCAAGTTCTGCAAAAAATAAAGGCACACCCGCAGGGAAAAACAGCTGCAATCATTGGCGAAGTGGCAACTTCTCCAGGAAAAGCCGGAGAATTATTGCTCAAAACTATTTCGGGCGGCTGGCGCCGGCTGGAGCCTTTAACTTCCGAATTGCTGCCCCGGATTTGCTAGTTAAAAATGGCCCAGAAAAAAGTTACGGCCTTAACCGCAATTTTTTTACTCAGCTTAATCGCTATTTTTATTTTGCATCGTCTTGGATTAAAAACCATCATCCCTTTTCTAGAATCATCTCCTTCGCTTGTTTATCTTGAGAAAAAAAAAGAGCAAGGAAAAGCAGGAGAGCGAACCAAACTAGTCATTACCCTTCAGAATAAAACCAAATCAACATGGGCAAGCCAAGGAAAAAATCCTGTTTACCTATCTTATCACCTCTTCAATCAACGCCACCAACTTCTGCAATTCGACAACGAGCGATTCCAGCTGCCTCGTCCGCTAAAACCTGGAGAAGAGATAGTCTTAAACGTTCACCTCCGGAATCCTTTGCAGCCAGGAACTTATTTTCTAAAATTTGACTTGGTCAAAGAAGGGCTGTTTTGGTTCAAAGACAAAGGATTCAAGCCCAAAGTAATTAAATTAGAAATATTGCCTCTTTCCTTTCCCGAGGACAAGAAACCCTGGACAATAAAAGCTTCTCCCCTGACTAAATTGGAATTCTCCTCTCCTGAATATTTTTCCCTCTGGCAACTTATTCGTTTAACTTGGCAAAAAAACAGGGTTTCTTTCCTTTTGGACCAAGAGAAAGTCTCAGGTTTCAAAGCCGGGTTGAACTATCCTCAGATTTGGTTAAGAGACAGCACGGTTTTCCTTCCGGTGGTTAGCTATCTTTACCCCTCTCCCTTTTTAAAGTCTTGGCTCGAGGCCCATCTTAGTTTTCAACAACCAGACGGAGCTTTATTTGATTGGCTGGATGAAAATGGCCAACGGGGAAAAAACACCACTGAAACCGACCAAGAAAGTAGTGCTGTTCAAGCTGCCTATTTAGTCTCGCAACTCATCGGCCAAGAGTGGTTGTCCACCCCCATCAAAGGGGAAAAACTTATCGAGCGCTTAGAAAGAGCCCTCCGCTTTGTGCTCCAAAATCGATGGTCAACCAAATACAATCTTGTCCAGGGAGCTCACACCATAGATTGGGGAGATGTTGACTTGATTGATCCTAACCAACAGGCCATCATCACCGATGAGCGAACTAAGTGGACTGTGGACATCTATGATCAAGCTATGTTTTATCTTGCCTGCCAAAATATTTCTCATTTATGGAGCCAACTAAAGGCCAAGGAAAAATCTCAATTTTGGGCAAAAATAGCCCACCAAGTCAAAAGAAATACGCACAAGTGGTTATGGGATGAAAGGAGAGGATACTTTATCATTCATCGTCACAACTCCTCTTGGTCACACCCTTTTCCCGAGGAAGACATCTTCCCCGTCGGGGGAAATATCATGGCCATTCTAGCTGGGCTAGCTTCTCCCTTGCAGGCTGAATCTATCTTGAGCGTGCTTTTTCAAAGGAAAGCAAAATATAATTTACCCACGGTGAGTGCCACTCTCCTTCCCCCTTATCCACCGCAAACATTTAAACATCCTCTCGTTGATGAAGCCTTCGAGTATCAGAATGGTGGCCAATGGGACTGGTGGGGAGGGCGAGCGGTCCTGGCTCTTTTTCAACATGGTCATAGCTTAAAAGCCAAGCAATCATTAGCGGAAATAATCGCTCAAATAAGGCAAAACCGGGGCTTATTTGAATGGGCCACCAAAGATGGTGTGGCCCAAGGAAGCGATTACTTTACCGCCAGCGCCGGGGCTTTGGGCCAAGCTTTAATCGAGGGATATCTGGGAGTCGACCTTACTTCAAATAACCTCCGCCTTTGTCCCCGGGTTGGACAAGACTCCGTTAAGATTCATCTCTATCAACCCTCAACCGGGCAGTTTGTCGCCTACGCTTACCAATACCAAAAACCGGGAACTATTTCCTTTCTTTATAACTCGAGCCTCATTGGTCAAGGTTTTATTCAACTACTTCTGCCTCTTGAAATGAAGGGAAGAAAATTAAGAGTCCTCCTTGACGGACAGCCTATAAATTTTCAACTTTTAACCCAGGGAGAAGATATTTATCTTCAGATCCATAGTGATTATCGAGAGCACCTTCTTGAAGTGATTTTAGTTGACAATTGAGTCTTATTATAAATTTTTGTCACCAGATAGCAGCTACTTCCTTCCTATCGAATAGTACTCAAAACCCATCTTTCTAACTTCAGCCGGCTCAAAAATATTTCGGCCATCAATCAGGATAGGATTGCTCATGATGGTTTCAACTTTCCTTAGGTCTAGATTTTGAAATTCTGGCCACTCAGTAATAATTAACCCAGCATTGGCTCCTTCCAGGGCTTCATAAGCTGAAGGGCAATAAACCAAATCCGGTTCTTGCTCAGGAAAAATCTTTTTCATGTTCGCGATGGCTTGAGGGTCATAGAGTCTCAAATAGGCCCCTTCTTTTTTTAACTCCCGAATGACTTCGATACTGGGTGCATTGCGGATATCATCAGTTTGGGGTTTAAAAGACAAGCCTAACACAGCAATTTTTTTCTCTCGTAGAACCCATAAGACTTGTTTTACTTTATTAACAAAAATATAAATCCGGCGGGTATTTATCTTATCCACTTCTTTAAGGAGGCTGAAATCAACTCCCATTTCTTCGCCGATGTGAATCAGAGCGCGAACATCCTTAGGGAAACAAGACCCTCCATAACCAACCCCTGCCTTTAGAAACTGAGGCCCAATGCGGGGATCTAGGCCCATTCCCCTAGCTACCAATTCCACGTCAGCCTCGGTCTTCTCACATAATTCGGAAATTAGGTTGATGAAAGAAATTTTCATGGCGAGAAACGAATTAGAAGCATGCTTGATCAATTCCGCCGTGTCGATATTGGTGACCAAGATCTTATCAGCAAATTTCTGATAAATTTGGCAGAGAATTTTTTCCGCTTTTTCTGATTCCACCCCGATGATAATCCGATCAGGGTTGAGAAAATCATGAACTGCTGATCCTTCCCGAAGAAACTCTGGGTTAGAAGCCACGTCATAATTCTCGGCGTTTTTTCGATATAGATTAATAACTCTCTTAATCCAGGCTGATGTTCTCACCGGAACAGTACTTTTTTCAACAATTAACTTATAGGAGTTAAGGTTATCAGCAATCCGCCGCGATACTCCTTCGACATAAGTCATATCCGCTCGCCCATCGGCAAGTTGAGGAGTACTCACACAGACAAAAAGAACATCGGAATCCTGAATGGTTTTATCTAGGTCATGGTAAAAATTTAAATTACCTCTTTTCAAATTTTTTTGTAAAAGCTCTTCTAAACCTGGTTCATAGATATGCGGTCGACCCGCTAAAGCAAAGTCGATCTTTTCTTTGACGACATCGGTTCCAACAACTTGATGACCCAATTCAGCCAAGCAAACAGCGGTAACCAATCCCACATACCCCGTGCCGATAACCCCTATTTTTATTTTCATCTTCATCCTCCTCTTGAAGGAAAACTTTAATTTACCCGGTTTCCGCTAACATTAAGCTTTGACCACATGATCAAATATACCCTGGACAGCATTTCGAGTATCAACCACTAGCTGAGAATGGGAAACAATCCACTCAAAATCATAAATAGAATGATCTGTGGTGATGATCACAGCATCCATTGCTTTTAATAATTCTGGTGTCAATTCCACTGACCATAAATCTAAATCAGGGTAGTCACGGTGGCCAAAAGAATGAGGCACGTAAGGATCATGGTAACTTACTTCGGCTCCTTTGCGCTGCAATATTTGGATAATCTTTAAGGCCGGAGATTCTCGTTGATCATCCACATCTTTCTTATAAGCAATCCCTAAAATGAGGATTTTGGCCCCTTTGATTGACTTTCCCTGAGCATTAAGAGCATCAATTGTTTTATTAACCACGTAATAAGGCATTTGAGTATTAATTTCTCCAGCTAGTTCGATAAACTTAGTGGCGTAATCAACTTCTTTAGCCTTCCAGGTGAGATAAAAAGGGTCAACTGGGATACAGTGGCCGCCATAACCAGGGCCAGGATAAAAAGGCATAAAACCAAAAGGTTTGGAAGCAGCCGCTTGAATAACTTCCCAAATATTAATCTCTAAGCGGTCAAAAATCATCTTCAATTCATTGACTAAGGCAATATTCACCGAACGAAAGATATTTTCTAAAAGTTTAGTGGCTTCCGCTACTCGACAAGAACTCACCGGAATAGTTTGAACCACCACCTGATCATAAAGAGTCTTGGCGACCTGTAAACATCGAGGAGTATAACCACCGACCACCTTGGGGATTTTATCCGTGGTGAACTTAACATCTCCCGGATTCTCTCTTTCCGGTGAATAAGCTAAAAAGAAATCTCGACCCGCAATCAACCCCCCTTCTTCAAGGATTGGTCTCATTTCTTCATCCGTTGTTCCTGGATAAGTTGTACTCTCTAAAACAATTAGCTGCCCCGGCCGAAGATAAGAAGCTATCGTCCGCGTGGTATTTAAGACAAAGGAAAGATCAGGGTTGCGATGGGCATCAAGGGGAGTCGGAACACAAATCAAGATACAATCAACATTTTTCAGCAGCGAAAAATCAGTGGTGGGCTCAAAATTTCCCTCGGCCAAAAAAGAATTGAGCTCTTCATCAGAAAAACAGCGAATATAACTTTTTCCCTTTTTCAGTTGTTCAATCTTTTGCTTATCAATGTCAAATCCCTTAACCTTAAATCCGTTGGCCAGAAAGGTCCGGACTAAGGGTAAACCAACATATCCCAAGCCGATAACCCCAATAACACTCTGGCGAGCAATTATTTTGTGAATCAACTCTTCTGATTGGCTTGGCATTTTACTTCCCTCCTTTTTGATACCAAGCTATGGTTCGCCGCAGCCCCTCTTCAAAAGAAACCACCGGCTGATAGTGGATGTAGTCCCGGGCCAAGCTAATATCAGCAAAAGAATGTTTGATATCTCCAGCACGAGGAGGATCATAAACCGGTTGAATGTCCTTTTTCAGAATCTCCCTGATCTTAGCGGCCAATTCCACGACCTCTATTCTCTGTCCACAGGCAATATTAAAAATCATCTTATCCTTCACTTCGGCGGCAGCGGCTTTCAGGTTCGCCTCCACCACATTGGCAACATAGGTAAAATCCCGGGATTGATGACCATCTCCAAAAATAACCGGGGGCTGATCTTTTAACATCCGGGTAATAAAATTAGGAATGACGGCTGCATACTGAGAATAAGGATCTTGGCGAGGACCGAAGATATTAAAATAACGCAAGCAAACAATGGGCAGTCCATATAACTGATGGAAAACTTGACCGTAAAGCTCCCCCACTCTCTTGCTGACTGCATAGGGAGAAAGAGGTTGCCCGAGGACGTCTTCTCTTTTTGGCAAGTTGGGATCATCGCCATAAACCGAAGATGAAGAGGCAAAAATAAACTTCTTAACCTGCCTGTTTCGCGCCGCAGTTAACAGATTAACTGTTCCCGTAACATTAATTTCATTACTCAATTGAGGATCTTCAACTGACCGCGGCACCGAAGGTAAAGCAGCCTGGTGAAAAAGCCAATCAATCCCTTGCACGATTTCCTGACAAAGGGAAAAATCACGGATATCGCCCTCAATAAGTTCGATTTGATCGCTTACTTCGGCGAGATTTTCTTTTTTCCCAGTCAAGAAATTATCCACCACGCGAACAAAATGGCCTTGACTTAGAAGCCCTGCCACTAAGTGTGAGCCAATAAAGCCTGCCCCCCCGGTAACTAAGCACTTCATTTTTTTCCCTTATCTTAATTTTTTTTCCTTAAAAATAAACCAAAAAATTTTATATATTTTAATCAAATTATTAATTATTTTAAACTAAGCTAACTATTTTAGCTAAATTTTAAATTCTAATCACCAAAAAACCAAATCCCCAATCTGAATTACTATCCAAAACTAGCTATGTTTTCTTTTCTTCTATTATGGTCTTTGGTCATCATTGCTTTCCCTTCCAATATCTAGCCATTAGTATTTCTTTTCTTTCGTGACTTAATAGAGTCTCAAGTTAAAGTAATCCCCAGCCAATTTTTTTTTAAACTATTTCAATTCTATTTTAAAATTAAAGTGGGGAGACATTTCCAAAACCGTGAGGAAAAAATGGTGACTGGCACTTTATTTTAGCCTGGGGCATTCTAGGGCATTTTCAAGACAACCAGCTAGTACAGTGCCGGTCACCATTTTTTCTAGTTTTCCCCGCATCAGAAAAAAATGAAAAAGAAATATTTTGCCGGCCTTCATTTCTTTCTGCCCAACCAATATTTACAGTTCAAACTGATAGCTATTACCCAAGCTATCACGGTTTTGGAAATTCTTACTTAAAGAGGGAAAAACATTCCCGGTTAATCTGGGCGATTCTGTCCCGGCAAATCTCACTTTTTGCTGTTACTTCTCGAGTTAGCTAATCACTTTTCCCTTGAAATCAGCTGGCTGGGGAAGACCAAGTTTGTCGAGAATGGTCGGGGCGATATCAAGAATACTAGCTTGCTTCGTTTTTCCTTGCTTCTCCTGCGGATCATAAAGGATAAAAATCCCATTAAAATCATGAACGGCATCATCAGGTCCGGTATCATTTTCTTCGAGATACATCTTCCCATGGCCTAGAGTTCCGGCCGAACGCCAATACAAATCATCAAAATAAACCATTAGGTCCGGATAATCACCCTTCAACTCGTCGAAATACTCTTGAGGTTTAATTATCTTCGTTTGCCACTGCTCTCCCTGGGGACCGGTAATATTCTTTATTTTTTGGATTAAAATCTCGCGTTCTCGTTCATAATCTTCCGGGGGGATAATCCCTTGCTGCTCTCGACCGGCGATATTTAGAAACACCCGGGCATAATAACCTCCCCAACCCCAGGCCTTAGTCTTGCTCCAATCCACCTCCAGTTGATCAAAGCTAATGGGTGAAGTAGGTCGACTTTTAGGGACTAAATATCCTTCCTCAATTAACCATTCATTAAGACAAAAAGCGCCTTTCATTCTCTTGGCCCCATGGTCCGAGACAACCATAATCACCGTTTCCTGATCTACTTGGGAAATAAGTTCTCCAACTAATCTATCTAATTCTCGATAATAATCAAAGATTACTTCCTCATAGGGATTACCGGGAGTATAAAGGTGATGTTCTCGATCCATGTATTTCCAGAAAGCATGATGAATACGATCTAAACCAATCTCGACAAACATGAATAAATCCCATGGTTTGGATTTAATCAAATAATTCAAAACTTTAAACCGATGACGAGTCATGTGATAGATGTCTTCTAAAAGCTTATCCTTTTCATCTGTCCTGAATTTAACATCAAAAAGGTAAGGGCCAAACTGAGAAACAATTTCTTCTCCTAATTCTTGAGGATAAGTAAATTCTTTGTCATCACTGGGAGTAATGAAACAAGAAATCAAATTACCAGCAACTGGTTTGGGAGGATAAGAAGGGGGAATGCCCACCAGAACGCTTTTTCCGCCTGCTTCTCTGATATAATCCCAAACCGCTTTTTCCTTTATCGAGTAGGAAGTCGCAATCCAGATCTTATGATAAGAATAATCCTGACGATGGCGAAATCCATAAAGTCCTAGACGACCTGAATCTCTTCCGGTACTCATCACCATCCAAGCGGGAATTGTAATCGGCGGATCAGCACTTCGCAGGGGCCCATAAATACCTTCTCTCATTAACTGAGAGAGGACCGGAAGCTGAAGATTCTGGTTAAATAAAATTTGAGGAGCGGCACAGTCCAGGCCAATAACTAAAACTTTGCGCTTCAATTTGATTCTCCTTTCTAATTGAGGGCCAAAAACCTTCTTTTCTTAATAGTCCCAGGATTAAAGGATTTATTGATTTTCAGTTAATCAATGTACCCCAGGGCTTTTAATCTTTCCTTTACTTTCTCTTCTTCTTCGGAAGTAAAAGCTTCTTTCTCCCCAGGAGACTTTTCCAAATGCTCCTTTAAAACTTTGGTTACGTAACTAGCGACCGAAGCGTATTCTGTTCCTTTAATCTTCTCTTCTAATTGCTGATAAAGATTGGTGGGGATCGTAATCTGGGTAAATTCTTTAGTCATAATTATCTCCCTCGTTAAAATAATAATATTATTTACTTTTAGTAACCTTGATTTATACACCTAAACCCTTAAATTTGCAAGTTTAACCACCAATTCCGTGATCATCTCCAAAACCGTGATAGCCTGGGTAACAGCCTTTAGCTTGAATTACAAATGTTGGATGAACACAAAGAAATGAGGCCGAAAACTTATTTCTTTCTCATTTTCTCTCTGGTATGGGGAAAAATGGTGACCGGCACTATATTAGCCGGTTGTCTTGGAAATGTTCCCGGCCAAAATAAGGGGCCAGTTACCATTTTACCATCACGGTTCTGGCGTCATATAAGAAAAGGACCAATCACCACTGCCGGCCTTCCCCTTTTCTTGACAAATTGGAAAATTTATAGTTAATTTTACTAAAATAACTTAAAAATGAAGTAAAATGAAATTTTAAATTAATTTCTAATTAAATGAATTTCTAATCTGAATCAAAATCAAGGATGGAAAAAATCGAACACTCTTATTTCCAGAAGAGAGACTTCTCTGGGGTTCTCGATCGAAATTTAAAGAAGCTAGAAAAACGGTTAGGCGTTACTTTGACCGTTCGCGGCGATAGTCTCCTCATCCAAGGCCCCGCCGAAAAAGAAGAATTTGCCAAGTTTTTCTTTGCCAAAATAAATGAACTCGAAGAAAAAGGATTCCAACTAAAAGAAGATGACCTGCAGATCGCTCTTGATATTCTAGAAGAAAGTCGACATAATCGCCTCGAAGATTTTTTTCCCTCGGAAACTTTAACTCTTTCGCGCAAATCAGTAGTTCCCAAAACATTTAACCAGAGAGAATACATCAAAGCTATTCGGGAATACGATCTTGTCTTTGGTATCGGGCCCGCCGGAACAGGTAAAACTTACCTAGCCATGGCCATGGCTCTAAGTTTCCTGCAAGCCAACCATGTAACTCGAATCATCCTGACGCGACCAGCGGTGGAAGCAGGAGAGAAATTAGGGTTTTTACCGGGGGACATCACCCAAAAAGTCAATCCGTATCTTCGACCTCTGTATGATGCTCTTTTTGACCTCACTCAGAGTGAACAAGCCAATCGTTTAATTGACCAAGGAATAATTGAGATTGCCCCACTGGCTTACATGCGCGGACGAACCCTCAATAGCGCCTTTATCATTCTCGATGAAGCCCAAAATACCACCCGCGAACAGATGAAAATGATCTTAACCCGAACTGGATTTAACTCGAAAATGGTGGTCACGGCCGACATAACCCAAATTGATCTTCCCCAGCCCAAAAAATCAGGTGTTTTACAGGCAATCAAGATTCTCTCGCCGATTAAAGAGATCGCTATTGTCTATTTTAACGAAAAGGATGTAGTCCGCCACCCTCTCGTCCAGAAAATCATCAAGGCCTATGATAAAGAAGAAAAGCGTAGTCGAAAATAATGAATTCCCTTAATTTCAAGACCATAAATTTCTTTAAAAAAAAGAATGGCCCAGCTTTGAAAACCAGAGAGACCGCTTCCTCGTCAGAAAAAAAGGGAAAATTTGAATCAATCAAAAAAATAGTCACCTCTCCCTTTTTCTTGTTAATCATTTACGCCTTGACAATTTCCTATTTCATATCTTATGTTCCGTCTAAATCTCTTCCCCAACTTGAAGTGGGACAAATCGCTCCCCAAGACATCATGTCTCCCTTCACGATTACTATTGAAGATAAAGAAACAACTGAGCAAAGACGCCTAGAAGCTGAAGAAGCAGTGCTACCTGTTTATACCTTGGACAAAAATGTAATTTTGAACACAGAAGAAAAAATTAGAGAATTCTTTGCCTTTGGCCGCGAGTACCGGCAACAAAAGGCAAGTCAACAATCAAGAGCTGAATTTCAGCAATTGGTTGAGCAAAAATTCGCCATCGACCTTTCTGTTGAAGATATTTCAACTTTATTCCAATTAGGCTTTCCCCCACACCTTGAAGACCTGTTGGTCAATCTCATCAGCAAAGTCTCTTCCCAGGGAATCATGGCCACGAAAAATCTTTTTATACGCCGTGAACCTGAACGAGGATTTAACTTGATCATCGGTAACCAAGAAAAATTTACTTCCGTTGATCAAATCTTGGATATCCAGGAAGCTAAAGAAAAAGTTAAGGAAGAAATACAATCTCTCGAAATAGGAACCAAAGAAAAAAGAATTTTGGAAAAACTTTCTTATCTATTCATTCTCCCTAATCTTACTTTTGACAAAATGACCACTGATGAACGGCGCTTCCAAGCCCGGGAAAACATCAGCCCCGTTTTCTATACAATTAAAAAAGGACAAGTAATTATCCGAAAAGGTGATGAAGTCACTGATAAAACAGTCAAACAAATAAATCTCATCAACCAAAATTTGAAACAACAATCAGGTTGGCTGATAAACTTTTTAGGGACAATCCTGCTTTTTACCCTGCTTTTAATCATCCTCTGGTATTATTTGAAATCAATTTCAAAGAAAGGAGACACCCTTCGTTTTTTTAATTTAATGGGTCTTACCCTGGTCTTATCTATTATTGTCTACAAAGGATCTGTCTTTTTAGCCGACATTTTAAGTTCAAATACTTCCCTGGCTTTCATGCAGCAGACAGAAAATTATTACTATGCCATTCCCATTCAATTTGGGGTTCTTCTATTTGCTTTTTTAACCAGAATCCATATATCGCTAGTGTTTACTGTTTTCAACAGTTTGATGATTGGCTACTTCTTTAAATTTAACTTTGACCTTGTCCTGTTGGCACTTCTCGCTGGTTTTGCGGCCATTTATGGAATTAAGTATTATGGGCGACAATCGCGAGTCAACGTGTTTAAATCGGGACTGGCTTTAATTATCCCCATCAATCTGTTGGTCATCATCATCCTTCACTTGGCTAAGGAATCTTTAAGCTCCTGGACCACCATCGCTTTTCAATTGCTGATGGGAATTATTGGCGGTCTGCTAAGCGCCATTATCGCTTATCTTCTTCTGCCTATCTTTGAATCTATCTTTCAGATAGTTACGCCCGCTCGTCTCTTAGAATTAAGTAATTCCGACCTGCCTATTTTTCGTCAAATGGCCATTGAAGCTCCGGGTACATATCATCATTCTTTGATCGTCGCCACTTTGGCCGAGAAAGCAGCTGAAGCGCTCCAACTAGATCCAATATTAGTCAAAACAGGAGCCCTTTATCACGATATCGGCAAAATTAAGATGCCGGAATATTTCATCGAAAACAGAAATCGAGGCCTTGACTTACACCAAGATCTTAAACCTAGCATGAGCACCCTTGTAATTATTAATCATATTAAAGAAGGAATTGAACAAGCTAAGAAGCTCAAACTTCCCTATAAGATTCGGGAAATAATAGAACAACATCATGGAGGTTCCCTGGTCAAATATTTTTACGAAAAAGCCAAAGAAGAATATGATCCTGAAATGCATAGAATTGAAGAGGAAAGTTATCGCTATCCCAGTCCCCCTCCCCAAAGTAAGGAAGCAGCCCTTATTATGCTAGCTGATTCAGTGGAAGCAGCTTCACGAAGCCTGCGTAAGCCTACCCGCTCTAACTTGAAGAACGTTATCGAGGATATCATTAACTACTACCTGCAAGATGGTCAATTAGATGATAGTGGTTTCTCGATTAAAGAGTTAAAAATTATTGCCGATTCTTTTTTAGAAACTCTCCATACTATCTACCATCACCGGGTTGATTATCCCGGGTTTAACTTTGAACGGAAACCAACACCTCAATCCCCACCTAAGGGCAAAAAAAATAAGGATAAACTAAAATCCCAAGTGACCAAGAATAAAAAAACATGATTGAAATTATCAATAAACAGAAAAAATTCTGGATTGCCAAGAAAAAATTTCAAGATTTACTTAATAATCTAGTTAAAATTTACGAACTACAAGATCCAGTGATTAATTTGGTTTTCGTCGAGGACCGGGAGATAAAAAAGCTCAATCAACGTTTTCTCCAAAAAAATACTCCCACTGATGTTTTAAGTTTTCCCCTTCGCGAGAAGGCTCCTGATGGGGAATATTATCTTGGCGATATAATCATTTCTGTCCCGACTGCTTTTCGCCAATGTCTGAATACTTCTCGTGGATTGGAAGAGGAGCTGATGATTTTAACCATCCACGGTTTTCTTCATCTTTTAGGCTTCGACCATGGTCAAGGAATTGAAGATGAAGAAGAAAAAATAAGAAAAAAATTTATTGAGACTTACCATGAAAATTGATTGGCTTCAATGGCTGGGCCTAGGATTAAGTTTCTTGGCCGCTTTTTTCTTCTCCCTTTTCTACATTTCTCTCTCTTCTTTTTCTCGCATTGCGTTTTCTCGATTTCTTGAAGACAGAAATAAAGAAGATCGTCACCGCTTTTTAGACATTTATGACAATTTGAAAATTTCCTTCGAATTTCTCCGCATTCTCTTTTTGATTGCCTTCTTTACTTATCTTTTCTTTCTTTTCCCCAGTTTAAGATTCTGGCCCTTATGGCTGTTTTTACTTTCCCTCGGGATCTTCTTTGTTTTCTTTGAACTCATCCCCCGGTGGCTCAACGCGGGGTATAAAAAAAGTATTTTCACCCTTTTCCTGGCTGCCTACCGAATACCCTACTTCTTAAGTAAGCCCATTCTTTTTATCTCTAAAATTAAAGAAAGTGATAAAGAACCTCTTGAAGACAAAGAACCGACCGAAGATGAAATCCAAGCTTTCATAACTGAAGCTCAGGAAGAAGGCATTATTCAGACCGACGAAGGACCCCTTTTAAAAAGTGTTGTCGAATTTGGCGATACCATTGTTCGGGAAATAATGACTCCTCGGGTCGATATGGTCTGTATTCCCAAGGAAACCACCATTGGCCAATTGCGAGCACTGGTTATCCAGAAGAAACACTCGCGAATACCGGTTTACGAGGGTCGAATTGATAATATAGTGGGCATAATTAATGTTAAAGACCTTTTAGAATACCTAAATGATCATAATCTTGAAAACTCTATCGAACCCTTGATCCGACCTCCTTATTATATTCCGGAAGCAATGAAAGTTGCTGAGCTGCTTAAAGAATTTCAAAAAAGAAAGCAAAAATTAGCCATCGTTGTCGATGAGCATGGCGGAGTCTCCGGCTTGGTAACCATGGAAGATCTGATGGAGGAAATCGTCGGGGAAATCCAAGATGAATACGACGAGGAACAGGTTCCAATCCTTCACCAAAGTCCGGGAGAATTTATCGTTCGCGGCGAAGTGGAAGTTGAAGAACTGGAAGATCTTTTAGATCTTGATTTAGCTCAAGATGATTATATTACTGTTGGAGGACTAATAACTCACCATTTAGGCCGGTTACCGGAAAAAGGAGAGAAGATCGTGATCAAAAACTTAATTATTGAAATCCTTGATGCTGACCAAAAAAGAATCAAAAAGTTAAAAATACAAAAAGAAAACAATCAGCAAGAAAATTAATAAAAATATAAATATCATGAAATGTGGTTATGTGGCTCTCATCGGCCGCCCCAACGTGGGCAAATCAACTTTAATTAATAATCTCCTCGGACGAAAAGTATCGATTATTTCGGATAAGCCTCAGACAACAAGGATAAATATTCTCGGAATTAAAACTACTGACCAGGGGCAAATCATATTTATCGATACCCCAGGCATTCATCGCCCGCTTCACAAATTAAATAAAAGAATGATGGACTTCGTCGAATCCACCTTGGAAACATCTGATCTAATCTGTCTGCTTATTGACGCCACCCAATCTTTTGGCCATGGCGATGCCTTTGTCGTCGAAACTTTAAAGAAAATATCTACGCCAATTTTTTTGTTAATTAATAAAATTGATATTATTAAAAAAGAATCACTTTTGCCTCTCATAGATAAATACCAATCATTATTGGATTTTAAAGAAATTATTCCTATTTCTGCTCTCCGAGGAACAAATCTTCCCCTTTTGGAAGAAAAAATTTACGATTATCTACCCGAATCAGAAAAACTTTATGATGACAATTTCATCTCTGTGCAGTCCCAGAAATTCCTGATCGCTGAAATAATTCGAGAAAAAATTCTCTATCATGTTCGTGATGAACTTCCTTATGTTACAGCTGTTTATGTCGATTATCTCGACGGCGACTCAGGACCAACGGCTTTAACCGAAGACCCAACTACCCCCCGCCCCGCCCCAGAGAAAAAAGTAAAACATATCCGGGCTACAATTTTTGTCGAAAAGGACAATCATCGAAAAATAATCATTGGTCGTCGAGGCCAAATGATTAAAACCATCGGCAGGCAAGCTCGCCAAGAACTGGAGTTCATCCTGGGGACAAAAATTTTTCTTGACCTCCGGGTGAAAGTCAAGGAAAAGTGGCGTGATTCCCCTCACCTTCTCGATTTAATTGAACAGCAATAAGGTTAATAATTCGCTCAGAAAAATTATCGGTAAATCTATGAAGGAAGCTTTTGGGTTTAAATATAGAGACTATCTCCCGGCCATTATTTAGCTAGTTGGTGATTAATATTTTTTCGCTTCATCCCCACACTAAGGAAGAGAACCTATTTTCTTCTTAAAGAAAAGACAAAATTCTTATTTCAGCTCAAAATCTTGCCTCAGATTTCTCCTGGCGCATCCTCCCTGAGAAAATAATTGTTCTCAGCAAATCTTGCCTGACTTTCCCTCAACCTCTCTCGATATATTGACAACTATTAAATTACATGCGAAAATTTTGCTTTCTAGTGGTGAGCGTAGCTCAACTGGTTAGAGCACTGGACTGTGGATCCAGAGGTTGGGGGTTCGAGACCCCTCGCTCACCCATTTTTTTTATTTTTACAATCCCTTGATACTCCCGTAAATAACTTATTTCGTTACACTTGCCCTTTTTACTGTCGTGCTATCTATTGCCGTGTTTTGTCAGGTATTGACATAGATAGCAAATACAATGCCCCAAAAACGACCCACCTCCCCAATTTGGTTACCCCTCTTGCCCTCTTATTGTAGATTATTGTCAACTTTCCCCCAAAAAGAAGCGCTTCTCTTGCGGAAAGTTAAAATTGCTTTTTTTCCCCTTTTTCTGTTATAAATCTAAACTTATTACCAAATCCTAAAAAAATGTTGAGGTTGACCAAATGAATTCTTTTTTTCACCAGTTATTTTTTTCTGGCGAATTTTTAGCTCTTCTTTCCGCCATCCTCTGGGCAGAAGCAATTATCCTCTTTCGTCTTAGTGGAAAAACAATCCATCCTTTAAGTTTAAATTTAACTAAAAATACTATCTCCCTTCTCTTTGTTGGTCTGACCATGGCCTTTCTAGGAAAAGAGCTTTTCCTCGCCGTCCCTTGGCCAACTTACGGCTTATTCCTTCTCAGCGGAATTATCGGCCTGGGCTTATCCGATACTCTTTTATTTGTCAGCCTCAATCGATTAGGAGCTACTCGTTTAGCCATCATTAACTGCTCTTACTCTCCCTTTATTATCATTCTCTCGGTCATTTTTCTCGGCGAAAGACTAAGTCTTCTCCAAGGGGCAGGGGTTATCTTGATTCTCATCTCGGTATGGATCCTCTCCAGCGGAGAAAAAATAAAGCCTTCCTCCCGCCAAAATGTTTTCTGGGGGATCCTGATTGGTTTAACCGCCATGATGTCTCAAGCTGTCAGTATTGTAATGATCAAGCCCGCTCTTAATCAACTTCCTCTTTTGTGGTCAACCCAATTAAGAACAGCCGGGGGAATAATTTTCCTGGGGTTGGTTTTTCTTTTTCATCCCCAAAGAAACAGTATTCTCAAACCTGTCTTCCGACCCAGTAGCTGGAAGTATATCCTCCCCGCTTCCTTTCTCGGTTCTTATTTAGCCATCATCGCTTGGCTGGGAGGTATGAAATACACCTTGGTTTCGGTAGCCGCAGTTATCAATCAGACAAGTATTATTTTTATTTTTATCTTCGGGATAATTTTTTTAAAAGAAAAAGTTAAAGGAGCTTATCTAGTTGCATTTTTCATCGGGCTGATTGGTTTAGGGCTAGTTACCTTTTTTTAGGAATTCAACCATTTCACTGATTAGCAAGTTTAACTCCCACCCAAAATGAATATTTCTTGGGCCGACGAAGGGGAGAATCAAAATCTCTGACACTTCTTTCCCCCTTGGGGTTAGAAGTCATACCACCCGCTGTGGCTCGGGCTTCCGCTGCGGCCCGGTTTTTCATCAAGGCGGCTCTCATTTCCTTGGTCATCCCTCCCCATTCAAAGCCAACCCTAAACTCCCGACTTAAATCAACCTGCGAGCCACTGAAAAGCTTTTTGATGTTGAGAGGAGTCCTGAACTCATAGATTAATTTTCCTTGGGACTGACTCATCCGGAAGGTAGGTAAAATAAAGGTTTCCCCAATGGGAGTTGGCTCAAGAGGATTTCTTTTACCATCAATAAATTGACCTTCATAGTATAGATACTTAGGTCGAGACATAATTTCAGCTTTTCTTTCCTCCGAAAGAGTACCTTCTTTCTTTTCGAGAATGGCCACCATTTCTTCTGCACTTACCTGGCGAAGTTGATAGCAAATACCAATCTTTTTCTTTTTCTTTGCCTCGGAATTAAGCCAAACAGTTAACCCAGTATTTTTGATGGAGCTTAAATAATCACGGTCGTTAAAGATGAAAATTCCATAGAGATTCTGGCCATCATTAAAAAATCCAAAATCAATTTTGAATTTTTTCCAGTTGGTTAGAGAATCAGGTGCCCAGTCGTTACTCTGACCATCTATAGTCACAGGCTGAGTTGTCCATTTACTCTGCACAATGATATCTTTAGCCAAGGAAGGTAAGACAAGAATCAAACAAAGGTTTAATAATAAAAATATACGCCAAATCTTCATCTTTTCCTCCTACTTTTGTCATTATACCAAAGATAAAAACGAATAAGAATATTCTCTTAAGTTTCTTGGTATCCAGCGGGGATTTTTCTCTCAAAAAAAAAGAAGAAAGCTAATTGGCCCTTTTCCCTCGGGTTAGGCCCAATATAGCCAACCACGAGAGGTAAGTCACTAGGTTCCTTCATTAGTTTAAGCTAAAGCCAACTATTGCGGTTCTCACGGCTTTTCTGAACTTCCTATTTTTTTAATCCAAAATTATTTCCAAAGCCTAATCTCCTGATTAATCGGAAGGAATTACTAATTATTAAGATTTACATTTTCATCAAATTACTCTGTTTCTTCTCCAATAAATTTATGGTATAAAAAACAACCATGCGAAAAATAACCCTGTGGCTAGTCGCCATAGTCATAACTTTAGGGGCAGCAGTTTATCAAAGGATAACTGGCCCCACTTATCCCCTGCACGGGAAAGTTGAAATCAACAACTGTCAAGTCAAATTTAAACTCCTCCGTTCGCACGACACAACTGGCGATTACCAACTAAGCTTGCCCACTTGCACCCCTGATTTATCAGGCTATATTCTCTATAAACGATACAAAACATCTGACCCTTGGACCAAGAAGCCACTTATCAATCAAAACGGACAATTACTGGCTTCATTACCTGCTCAGCCGGCTGCGGGAAAACTTGCTTACCGGGTGATCTTGGTGAGCCAAAACCAGCAAGTTTCTCTTTCTGGAGATAAGGACATTATCATTCGTTTCAAAGACCCAGTACCTCCCTTTATCCTCATCCCTCATATGCTGATTATGTTCTTAGCCATGCTTTTTTCAACCCGGGCCGGGATTGCTTCTCTTCCTCGGGAAGAGAATCCCCGTCGACTAGCTCTCTGGACACTGGGACTTTTATTCCTCGGAGGAATGATCTTAGGTTCTTTAGTCCAATATTATGCCTTCGGAGCATTCTGGACTGGATTTCCTTTTGGCTATGACCTAACCGATAATAAAACGCTTATTGCCCTTTTGGCCTGGGCAGCAGCGGTCATCGCCGGACGAGGAGGACGCCCAGCTCGTAAATGGGTCTTAGGAGCTTCAATAATCATGCTTCTTGTTTATTTTGTTCCCCATAGCCTCTTTGGTTCCGAATTAAAATACGAATGAACTGAATTAGAAGCAAATTTTACATCTCTCCTTATCTACTTGCTGGAACTTAATTTAGAGATTAAATTTCCTTGACAACCTCCAACCCAATCTTTAACAGTAAGATAATCATCCAATCAACCCGGCCGAATCGATTTAAAGCTCGAAGATTAACTCAGGCCAAAGTTGTTCTTGAATAAGTTCTATTATCCTAGTGACGATTAAAAACCGGTGAGATTAGCGAAAAACATAGTTGCTGATAGTCACTAATCATTCATTGGTGTTCTTAAATCAGGCTCTTCAAATTAAAGGCGCTGGCTGTCGAGGTGCCAAGGTTTGGAAAAGGAAGCGGGGCTAAGGAGGATTCCTCTCCAGCCAGCGATTCTAGAATAATATTATAAATATTAATTTAAATTGTCAAAATGTGTGTTAATTAGAAACGAAAAGATTGACCTTGCCAAGTCCGCCGCCTCTCAATAGCCTCTATTTCTTTCTTAACTAGCGACCATGTCATTATTGAAAAAATCCTCAATTTGACAGCCTGCTTATAACCCTTTATAATCACCCACTAAACTAAATAATCGATTAATAATGACCGAAACAAATGTTGATAAATTTTCTCTCTTAACAACTACTTCTGTAATCGCTCGGTCGACCTCAATTGAAGGCCAAATAACCACTAACCAAGATTTAATTATCCATGGCCAAGTAAAAGGTTCTCTTTATTTACCCGAAAGTGCTTTAATTATTGAGAAAACGGCCCAAGTCAATGCTAATGTTGAGGCTCGCATCGTCATCATCCGGGGTAAATTTCAAGGAGAGATAAAAGCTCGAGAAAAAGTTAGAATCGAAACAGGCGGACAAATGGAAGGCAAGATTGAGTCACCACGCCTGGCAATTGAAGAGAAAGCCCAGTTTAAAGGCCGAATTAAAATGAGCGAAAAGAAAAACACAGGGTAGCAATTAAATAAATCCGCAGGAAGAAGATTGAGAGAGTTAGAAAAAATAAAAGTTTTTTGACTTAGTTCTTAAACCTCAGCCAATAACTTCATTTTCTTTATTTCTTTTCCCTGAATCTAAATTAAAGCCTAAATTTCCCCCTTAAAATGATGACTGTAATCTTACTTCTTTGTTTCAATGACGGTAAAGACAATCATTTCTTTCCTCCCCTGAAAACAATTCTTTCTTTTTTGTTAGTTATAATAGTAAGAAGAGGAAAAAATTATTGGTCAAATAAACTTGATTCCCCATGGTATAATCAAAGAGAAAGATGAAAAATTTTAAATTAGCCGCTGATTTTTCTCCAACTGGCGATCAGCCCCGCGCTATTCAGGCCTTAACTGAAGGATTGACTCAAAAAATCAAGCACCAAGTATTAATGGGAGTAACCGGGTCAGGTAAAACCTTTACCATGGCTAACATCATTGCCCAAGCTAACCAACCAACCCTGGTTATTTCTCATAATAAAACTTTAGCCGCTCAGCTCTATCAAGAATTTAGGCGCTTCTTTCCCGAAAATTCTGTCGAATATTTTGTGAGCTACTACGATTACTATCAACCAGAAGCTTATATTCCAGCCACTAATACTTATATCGCCAAAGAGGCCACCATCAATGAAGAAATAGATCGCCTTCGCCTGCGGGCCAGCAATGCTCTTTTCCAGAGGCGGGATGTTATTATTGTAGCTTCAGTTTCCTGTATTTATGGGATTGGGTCCCCTGAAACCTATGCCTCCATGGGCTTAAGCCTAAATCAAGGACAAGCTATCACTCGCCGTCACTTGTTGGCTCGACTAGTTGAGCTCCAATATGAGAGAAAAGACAGCGAATTCTCACGGGGAACTTTCCGGGTAAGAGGCGATATTATCGATGTTTTTCCTTCTTACGAAGAACTTGCCTATCGCTTGGAACTCGACGGCTCGACTCTGAGTGGCCTTTATCTCTTGGATCCTCTCCTAGGTCGCGTGGTGGAAGAAATCAATCAGTGCCTGATTTACCCCCGAACTTTTTTTTCCACTCCCCGCGACATCCTCATGGCCGCGATCGAGAATATCGAAAAAGAACTCCAGGCGCGAGTGAAGTTTCTCCAAGATCAGGGAAAACTTCTCGAAGCTAACCGTCTGGAAGAAAGGACTCGCTTTGACCTCGAAATGCTCCGGGAGTTTGGATGGTGCCCAGGGATAGAAAACTATTCTCTCTACCTGAGCCAGAGAAAACCTGGTCAGCCTCCCTATACCTTGCTTGACTATTTCCCCCCTGATTTTCTCACCATAATCGATGAGTCCCACGTGACTATTCCCCAAATTGCCGGGATGTACCACGGAGACCGTTCCCGCAAGTTAACTTTAGTTGAACATGGTTTTCGACTTCCTTCAGCTTTAGATAACCGGCCTCTTAACTTTAGTGAATTCGAGGAAAGAGTAAACCAAGTTATTTATGTCTCGGCCACTCCCGGCCCTTATGAACTGAAAAAAAGCCAAGGAAGAGTAGTCGAACAAATAATTCGGCCCACAGGACTTACCGACCCTCAAGTTGAAATACGTCCGATAAAAGGGCAAGTTGAAAATCTAAGGCAAGAAATACTAGTCCGAGCTCAACGACATGAGCGCACCTTAGTTACCACTTTAACTAAAAAGATGGCTGAAGATCTAACTCGTTATTACCATGAGCTAGGGCTGAGAGTTCGTTATCTTCACTCGGAAATAGATACTCTCGACCGGGTTAAAATCCTCTATGATCTCCGGCGAGGAAAGTTTGATGCCTTAATCGGTGTTAATCTTCTTCGGGAAGGCTTAGATCTGCCTGAAGTTTCCCTTGTAGCTATTCTCGACGCTGACAAGGAAGGCTTTCTCCGCTCCACTCGTTCCCTCATCCAGACATTTGGACGGGCGGCCCGTAATATTAATGGGCAAGTCATTCTTTATGCTGATACCATCACTCAATCAATGAAAAAAGCCATCGAGGAAACCAATCGCCGCCGCCAGCTTCAATTGGAGTATAACCGGCGCCACCAGATCACACCGCGCTCGATAATCAAAAGAATCGACGAGGTTCTAGCTTCCCTACCCGAAAGAGACTATCTTGACTACACCAGGATTGAAGAAGAACAATTGATTTACATGTCCAAGGAAGAAAGACAACAAAGAATTGAATTTTTGGAGAAGGAGATGAAAAAAGCAGCTCAAAACCTTGAGTTTGAACGAGCCGCCGCTCTTCGAGACGAATTAAAGAAGATAAGAAAGATGGAGATAGAAATTGGGCCCTGAAAAAAAATCATCCCTTAGGGAAAAGGCAAAGCAAGTGCCATCAAGGCCGGGAATCTATTTTTTCCTTAATAAATCTCAGCAAATAATCTATATCGGCCGCGCCCGAAATTTAAGAGATCGCCTCCGCTCTTATTTTTTGCCTACCTCTGACCTTAAAGTTCATAGTATTTTGGCTGAAGCCACTGACCTTGACTACCTAGTTACTGATACCGAAAAAGATGCCGCTTTTTTGGAAAATAATTTTATTCGTCGCTTTCAGCCCAAATTTAACCTCCGCCTCAAAGATGATAAAAGTTTCCCCATGGTTAAAATAAACTTAACGGATGATTATCCAAGTATAGGCCTCACCCGAAGAGTGAAGGCCGATGGCGCCCGCTATTTTGGACCTTTTCATCCCGCTCACCAGGCCCGGAAAACAATCGACCTTATCGCCAAGTATTTTCACCTCCGGACATGCTCCGGAGCGTTACCCAAAGGAAGAAAACGCCCTTGCTTAGAATATGACCTGGGGATGTGCTCCGCTCCCTGCGTTAAGTTAATTTCAAAAGAAGAATACCAAGAGAACGTTCAAAATGCTCTCCTGTTCCTTGAAGGTAAATCTCACCTGCTCTTACCAATTCTGGAAAAAAAAATGAAAGAGGCCGCCCAAGAACTTGAATTTGAACTAGCCGCTCACTGGCGAGATTTAATTCAAACGGTAAAATCACTCCAACAAAAGCCAAAAACCTCTTTCCCCTCGGCAATAAATGCAGATCTCCTGGGCTGGGCTAAAATAGGCTCATCATCATCTTTGTTTGCTTTTTTTCTTCGTCAGGGTAAAGTAGTTGAATCAGCCCATCAGGTTTTCGAGCAAAATTCTCTTGTCGACAATGAAGAAGATGCCTTCTTTCATCTTTTTCAAAGTCTCTATTCAGCCCGGCAAGATATCGCCGAGAAAATACACCTATCTCTTCCTTTAAAAAATAAAAAGATTCTTGTCGATTACCTCTGGCAAACAAAGAAGAAAAAAGTTCGAATAATTTCCGCTCACCACGGAAAATATCAAGGACTCCTCCGTTTAGCTAACCTTAATGCGGAGATAGAGCTCAAAAAAAGAAAAACAATCCCTGATTCGTTAATTTCGTTGGCCACAACTCTACAACTTCCCTCTCCTCCTCGCTGGATTGAAGCTTTTGATATTTCAACCACCGGAGGTGTAGAAAATGTCGGCGCCCTAGTTGTCTTTGAAAATGGCCAACCACTAAAATCAGAATACAGACGATTCAGGATTAGTTCTCATTCTGGCCCCAACGATCTTGCTTCTCTCCAAGAAGTCCTTTCTCGCCGCTACTCTCGACTAATAAGAGAAAAAAAACAACTTCCTGATTTAATCCTTGTTGATGGAGGAAAAGGCCAGCTTCGCGTGGCTCAGTCGGTTCTTAGTAGCTTGGAGATTAGTTCCATTCCAGTTATTGCTCTCGCCAAGAAAAAAGAAACTATTTATCGCGACTTAGATCATGAGGGTTTAAACTTAGACCCTACTTCTCCAGCTCTAAAATTATTGCAATGGATACGGGACGAAGTCCACCGCTTTGCCATAACTTTTCATCGGAAAAGAAGGGCCAAACAAAGTTTTTCTTCTCTTCTTGATGACATCCCGGGCATCGGGCGCCGCCGGAAAGCCCTTCTTCTGCAAAATTACCCTGACCTTACTTCTCTCCGCCAAGCTAATTTTGATGAGGTGGCTCATCTCATCGGCCGTCCGGCGGCCACTAATCTTTTTGCCCGTCTTCAATCATCTGTCTCTTCTTCAGAAAAGAGGGATAACTAATCTTAACTTTAACATTAAAAAAAGAATTTTTTCTCCCCACTAATAAAATTGCTATAATTTTTAATTAACTTTATATTAGGTTTTGTCCTAAAATGACGGGAATGAGTTACTACGTTAAGGCGAAGGAAAATGTCTCCGCTTTGGTCGATATTTTTAACGCCATTCCTTCACCGCCCTTCCCGGCGCCGGCGGAACTGCGCCCGATCAATTCGAACCTTTGGACTTTATTCTCTGTTAATATGAGTTTCAAAACTCTAAACGAGCCGTGTTCAATACGCGCTCGGCGCCCGAGGCGGTCGGGTTCCTTTGAGGGACGGTTCCGGAAGGCTAAATCTTCAATGTGGCTTCGACATTCTCCTTCGCCTTTCGTTGGATTTTGTTTCCCCTCACTTGGGGACAAAGCCTTATATTAAAAAGATCTTAATGGCTATTAGACAATGTTCATTACCTTAATGGAGCGGAGAATTATAGAAAAATGCCTCTCTCTAAATGTTAACCAAAGAACAATCCCTTCTATCCTGTTTCTCCTGGAGAGAAGTGCCAAATTTTAGAAAGAAAGGGCAAAAATGATCATTGGAATCGGCTTTGATTTCATTGAAGTGGACAGGATTAAACAAGTGGCGGAAAAATATCCTAAATTTCTTAATCGAATTTTTACCCCCCGGGAACAAACTTATTGCTTAGCCCAACCTAATCCTTATCTTCACTTTGCGGCTCGATTTGCCGCCAAAGAAGCTTTTTTCAAAGCCCTTGGACGGCGAATTCCTTGGTCAAAAATAGGAGTCTATAATTTGCCTAGTGGCCAGCCGGAATTAGAACTATTTATCCCTTCTCCCCTTGATTTTGATCGAATGAAAGTTTCTCTTTCTCACTTAAAATCTCTAGCGGGGGCAGTAGTTATTCTCGAAAAGGACTAAATCATCCCGATTAAATTGAAAAATGATTTCGCTAAGAAACTAAAGATGACCGCTACTCCTAAATTAAGAGCAACGGACAGGAAAGCTATTTTTCGACCTAGCTCTTTCCAGATCATTGCCACGGTTGATAAGCAAGGAATGAAAAGACTAACAAATAACGTAAAAATTACAATCTGTGCGGGCGTAATAACACTCATTAGTTGATGGTAATTTGTTCCTAAAGCTTGAATCATCATGATCATCGAGAGTTCTTTGCGCAGAAACCCAAAAATAAGGGTTACTCCTAATTCCTGAGGTAAGCCCAATCCTTTAACTACTAGTGGAGAAAAGCCATAATTAAGAATTCGATCAATTCCTAAACTCTGAAGTAAAGCCAAGACAACACTGCCCACAATCAAAATTGGCCAGGCAAAATTAAGAAAAGAACGAAGCTGAAAAACAGTTTTTTTCCCTATGTTTTTTAAAGAAGGAATTTTCAGCTCGGGAATCTCCAGAATAAGTCCTGGCGAAGGCTCTTTAAAAAAGAAAGACAAGACTCGACCGATGAGGGCAACCAGCAAAAGATGGAAAAGGTAAAAGCCCAGTGCCCACCAGGGGCCAAGATAAAAGGCGACAAGGGCCAAAATAATTGTCGTCCGAGCTGAACAGGGAATAAAGGGAATGAGAAGAGTAGTAATTATTTTGTCCCGTCGTGATTCAAGAATCCGAGTAGAGACAATGGCTGGAACATTACAGCCAAAAGCAAGGATAAAAGGCGATATTGATTTCCCGTGAAGTCCGATGCGATGCATAAAAACATCCATCAAAAACCCGACTCGGGCTAGATAGCCCACATCTTCCAGTAAGCCCATCAAAAACAGCAGAGGAATAAAATAAGGGAGCACAATTCCCAATCCTCCCCCAATTCCTTGTAAAAGTCCATCGATGATACTGACCGCCATCCCTTGACCAAAGTTGGTGAAGAGGAAACTTCTTAATTGTTCAAAAGGCCCCAGGACTAATTCCTCCAGAGGACTGCCGATGGAGAATACAATAAAAAAGAACCCCAGAAAAACCAAGCCGAGGATTAGATAACCTAAATAAGGATGCATGAGTAAATCATCTAACCGGTGAAGAAAAGGTCGTTTAGCGGGCCGGACAATCCGGGTGGATTTCTCAAAGATTTTCATAGCCAGATGATGTCGTTCAGCGGCCACCACTTCATAAGCAGGAGCATCATGGGAACTCTCCAATTGGTTTTTAACTTCATCAAGAACTTGCTTCAAGGGAAGATATATTTCGGATAAAAGCTGCTGAAAATAATGACTCCCCATCTCAATCATTTTGATAGCCGTAAACCGCCGATTGGCCACAACCGGAAAATTGGAGGGCAAGATTTTTTCCAATCGATAAACACCATCCTCAACATCTTTGGACCAGCCAAGAGGTTTAACCAGAAGTCCATTCTTAAGAATAAAGATTGCCTTCTCTAAGAGCTCTTTTAAACCTCGCCCATGGGTAGCTACCGTGGGAATCACTGGAACACCTAATTCTTTTTCTAAGCGCTGAATATCTATTCTAAGACCTTTTTTCTCGGCCAAGTCCATCATGTTGAGAGCCACAATCATTGGCAATCCCATTTCAATTAATTCTAGAGTTAATTCCAGGTTCCGAGCTAAACTGGAGGCATCAACGACATTAATAATCAGGTCTGGTTTTTCATAAAACAAATGAGACAAGGCTACCTTTTCTGCCTCATCTCCCGGGACTAGCGAATAAAGGCCAGGCAAATCAATAATATTTAGGATATAGCCTTGAACGTTAACCCGGCTATGGGTGTGTTTGACGGTTGTGCCTGGAAAATTCGAGGTCTCCGCCTTAAGACCGGCAATCGCATTAAAAAGAGTGCTTTTACCGCAATTTGGTTGACCGATAAAAATAATATCTGGGTAGTTATTGTTCGTCACCGATTATCTCAACTAATATTTTCTGGGCTATTCCCCGTCCAATAGCCACGGAAGTATCAGAAGAAACACGTCTCACCAAAATAGGCCCACGAAGAACTCCCCTCATGTCCAAGATAATTTCATCACCCTTATGAAAGCCCATATCAAATAATCTTTTTCTTAATCTGTGGCCTCCTTGGATTTCAATAATCTTTAATTTTTTTTCCGGAGGAGCAGAAACCAAGGGAATATATCTATGATAATCCATTTTCAGAGATTTCCTTCTTTTTTATTACTTATAATTTAAATTACCCTCGATGATAACGAAGAAGGCCAAAAAAATCAACCTTGTTTAGAAACCATGAACACCTTGTCTTGATTATTTCAAGCAGGGCTAATTTCCCAATCAAATTCTTTTATCTTTTACAATTTATGAATAGATCAGGTAAAATTAACTTGAACATTGTAATTCATATTTACGTATGTATAATGTAGAGTTACAACAAGGAGGTCAACATGGCCAAAAAATTATATCGTTCTCAAGAGGATAAGATGATTAGTGGAGTTTGTGGCGGGTTAGCTCAATATTTAGACATTGACCCTACTCTCGTGAGGTTAATTTTTGTTGCTCTATCTTTTCTAACGGCTATTCTGCCCATGATTCTCTTCTATATTATCGCTTGGATAATCATTCCTGCTCCACTCCCCGAAAAATAGCCTTTCCGAAACTAACTAATCTTCTTTTTCCTGGCTCTCTTCATTTGACTTAATCAAAATTATCCGATATTTTTATCACGGTTTGGATAAGAGGATGAAAGAGTCAGGGACAAATAAAATAAATCTTCCCTATCGCCATATTGCCATCGAAGGCGTCTTTAAATCGGGCAAAACAAAACTTGCCCAGAAAATAGCTGAAAAAATTGGCGCGCGAGTGATTTATGATCGCTTGGATAATCCCTATTTGGCTGATTTCTATCATGAAAAAGAAGGGGCAGCTTTCCTGGCTCAACTTGTTTTTCTTGTCAATCGTTATCACCAGCAATCGGCGCTTCTCCAAAGAACCCTCTTTGAAGAAACCATCATCTGTGATTATCTATTTGAAAAAGATAAAATTTATGCCTACCAAACCCTGACTGACGATGAACTTCTGGTGTACGAAAAAATTTTTAATATTTTCTCCGAAAGAATTACTAAGCCAGATTTAGTGGTTTATTTGCAAATAACTTTTCCTACTCTTCTGAATAGGATCAACCGGAGTGGCTCTGAGCTGGAAAAAAATATTTCTGAAGGCTACCTGAAAGATATCCTCGAAGCCTTTGATTATTTTTTCTTCAACTATCAAGCAACTCCCCTGTTAGTCGTTAAAGCAGATCATCTTGACTTTGACAATGAAGCTACAATTTTAGACCTCATCCAAAAAATCCAGCAAGTCAAAAAAAGTCCTTTATTCTATGTTCCCCTTTCCGAGTCGAAAAATGATTAAGCTTACCTCAAAAAATGGTAAAATAGATAAGAGACTTTACCTCAATCCTGGGATTGAGCCAGGATGGGGAGAAAGGAAAAAAAATGAATATTTCTACGCCCCCCAAAATCACCATTTCTTCTCTTGGACAAAAAAAGAAGCAACAAGAAAAAATTGTGGCTTTGACCGCCTACGATTACCCAACGGCCCGAATTATTGACCAAACCGATATCGATATCATCCTGGTCGGTGATTCCTTAGGGATGGTCATCCTCGGCTACCACGATACTCTACCGGTCACCATGGAAGAGATGCTCCACCATACTAAGGCCGTTGCTAGAGCCGTGAAGCGCGCCTTAGTGGTGGCTGACATGCCTTACCTTTCTTACCATCTTTCCCTTGAAACAAGTATAGCCAATGCCGCCCGGTTCATCAAAGAAGCTCAAGCAGATGCAGTTAAAATCGAAGGCGCTTCCCCCTCCCGGTTGAAACTAATTGAGCACCTCCAGGAAGCGGAAATACCGGTGATGGGACATGTGGGATTGACGCCCCAATCAATTCGCCACCTTGGAAATTACCGCGTCCAAGGCAAAAAAATCAACCAGGCTTCTCAAATCCTGGAAGATGCTATAGCTTTAGAAAAAGCAGGTGTTTTTTCTATCGTCCTCGAGTCTATTCCCCGGGAACTCGCCCAGATTATCACCAAAAAACTATCTATCCCTACCATCGGAATCGGAGCTGGGCCTGATTGTGATGGCCAAATTCTCGTTCTCCACGACATGCTGGGTTTAACTTCGGATATATCCCCTAAATTTGTTAAAAAATACCTCGATGGACGAGAGCTTTTTCTGCAGGCAATAGAAACTTATCTTACGGAAGTAAAACAAAATAAGTTTCCCACCGATGAACATTCTTACCATCTCAATTCCCCTGATACTCATCGCTTAACCAAAAAATCATCATCTAATTTAAAAAGCAAAAATTGATGAAAGTCTGTCACCAAATCGTCGAAATCAAGGAAATTATAAGTCGGGATAAACGACAAGGATTTTCGATCGGCTTTGTCCCCACGATGGGCTATCTTCACGAGGGACACTTGAGTTTAGTCCGTGAATCACTCCAAACCACCGCTAAAACTGTGGTTAGTATTTTTGTCAATCCTACCCAATTCGGACCTCAGGAAGATTACCAAGATTACCCTCGCGATTTAAGTCGCGATACGGCCCGACTTGAAGAAATGGGAGTTGATTATGTATTTGCCCCTTCCCCAAACGAGATGTATCCTCCTGGTTTTAAAACTTATGTTGAAGTTACCCAACTCCAAGATAAACTGTGCGGTCGCTCTCGACCTGGTCATTTTCGGGGAGTGTGTACCATTGTCCTCAAGCTTTTCAATATCATTCAACCTGACTGGGCTTTTTTCGGACAAAAAGATGCCCAACAAGCCATCATCATCCAAAAAATGATCAAAGATCTTAATTTAGAAACCAAGATAAAAGTCCTCCCTATCGTCCGCGACCAAGACGGTTTGGCCTTAAGCTCCCGGAATACTTATCTTTCTCCCGAACAAAGGCAGGCCGCTTTGGTTCTTTACCAAAGTCTCCAGCTTGCCCAACTCCTGTTTGAGGAAGGAGAAAGAAGAACATCAACAATTAAGCAAGCAATGATCAATCGAATTCAACAAGAACCTTTGGCTAAAATAGATTATGTCGAAATTGTCGAGATGGAAAATTTAGACGAGATTAGCCTTATCACCGATAAAGCTTTAGTTGCTCTGGCTGTCTTTATCGGCCGGGTCCGACTTATTGATAACGTCATTCTCGCCGAGAAAGGAAAAAAGGAATGAAACGGATAATGCTCAAAAACAAAATCCACAATGCCCGGATCACCGGTGTAAATCTTGAATATGAAGGAAGCCTTACTCTAGATGAAAATCTGATGAAAGCAGCGGATTTCATTCCTTTTGAACAAGTCCATGTTTATAATAAAACAAATGGTGCTCAATTCATCACTTATTTAATAAAAGGACGAAATGGTGTCGTCGAAGTGAACGGTGCAGCTGCCCATCTCGCTCAACCCAGCGATCAACTTATTCTTGCCGCCTATGCCGAAATGGAAGATACGGAAATTGAATTTTGGATGCCAAAAATAGTTATTGTGGATGACAATAATCAGCCTAAATAATAAAGCATTCTTTTGACTAAGTCCTCATCTTCCTCATGGTTAATGAGCCAGATAAATTAACGATTTATTCAAGACGATAATTAGGGGCTTCTTTGGTAATGATCACATCATGAACATGACTTTCTTTATAAGCGGCCGGAGTGATCCGAATAAACTGGGCTTTTTCTTGTAACTCAGGAATTGTCCGACATCCCGCATAACCCATTCCAGATTTTATCCCGCCCACTAACATTTGGATAATCTGGACTGCGCTCCCCTTGTAAGGCACTCGGCCTTCAATCCCTTCAGGAACCAACTTGGAAGCCTGCCGGGTTTCATCCTGACCGTACCGATCTCGGCTTTGCCCATTTTTCATCGCCTCTAAAGACCCCATCCCTCGATAAGTTTTATAAGATCTCCCCTGATAGATAACTACTTCACCGGGTGACTCATCTGTTCCCGCTAAAAGGTTACCGACCATAACTGCACTGGCGCCGGCTGCTAGAGCCTTGGTAATGTCACCTGAATACTTTATCCCCCCATCAGCGATAAGAGGAATATTATATTTAGCTGTTACCGAATAAACATTAGAAATAGCCGTGATTTGAGGTACACCAGCCCCGGTCACTACCCGGGTTGTACAGATTGAACCAGGACCAACTCCCACTTTGACCGCATCAACTCCCCGGTCAATCAAATCCTGGGCTGCCTCGGCGGTGCCGATATTTCCGGCGATTATTTCCTGTTCAGGGAATTCCTCCCGGAGTTTAGCTGTCATATCGAGCACCCGATTGGAATGGCCATGAGCAGTATCGACCACTAAAACATCAACTTTAGCCTCGACTAAAGCTTTGGCCCTTTCTAAAGCATCTTCTCCCACGCCAACGGCGGCTCCCACTCTAAGCCGTCCAAAAGGATCTTTGGATGCATAAGGATACTGAATTCTCTTGAGAATATCTTTATAAGTGATTAATCCTTTGAGATGAAAATTGGCATCGACCATTAATATTTTTTCTATTTTATACTTATGAAATAACTTTTCGGCTTCCTCGAGCGAAGTCCCCACCGGAACAGTCACCAATTCAGTGGTCATCACTTCCTTGATAGGCAGATCAACTTTTTTTTCAAATCTTATATCCCGGTTAGTTAAAATCCCCACCAATTTATTGTTTTCATCGGTAATCGGCAACCCAGATATTCGATACTTTTTCATCACTTCGATAGCTTCATAAATTTTATTGTGGGGCTTCATGGTAATGGGATTCACGATCAAACCACTCTCATGTCTTTTAACTTTATCCACTTCTTCCACTTGAGCTTCAATGGGCATATTTCGATGAATAATGCCGAGACCACCTTGCTGAGCGATGGTAATGGCCATTCTGGATTCAGTAACCGTATCCATGGCGGCACTGATAACAGGAATCTTAAGGTCAATATGACGACTGAGGCGAGTGGAAACATCAGCTTGGTGAGGCAAGACATCAGACTTTGCCGGTAGAATAAGTACATCATCAAAAGTTAAACCATCGACTATCTTTTTATGAAACATAGATCCCCCCTTATCTCCTTTTTTTCTTTTTTCTCTTTTTGGGAATCATCGACCGGGCTTGTTTCATCCGCACCGGATTAGCTCCGCTCTGAGGCCGTTGATAGTAAAGAGGTTGCTCGCGTTGCTGAATTGGTTCTGTCTCCACTACAGGTTGCAGAAAGAAAAGATACCGAACTGTTTCCTCTTCAATCCTATCCATCATGGCTTGGAACATATCGTAGCTTTCCTTTTTATACTCAATCAACGGGTCACGTTGCCCATAACCTCTTAACCCAATGCCTTCTTTCAAATAATCCATCGCCAGCAGATGGTCTTTCCATTGGGCATCGATTACCTGAAGCATTATTAGCCGCTCAAACTCCCGCATGGCCGATGAACCAATCATCTCTTCTTTTTCTTCGTATTTTTGCAGAAGGCGCGATAGTATTTCTTCTCTTAGTTGAGAATAATTCACCTCTTCCCAATCGATTCCCATTTCCTGAATGTCCAGCCCAAATTGGGCTCCAATAGCTTGCCTTAAAGCTTTTACATCCCACTCTTGAGGATCTTTTTCCTTTGGGGCATGGGTTTCTAACAACCAATCGACTAAAGTTTCGATCAAGTCCCGGACATAGGTTCTTAAATCTTTTCCCTCCAGAATCTCACGTCTCAAGCGATAAATTGTCTCCCGCTGCTTATTCATCACATCGTCGTACTCAAGGAGGTGTTTCCGGATGGAAAAGTTCTGGCCTTCGACTTGCTTTTGGGCTCTCTCGATGGCTTTAGTCACCATTTTATGTTCAATGGGAACACCTTCAGCCATTCCAATCCGAGACATTAAACCTGAGATACGGTCACTGCCAAAGATGCGCATTAAATCGTCTTCAAGGGAAAGATAAAATCGGGAGGAACCAGGGTCTCCTTGGCGACCGGCTCGCCCCCGAAGCTGATTATCGATACGGCGAGCCTCGTGGCGTTCAGTGCCGATGATGTGCAGGCCGCCTAATTCCACTACCTTTTGGTGCTCTTCTTCGGTAATTTTTTTGGCTTCAGCTAGAGCAGCTTCCCATTCTTCAGGTAAAATATTATCTGAGTCTTTACTTTGCTGGCGAAGCTTTTCTCTGGCTAAGAACTCATGATTTCCCCCCAGAAGAATATCAACCCCTCGTCCAGCCATGTTGGTGGCGATGGTTACTGCTCCAATCCGGCCTGCTTGAGCGATAATCTTGGCTTCCATTTCATGATACTTGGCATTGAGAACCACATGTTTAATTCCCCGTTTCCTCAACATCGAGCTCAGCTTTTCTGAGTTTTCGATAGAAACTGTCCCCACTAGAACCGGCCGTCCTTTTTGGTTATGCTCAATTATTTCCTTCACCACCGCTTCCCACTTCTCTTTGGCCGTCCGATAAATGACATCTGGGTATTCAATCCGGATAAGAGGCTTATTAGTGGGAATCTCGACAACTTCCAGGTTATAAATGGCTTGAAACTCAGTGGCTTCGGTAACCGCCGTTCCCGTCATTCCGGCTAATTTCTTATACATACGGAAATAATTCTGAAAAGTAACCGAAGCCAGGGTCTGGTATTCTTCTTCGATGCGAACCCTTTCCTTGGCTTCCAAAGCTTGATGAAGTCCATCGGAATATCTTCTTCCCGGCATCAACCGCCCGGTAAATTCGTCAACAATAATCACTTGGCCGTCTTTAACCATATAATCAACATCTCTCTTAAATAAGTGGTGGGCTTTTAGAGCTTGGTTAATGGCGTGAATTAAGTCCATGTGGGCTAAGTCATAGAGGTTGTCAACTTTAAGCAACTTCTCGGCTTCCGCTACTCCTTCTTCCAAGAGCGCCACTGTCCTTGTTTTTTCATCAACTTGAAAATGTTTTCCCTTTTTTAGGCGTCGAACTAAATTATCTACCTTAAAGTAAATGGCCGTGGATTCTTCGGTAGGTCCCGAGATAATAAGTGGCGTTCGGGCTTCGTCGATTAAAATACTATCAACCTCATCAACAATGGCATAATGATGCTCTCGTTGAACCACATCCGACATCCTGAACTTCATATTATCCCGGAGATAATCAAATCCAAATTCGTTATTTGTTCCATAAGTAATATCTCGGCGGTAAGCCTCTTTCCGCTCCTGATCTCCCATCTCATGTTGAATAACCCCAACCTTTAAACCTAAAAATTTATAAATAGGTCCCATCCATTCCGCATCTCTCTTGGCCAAGTAGTCATTGACCGTGACGATATGGACTCCTTTTCCTTCCAGGGCATTCAAATAAGCTGGTAATGTAGCCACCAAAGTCTTTCCCTCACCTGTTTTCATCTCAGCAATTTTTCCCTGGTGAAGCACGATCCCCCCCATAAGCTGAACATCAAAATGACGCATATTCAGAGTTCGCCGGGCTACTTCTCTAACCACAGCAAAAGCTTCGGCGAGCAACTCATCTAATGATGCCCCTTGAGCAAGTTTTTCTTTAAATTCAGATGTTTTTGCTTGAAGTTGGGCATCGCTGAGTTGGCGAACGCGAGGCTCTAACTCATTAATGGCCGCCACATAGGGTTGGAGTTTTTTTAACTCCCGCTCATTCTTAGTGCCAAATATTTTTTGGAGAAGCCACTTATACATTTGATATATTTTTGCTTAAAGCCTATTAGATGTCAACTTACCGAATCAATTCACAAGCATTTCAACGCTGATAAGGTTTTAAGGACAACAAGTGTCCGGTCGAAAGAGGGACCTCTGCAGGGCTACTTCATTTTTCTTTTTAATTTTTGGGAAGAAAACTGGGGACACATTACATATTTACCCTATTTTTTAAACTAACTAAATGGGCAATACAATAAATAATTGCTTTTGTCCCCAAGTGACGGGAATGAGTTACTACGTTAAGGCAAAGGAAAATGTCTCCGCTTCGGTCGAGATTTTTAACGCCATTCCTTCACCGCCCTTCCCGGCGCCGGCGAAACTGCGCCCGATCAATTCGAACCCTTGGACTTTATTCACTGCTAAGATGAGTTTCAAAACTCTAAACGAGCCGTGCACAATAGGCGCTCGGCGCCCGAGGCGGTCGGGTTCCCTCCAAGGACGGTTCCGGAAGGCTAAATCTACAATGTGGCTCCCACCTTCTCCTTGGCCCTTCGTTCGATTTTGTTTCCCCTCCCTTGGGGACAAAAGCTAATTTTTACTATTTTAATTTGTAAACTCTATATCCAGCAAAAAGATCAAAGTCAAATTAATGCCAACAAAAAGAAGAACATATTAATCATTTTTCTCCATTGACGATGGATATTGTCTGTGATATAAGCAACGGGTAGATTGCCTAAAGAAAAAAAGAAAGGAGATTGTCCATCTCCCAGAGAAAAAATTCTCTAAAAATAAAAATCTTTATTTTTAAAGGAGAAAAAACATGGCCAAAAAAGCCGGAATAATTTTATGCCTGAGTTTTTTAAGTTTCTTCTTTTTCCGCTGTGCTCCGGCGGAAAAGGAGAAAGCTTCGCCTCTCGCCACCAATAAATACGAAGATCTGGTTAGCCTCTATCAAGAATTCAGGGATTTCCTTAAGCCAAAATTTGAAAATGGAGTACCTGATTACTCGGCAACAGCCATGGCCCAGCAGTACCAGGATTTAAACAATTTCCAGCAGCGTTTGGCGGCCATCGATACCAGGGGCTGGCCCATTTCCCAAAAAGTAGATTATCTTCTGGTTTGGGCCGAGATGAACGGGCTTGATTTTTTCCACCGCATTTTACGGCCTTGGTCGCGTGATCCTTGCTTTTATCTTGTTTCCCAGGGAGGAAATGGTCCAACCATGGATAGTTTATTACGATTTCCTCGAAGATTGCCCATGTCCCCTGAGAGACTGGCTAATTTTAAGACTGCTCTGCAAGCAGTCCCGGCTGTTTTCAGCCAAGCGAAAAAAAATTTGACCGAAGTAGCTAGAGATTTTGCCACTATTGCCATCTGGGGAGCAAAAGAGGAAGCTCAATTATATGATGAGATTGCCTCCCGTGTGTCAGAACATCATCCCGAGCTTATCGAAGATATAAAGCGGGCCAAATCTGCTGTTGAGGATTACAGGAAATGGCTTGAGGAAAATAAAGATAAATGGACAGCGCCCGCCGGAGTGGGCAAAGAAAACTATAATTGGTTACTTAAAAATGTCTACCTTATGCCTCTAACTTGGGAAAAATGCAAAGATGCTGTCTTGCATGAAGACTATCGAGTGATTAGTTTTCTTAAATTAGAAGAAAACAGGAATAAGAACTTACCCCCGCTTAAGTATGTATCTTCCCCAGAGGAGTACCGGCAGAGTGTCTATAAATCTCTAGACTCGGTGATGAAATTTATCCGGGAACATAAAATTTTTACTCTTCAAGATTACTTAGAGGTAGAGAGTTACAAAAAAGCCAGAGAGGGCGAGTTTGAAGAGCCTTGGCCTGATGTTCCTAATTACATTCCTGATTACTTTTTTAATTTTTCCTTCCGCGAATCTCTCCCTGAGGAAACCCATGAATGTATCGGTCATTACTTTGATGAACTGAGAGTTGAACATGATAACCGGCCCATCAGGGGAAGGCCTCGTCTTTTTAATGTTGACGAGACCAGGTCCGAAGGCTTTGCTTTTGGCTTGGAGGAGCTGTTAATGCATGCTGGTTATCTCGATCATCGACCACGCCGGGCAAGAGAAATAGTTTACCTCCAGGCTGCTTTTCGAACCTGCCGGGCTTTAGCCGATTTAAAAATGCACAGCCATGAATATACCCTGGATGAGGCCGTAAAGTTTTGCATTGACTGTGCTCCTCGGGGAGATTTGCTCAAGGGCAGCCACCATCTTATGTATGAAATGGCCACCACCCTGCGTTTTGTCGGCTGGCACATGAGGATGGTCGTCGGTAAAGTGCGGTTCATGCAGCTTATAAGAGATGTAGCCAGGCAGCAGGGAGATAAATTTGTCCTTGGCCAATTTATGGATCAGCTTTTGGCCGAAGGAATGATTCCCTTTACCCTCAGTCGTTGGGAAATGACGGGTTATGATGACGAAATCAGGCTCCTTCTATCTGATCATCCTCAATTGCTGGAGAAAATATTGGAATAATAAGGCTTAAAGGATTTTTTAAAGACTATTTTCTTCTCGGAAGAACAAGCCGAAGAAACGGCTAATTCTAAAGCTTGGAAAGAAATAACTAGACATATTCCATTTTCCACCACGGTTGGGCAGGTGTTCATCTTCGTTATCATAATAATTTGACTTTGCCTTCCCTGTATGCTATCCGATATAAGTTATTATTTTTGAAGAGGAGGTGAATTCATGTATGGATGGACAGGAAATATCCTTCGTCTTAATCTCACTACTAAATCGATTAAAAAAGAGAAATATTCTGAGGAGTTCGCCCAAAAATGGGTCGGCGGCCGCGGCTTCGCCGTCAAAATACTTTGGGATGAACTTAAGCCTGGCATTGATCCCCTTGGACCAGAAAATAAATTAATCGTTGCCCTTGGACCCATTGCTGGTATCCCGGCCCCCAATACCGGAAAAACAGTCGTGGCGGCCAAATCTCCCCTGACCGGAGGCTATGGTGATGGCAATCTTGGAACACGGGTGACTACTCAGCTTCGAAAAGCCGGTTATGATGTTCTTATTATCGAAGGCAAAGCCGAGCAACCAACATATGTAACTATTGAAGATGACCGAGTAGAATTCCACCCGGCCACTGAAATTTGGGGTAAAGGCACTTACGATACAATGGATTGGCTTTACGCCAAATATGGCCGCAGTGTTGGTCTTCTCACCATCGGCCAAGGCGGGGAAAATCTTGTTCGTTATGCCGTTATCAGAAGTATGGAAGGACGAGCTGGAGGGCGACCAGGAATGGGAGCCGTCATGGGCTCCAAGAACCTCAAGGCCATCGTGGTTAAAGGGACAAAAGATATTCCCGTGGCCGATGAAGAGGGCATTAAAAAAATTGGCACTGAAGACCTTAGGCAAGTCGGTAAAATTGATAAAGAAACCGGCTGGTCTATCCAAAGTACAACCGGAGTCCTGGCTTGGTGTAACGAAGTAGCCGCGTTGCCTGTCCGAAATATGCGCAAAACTTTTCATCCCGAGGCGTGGCGAATCGATGGAGAACGATTAAATGAAGCTCGAGTGGCGACTTATGGCTGCCCAAACTGCACTATGCGTTGCGGCATTACCATTCTTGACAAAGAAGGCCATGAAGCCGAGATGGATTACGAAAATATCGGAATGCTCGGGAGTAATCTGGAAATCTTTGAGTTAGCCCAAGTTGGCTCACTCAATTATCTATGTGATGAGTTTGGACTAGATACTATCTCAGCTGGAGGAACATTATCTTTTTACGCTGATGCCATCGATCAAGGAGTAGTAGAGGGAGATTTTAAATTTGGTGATGCTGAAAAAGCCAAAGAGCTTCTCCGCCTGGCAGCCCACCGAGAGGGAGTAGGACAGATTCTAGCCGAAGGCAGTCTCCGCATGGCCCGCCAATTCGGTCAGAATTCCGAAGATTACGCCATGCAGGTTAAAGGGCTGGAAATTTCCGCCTATAACTGCAAATTTATTCCCGGAATGGCTTTAGCCTTCGGCACCAGCGCTATTGGGGCCCACCATAAAGAATCGTGGGTTATCACCTTCGAAATAAAAGAAACTCCTCGTGATTCCTATGGCCGAGAAAAAGCCCAAAAAGTTATTGATTTGCAGCGAATCCGCGGGGGCTTGTTCGAATTTATTGTTGCCTGTCGCTTCCCGTGGATAGAATTAGGGTGGGAGTTAGAGCACTACCCGGTTTACTTCAATAAAATTACTGGTTTGAATTGGAAACTCGATGACTTTTGGCAGGTAAGCGATCGGATTTATGCTCTTATTCGAGCTCATTTTGTCCGTGAATTCCCTGATTGGGATCGAACCCGTGACTATCCTCCTCGCATCTGGTTCGACCCCGCCAATGCCGATAAAGAAGGGCCAATTGCGGGTAAAATTCTCGACCTCAATAAATATGATGAACTGTTAAGCCATTACTACCAGATTAGAGGTTGGGATGAACGGGGAATTCCGACTCGCAGTACAGCGGAAAAATTAGGTCTTGCCCAAGAATTTTCCGAACTAGAAAAAACAGTTAAACTGAAAGACTAAAAACATATTTACTGTTCTATCTATTTTTCTTTGTCGGGAAAGATAAAGCCAAGAAAGATTCCTTCTTCCAGAGCGAGAAGAATTACTGTTTATCATCACCCTTATTTTCTTTATCAATTAAGATTTTTAAGTTAAAATAATAATTCAAGAAATTGTCCCGTGGCGAAAAAACAATAAGGGGCGGAGAATTCTTCTCGCTGCCAGAAGTAATAGCTAGTCGCAAATTCCAAGTTCTTGGTCAAGATGGAGAGTAAAATTAAGTCAATATTCCCCGGATAGCCAAACACTTAAAAAAGAACAAGGATAGCTAGAATGAAAATCAAAATAAAGCTTTTTAGTTATCTAATTCACCAAGCTGGTTTCAGCGAAAAAGAACTCGAAATTGGCCATCCCTTGCCTATTAAAGAAATTCTAACGATGATTAACGTCCAACCTACCCTCGCCAAAATTATCCTGCGTAATGGACACCCGGCCAAGCCAGAAGATTTAGTTGAGGATGGCGATCGATTATCGATTTCTCCTATTTTTTCAGGGGGGTAATCCAAAAATGGATGTTCAACCTATCTACATTGGCGGCCAATGGCGTCAATCTAATTATCTTGATGTGTTTCAGGCAACCAATCCCCGAACTGGGGCCAAACTTCCTGATTATTTCCCCATTTCCGGCTGGGAAGATTTAAGAGAAGCTTTAGAAAAGGCGCTTCAAGTGGTGCCTGAGTTAGCTTCATCAGGGCCAGAAAAAATAGCTGGTTTTTTAGAAAAATTCGCTCAGCTCATTGAGGAAAAGAAAGACATCATCTCCCAGATCGCTTCGCTCGAGACAGGTCTTCCTCAAAAGCCACGCTTCTCAGATGTTGAACTTCCTCGAACCACTGACCAACTCCGCCAAGCAGCCGCCGTTGTTCGGGAAAAGTCATGGTGCCAAGCTACCATTGACACCAAGAGAAATATCCGAAGTAAGTATGGCCCTCTTGGTGGGGCTGTGCTTGTCATTGGCCCTAATAATTTCCCCTTAGCTTTTAATGCCATGGCGGGAGGAGATATGGCCGCCGCGCTAGCGGCTGGTAATCCCATCTTAGCCAAGGCCCATCCCCTTCACCCTAAAACAACCCAGCTTTTGGCCCAAGCTGCTGCCCAAGCCCTTGAAGAAAGCCAGCTTCCTCCCGGCTCGATCCAGCTTATTTACCATTTCCGCCCCGAAGATGGCTTAAAAGCCATCGCTCATCCGGCGATAGCCGCCGTAGGTTTTACCGGCAGCCGGTCAACGGGTCTAGCCATCAAAGAAGCCGCGGAAAAAGCTGGCAAGCTAGCTTACCTAGAGATGTCATCAATTAATCCTGTGTTCCTCCTTCCCGGAGCAATTCAAGAGAGAGGAGAGGCCATAGCTCAGGAGTTTTTTTCTTCCTGTCTCCTCGGAAATGGCCAATTTTGTACTAACCCTGGTTTTGTTATTCTCCTCGAAGGAAAAGAGACCCAGGAATTTATTAATCGCTGCGTTAAATTATTCCAAGCCAGCGACCCTGGGTATCTCCTCAGTGAACAAATTAAGATTAACTTGGCAAAAGGCATTAAGGATTGTCTCACCTCTGGGGCTCAGCTTCTCTGTGGAGGCTATCCCCTTGAAGGACCAGGCTTTCGCTTTGCCCCCACGTTGCTGCTGGTTCAAGGAGAAATCTACTTGCCAAAGCCACAGGTCTTTCAAAGAGAAATGTTCGGACCTGTTTCCCTTCTAGTTTTAGGCCAAGATGAAGAACAGGTCGCCAAGATTGCCATTTCATTAGAGGGAAATTTAACCGCTTCATTTTACACCCACAGCCAGGGAAAAGATGAGGCTCTCTATCAACAACTGGAGCCTATAATTCGTCTTAAGGTTGGCCGCCTTCTCAATGATAAAATGCCCACCGGCGTGGCCGTCACCCCGGCCATGATGCATGGCGGCCCTTACCCGGCTACGGGCCACCCTGGTTTTAGTTCTGTGGGTTTTCCGGCTTCAATTCTCAGGTTTGCCGCTCGCCATGGGTATGATCAAGTCCCCCAACATCGTCTTCCTCCTGAGCTTCAGGATAAAAACCCGACCGGCCACATGTGGCGATATATCGATGGCCAGTGGACACAGGCTTCAATCACCAAAGATTAAAGCCAGTTTTTCTCCCCAGCTAGAGTAAACATCTCCAAGACAGTGGTAGGCTGGGTAATAGAGTTTAGCTTAAATTATAAGTACTGGCTGGGCAAAAAGAAATAAAGATCAACAACTTCTTCCTTTCTCATTTTTTTCTGGTCCTGGGAAAAATGGTGGCCGGTACTATATTAGCTTGTTGTCTTGAAAATGCCCCAGGCCAAAACTGGGTGCCAGTCATCATTTTTCTATCACGGTTTTTGGAGACTCTTGCCCCGCCAGACCATAATTAAATAATGACCTGACTAAAAGAAAAATTGTCTCTCCTTTTTGACCGAAGATCAATTATTCAAAAAGCTGTTTTATTATTTATTACTTATACAAACACAAATAAGAGCTATCTTCTTTGACTCTTATCTTGAATGAAGATTGAGCGGGAACACTAAAGGTTTGCTGGGGACCATAAATCTTCCATTTCTCTTCGCCAGGTAAAAGAACTTCCACTTGGCCAGTGATAATGGTCATAATTTCTTTGTTTTTGGTACCAAATTCATATTCGCCTTGGGCCATCACACCAATAGTCGCCGGACCTTCTTTGGTGGTAAAAGAAATCGATTTTACTTGTCCCTCAAAATACTCATTAACCGAGAACATTATTTTCTCCATTCTTTATTTCTATTGGGATGAATTAAGATAATCCTAGATCTTTGTCGATCGATTGCATGGCTTGCAAACAAATACTAATAAATTCATCTAATTCCAACCCCAAATTTTTACTTTGTTCAATATCTTCTCGCTTAGCCCCGCGAGCGAAACTTTTTTCCTTGTATCTTCTCTTGACAAACCCCAGATCGACTTCTTTTAGTTTTTTACTGGGGTGCATCAAGGTGGCAGCAATAATCAGCCCGGTTAAAGGGTCGACAGCAAAAATGGCCCACTCCATCTTCGTTTGGCAAGGGACACATCCAGCATGAGCCTGAATGGCTCGTAATATTTCCTCGGAAAGCCCATATTCTTTTAGAATCTTGACGGTCTCTCGAGTGTGGCGGCTAGGATCTTTCTCGGTTATCTCATAATCTAAATCATGAAGTAATCCGGCCAATCCCCAAGTCTCCTCATCTCCTCCCAAGCGATGAGCCAAAGCCTTCATACAAGCTTCCACCGCCAGGCAATGTTTAACTAAGTTTTTATTCTTCAAGTATTTTTTTAGTAAAGTTAGGGCCTCTTCTCGAGTCATCTTAACCTCCTTGTTGAAAATTAAAGTTCCTCTCGATTGTTACTTTCGAGCGCCAATCAGTTTTTTATTCATAGTCCTTTCAGCTCAGGACGTATGGCCAACAAAAGTTATTTCTACCATAGAAATAATGAACCTTCAACCATCTGCTAAAAGATCTTTCTCAAGAGATTGACTATGACTTACTTATCAACTCCTCCCTTTGCTTATTTTCTCCTTTTTTTCCTCGGCCTTTTTTTCCTTAATTACATATTCTAACTGGGCTTCGGCTTTTTCTTGCTTATCTTTGACCACAACCCTAATTACATATTTTCCTGTCTGTTCGGGATACCAAGTCCAAGAATTAACCGAAGAAAAGGGCTGAACAATTTCCTCAGTGACTATGGTTGGTTTTTTCTCCTCTTTCCTCTTCTCTTTTTTCTCTTCTCCTTTCTTTTTTTCTTTTTCCCCTTCTTTTTGCCAAGCCCGATAAAATTCATACTCCGGCTGATAAAATCCCACTGCTTCGGCAATTATTTTGATTTCCTCTCCCAGGGTTTGAGGAGAAGGTGGCTCAGCTCGAAGAGTAACTTTCACCTCTTTCTCCAGCTCGACCAGGAAACTCTCGTCTTTTTGCTCATCCTCAGCCAAAAGATAAAGGTCAGGTTCAACCCAAACAAGGTTGGATTTTAAAGTATACCCCAAATCCATGGTGCCCTTTAGTTGGCCGGAAGGGAGCAGGTAAGAAACCACGGACGAAGACTGAGAACTGATCAAGACCTGATCCTCGGCTAAAGCTGGAGAAAAATCAGTGCGCCCGGGGAGGGGCCGCCACCATTTTATCTCTCCTGACTTGCTCTGCAGACAAAAAACTACGCCGCTCCAAAGAGGAACAATAATTTTTTTCTCCCAGTTAATGGGCTCACCGAAAACTTCCCCTCCTAGATTAACTTGCCAGAGTATTTTTTGGCGGCGTAAATCAAGGGCACAATAATGATTATCGGCGGTTGAAAAATAACAACGATCCTGAAGCAGGAAGAAGCTTGAAGAAATTTTCTTTTTTAAAGGAAAGGTAAAATAAAGTTTACCGGCCTGATTGAGAATATAAAGAGTGCCCTTTTCATCACCCACAACCACATAAGGGGCCGCTGTGGCTGGTCCCGCCTGGATGTCCTCAGGGAAAGAGTAACTCCACAAAATTTGCCCCTCATCTCCATTAAGAGCTATTACTTGATGACGCCCGACTAATGCATATAGATGGCCTGAGGAAACCACTACCGGTTGCCTCAGTTCTCCCCCCATGTCCCGCTGCCATATTTTCTCCCCAGTCAAATTAAAACACCTAATCTGTCCTTGGCCATCTCCCCAATAAAGCTTACCTTCTTCGTGGGCAAGAAGACTAACGGGCGAAGGTGGAAAAGAAAAATGCCAGCTCATCTTCTGCTGGGAAAGTTGATAAGCAAAAAGTTCTCCTTCTTGGGTCGTCCAGAAAAGATAATCACCCTGCTTGATGAGTTTTTTTTGTGGTGTCCCTGGGAAGCCAATTTCAGCTTTTATTTTTAAAGGAAAAATAGGCCCGCGGGGATAAAGAAAAGGTTGCTTTCGCCAGAAACAACCCCAGCTGATTAACATTAAACCTAAAATTAAAATGGTCCAAGCTGCCGGGTCCCTTACGTCTGAATAACCTTTAACTTTCATTTCAGTTAATTGGGGATATATTATCATTTTTACATCCTAGGCCTCAATCTTTACAGGCATAAATATTATTGCTATTATTCAAATAATTAGATGATTAATTACATCTTACTTTACAAAATTAGAAAAAGAGTCAAGAAAATTCTTAAAGAAAAAATTGCTGACCAAGAAATTGCTACCACTCCTCGCTCTTGTTTGGGATGCTTGGCTGACGAGATTAGTTGGGAAATTTACTACCTGCTAAAAGAAAAGCAAAATAAAGATAAATGATGGTCAAGGAGAAAAAGCCTTCCTCCTATATTCCTCTTGCCGAGAGAATGCGCCCGCAAGCTCTTGACCATTTCTATGGTCAAGAGCATCTCATTGGTCCGGGAAGAATCCTTACCCAGCTCATCCAAACTGGCCACCTAGTTTCCATCATATTTTGGGGACCACCAGGATCAGGGAAGACCACTCTCGGAACTATTCTCGCCCATCATTTTAACTTGCCTTGTGTTTTTTTTAGTGCGGTTCTCTCCGGAATTAAGGAAATCAAAGAGGTCATGGCTCAAGCTGAAAACCACCGCCGGCTTTATGGCCAGCCGAGCATTATATTTATTGATGAAATCCATCGTTTCAACAAAGCCCAACAAGGTGCTTTCCTGCCCTATGTTGAAAAAGGAGACATCATCCTTTTTGGCTCCACCACGGAAAATCCATCCTTCGAAGTTATCGCTCCCCTGTTATCTAGAACAAAGATTCTCCAGCTCAAACCTTTAAGCGATGAAGTCCTTCGGCGTATTGTTCGGGAAGCCCTGGAGGATAAAGAAAAAGGCTTGGGCCTGGAAGAGATCAAGATTCAAGACAAAGCTCTTCAAACTCTCATTGATTATGCCAACGGCGATGCTCGTCGAGCTTTAAACACACTCGAGATCGCCTCCCAAATAACTAAAGATAAAACAATCAAACCAGAAGACATTCGGGAAGCCCTTCAGCAACGAGTGCTCCTTTATGATAAGAAAGGCGAAGAACATTTTAACTTGATCTCTGCCCTCCATAAGAGTATCCGCAACTCTGATGTGGACGCCTCTCTGTATTGGTTGGCCCGGATGCTCCACGCCGGGGAAGACCGAATCTATATAGCCCGGCGGCTAGTGCGAATGGCCCTGGAAGACATCGGCTTGGCTGATCCTCAGGCTTTAACCCTTGCTCTTCAAGCCAAAGAAGCTTACAATTTTCTGGGCTCTCCAGAAGGAGAACTGGCCCTGGTTATCGCCGTCATTTACCTTGCTTCGGCCCCCAAAAGTAACCAGGCTTATGAAGCCTACCACCTAGTTATGGATGAAGTCGAGAAAACCTCATTTGAACCAGTTCCTCTTCACCTCCGTAACCCCGTAACTCCCTTAATGAAGTCCATCGGTTATGGGCAAGGTTACAAATATGCCCATGATTACCAGGAGATAACCACCACCATGGAAACCATGCCGCCAAGATTAAAAGGGGCTAAATTTTACCGCCCCGGAAAATATGGTCTAGAGAAAGAAATTAAGAAAAGAATGGAGTGGTGGGCCTCTCTTAAAGAAAAACTCAGCCAGAAACAACCGGAATAAAAATAGATTATCTTCAGGAAAACCTTTCGTCTTGACGTCGGTTATTTTTCCATGCTAAGGTTAAATCAATCAATGAGCTCAACGAATTCCAAGAAAAAGATAGTCGTGTTGAATGAGTCCCCATTAGCCCAGCAAAATAAGAATCAGCAAAATTCCTCCTCCCCCGAAAGAAAGGAAAAACTATTTTACCGGTGGGAGGAAGTATGCCGGCTGACTCAAATTGCCCCTGAAATCCTAGAGACATGGGAAAATGAACTTCCCTTTCTTCATTCTGGCCGGACAAGAACAGGGAAAAAAATTTTTCGCCAGAAAGATGTAGAAATTATTCGGCGTCTAAAGGAACTAATCGATAAGGAAGGGATGACCTTAGCCGGAGCCAAGAGGCAAGTTGAAGAAGAATTTAAACTAACTTCTCCAACACCTATCAATCTGGAAAAGTTAAAAAAGGCCATGACGAAAATCCGCCAGCAACTAGTTGAACTGCAGCAAATTCTGCACTCCAAAAAATAAAAAATCTTCTCGCCACCTGCCTTGTGCTTCTTTTGGATTTTGTTATAATATTCATTCCGTCGGGACGTGGCGCAGCCTGGTAGCGCACACGCTTGGGGTGCGTGGGGTCGGCGGTTCAAATCCGCCCGTCCCGACCAGATTTATTTTTATTTCTCGAGGAAATCCCCCTGAATGAAAGCGAAAGAAAACGAATTTTATAGTAATTTTTCCCAATAATTGTTGCAAAATTGTTGCAAAATACTCAAAATAATTTACTCGCATTAATCGCTTTCAGCTCTGGTCTTC
>Ga0190334_1000002_pt1 | contig 110907 bp, 103 predicted proteins | sample 48720478_MG_FD_161270 | JGI IMG/M metagenome (GOLD analysis project Ga0190334, IMG submission 161270) | Hydrothermal vent sediment bacterial communities from Southern Trench, Guaymas Basin, Mexico - 4872-04-7-8_MG | ecosystem: Environmental > Aquatic > Marine > Hydrothermal vents > Sediment ... | reverse complement strand
GTCCACGGAATTATATTTGGGAAATAAAGACTTACGAGGCCAAATTAATTATGCATTAAAAAAGGGAATAGATCTTATGATCATTATGGGAGAAGAGGAGAAAAAAAAGGGAATTGTTAATATAAAAACTCTTTCAAAAAAAACACAGGAAAAAGTTAAAAGGGGAAAAATAGCAGAGGAGATTAGAAAAAGACTGAAATGAGCCCATTAAAAGTAGCATGTAGCATCAAAGAGAATGTTATCAAAGCCGGCGAAGAAATAATAAAAAAACTTCTTAAAGAAAGCAAAGATAGTGATCACTTTTTTTTCAGTGTAACAGATTCTTACAAAGAGCCTAATCTTGTCAGAGAAGTTTTCCTAAAAGAGACAGAAGGGAAAAACCTAATCTTTGGAGTAGTTTCTTCTGGCGCAATTATCACTTCTGATGGATTTTACAAAAAAGGAGTAATCGGAGGTAGGTTTAGATCCGAAAAATTAAGAATAGAACCGGTTTTAATAGAAGGTGGGAGCAAGAATCTTTATCAAAAGATAAGAGAATCTCTGTTTTACTTAAGAAGCAGAAAAAATCATCACAAATTGCTTGTACTAATTTTTGTGGATGATGGATTTTATTACAAGAAAAGTCTCTTCAAACACATAGCAAAATCTGCTGAAGAAGCAGAAATAGAGGTCGTTGGGGGGTTTGTAGGAGAGTCTAAAGAAAATACAGATGAATCTGGAATTTACTACAATACAAGAATTACAGAAAAGTCAATGTTACTTCTAGGCCTTTTTAAAGAAGGGGATTTTTCAATTAAAATATTTGAAGATGAATATGAAGATGATGAAAGAAACACAGGCTCAATTATAATAGGAAAACCATTTGTTGATTATAAAGAAAGAACCAAAGCAAAAGAGTTTTTTTCAAAGCATCCCTTTATTGGAATAGGAACTTCAGCTCAGTTTTATCATCTTCCCCCCCAAAAAAAAGGATTGTTTGAAGAAAGTATACTAAGAATAGATTTATGAAAAGAATCTATTTAATAGGAATCTGCGGCACAGGGATGTCTGCCCTGGCAGGTCTTTTTAAAGAAAATGGGTATATTGTTGGGGGGTCTGATAACGGTTGTTATTCACCTATAAAAGAAGAAATTGAGAATCTAAATCTAAATCTATACAGAAATTTTTCCGCCGAAAATATCAAGAAATTTAAACCTGATCTCATAATAGTAGGTAATATTGTAGGAAGGGGAAATCCGGAAGGAGAATTCATATTAAATGAAAACTATCCTTTTATGTCAATGCCCCAAGCTCTTTTTGAGTTTTTTCTAAAAAATAAAAAAAGAATAGTAATTGCCGGAACGCACGGTAAAACAACGACAGCATCTTTTGTATCATTTGCTTTTGAAAAAGCTGGGCTATCTCCCGGTTTTTTCATTGGAGGAATCCCAATTAATTTCAAAAAAAACTATAAGACTGGAAAAGGAGAGTATTTTATTATAGAAGGTGATGAATATGAAACTTCCTTTTTTGATAAATACAGTAAATTTTTCCACTATTTTCCAACGACACTAATACTCAAACCATTGGAATTTGACCACACAGATATATTTGAAAGTGAAAAAGAATATTTAAAAGCATTCAGATTCCTTCTAAGGGAAGTTCCTGCTAATGGAGGAATCTTTTTCCCTTCCTCATCTAAAAAAACAAAAAAATTATTAAACCATTCTTTTTCAAAAAATATACTTTATGGAAAGGAAAAAGATACAGATATAAGTTATACACTTAAAAAAAACAGCTACCCTTATATTTTTAATGTGAAAATCGGAGAAATTGACCTAGGGGAATTCCAGTTGAATTTAATAGGTGAGTATAATATTGAAAATATACTTCCAGGGATATACCTTTTGCTTAAAGAAAAGATAAAAATTGAGAAAATTAAGGAAATTGTCAGAGAGTTTAAAGGTGTGAAAAGAAGGCAGGAAATTCTCTTTATTTCCAAAAGAATTACCATAATAGATGACTTCGCCCATCACCCCACTGCAATAAAAAAAACCATTGAAAGTGTGAAAAAAGCTTTCGCAGGGAAGAGTCTGCTAACCATTTTCGAACCGGCTTCCTGGTCTCTAAGAAAAAAAACCTTTGAGAAAAATCTTATAAAAGCATTGGCAGATACAGATATCGCTTACATTTTGGATATAAAAAACAAAGAAAGAATTCCTAAGAAGGAAAGGTTAGAATTAAACATAATTAAAAAAGAACTCGAAAAAAAAGGGATAAAAGTTTTACTCTTTGAAAATGAGGAGAATAACAAGGGTTCTGTGATATATAATCTCAGAAAAGAACTAAAAGAAAGAGATCTGACAATCTTAATTCTATCAAATAGCACTTGCCTAAATTTAAATGAGCACTTTAAAAGTGAAATACAAGAGAAATTATGAGTAATTATTACACATAATTTTCTATTTTTATAAAAGTAAAACTTGAAAAGTACTGAAAAATAATGTATTTTAAAAATGGCACATTTTTTTGATATAAAAAAGGGAGGAAAATTATGAGAAGAGGATTTTCTTTAGTAGAACTCCTTGTAGTTATGATTGTAGCAGGAGTGTTATTACTTATTAGTATTAATATCGCAAGCAGTGTAGTTACAAAATCAAGATTTTCAGGAGGGGTAAATAAAATAATCGCAGATATCGCATATGCTAAAGAATTAGCTTCAAAAGAAAATCGATGGGTTAGAATTCATTTCCATTCTGATGGTAAAACCTATACTATTGAAAAACAGAAAATAATAGGAGATCTTAATCAGTTTGAAGTAGTAAAGAAAAGACAGCCAATGGAAGGGAGAATATTTTTTAATCCAGGAAGCACGGATGTGACAGATTTTGCAGTAAATTCAAGAGGTGAAGTAAAAAAAGCTTCTGATCTTACAAACCCCACATCCCAGCCCGCAGAAATAATCCTCACTGTTTGGAGTAGAGAAGGGGATGGTTCTCTTTCTCACCCTATAATTTATCAAAGAAAAATAAGAATTTATCCTTATGGAGGTATTAAAGTTGAAAAATAAAGAAGGATTTTCATTGCTTGAAGCTTTAATTGCTCTTGCTATATTAGCTTTTATCGTAGCAGCAATTTTATCCGGATTTTCAGCTCAAATTTACACAAATAGTAAAATCAGAGAAAAAAATCTGGCCATTTCACTTGCAGAGGAAAGGATAGAAGAAGTTCTCAAATATTCAAGGGATCAACTTAATAATATGGGAGTAATTAACACTACAATAGTAGAAGATTTCTCTCAAACCGCCACATCAAACAATCCATTAGTAAAATCAAAATACACCAACCTTAAAGATTACAAAGGGATAAAAAGAACAACAGTGATAACACAAGATCCAAACAACAGTGAGTTGCTTGATATTAAGGTTACTGTTGAATATGGCAAAAAAGGAAACAAATACCCTTTTAAAGTAGTCCTTCTTACTAAAAGAGGAGGATAAAATGAAAAAAGGATATACATTGATTGAAGCACTTGTCTATACATTAATGATGGCTTTTATCCTTGTTGGGCTTTATACGATGATAATTTATTACAAGAATGTCTCCGCAACAGAGCAGGCAAGAGTAAGGTTAATTCAGGAGTCAAGATTTGTGCTCTCAAACCTTTCGGAGGAGTTAAAAGATGCCGGAGCAGTATTAACATTATTAAATACAGGTTCTTTTTTGAAAGACTCTCCTTATTTTAACGGTATTTTCCCACTAAATAATACAAATTATCCTGACGGCATTATAATCGCCAAAGGGGAACCAAACGCAGTAACTAAACTTACTGCAAACTTTTCGCCCTCATCGTCCACCCAATTATCTGTTGAAAACACCTACAGAAAGGATGTAACAGGAAATGTCTATGCATGGAATGTAGGGGATAAGGGAGTTGTTATCAATAAAGATGGTTATTATGTGTTTTATGTAACAGGAGTAACTGCAAGCTCTATTTCTATCAGATCTTCTGCTGTATATTACTCTGGTTTGTTAAATTCCGGAAACTATAAAGACAATGTAATAAAACCTTCCACATTAACAGGAAAAAACATAACTTATTCTTCAGGAACACCTGTAATTAAACTATACTCCTTTTCTATATATTTAGTTCAGCAAAAATATGATCCTGATAAAAAAAGGAATGTAAGAAAATTTATAAGAATTACTGATACAAAAGAACAAGCAGATGCGTTAAATAATACTACTGTCGTAAAAGGTGTGGAAGCCGAAAACATCTGGGATTTACAAATAATTTACACAATAATTCCAGACCTTAATAATCCCACATCAGAAATGGATTTTGGTGCAAAGGATTCAACAAAATGGACGAATCCTATAGAAAATCCTTGTGCAGATGATACAAGTTGCACAAGTTTTTTAAACTTTATTAGGTCAAAACAATTAAAAGAAGTTACTTTAAGAGTTGTAATGATTACCGACGATTATTCGGCAAAAGGAGAAATAATAACGCAAATACCTGTAATTGGAGACGAAAATCAGTATACCCTCAAAGGACCTTTTAAACCCCGAATACTTACAATTTCAGTGGATCCAAGAAATTTTAATATTATTTTGTGAGGTAATAAAAAATGAAGAAAAATGAAAAAGGAAGTATGCTAATAATAGCACTTATAACAGTATTAATTCTTTCCTTTATTGTTGCTTCTGGAATAAGGACAACATCAACAGAATTATTCACTACTTACAATGTTTATTTGAAAAAAGCCTCTTACTATTATGCAGTAGCAGGAGTTGAAAGCACAGCAATTCGAATCAAGAATAGCGAAGACCCTTCATCTATTACCGTAAATCAAATAATTAATGCAGAAGATGGTTCCAATGTCCATGTTTATAGCGGAGACCTTGAAACTGGTGCTATGAATATTACAGTGTTTCAAGGGTTTCAACCCCCACCATTACCGGGAATTAGCTTAGGGACTACTTCAAACATAAAACCTATTATTTGGGAAGTTAACATCACTTCTGAACTAACAAACAGGAAAAGAAAAGCTTACTCAGAAATAGAAACGGGCATTTATTCCTTAATGACAGGATATTAAAAGGAGGTTTAAGATGAAAAAAAGAAATATTCTTTTACTCATATTTATTGTTATTTTGCTTATAACAGGGATTAAAAGCTTTCTCCAGGCTGATGATGAGGATCTTTTCTCAGTTAAAGTTAAACCTAATATTCTCTTTATTCTTGATAATTCAGGTTCTATGGAGAGCGCTGATGTTTATGTCTCTGATTATCAGGATTTCGGAACTTACACTACTTCAACAGGGAAAACATATACATATCCATATTATAGCTGCACCGCGTGGTCCAGCGGACATTGTGTTAGCGCTTATGTAAGAAGATACATCGCAATGAGAAGAATAACAACAGAATTATTAGATACATTTAGAAATGATGCTTATCTTGGAATAGAAAACTTTTTCTATATTGGAGGCGGAAGCGATAGATCCTTAGGCGGGCAAATACACCTAACGATGAAAGATCTCTCAACTCCTGACAGATGTGAAGATACTGTTCATCCCAATACCTGTACTGAGCATCTTGATATGATGTTCGACATAGTTAACCATCTTACGGCAGATTACTATACTCCTCTTGCAGAATCTCTTGATACTGCATATGGTTACTATAAAGGAATAATAAATAGCACAGACGGAAACACCTTTTATGATATGTACAATTTCCCAAGATGCTGTAGTGAAGTTGATAATTATGGAAATTGTACTAATTCAACAGCTTCTTCCCCGGTGAGATGGTGGTGTCAGAAAAATTTTGTTATTTTAGTCACGGACGGAGCTCCCACAAGTGATGAGTTTGATAATAACTATTATTTAAGCTATCGCTACTATCCTTATATAAATGATCTGAACACATACAGATGGGATTATGATGGAGACGGAGACGGTAGCGATACAAAAACTAAATACGGACACCTTTTAGATGATGTTGCAAAATATATATATGATGTTGATTTAATCCCAGATGACAAAAACTTTTTCAATCTCGGGAGTGATTATGATCCAGGGTTTAATGAAAAACAAAATATAATAACTTATACAGTTGGATTAAGGATAAATATAGCACTCTTACAAAATACAGCCGATAATGGCCATGGGAAATATTATACAGTTTCTGATTTTGATCAATTAAAAACATCTCTCTTAAACGCAATCTACAATATTCTTGAAAGATCTTTTGCTTTCACTTCATTTACTGCTCCCAAAAAAATTGCAAGTGCAGGGGCAGAATTAAATGTATCATATGTAGGTTCATTTATTCCAAAACATGGAGGAGGAATTTGGGATGGACATTTGAAAGCATACAATTTAGATGATGAAGGAGAGTTCACGGGAGAACGCTGGGATGCGGCTTCAAAAATTCCAGATCCAGCTAATAGAGACCTATACACACTCAATTCAAATCTTTCTATCACTGAATTTTCAACAAACCATGCATCAGAGTTAAGAACTCTTCTTGATGTATCAACAGTATCAGATGCAAGCGATATAATAAATTTTATCCGAGGGGTTAGAGGAGATAATGATCCACCTTACCTTCTCGGGGATATTTTTCATTCTGATATTCAATTTGTGGGAACCCCACTTGCTTGGAAAAAAGCATTAGATCCTTCGTACGAAACATTTTATGAGAATTATAAAGATAGAAAAAAAGTTTTATATGTTGGAACAAATGATGGGATAATACACGAAATAGACACAGATCCCGATGTTGATCCTTCTGACGAAGGAAAAGAAATTTATGGCTTCGTCCCTGATGAAGTTCTTCCTAATCTTAAAAAAATCGTTTTTGATAAAGAGCATGTTTATACTGCGGACGGAAGAATTACCGCGGAAGACATATTTTACTACTCGGGTGGAAGCAAAATATGGAGAACCATGCTGTATTTTGGACTCAGAAGCGGAGGAAAGGCTTATTATGCTTTTGATGTAACAGATCCCGACAACCTTACTTTCAAATGGAAGTTAGGCAAAGTTTACAGTGGAACTCAACCCGCTTATGTTAAATATCTCGGAGAAACATGGGGAAAACCTTTAATTGGGAAAATAAAATACTACAGCGGAGGTTCAGTGATTGATAAATGGGTAACGATTGTACCGGGAGGATATACTGACAACGCTGAAGACAGCTCAAGCGTTGAAGGAAAAGCTATACTAATTGTAGATGCCTGGACAGGAAATATAGTTTGGTTTCTTGCGTACGATTCAACTACAACAGAACAAACTACTGAACACTACTTAAGCTCTGATTCCGCTTTAAATTATCCTATCCCTTCAGCAGTAACTGCTATTGACAAAAATAATGATTATTATGTTGATACAATTTATTTCGGAAATACGGGAGGGAATCTCTTTAAAATTGATATTTCAAATCCAGATCCTTCCTCATGGGTAGTTTCTAAGGTATTTACACAAAATGATACGGACAATCCAATATACTTGCCTCCTTCCATAACCTATGACAATTGCTATAACCTCTGGATCACATTTGGAACTGGTGACAGAATAAATCCGAAAACAACAGATCAAGGAAACTTCATAGCTATAAAAGATACAGGAAGCTACGATCTCACCTATTCTGATCTTCAATATCTTTCGTGGAGCGGGAATACCCTTGCAGAAACAACCCTTGACACCACAAAAAATGGTTTTTACTTCACATTTCCAGATTCTGGAGAAAAACTTTTTGACCCCGAACCAATAATACTTCCAGATGACGACAAACTTCCCCATATCTTTTTGAATACTTATCAGCCTCCAGCTGCAATAGTTAGTGATCCCTGTGCAAGTGGTGGTGAAATGAAATTTTACGATATAAAGCTTGCTTCCTGTCCAGCTGGAAAAGTTTCAGGAAAAAGTGAAGAAGGAAGAATCGCAGGCGGAGGATTTTTTAAAGGCTCAAAATACATAATGTACGAAGGAACAGCAGAACTTGGTTCTACTACTATAAAGAAAACAAAGAAATTCACTATACCATATGCTGGTGGAATTGTTTATTGGAGAGAAAGGAGAAGATAAGTGAAGAAATTTGTTTTAATTTTTACTTTGTTGAGTTTTTTGCTTTACTTTCCCTCTTGCAAGGGAGAATCATCCTCTAAACAAACAGAATTAAGAAAAATAATAGAATCTGACAAAAATTCAACACCACCTCAAATATCAACAAAAAAAATTCTTAAAAAATTTCCACCTTCCCAATTAGACCCCAATAGAATACTTGTTAAAAAAGTAGAGATAATACCCGGTGGCCCAACCATAAGAGATTCCATTAATGTTAACATAGAAGTTTCTTCTCAAGATATCACTGGTATCAAATTTTATTACCTTTTTTACAATAATGAAAAACTTGTTAAGGAGGGAGAAGATAATACTTTAACCTCAGATTTTTTTAAAAAAAATGATGTTATTTTCTGCGATGTTCTAATTTTAAAAGATGGGAAAGAAGTCAAAAGAGTAAGAACAAACTATGTGAAAGTATTGGATCTTCCACCAGAAATAGTTGAGACTAAGTTACCTAATAACATTAAAGTACCCGGAAATTATAAAATTTATGTAAAAGCAGAAGATCCGGACAAAGATGAAATTAATTTTACAATAATGAGCCCGCCAGAAATATCAGCATCAGTAGACAAGATATCTCCAAATGAAGCGGTGATAATCTTAAATATATCAGATAAAGCCCCAGGAAAAGAGCAAAGTATTAAACTCAAAGTTGAAGATAATGAAAAGAACTTTGTAGAGCAAGAATTAAAAATTAATTTTAACAAAAAAATAATTACAAAAGAGAAACCCGGTAAAAAAGAAAAGAAAAAAAACATTAAAAAGAAGGGCTTTGTCAAGAGGAGAGAAGGAATTCCTATAAGAAAAATTGGGTTTTAAAGGAGGTTTTAAGTGCCTAAAGTTTTAATTTTAGGAGGAGGCCTTACAGGGCTGATTAGCGCAGAAATATTAAAGGAATACTCTCCAATTATTATTGAAAAAAGTGACAGTGTTGGTGGAATGGCAAAAACATTCAGAGAGGGCCCTTTTTTCTTTGAATACGGAGGCCACTATTTACACTTTCAACAGGAAGACTCCTTTGAATTTTTCAAAAAATTTTCCGGTAATCTTCTAAGAAGAGAAAGAAATTCCTATGTTTACTTGGAAGGAAAATTCGTGAGATATCCGGTTCAAATATTCTTCCCAGAAGCATTCCCTTTATACAAGAAGCAGGTTTTAAAAGAGCAGAAGGATAAAAAAATTGACAAAACAAACTATTATACCTATTTGAAAACAAGTTTCGGGGATATTTTATTTGAAAAATTCTTCTATCCCTATAACAAAAAATTCTGGAAAACTGAACTTATGGAAATGGATCCAAAATGGAGTGAAAGATATATTCCCCAAACAGATGAAGAAAAAATAAAAAATCCTACTGATAATGTTGGTTATAACAAAGTTTTTTACTACCCTAAAAATGGAATAGGGGAATTAGCACAAAATCTTGCAAAGGGTAAAGAAATACACTTAAAAACAAAAGTAAAATCAATAAACATAAAGGAGAAAATTGTTCATACAAACAAAGGAAACTTTGAATATGATTTTCTCGTTTCAACAATACCTCTTGAAAAATTAGTTGTTCTTTCAGAATTGGGTTCTTATAAAATGGACTTTCTTTCAATAATTGTTCTTAATATTGGATTAAGAGGTGAGATGGAAAGGGATTTCAATTGGCTATATCTTCCCGGAGATAAAACACCTTTTTTTAGAGTTGGGAAATACATACTTCCGGAGTCTGATGGGCTTTTTGGTCTATACTTTGAATTATCCCATAAAGGAGCATACCCAAACATTAAAATACTATTCAAAGAAGCAAGAAATCTAATGGATTCTTTAGGAATCAAGGGAAAAGCAGCAAAAGCTCTTTTTTTAAACTTAAAATATGCATATCCGGTAATTAAGTTAAAAGAAAAGATTTACATAGAAATGCTATTAGAACAACTTGAAAACCATACGATTTTTCCTGCTGGAAGAATGGGAAGATGGAAATATCTTACAATGGAAGACAGTTATTTCGAAGCACAAAGGATAAAAAAGATAGCGGATCTATTCTTTAAATAAAAACTTAAATTAATATAAAATCTTCTGAACAACATGAGCAAATTGGTTTTGCTTTAGAGCTTTTAAAAAATTCTTTTATTTTATTATCAATGTTTGTTGCTGCTTTATAACCAAGTTCAAAGATTTCTTCATATTTATTAAAATCATACCATTTAAATTTTTCAATATTAGGTCTTATTAAAAGATCCGCATGTTTCACATTAGTAAGATGTAATCTGTATGAAACAACATCCTCTATTCTTATTATTATTTTAGCTCCTGTCGGATGATGTTTTTCCCTTTTATTTAAATTGCTTCCAACATCCACAGCAAGGACTTTATCAGCTCCAAGCTTTTTTGCTATAATAGTAGGCAACTTCTGTGTGCTCCCCCCATCTATAAGATAAAATCCTTTGTAATCAACTGGTGGAAATATTCCAGGGAGGGCTGAAGTTGCCATAAGAGCAGGCAAAAGCTCCCCTTGAGAAAAAACCACATCCTTTCCAGTTAACAAGTCTGTTGCCACAATGAATATTTTTCCTTTTAAATCTTTAATATACTTCAAATTTTTAAACATAATTCCATAAGATTCTTTCAACAAATCATTTTCAAGAATTCCTTCTTTAAAAAGAATTCTCGCCTCATAAAGTTTTTCCCTAAACTTGGAGAGTAAAGAGATTTTTTCATTATTTTCAACTATTTTCGAAAGATTTTCGGAAATTTCTTTTCTCTTATAAACTTCTTCCTTTAATTCTACCCAAGCCTTTGAAACATCTAAATACTTTAAATAAAAAGCTCCAAAAACTCCTCCTGCAGAAGTCCCAACTATAAAATCAAACTTATAACCTCTTTCTTCAAAGAATTTTAAAACACCTAAATGAGCTATCCCCCTTGCTCCTCCCCCGCCTAACACGAGTGCTACTTTTTGCTTTTTTCTAAAAAATAAATCAAACATTTAAAATACTACCACAATTCCGTGGAATTATAAATCAATCCTATCAGAATTAAAATTAAGCCACATATTGATAAAAAAAAAAGTTTATGATAAGTTTTTTGATGAATTCCAAAAAGATTTTACTTTATAGCATTTTCATTATGTTTTTTCTTCAAACACCATTTCTTTTTTCAGAAGAAAACATTACGATAGAATTTCCGAATGTTATCCTAAAAAACGAACCCATCAAAATTTCAGGTTTAAAAGGGGATGAAATAGTTTACATAAATTCTAAAAACATTTTAAATATAAAAGAGTACAAATTCTCTAAAACAGGTTTTGTTAATATAAAAATAATAAAGAACGGGAGAATCTTTGAAAAAAGACTTTTAGTTATTCCAGGGATAGTAAGTCTATTACCTCCCTTTATCGCCATTTTCTTAGCATTTATCTTTAAAGATGTTATTATCTCTCTCTTTTTGGGAATTTTCAGTGGCGCTGTAATTTTAAATAATTTAAGTGTATGGGAAGGATTGCTCAGAACTCTTGATCTATACACAATTAACGCAATTGCTGACAAAGATAGGGCTTCTATTATCGTGTTTACCATGATGTTGGGAGGAATGGTAGGTATTATCAATAAATCAGGAGGAATAAAAGGAATTGTAAACTCATTGGCAAAAAAAATAAAATCCGCTGAAACAACTCAGCTCTACTCCTGGCTTCTCGGGATTCTAATCTTTTTTGATGATTATACTAATACTCTTTTAGTGGGAAACACAATGAGACCTCTTACCGATAGGTGGAAAATTTCACGAGAAAAATTAGCATACATTGTAGATTCCACAGCAGCTCCCGTTGCATCACTTGCAATAATCTCCACCTGGATTGGGTTTGAAATCTCTTTAATAGGTCAATCCTTTAAAGCATACTCTATTAATTATGACCCATATTCAATCTTTCTTCAATCAATACCTTTCAGGATTTATTCAATTTTTACCTTATTTTTTGTTTTTCTTACCTTCACACTAAAAAAGGAATTTGGGCCTATGTTAAAAGCCGAAAGAAGAGCAAGAAAAGGAAAAGTTTTAAGAGACGGAGCTATTCCTCTGACAGATTTTGAAACAGGAATTTTGCTCCCTGAAAAAGGAGTAAAAGAAAGATGGTACAATGGGATGATACCAATTTTAACAGTAATTGTTTTTACCTTCGCAGGGCTCTTTTACTCAGGCTTTCTTAATTATTCAAAAAAAGGATTTACCCTTTCAGAAGTTTTTTCAGGAAATTTAATTAAAAATCTTGGCTTATTAATTTCTTCAGCTAATTCCTTTGATGTGCTCTTATGGGGTTCTTTTTTGGGTGTTGTTGTGGCAATCTCTCTTGCAGTGGGGCAAAAACTTTTAACAATGAAAAAAGCTCTTGAAGCTTGGTTTCAAGGGTTAAAATCAATGGTAATAGCTATTGTAATATTAGTTCTCGCTTGGTCTCTCGGAGTTGTTATAGTTAAAATAGGAACAGCTGATTACCTTGTAAATACTCTCAGTACTTCCTTAAGTTATAAATTACTCCCCGTTTTAGTTTTCATAATTTCAGCTGTGATTTCTTTCTCTACAGGAACATCATGGGGAACACTAAGTATTATGTTTCCCCTTGTAATACCCTTAGCCCATTCCCTCCTAATAGGAAACCCCGATTACAAAAAATTTATAATTTTAACTATATCCTCAATTTTAGCAGGCTCTGTTTACGGAGATCACTGCTCTCCAATATCAGATACTACTATAATGAGTTCAATGGCATCTTCCTGTGATCACCTCGATCATGTAAGGACACAACTCCCTTATGCATCTACAGTTGCAACAATCACCATTTTTATTGGTATTTTACCAATCTCTTTCGGAGTTCCCTACTTCATATCGCTTTCACTGGGCATGCTCATTATCTTTTCTATAATTTTCTTTTTTGGGAAAAAGGTAAATACTTAATCAGTTTACTTCTTTATCTTTCTTGACTGAAAAACCCTTTTATGTAAGAATTTTCTATACTTAAAGGAGGAAAGCATTGAAATTGACAAAAATAGTGTTTACACTGTTTATTTTACATTTTCTTTTGTGGGGAGGAGAAAATAAGATGAATGTTCAAAAAAAGATTCATGGAAAATTAAAAGACAGGAGATTGGTACATCTTTATACACTAAAAAACAAAAATGGAATAATCATTGAAATAAGTGAATATGGTGGGATAATAACAAAGTGGGTGGTCCCGGATAAAAAGGGGAAATTTGATGATATCGTATTGGGATATGAAACATTAGAAAAGTACATAAAAGATTCACCTTACTTCGGAGCAATTGTGGGAAGATATGCAAATAGAATAAACAGAGGAATATTTTTCATTGATGGCAAAAAGTATCAACTTACAATAAATGATGGTAAGAATCACCTGCATGGTGGGATAAAAGGCTTTGATAAGGTTTTGTGGAAAGGGGAAGAGATAAAAAAAGACAATGGAATCGGGGTGGAGTTAAGTTATCTTAGTAAAGATGGAGAAGAGGGTTATCCAGGGAATTTGAAAGTAAAGGTTCTATATTTTCTCAATAACAACAACTCTCTTACTATTACTTTTAAGGCAGAAACAGACAAGCTAACCCCTGTAAATCTTTCCAATCATAGCTACTTTAACTTAAAAGGAGCGGGAAATGGAGATATTCTTGACCATATTCTAACAATAAATGCAAATAAATTCACAGAAATAAATAAAGAACTTATTCCCACCGGAAAACTTCTTTCTATTGAGAATACGCCTTTTGATTTTAGAGCACCTCATAAAATCGGAGAAAGAATAGCAGAGGTAAAGGGAGGATATGATCATAACTTTGTTCTTAATAAAGAAAAAGAAAACGAGCTCTCTTTTGCAGTAAGACTTGAGGAACCCTCTTCTGGAAGAGTTTTAGAAATATACACTACCCAACCGGGTATTCAATTTTACTCGGGAAATTTTTTGGACGGAAGTATTATAGGAAAAGGAGGTAAAAAATATTACAAACACTATGCCCTGTGCCTTGAACCCCAGCATTTTCCGGACTCGCCAAACCATCCGAACTTCCCAAATACTATCTTAAGACCAGGAGAAAAATACTTTCAAAAGATAATCTATAAATTTTTGGTGAAAAAATGAATGAATTAAAAGAAAAATTTAAGGAGTTGTTTTCTCAAAACCCCACCCTTGAACTTAGATCTCCGGGAAGAGTAAATTTAATTGGAGAGCACACTGATTATAATGATGGTTTTGTATTTCCAGCCGCTATAAACCTTGAGATAAAAGGGGTGACAAAACCAAGAAATAATAGTAAGGTCAATTTGTTTTCAATGGATTTTAATGAGCTTAAAAGTTTTGACTTATCCCAAGAATTAAAAAAAGATGAAAGCTGGAGTGATTATATTAAAGGAGTCATAAATGAGCTAAAAAAGGTAGGGAAAGTAAAAAGAGGAGCTGATGTTGTCTTTAAAAGCAATCTTCCCGTGGGAAGCGGTCTTTCTTCTTCAGCTGCATTTGAAGTTATAAATGCCCTCCTTTTTTCAAAAATAAATGATATTGAACTCAACAATGTTGAGATTGCACTGCTCTCTCAGAAAGCTGAAAACAATTTTGTAGGCGTCAATTGCGGAATAATGGATCAATTTGCAGTCGCTCTTGGAGAAAAAGGTTCTGCCATATTTTTAGATACAAAAAACCTTGATTATGAAATCGTACCCCTTAATATGAAAGGATATAAGATAATCATCTCCAATACCAATAAGCCGCGAGAATTATCATCTTCAGCTTACAATGAAAGAAGAGAGCAGTGTGAAGAAGCTGTGGAAATCCTTAAAAAAAATGGATACAAAATAAATTCGCTAAGAGATGTGAAATCAAAAGATCTGAGAGAAATTAAAAAATTGCTTCCTGAAATTAATTTTAAAAGAGTAAAGCATGTGGTTGAGGAGAATGAAAGAGTACTTAAATCTGTTAAATTACTTAAAGATGGGGAAATCAAGGAATTCGGGAAATTGCTAAATCAATCTCACTCATCCTTAAAAAATCTCTATGAAGTCAGCTGTAAAGAATTAGACATTTTGATTGAGGAGGCTTTAAAAATAGAGGGAACAATAGGAAGCAGAATGACAGGAGCCGGATTTGGAGGATGTACCGTAAGTATTGTAAAAGAGCAAAGTATAAATAATTTTATTGAGGTTGTTTGCAAAAATTACTATGAGAAAACTGGTTTGGAAGCTGATTTTTATGTTTCCGAAGCTGTAAAAGGTGCTGAGATCTTTCAAATAAACGAGGAGGAGTAAATGACGCTTTCTATCTTTGATTATCTTGTAATTCTTATCTATTTCGGATTTGTTCTGGGAATTGGATACTTCTTAAAAAAGGCAATCAAGACAAGCGATGATTACTTTTTATCAGGGAGGTCCATTCCTGCTTGGATTACTGGAATAGCCTTTATAGCAGCAAACTTGGGAGCACTTGAAGTTATGGGGATGGTGGCAAACTCAGCAAAATACGGGATCCTAACCGCACATTTTTACTGGATAGGAGCTATCCCGGCAATGGCTTTTGTCGGAGTTTTTATGATGCCCTTTTATTATGGTTCAAAAGCAAGATCTGTCCCCGAATATTTGAGATTAAGATTTGATGAAAAAACAAGAGCTTTTAATGCAATATCATTTGCTGTCCTAACTCTTTTAATGTCGGGTATTAATATGTATGCAATGGGAATTATTTTTAATCTTTTGTTAGGGTGGTCCTTTCACTTTAGTGTTATAGTATCCGCGGTTATAGTTTTACTTTATGTGTTTTTCGGAGGCCTTACCTCATCAATATACAATGAAGTATTACAATTTCTTTTAATCGTATTCGGACTTTTCCCGATTTCATATTTAGGACTCAGAGAAGTGGGGGGGTGGAGTGATCTTGTAAAAAGATTGCCAGATAATTTCACTCATCTATGGAAACCACTATCATCAGCTTCAAACAATCCGATGGGAATAGAATGGTTTGGAATGATTTTCGGGCTCGGTTTCGTATTATCCTTCGGATATTGGTGTACGGACTTTTTAGTTGTCCAAAGAGCTCTTGCATCAAAAGACCTTAATGCTGCAAGAAGAACTCCTTTAATCGGAGCTTTCCCGAAAATGATTTTCCCTCTTTTCGTCGTACTCCCGGGAATGATAGCTATTTTAGTCATTCCGGAGTTTAAATCAGCTCTTGATTCACTTTTGAAAACAGGTCATGCAGCAAATATAAATTATAATATGGCTCTTCCTCTTTTAATTAAACATTATTTACCAAGAGGGTTGTTGGGACTTGGTTTAACTGCTCTTTTGGCAAGCTTTATGTCAGGCATGGCAGGAAATGTCACAGCTTTTAATACAGTATGGACCTTTGATATATATCAAAGCTATATAAAGCCGGGAAGGGAAGATAAGCACTATCTTTGGATGGGAAAGATGGCAACCGTTTTCGGAGTTTTGGCAAGTATAGCTTTAACATATATAGTTATGTACTTTAATAATTTAATGGATTATATGCAGCTTCTTTTCTCATTTTTTAATGCACCACTTTTTGCAACTTTTCTTTTGGGAATGTTCTGGAAAAGAGCAACTTCTGACGGAGCCTTTTGGGGACTTGTATCAGGAACATCAGCAGCAGCAGCTCACTATTTCCTAATATATAAAGCCGGGATAATCCATTATGGAAGCGAAATGTCAGCGAATTTTTACGGAGCAATAGTGGCGTGGGTTGTATGTTTTCTCACCACAATAATCATAAGCTATTTCACAAAACCAAAACCCGACTCTGAAATGGTAAAACTTGTTTACTCTCTAACTCCAAAAGAATATAAAGTCAACATTCCCTTGTACCTAAAACCCTCTTTTCTCGCCGGGGTGATTTTATTAACAACTTTAATTTTGAACATAATTTTCTGGTAAGGAGGATAAAATGGGACTTGATATAAAACTTCCAATAGGATTATTTTTTATATTAATCGGGATAATAATAACAATCTCAGGGCTTTTTTACAAACAGGAAGTAATAGACAAGCTTGGATTTAACTTCAACCTCATCTGGGGGTTGGTTATGTTTGCTTTTGGCTTGGTTATGCTAGGAATGTATCTAATGACAAAAAGAAAAAGTTAAAAGGAGCTTTCCCTTGAAAAAAATCTTTTTTTGTTTTTTTCTGTTTTTAATTTCTTTTTTTATAGAAAGTAAAACAATTAGCGAATGGATTAAAAAGCCTCAAATTTACAGTGTAACAGTTTTTGATAAAAAGGATTCAGAAAAATTTTCAATAACAGTTAATGGGTTATGGAATGGATACATAGGGAAAGTCTCTTCACCATTTGCTTTCGGAAGAATGCTTTTATCCTATTATGAAAACAAAAATTATGATAGCGATCAAAAATTTGTAGAATATCTTCATAAAAACAGTTTTATTGTTCCTGCGACAATATTAACAACACAAGGTCACGAAACTTTGCAAGGAAACAAATTAAAAGAGCTCTCATGTAAAAGCTATAATGGAGAAATCTCAGATTGGGATTTGACTGCTGAATCAAAATTCATGTGTTCTAATAACGATAATTGGCTTGAATGGATGTTTTTACACGGGAAAAAAGCAATAGATTCTGGAGCAGATTTAATTGTTTTAGACGAAATTCAGGGAGGAGGATTTATCCCTCTTTATCAATGGTTAGGGCAATTCACTGGAATGAAAGAGCCAGGATTTTGCGAGCATTGTATAGAAGGATTCAGAAATTACCTAAAAACCAACTTCACATCTGAAGAATTAAAAGAAAAATTCAACATTTTAAATATAGAAAATGAAGAATTAAAAGAAAGGATAAACAGTACAAAAGCCCTAAAATACTTCGAAAGGGTAGCAAAAGGCCCCTTAATAAAAGAGTATATAAATTTCAATGAAAAAAATAACTATCTTTTAAAGAAAAGACTTGTTCAATCTTTAAGAAGCTATGCTAAATTGAAAGGTAGAAACATTGCGATATCCGCTAATTCATATGCAATAGGGGGAATCCAAATAGGTGATTATTGGGTAAAAGGATTAATTTTTAGTGATTTTTTAGATTTCTACACTTTTGAAAATCACTACTCAGCAGTAGCAAATCAAATTCTTTCCCCTTACCCACGCAATAAATGGATAGCTTGGGAAAAACTTGCTTTTCAGGCAACCGGGAATACTTTTGTATCTATGCTGGATACAGGAACTATAAAAGAACTTGACAAAAAGACAAATATTGGGAAGTTTTCCAATTATCTATATATAAGATTCATGGAAGCATATATTAACAAGGGAGCTTTTGCAATCTACTATGGAAAGCCTTTTAATAACTATAAAACATGGGAAAAGTGTGCAGAAGCTGCAAAATTTATAAGAACTCATAATGATCTGTTTATGAAAGACTCTAAAACATTATCAGATATTGCAATACTATTTTTATATTCGGAAAATCTTAGAAATAGATACTTTTCCTATCTTGGAATCTCGCAAATTCTTTCAGAATCAAATATAGGATATGATGTTATTTTTGGAGGAGGAGGCAAATATTTAAAAGATAGGGTAAAATCAAATGAACTAAAAAAATATCCACTCATTATTATTCCAAATTCGAAACAGATCGAAGATAATCAAAAAGATAAAATCAAAGATTATGTAAGAGAAGGCGGTAAGGCAATCATTTTCTCAGGAGAAAGCTTCGGATTAAATGGAACAGGAATAAAGAATTATGGAAAGGGAGTATTCATAGTTTTGGATAGTTGGTTCTACGAAAATAGAGAATGGGATATCGGTTCCCTTTACTTTTTCTCATACGAAGATAAATATAGAAAATCTTTAAGAGATCTATTCCTAAAGTTAACTAATTCTTTTCAATATACCGAAAATGTGGAAAGGAAAATAATTGTAACCCCTTATTACAATTTTGATAAAAATCAAATAATAATTCATGTTTTAAACTATGACCATAATATAAATACAGATAGTACAAAAGAAAAAGAAAACATAGAAATTAAAATAAAACCCCCCCTTTTTCAATTGGAAAAACAGGTTATTTAATTTCCCCAGATTTCTCCGAAAAAATAATAATCAAATATATGATTTCAGAAAATTATATAAAAATTAAAATTCCATTATTGAAAACATACGACCTAATAGTCATAGGTGGTAAAGAAGGTAAAAGAAGAAGATAGGGAAAGAATCTTTGACAAAAAGTCTTAAATAAAATATTATTATATGCCGAATAAAAAGAGAGGGAGGTTGTGATGAAAGAACTCAGAAAAGATATTTTGGGTTTTGATACTATAGTAAAAACCTTAAACGGAGAAAAAGAATATGTATTCTTTGATAATGCAGCGTCAACACCTGCTTTAAAAAGCGTTTATCAGCAAATGGAAGAAATCATGAAATACTATTCTAACGTACATAGAGGAACAGGTTACAAAGCTTTTTATTCGACAGAGCTCTTTGATAAATCAAGGGAATATGTAAAGGAATTTGTAGGCGCATCTGAAAATGATACTGCAATTCTTGTAAAAAACACAACAGAAGCCGTAAATAAATTAGCAAGAATTATGAAAGCCAATTTTCCAGATGCAACAATTCTTATTTCAGAAATGGAGCATCATTCAAATATACTCCCCTGGAAAAAACATTTCAGAACAAGGTGGTGGCAAGTAGATGAAAACGGAAGACTTGACCTTAACAGACTTGAGGAAATCCTTAAAGAAGAAGATAGGAATATTAAATTAGTTGCAGTAACTGGAGCGTCAAATGTTACAGGTTTTACAAATCCTATTTATGAAATAGCCGCAATAGCCCATAAATACGGAGCTTATGTTTTTATCGATGGAGCTCAACTTGTCCCCCATAAAAAAATATCTATGACAACGGATAAAGATTCTGAAAAAATAGATTTTTTAGCCTTTTCTGCTCATAAAATTTATTCACCATTTGGCTCCGGAGCACTGATTGGGGATAAAAAGATATTTTCTACTAAAGATCCTTCATGCGTAGGTGGGGGTACTATAAAATTTGTAGCAAAGGAAGAAACAGTATGGGCAGATCCGCCAGATAGAGAAGAAGCCGGTACTCCCAATATTCCAGGTGCAATTTCTCTTGCTCTAACTTTAAAAAGACTAAATTCTTATAGTTTCCAAAATCTTGAAAAAAAAGAAGAGGAACTTGCAAAATATTTCATAGAAAAATTTAAGGAATTAAATAAATTTACTTTGCTTGGAGATCAGAGTCGAAGTAAAGAAGATTTCAGTGTTTTCTCATTTAAAAATGATGAAGGGCTTTCCCCTTTTCTCATTGCTTCCATTCTATCCTTTGAGGAAGGGATAGGAGTAAGAGCCGGTTGTTTCTGCGCACATCCATATCTTGCAAAACTCATGAATTTTTCTAAAGAAAAAGTAGAGGAAGTAAAGAAAAAAATAATAAATGATGAAATAGATAAATTCCCCGGAGCAATAAGAGCAAGTTTAAGTTTCTACAATACTGAAGAGGAGATAGACAGACTTTTTGAAATTTTAAAGAAAATTGAAAAAGGGGAGTATTCCAAATATTATTTTAAGAAAGATGTGCATGCTTTCATTCCAGAAGGTTTTGAGTTTCACATTCCAGAAGTGTTATAAGACAAAGATCTTGACTTTTTTGGCGATTTTAAATATATTTTATTAGTAAAGGAGAGAAGAGTGTTAGTTATATGCCCAAATTGTAAAACAAGATATAAATTGGATGAGAAGAAATTAACACCAAAACCTATAGTAAAACTCAAATGCCCAAAATGCGAGAGTATCTTTGAAGTAAATAATCCCCTTTATGATGCAAAAATAAAAGAAGACGATACAACTCAAGTAAAAAAAGAAAAAGAAGCCGATGAAGAACTTGCTCTTCCGAAGGATAAAAATATATTTCTTTATGTAATAAAAGGCCCTCGTTCAGGGTATAAATACAAAGTAACAAAACCAAGAGTAATTGTTGGAAGAGGGAGTCAAGCTGATTTAATTATCCCAGACTTGGAAGTTTCAAGACAGCACTTTTCTCTTGAAATCAAAGAAAATAAAACAATTCTAAGGGACTTAAATAGCACAAATGGGACATATATAGATGGAGAAAAGATCAGCTCTGTTAAATTAGAAGACAGAACGGAAATTCAAATAGGACAAAGCACTATACTATACATGGAATCCACTGAAAGAGATTTTTAACAATTGAAAATATTAAAACACGCATTTTATTCATTAGCAGGTGCTGGTATTTTAATTTTTTTTTCGTGGAATATTCTTCTTACCTTAAACTTTCCTTACCTATCTTTTAAAAAATTTACAATCAACTCTAATACACTTATTCTCTCCTCTCTATTTTTTACAATTTTTTATCTTATCACTATCGTATATATAAGAATTTACAATTTCATAGCTCACAAACATTACTCTATTAATTTTTTTACGCTTTCCTATTTCTTCACCTTCTTAAAAGTAGGTTTTTCTTATTTAATTTTTATTTATATTATTAATTATTATACCTACTTCTACTATATTTATTCCCCTCTTAAAATGGAAATTATTTTAAATATTACTATTTTTATAGGCATCCTTATTCTATTTGCTTATGAAAGAAATGCTTTTGCAAAAGAAGGAAAGGAGAAAAAAATACCTTTTCTTATTATCTTATTGATAATAGTTTTTTTATTAAGTTATACTAACTTTAGATTGTTTGAAAAAAAACTTAGAAATGTTAATATAAAATCATCTATAAAAAGTAAGACTGGCAATACTTTTGTTCTAAATAAAAAAAGGAGAGTCCTTAACCTTTACATAGAGGGGCTTTCCTATGATTTTATTTTCCCCTTAATCTCAAACGGGAAATTACCGAATTTCGGGTGGCTTATAGAAAACGGAGTATGGTCAAGAACAAAAACGGTGGATCCAATTAATAAGTGTTCTGCATATTACTCATACATCACAGGTATTTATCCTTCACAAAATCTTATGTATTCTTTTTGGAAAAAATCCTTTACTTCTGCTTTTAACTTTTCACCTTATCTTTTACCAAATGGCTTTTTCCTCAAATCTTCTGAGAAATTAAACCTTATAAAAAAACTATATGCAAAACCTTCATTCAAATATAGACAAAATATTTTTCAATTATTTGAAAATTTTAATATAAAAAGCATAAAAATTGCCTTTTTAAAAGAAGAAAAAGAATTTTTTATCACGAAAAAAGGTCACTCCGAACTTCCATCCCCTTTTGACGAACTTGAGCTCACTAATACCCATTTAATCCAATCTTTGAAAAAAGATATCATATTAGATGAACAAAGATTCTCTCTTTTTCTCCAACACCTAAACAATCCTCTAAAAACAAGATTTTTCTTCTTATATATAGATGGTTTATTAGATGCAGAACTAAGATTCTACAAATATACATTTCCAGAATATTATTCTTCAGTTTCAGAGGAAGAAATCCATAAATATGGAGGAATACTTGAAAAGTACTATCAGTATATAGATCAATACCTTGGTAGAATACTCTTAAATTTAAAAAGCAATGATATTTTAATTGTAAATTCATCTTTTGGGGTAAGTCCTCTTGACCCGATTGATCAAATGATTAATAATTTTTTGAAAAAAGAAAATTTATCAGCAAAAATATCAAGCTCCCCCGAAGGTGTTCTTCTTATTTACGGAAATGGGATAAAGAAAAATCACATACTTAAAAATTTTTCTTTTTTAAATATTTTCCCTATGATTACCTATTATTTTCAACTTCCTATTCCCTACTCCTCAAACAAATACTTTACTTTAGAAATGTTTAAGAAAGATTTTATTAAGGATAATCCGATATTCTTTTCTTATTCAGAGGATAAAAGATGATAGCCGTAATTCAGAGAGTAAAAGAAGCTTCTGTATCTGTAAACAACAAAAAGATAAACAGTATTAAAAAAGGGATTTTAATACTTGTTGGAATTGAAAAAGATGATAATGAAAAGGATTTGAAATTTGTCGCAAATAAAATCGTAAATTTAAGAATATTTCCAGATGAAAAAGGCAAAATGAATTTATCTGTATTTGATATAAAGGGAGAAATTTTATCTGTTTCTCAATTCACTCTTACCTCAAAAATTAAAAAGGGAAGAAGACCGGATTTTGGAAGAGCTATGCCACCTGAAAAAGCAAAAACTTTTTATGAAAAATTTTTAAAAGAACTAAGCTCCTACGATATCCCTGTAAAAGACGGTGTTTTTGGAGCAATGATGGAGGTTTCATTGAGAAATGATGGGCCTGTAACATTTATAATAAATAGCAAAATAAAAAAAGATGGAATTAAGTAAAAGTTATTTTTTAGATGGAAGAATCGTAATTTATCAACCTAGAAAAGGTTTTAGATTCTCAATTGATGCCCCTATTTTGGCTGATTTTATAAATATTCCCCAAAGTGATGCGGAATTACTTGAAATAGGGGGAGGATGTGGTATAATCAGCCTTATTCTTGCTAAAACAAAAAGGTTTAAAAAGATCTATGTTTTGGAGATTCAAGACCCAATGATTACTGGAATAAGAAAAAGTGTGAAAGAAAATGGACTTGAGGATTTAATAAATATAATTAGAGGAGACTTTAAAAACCCACCTTTTAAAAAAAAGTTTGACATCATCCTATCAAATCCACCTTATATAAAAAAAGATAGTGGGAAACTACCCGCAAATTCTAACAAGAGAATCGCAAAATTTGAAATAGAGCTAAACATGCAAACAATTTTGGAAAATTCCTTCAATCTTTTAAAAAAGAATGGTTCTCTTTATCTTATCTATCCTTATAAAAGAAAAAAAGAATTAAAAAAAGAGGTAAAAGATAAAAATTATTTCATATCAAAAGAAAGAGTTGTCTTTCCTCGTAGAAATAGAGAGCCGGTTTTTTATATGGTAGAGCTTACAAAGATGGAAAAAGATAAAATAAGCTCTGACTATATTATATTAGAGGATGATAATGGAAATTATAGTGAAGAGATAGAAAATATACTGAGAGGTAAAAATGTTTATAATTGAAAAAATTAAAACTATTTATAGAAGCAGATTATTGATTTCTAATCTTGTTTCAAGAGAATTAAAAGCAAGATACAGAGGCTCAGTTTTAGGTTTTCTATGGACTTTTTTAAATCCACTTTTACTTATGCTTGTTTATACTCTCGCCTTTGGCATAATTTTAAAACCAAGGTATCCAATACCGGAATTAAAAACAGCTTTAGATTACTCCCTTTTCCTATTTACCGGTCTCCTCCCATGGATCTGGTTTAGTTCCTCAATAATAGAGGCAGGAAATGTACTATCCATTCATGGTGCTCTTATCAAAAAAGTTTTATTCCCGGTAGAAGTCTTGCCTATTATGACTGTCACTGCAAATTTCATAAACTTCCTTCTAGGGCTCCCCATATTAATTCTATTTTTTATTATTCTGGGCCATCCACTTACATGGTATGTGTTTTTCTCAATCCCAGTTATGATAATCCAATTCTTTTTTACCCTCGGGCTTGCCTTTTTGGTTGCAGCTCTGACTGTTCATTTCAAAGATGTGCAAAATCTCATAGCAAACCTTTTAACTCTTTGGTTTTTCGGAACTCCCATAATTTACCCCTTCAACTTTGAACCAATATTAAAATCAAAGATAATAAAAACAGCTCTGCTTTTAAACCCCTTCACTCATATAGTAGAAGGTTACCAGTATTCTTTCTTTTTTGGTTCTTTGCCTCACTGGAAAAAGTTGAGTGTTACTTTCATAATTTCTTTACTCTTTTTTCTTGGTGGATATTACTTTTTTGACAGGGTAAAGGATACTTTTGCGGAGGAAGTATAATGAAAGAAATAGCAATATCTTTAAGAAATATTGTTAAAGCATACAGGAAATATTCAAGCAAACACAGATTTAATACATTAAAAAGTGCATTCATAGACGGAACTATCTTCAGAGATTTTAAACCAGAAGAAGTTTTTATGGCAGTAAATAATGTGTCTCTTGATATAGAAAAAGGTAAGACAGTGGGTATTTTAGGAGAAAATGGGTCCGGGAAAAGTACGCTTCTTAAAATTATCGCAGGAATCATAAGACCTAATAGGGGAACAGTGATTACCAAAGGAAGAATTTCAGCTCTTATTGAACTTGGAGCGGGTTTTCATCCTGAAATTTCGGGAAGAGAAAATATTTTTATAAATGGGATAATACTTGGGCTTACGAAAAAAGAGATAAAGGAAAAATATGATGAAATCGTGAGATTTGCAGAGCTTGAAGATTTTATAGAGCAGCCGGTAAAGACATACTCATCAGGAATGTTTATGAGATTAGGTTTTTCTGTTGCTATTAATGTGAACCCTGATATACTCTTGGTTGACGAAGTTCTTGCTGTAGGAGATGCATCTTTCGTCCCCAAGTGTATAGATAAAATAAATGAGTTTAAAAGATCCGGCAAAACAATAGTCTTTGTGAGCCATGATCTTGAGACAGTGGCAAGGATAACAGATGAAGCAATCTGGATGAAAAAAGGTCAAATAGTAATGAGAGGATACCCGAGGCAAGTGGTCGACACATACCTTCAGGATATAAGTGAAAAAGAGGAGAGCAAACACAAAGAAGAAAAAAAGGAAGAATCGATCCCAGTTGATAATAAGAGATGGGGAGACAAGAGTGTTGAAATAACCTCGGTCAAAATTAAGGATCTTACAGGAAAAGAAAAATTCATATACTCTCCTGAAGATGGAATGATAGTGGAGTTAGAAGTTAAAGCAAATGAAGAAAAGGATGATTTTGGTTTTGGAATCGGGATATTAAACGGAGAGGGACATGTTGTTTATGGTACGAATACTTTTCTTGAAAATCTTATGGGTAAAAAACTTAAGAAAGGATTACATAAAGTCGTCTTTAAAATACCAAAGCTAAATCTAATAAATGGATTTTACTTTATTGATGTGGCAAGCCATTCAAAAGATGGTACTCCTTATGATTATCACCACCTTTTACACAAATTTAGAGTTGACTCAAACAAAAGAGATGTTGGTGTTTACAGAATAAATCATCAGTGGAATTTTGATGATGGAATTGAATTCAGAAAATACTAAAGGTCTGAAAGTTTTTGTGACTGGAGCCTTTGATATAATTCATCCGGGCCATATATATATTCTAAAAAAAGCCAAAGAGATAGGCGATTTTTTAATTATTGGTCTGTTAAATGACAAAGCGGTAAAGAAATTAAAAGAGGACAAAAGACCAATAGTACCATTTGAAGAGAGAAAAGAGATTCTACAATTCATAGAATTCGTGGATTTTGTAATTCCCGTGGAAAATTTAAAAAATTCCCTTGAAAAAGTAAAACCTGATTTAATCGTACAATGTGAAGAAGATAAATACTTTACAAAAGATAAAATAAAAACCTTTAAAGGTAAAATAATTAATATCAAGCGACTTGAACCTTTCTCAACATCATATTTCATAAAAAAAATTTTAGAATCAAAAAAAGAGTAAATGTTTACCTAACAGCTCTTTTAATATAAAATTTTCGATGAAAGAAAAAACAATCTTTGGCGCTGAAATCTTTTGTGAAAAATATACAAATCAATATAAAGCCTTAAATATTGCTCTTCTTATAAATCAAGCCTCTACAGTTTTTGATAGGGAAAATATTCTTCACTGTTTGCTAAAAAAGGGACTAAAAATAAAAAAGGTATTCTTTCCACAACATGGATTCTTTCAGGATAAACAGGATAATATGATAGAATCAGAAGATTTTGAGAAAGATGGAATTAAGTTTATATCTCTGTATGGAAAAAAGTTTTTCCCCTTGGAAGAAGATTTAAAGGACATAGATCTTATAATTTATGATATTCAGGATGTGGGAGTAAGAATCTATACCTTTGTATCAACCCTTTTTTTGCTTTTAAAAGCCCTCAATAACAAAGATACAAAACTTATCATTTTAGACAGACCCAATCCACTCGGAAGAAAAATAGAAGGAAATGTTGTTGAAAAAGACTTTTTCTCCTTTGTCGGTATTCACCCTATTCCGATGATTTACGGGTTAACACCTGCGGAACTCGTATCATATTTTATAAAAAAAGAAAATTTAACCATTGATGTTATCCCTATAAAAATGAAAAACTGGGATGGTTCATTTTTTGAATTAATAGGAAGGAACTGGTATCCCACTTCTCCGAATATACCCTTTTATACAACTTCTTACATATATCCGGGAACCGTTCTTCTTGAAGGGACCAATATATCAGAAGGGAGGGGGACAACAAGACCTTTTGAAATAATAGGAGCTCCGTTTATAAATTCTGAAAGGCTCTCAAATGAATTAAATAAACTAAGGCTGAAAGGAGTAAATTTCATACCATATGCTTTCACTCCGACTTTTAATAAGTGGTCGGGAGAACTTTGCGGAGGGGTTTTCATAGTAATTTCAGATTTTGAAAAATTTTCCCCTTACAAAACCGGCATATTGATATTAAAAACAATTAGAAAACTCTACCCTGACAAATTCAAGTGGACATCCCCCCCTTACGAATATGAAAAAGAAAAACTTCCCATTGATATAATAACAGGAAGCAACAGAGTGAGAAAATTTGTCGAAAATGATAATAGTCAATCAATTGATTTTTTTAATAGTAAAAAATTTGAAGAAGAAATTAAAACAATCAAACTTTATTAATCAAAGAGAAAACTCTTATTTAACTATTGACAGTAGAATTATTTTTTGATAAATTTATCCATTCACCCGTGGCGAGGTAGCTCAGTCGGTAGAGCAGAAGACTGAAAATCTTCGTGTCGGTGGTTCGATTCCGCCCCTCGCCACATTTTTTATTTACTCTCAAAAAATTCCTCTTTGAGAATAATTCTATGTTTGTTAATTTTAAAGGGAGAATATTCTTTCATAATCTCCTTAAAAAACTTATAAGGAGCAAACTTTTTTTGGGGATTATATTTAAATATAAAATAGGCAAACCCGTTTCTTTCCTCCTTATCTTCATATTCAGGGAAAATTCCTCTCAAATTGGAAAATTTGACACTACTTTTTATTTCTCTTTTAGCAATTTTAAATACAATCTTTTTCACAATCTTCGAAAGACGGGGTGAATTTAGTTTCACCCTTTTGACATCAAAAAAAACTAAATCCCGTATTGTTATTTCGGTTAAATGAGAAAGCTCTTTATAACTTAATTTACCAGCAGATCTAACTTCAAAAATATCTTCTTCAATTTCTACGCCAAGCGGATCAGCAAAAAGAAAAGATATCTTTATTTTAGGATGGAAACCCTCGGTAAAAGCAAAATCAAAAGGACTTCTTCTCAAAGTTCTCTCTATAACTCTTACAGTCTCAAGACTTGATAAAAAAACAGTAGAATCTTTTTTTCTGTAAGATATTACATACCTAAAATACTCTTTTTCAGAAGATTTTAATCCACTTCTATTTGTTTTTTTCGCCTCTATTGAAATGTCCTTTACAATTTTTACAGGAAGATAACACCCTTTACATTCATCACAATCCCTCTCAATGCACGAGACTGTTCTTTCCTCTTTTTTGCTCTTTTTATACTCCTCAATCAAATACTCTTTTTTTACTCCTGTGTCAATATGCTCCCAAGGGAGTGTTTCTTCTATCTCTAATTTTTTAAAAAATGGTGATACATCCACTTTACTCTCTTCTATTGCACTTTCCCATTTCGTAAAACCAAATTCAGAATCCCAGGCATCAAATTTAGCTCCTCTCTTAAAAGCCAAATAAATAATTTTGCTAACACTTCTATCTCCTCTTGACAAAAGCGTTTCAATATAAGCTGTTTCATATGGATGAAATTTCAAAAAAATCTCCCTTCTCCCCTTTATCATATTCAATAACATCTCTTTCTTTCTCTTTATCTCTTCCCCCGACGCAAAACCATACCATTGAAATGGAGTGTGAGGTTTTGGAATAAAGACCGATATGGTAGCCCCTATCTTAAGTCTTCTTCTATAGGCCCTTCCGAGTTCTAAAGCCTTTAAAAGAATTTCTCCTATACCTTTTATATCTTCGTCATTTTCAGAAGGAAGTCCTATCATAAAATAAAATTTAACAGCTCTCCATCCGTATTTATATGCCATCTCAAGAGAACGAAAGACTTCCCCATCATCAACATACTTGTTTATTACCCTCCTAAGTCTCTCTGTACCTGCTTCAGGAACAATGGTAAAACCGGTTTTTCTTGTTCTCTTTATTAGTCCTAACATAAATTCTTTTATCATTTTAGGTCTCAAAGAGGGAAGACCTATCCCTACCTTTTCTCTTTCCAATCTTTCCACCAATTCATACATAAGTTTTTCTATATAAGGGTAATCCGCTGTACTGAGAGAAGATAGTGAAAAATCTTCAAAACCACTTTTTTTTACCGTTCTTTCAATATAATTTACCAGATAATTAGGATCCCTCCATCTAAAAGGGTGGTAAACAAAGGAAGCCTGACAGAATCTGCATCTTTGTGGACATCCTCTTGCAATCTCTATACTTAATCTATCAAAGATTATTTCACTTGTGGGAACAATAGGGTTTTCCGGAAGCGGATATTTATCCAAATTTTTTAAATAAGCTTTCTTAATCTTTTTACCATTTTTAAAAACTGGAATAAAAAAATTGCCTTTTTTTTCTACCTCATGCAAAACAGGAACATATACCCCTTTTTTTTCAGAAATACTCTCTAAAATCTCCCTTCTCCCCTTCCCACTTTTTTTTAAATCTCTTATCTTTTCAACCATCTTAAAAAATCCTGCTTCCGCATCTCCTATAAAAAAAACATCTACAAAAGGAGCGATAGGCTCTGGATTAAAAACATTAACACCTCCTGCAAAAACAAGAGGCTCATTATCATCTCTATTTTTAGAAAATACATTTATATTAGAAAGCTCCAAAATATTTAAAAGATTTGTGTAAGTCAACTCCGAAAGAAGGGAAAAACCAAAGATATCAAATTCTTTTATTGGTTTTTTATTTTCAAGCGAAAAGAGAGATATTTTCTTTTCTCTCAAAACAGATTCAAAATCTTTTGCAGGAGAAAAGACCCTTTCAGCTAGCACACCCTTTATATTGTTTAAATAATGATACAAAATAGGAAGTCCCATGTGAGACATTCCCACTTCGTACAAATCGGGATAAGATAATGCTATCTTTAAAATAACACTATCCCAATCCTTTACTATTACATTTAATTCTTCCCCCAAATATCGTGAAGGCCTTTCAATTCCAACAAAAACAGAAGAATCCATTACTCTCTGCTATACTTTGAGATATGAACCCCCTCAACAATACCAAGAAGAGAATAAACAGTAATCAAAGAGGAACCACCATAACTGAACAAAGGCAAAGTTACTCCTGCAACAGGAAGCTTTCCGAGGCTAACCAAAATATTAATTAAGAATTGAAAAAAAATCTGCCCTAAAATCAAACCAACAAGTAGCATAGAGGATATATCCTCTGCTACATAAGCAACCCTAAAAATAGAGTAAAAAAGAAAAGAATATAGCAAGATTAACACTATTATCCCCACAAATCCAAACTCCTCTGCATATACGGAAAGTATAAAATCAGTATGCTGGGCTGGAAGAAATCCCAATTTTTTTTGCGTCCCCTTTAAAAACCCTTTCCCAGAAATCCCCCCAGATCCAATAGTAATTTTTGATTGAATTGTATGATAACCAACACCCAATGGATCTGATTGGGGGTTTAAAAACACTTTTATCCTTTTCTTTTGATAATCCTTTAAAACAAAATTCCAGGAACCTATGGAAAAAAGAACAGCCCCGACAATAATTAAAATAAGCAAATTCCTTCTTACTCCTAAAATAAAAATTAAAATGATAATTATAAAAGAATAGGTCATAGCTGTTCCCATATCATTTCCAAGAAAAACTAATAAAGCCGGAACCCCCACTATAAAACTCGCCTTAAAAAAATCAATAAAGTTTAAAGGTCCTTTGTAATAATCCCTGAATATTCTAGCTATTAACAGTATAACCACTATTTTTCCAAACTCAGAGGGTTGAACACCCAAACCTCCTATCCCGATCCAAGACTTCGTCCCAGCTATTCTTTTACCAAAAAAAATTAAAAATGTTAAAATCACAATTAAAAATAAATAAAGAGAAGGAGCAAGGTTTAGATAAAATTTATAATTCAATATAGAAAAAATAAAAAAAGCAATCAGAGAAACAATCAACCAAATAATTTGTCTTTTAAAAAAAGCCTGACCCGTTGCCTCGAAAATGGAGTATAAAACAAAAATTCCTATTATAGTAATTGACAGAGGAGTGAAAAGTAAAGAATAGTTAAAATACTTAAAATACTTTTTCATCTTTTTTCCCTTATATTATTGAAATAATATTTCATCACCTTTCTTACCAATGGAGCAGCGACCTCCCCTCCTCCGCCAGCATGTTCTAACATTGATACCACTACAATCTCAGGTGCTTCGCATGGTGCAAAAGCTCCAAACCAAGCATGATGAAGCCATCGTCTGTCTTTCTTGTTTTTCACTTTTGTTTTAAGAGTTTCCTTACTAATGACCTGAACAGTACTTGTTTTACCACAAACGTTTATACCCTCTATCTTGGCAAGTCTACCGGTACCTTTTTCACCATTCACAACAAGCCGCATACCTTTTATTATTTTTTCAAAATTTTCTTTTTTAATTTTCACAACAATCTCTTTTCCTTTTTTGGACTTTAATAAATGTGGTGAGAAATAAAACCCTCTGTTTGCAATAATGGAAAAAAGCTGAGCAATTTGAATCGGCGTAACTAACAAAGGTCCCTGACCTATTGCAACTGAAATAGTTTCTCCAGGGAACCATTTTATATGAAATCGCCTAAGTTTCCACTCCTTTGAAGGAACAAGCCCACTTTTTTCACCTACTAAATCAATTCCCGTATACTTCCCAAGACCTAACATTTTTGCATATTTTTCAATTAAATCTACCTTAAGGTTTTTCCCTAAAACATAAAAATAAACATCACACGATTGTTCAATTGCCCTGGCAAGATTCATTGGTCCATGACCTGCCGCATTCCAACAGTGAAATATTTTATTATAAATTTCTTTATAGCCATAACAATTCACTATTGTATGCTCATTTATAAAGCCCTCTTCTAAACCTGCAAGCCCAACAACCAATTTAAAAATTGAACCTGCTGGATACAAACCACTTATTGCTTTATTTATAAGAGGTTTTCCCTCAGTACTGATAAGTTTATCCCAATCCTTTTTTGAAAAATAAGATGTAAAAAGATTAGGATTAAAAAGAGGAGTGGTGACAAGAGAAAGGATTTCTCCATTTTTTGGGTTTAAGACAATTGTAGAGCCTATAAGATTCTTCTCTTTCATAAACTCCTCAACCTTTTTTTGAAGCTTCAAATTAATTGAAAGTTCCAATGTCTTTCCTGCAACAGGTGGAACCTCTTTTACCACTCTCTCAAGAATATTAAGATTATTCACAACTTTAACCTTATAACCAGCTTTCCCCTTAAGCTCATTCTCATAATATCTTTCCAATCCATATTTACCCACAAAATCTCCTGTTTTCAAACCAAATTTTTTTATTTCATTAAGATTAGCTTCTCCAATATATCCAAGAAAGCTACTGCAGCTCTCTCCGAGAGGATAAAGTCTCCTCGGAGAAACTCTTATTGAGACATATCTGAACTCTCTTCTGTTTGAGAAAATAAAATTTGCTATATTTAAGGGAATATCCTCCTTTACTAAATAATAGGTTCCCATATTTTTTAACTCATACTTATCTCCTTTTTTTAATAAATTCAAAATCTCCTTTATTTCCTTTTCAGTATTCTTCCTTTTTGAAGAAATCATATTTTCCTTAGGAATAATCAAATCAAAGGAAAGCCTATTTTCTGCAATAATATTGCTTTTAGAATCCCTTATTAGCCCTCTTAAAGGGGATATCCTTTCAACTCTTATTATATTTCTTTGAGCAGCTAAAAAATACTTTTTATAATCAATAACCTGAATTTTCCAGAAGAATAAAAAAATCAAAAAAATAAAAAACAGAATAAAAATAAATAAAAGCTTTAAATTTCTCTTATTATTTTGAAGTAAAATTTTCCTTTTATATTCTGTATTAAAAATCATCATCTGTCTCTTTTGTCATAAAAAAGAAAATTAAAGCTAAAAGTAGGAAAGAAATAAAAGGTTTTATTAAAAGAATATTCAAATAGGAAATACTAATTTTATATTCAAAAAAGGAAGAAAGCAAAATATCACTAAAAGATTTTAATAAAACGCCGGCCATTCCTAAAAGCGCTTTATCTTTAATCTTTGAAAAAACAAAATTTTCTCTCATTTTGATTATAAAAAAAACCATAATCACCAAAGAAGAAGAAGAAAGCCCTAAAGGGGAAAAAGATAATGAGTCATTTATAAATCCCAAAAAAAACGCAAATATGAGAATGGTTTTATTAGACAATCTTAAATCAAAAGCTATTAAAACCAGAAAAAGAGTAATTAAACTTAAATAGGAGGTAAAGTTGAAAAAAGCTTTTTGTAAAAGATAATTAAGGAAAACTATGACAAAGCTTAACAAAAAAAAGCTACCTATTCTTTTCATACTTTAGTATTCCTACATATCTTGGGTTATGCTTTAAAGCTTTTAAATCAGAAATCGCTTCAATAGCATAATAACCTTTCTTTACTTCTACAATATTTCCGATTTTTAAACCTTCAGGAAAAGTCATGTCAAGGCCAGAGGTATAGACAGGGTCTCCTATTTTTATCTTTGTTGTCAATCTAATGTATTTAATAATCCCTTTATCCTTTCCCATCCCAAAAAGTATACCAAGAGCTTCTTTTTCCCCTATTTTAACCCCCACTCCAAATTCAGGATTTGAGATCAACAAAACAGTGGATCCATGAGGAAACAAAGGTTCAATAATTTTTCCCACCAAAAAGCCATACTCATCTACAACAGGCGAATTTATCTCTATTTTATCTTTATTTCCTTTATTAATGTAAAAAGTCCTATAAGGCTCTTCAAGATCCCAAGAAATAACTCTTGCGATCAGCAAGAAATCCTCTTTTAGAGGTACATTAAACCCCTTTTTCAAGATAAAATCTTTCAAAAGAACATTTTCTTCCTTTAATTTTATTATTTCTTTTTTCAACCGGATATTTTCATAAAAAGTTTCTTTGTGAAGCTTACTTGCTCTAAAATAATCCCCTACTACAAAAACCATATTTGAAAAAAATGTACTCGTTTCTCTGTAAAGATATGAAAAAACCTTTTTTACTTTTGTTATATTTTTTCTTCTTGGTGAATTTATTGAGAGAACAATCAATGAAACAAAAAGTAAGATAATGAAAAAGATTGTATCTCTCTTTTTTGCCATAAACTTCTTATTCAACAGCTACTTTTTTAAGGAGATTTATATCTTCGAGAATTTTACCAGCTCCCTTAACTACAGAAGAAAGAGGATCTTCTGTTGTGAAAATAGGAAGCTGGGTTTCTTCTCTTAATCTTATATCAAGGGCTTTTAACATAGAACCTCCACCGGTCAATACTATCCCTCTATCAACAATATCAGCTGCCAACTCCGGTGGAGTATTTTCAAGAGTGGTCTTAACTACATCTATTAACGCCTCAATAGGAGATTTTAAAGCTTCCCTTATTTCACTATCGCTAATAACAATTGTTTTTGGAATACCCTCTTTCAAATCTCTTCCCTTTATTTCCATGTTTAATGGCTCAGGTAAAGGGTATGCAGTTCCAATTTTTATTTTTATCTGCTCTGCGGATCTTTCACCAATTAAAAGATTATATTTTTTCTTTAAATAATGAATAATAGCTTCATCCATTTCGTTTCCTGCTACTTTTATTGAACGGGAATGCACTATCCCAGCTAAAGAAATAACAGCAACATCTGTTGTTCCACCGCCAATATCAACAATCATATTACCAGCAGGCTCAACAATTGGAAGTTCGGCTCCTATTGCCGCAGCCATTGCCTGCTCCACAAGGTAAACTTCCCTTGCTCTTGCTCTGAAAGCAGCATCTTTAACCGCTCTCTTTTCTACCTGAGTAATACCTGATGGGATCCCAATAACAATACGGGGTCTTAAAAGATGCCTTTTCTCTCTTGCTTTGTCTATAAAATATTCGAGCATCTTTTCAGTCACATCAAAATCCGCGATAACTCCGTCTTTCATGGGACGAATAGCAACAATATTTGCAGGTGTCTTACCTAACATTTCTTTGGCTCTCAATCCTACTGCCTCCGGTTTCCCAGTAAGCTTATTCAATGCTACTATTGAAGGCTCACTGATAACAATACCTTTACCTCTCATGTAAACGAGAGTATTTGCAGTTCCAAGATCTATAGCAAGATCATAAGAAAAGTGATCCAAAAACCAATCAAAAATTCCCATCTTTATTCCTCCTCATAACATTGGACCCCGTCTTTCCCCGCTTTTTTAACTTTGTACATTGCCTTATCAGCTTTATTTATCAATTCATCCACATTAGTTGCATCCTCAGGAAAAGATGCTATTCCAAAGCTCGCTGTTAGTTTTACATTATAATCTTCATCTTTTAAAAAAATATTCTTTTTAATCTTTTTTCTCAATCGTTCAGCTACAATTTTAGCCTCTCTTTTACTTGCCCCAAAAATTACTATTATAAACTCGTCTCCTCCGAACCTCCCGACAACATCCGAAGACCTAGTATATTCTTTTAATAAACTTCCAAGCTCTTTTAAGGTTTTCGCCCCATAAATATGGCCATAAGAATCATTAATATCTTTTAAACCATCCAAATCAAGGAAAATAATAGAGAACTTCGTATTATATCTTAAAGCTCTGATACTTTCCTGTCTTAAATATTCTCTCAAATATCTATTGTTATACAAACCAGTTAACTCATCGTGAAGAGATAACCGCTTTGCTTTGTACAATCTTAAGAAATAAAGAAAGATAGATTTAATCAAAAGTTTTGTTCCTTCTAACTCATCTTCGGAAAAACCATTTTTTCGTCTGAGTTCAACAAAAGCTTCTATTGAATCCACCTTGGACCTAAACGGGAATTTATAGACAAAAACATTTTCAACTTTTTCAACAATCAAATCATTTGGAAAATCAATTGCACTTTTCTTTACATGTTTAAATTCCAATGTTTTATGCTTACAATTGCAATTAAAATTAAAATAAAAACCGCTTGTATCATAATATAGAGAAATAGAGGAAAGCGAGAATTGTTTACACATCTTCTTTTCAATCTTGAAAATCATATCATTTAAATCTTCTGTAGAAATTCCATCACTTACTATATCGTAAAATACTTTAAAGTAATTTTTGCTTTTTATCATTTTTCGTAGATTATTACATTCTTTGTAAAGACTTTTTCTGCTCCGGAAAGGTTTCTTGCCACTATCCTTATACTATGCTCCCCAATAGTATTAAATCTTAGAATATGCATAAAATTCCCAGATGAATCCACATTTACCTCTTCTCCATTTATAGTCAAATTAACACCTAAATCAGTAGAGCCTTTTATTATTACAAGATTTCCTGTTGGAGTAAGAGGGCTTTCTATTTTTAGTTTAGGAGGATTTTTCCATAATTGCAAAATTTGGATTAAGTTTTTTATATGAAACTTAAAGGGTTCTGAACACAACCCCTCTCTATTAATCCTATCCACACTACAAACTTTCCAAAAAACAGGAGATTCTTTAAAATCTGTAATATTTATAGTGGTGAAACTTTTTCTTATATTTATTAATCTTGAATTCAAAAAGATAGGGTTGTAAGAAAAATAAAAATTGTAAGAATTTGCCTCTACAACCCTGTTCCACTTAAATACAATATTACTTCCTTCATCAATACTAATATTTTTTTTATCAACAGGCTCTTTCAACTCAGGAGCTTTTATCATCTGGAATTCGGATATAATTCCGGAAGAATCAAGGAGGTATTGAGAACCATTCAAGAGTACCTTACCGCCATCAATATTTGCTTTTACTGGACGCCCACAAATCTTAATTACAAGTCGATACTCTACCTGATTTCTTCTCTTCTTTATCTCTTTTACTAAAAATACTGTCTTATCTCTTACTCTGAAGCTATAATTGTCCCACAAAACAAAAAGTGCATCATTTGTTGGAGTTAAAAACTTTAATTCTCCTTTCAATAACTTAATCTTTCTGTTGGAAAGGATTATGATTTCCGAATTCTCACTTAAGCCTAATTCTTCTCCTGTCCCCAAAACAATAAGACCTCCACTTTTAGCAGAAGAGCTTAGTTTTGTTCCATTTCTTAATGAAAAAGGAGTCACATTTATTTCATCAGAATCATTTAACAGGATTTTACCAACTTGAGAAATAAGATACGCACCTTTTGTGTCAATATCAAAACTATTGAAGACACTACTTCCTGATACACTGCTGTAAATAAAAAACCCCACAAAAATAAATACACTAATTGCGACAAAAATTCTTAATATCTTCTTCACTCTTTTATAATACCAAAAAAAACATAAAAAATGAAGTAAACTTTATTACTAAAATCAAATAATATTTATTAAAAAAAATAAAAACCAAATTTAAACAGTCGTCATAAAATAGGGAAAATTACAAAAATAATCAAATCCCATATAATATGAGAAATCAGTACTATTTTTATATCTTTAGTATACAAATAAAGCACTCCCCAAAAGCCCCCGCAAACAAGGGCCGCAAGCATAAGTATTGGGTTTAAGGAAAATACATGAACCATAGAATAAAAAAATACAGTAACAAAAAGAGCTTTCCACTTACCAATAATATTACTCAAATTCTTCTGAAGAAAACCTCTCCAGAAAATCTCCTCACCAAAAGCTATGGGAAAAATTATTAACAGAGAGATAAAAATGGGTGAAAAATTTCCTTTATTTGCATAAATATTTTCTATGAAAATCTTTCTATTTTTTAAAAGATTAAAAGTGGCTATGTATTTGAGAAACAAATTCCCAATATAAAAAACACTGTATAATAAGATAGCTGAGAGCAAGCCATAAAAAAATGATTTTGGCCCAGGTTTTAACTTAAAGAAGATTTTTTTATCAGAGACAAAAACAAAAATTAAAAGAAGAAAAGTTGAAAAACCCATTAAAAACCAAAAATTAGCAGGTTTAAGATAAAAAGTGATAAACCATAAAAGAAAAGCCAGCCCTATTCCAAGTAAAACCTTTCCCTTCACTATTTAATTTAACTATTAAAATTCCACTCCGAACTTGTTTTTAAGAGTTAACACTATGATAAGAGTCCACAAAAGATAGTGCCATAACCAATGGAGCTTTATTCCCAAAAAATTTATCCTGTAAGAGGGGTATTTTGTGTAAATGTACCTTACCTCGGAACTATCTTTAATTTTGTTCTCCGCAGGATAGAGAAAAACTTCCGGGTTTGATATGAAAAATGTTTTAATCCCTAAAGCTTCGGATTTATTTCCTGCTTTTGGAAGTACGGAAAACTTCTTCTCATACTCTGTCCCATTCACTTCAAAACTCAAGACAAAAGAGCTGTTCTTATCCACTTTTAACACATAATCTGCCTCATTCAAAGCATAGACAAACACAGGAGGGATTTCCTCTTTGACATAATCTTTTTTAATTAAATTAATAGTAGAGGTTTCAAGATCAAAATCATCCGTGAATCTTACCTTGACAATTGCCTTCTCTCCCTTGACAAAAGGCCTGTAACCATACCTTACTTCCATCTGAGCAAAAACAAAGAACAGAATCGGGAGAATGAAGATAATAGGGAAAAAATTCAGTGTAAAGTATTTAATAGTATAAAAAAGACTTTTAAAAAAAGAGACAAGCAATACCTTCCAGTGGTCTCTGTAAATTCTTATTGCAAGTATATGTCCTTTTATCTTATCTTTTGCATCTTTAATTTTATCCGGACTTGAAACAGCTTTGTAAATAACAAGAACCACTATTGAAGAGACAAAGCTAAGAAAAAAAACAGCCCAAAGAGGATTCAGAAAAGAGAATGGATATAAGATATAATCAAAAAGTTTTGTCACAAAAAGATTAAACTTTGTCATTTATGAAATATATCCTAATCCTTTTAATTTTTCTATTGCCTCTTCATCTCCCTCTTCTTTTATCTCTTGAAATTCTTTTTCAATAAGATGATTTATAAGTTCTTCCATTGAAGAGTATCCTCTGATTTCCATAAGAGCTTCAGCTTTTTCATAAACTTCTTTGCTTAATTTCACCTTTTTTCCAAACATTTTAACCTCCTAAATCAAACTTTTCCCTCTCATATCAGAGGGTATTTCAATACCAAAAAGCTTAAGTACAGTGGGAGCAAGATCCCAAATAACAGGTGTTCTCTTTCTATCTATTCTAACATTTGTAATCAAACTTGCCATAACAAAATGAGGATCAATGCAGTGATCTCCTGCCCACCAATCAAGATTATCTGTAATGGCCTCCTTCCCCAAAGTACCGAGAGCCGAATCATTGTCAACTCTGTAAAGATGATTAAAGCCTACAATTATATCAGGCATAACCTTAGGATTATCATGGGCAAAGACATCATCAGTTATAAAAACCCTTGTAATTGCTGGATCACCTGTCTTAGGATCTTTATAAGATAGCAAAAGTTTTTTTATACCCTCAAGAACTGCTCTTTTGTCTTCGGGTGCAACAATACCATTTGATTCTCTACCTTTTAAATTGAGATATAAACCGTTAAGTCCTATTGCATAGGCCTTTGTTTCATCCCAATTTGCCTCTTCCAAAATTGAAGCCGGAAATTCATTGGTGTTCAATTTTAAAAATCCGCCTTCATACAAAATTCTGTTAACATTAACCCTTCTTCTGAAACTATTAAAACCATGGTCTGAAAGAATAATTATTGGAGTATTTTTTGGAACGGATTTTAATGTTTTTCCAATTATTTTATCAAATTCGAGGTAGAGAAGTTCAACTTGATCCCCAAATTCTTTTGCTACATCTGGATGATAGAAAGGATGCTCCAGATCTCTCAATGACCAGAGCATATGAGAGCCCTGATCAAGGCTTGAGAAATAGAAAAAGAGCAAGCCTCTTTTCAAAGAATTAAATCTTGAAAGCTCATATTCAAAAATCTTCCTGCTTTCATCAAGTATTGTATTTGCCTGAACCAAAAAGTTCTCCATTTTAAAAGTTTCATTACTCAATGCCTTTGTATCAGCGGGAAGCCCGAGAGTATGATAAAGACCAACTTTTTCAACCAGCTCTTTGCTGTAATTATCTGGAGAACTTATAGGCTGTGCAGGATCAGCAGGATCTATTGAAGGAGGAGAAATATATAGCCTGAATTTATCGTGAGCATCCAAAAGATAGAATCTCACTATTGCTTTTATACTTTTTATATTCGGGATTATATCAAACTCAATTTCTATCCATTTGCTAAAATCCCCCTCTTTAAGATAGAGCTCTTTTCCCTGAATATCAATTCTTGCAGTTTTGTGATTTCTATCCCAGTAAGCCTTAAATTCGGCAATAGTAGGTTCTCCATCCTCTTTAAGAGCATTAGGAGGGCCCTCTATCTCTCCTTCAAGCATACTCTTCTCATCAAAGTAAGCATAAGACACATTAGCACCTGAGTATTCCTTTCTCGCTTCATCCTCATCCGTAGTGTACAGAGTGTATGTGCCATAACCACCCAAAACATCGGGAGTTCCCATCCCGGAAAGCGCCCTTCCGAATCTCATGTCAGAAGGAGGGTAATTTGATGGGATTTTAAAAACAGTTGCCTCAATTTCTTTATCCTGGATATAATCCCAGAATGGTTTTGTCTTTCTGTTCAAAAGCACATCTCCACTATCAAGAGGGATTTTATAGCTTCCCAATTTCAAAAATTTTTCAGGGGGAACAGCATCGGCAATTGAAAACTTAGGGATATATGTTTCTGGATCTCTATGTATAAAGTCAAAAATTCCGTGAGCTCCTGGATCCCTTCCTGTGGTAAAACTTGCCCATGCTACTGGACTTGCAGGTGGTGGTGTTGACAGCATTTTTGAAAGTGTACCTTGAGAGTTCAGAAAATTTCTCAAATTGGGCATTTTCCCCTGCATTACCAAATTCATTGCAATTTTCGGATCCATGCCATCAAAACCTATTATTAAAACTTTATTATATAACTTTTCACCTTTTAAAGAGCGGGTAAAAACAGAGGGAAAAGTTAAAAGGAACCCGCTTAACTTTAAAAATTCTCTTCTTTTCATTTTCCTACCTCCAGATCTCTCCCATCAATAAATGCCGGAATCTTGATTCCGAAAAGAGAGAGAACAGACGGAGAAATATCGGCAAGGGTAGGATCATTTCTGTTAATCTTTTTGTTTGAAAAAAATATACCAGGTACTGTCTCTGAGGTAAAGCAGTGGTCTCCGCTCCACATTCTTGTGTTATCAACAAAGACATCCCCACCAACTTCTCCAACAGCAGATTCCCACGAAATTCTGTAGCCAATTGCGTACCCCATAATAATATCAGGAGCATTGGTAACATAAGCTCCCTTATATATCTCTTCTCTTGTGGATACCATATCCATTGCTTTTTCCCCTGTCTTAGGATCTTTCAAATTTTCCAGTTTTTTCTTTATCTCTTGCTTTAATTTTTCCGCCTCTTCCCCTCTCTCTACAATTCCATACTTTTCTCTTCCCTTGATATTTAAAAATATTCCACCCAATCCGGTTCCGTATGCTTTTGTTTTACTCCAATCAACATCAGCAAACCACTTATCACTTTTTGTCTTTCCCTCTTTAAGAACAAGATATCCTTCCTTATAAAGCCAAGTGTTCACATTAAAGCCCCTGTCAAACCTGTTAAAACCATGATCAGAAACAATAATAAGAGCATCATCTTTTCTCAATTCTTCAAGAACTTTTCCCACAAGTTCGTCCATTTTCTGATAAACTATCTGGATTGCATTAACTATTTCAGGTTTTGTTCCCGACTTTGGTGCAGGAGATTCGCTATTCACATATCTCCAGAACATATGCTGAATTCTGTCCGTAGATTCAAAAACAGACACAACAAGTCCCTCTTTTACCTTCTTAAAAGTATCCCAGAAAATCCTTTCTCTCTCCTCCTGAGCAGTGTAAACTTGATCAAGGTAACCTTCTTCCGAAAGAAGACCTTCATTTAAAGCCCAGGTATCTTCAACCATTCCCAATGTTGCAAATGGTCCAAAAATTTTTGAGAGATAAACTGAAAATATCTTCGGATGGCTTACATCCATTGCAGGTTTTTCAGGGTCAATATTTATCGGAGAAAGATAAATTTTAAGATAAGGCTCTGTATCAATTAAAAACCACCTCGCAATTCCTGACACCTTAATAAGCCCTGGGCCAAACTCAAGTTTTGTCCATTCAGAAAGCTTACCTTTTTTTAAAATATGCTTTTTCCCTGAAGTTTCAACTTCAATTCTATCCTTATCTATCTTTCTTATTTTCACTGTAGCCTCAAGATTTTTCTTTTCCCTCAACATCGGATGTTCAGTTCCGGGAATCTTTGCGATAAACCCGTCTTCCGACTTTTCTAAAATAACTGAGACTCCGTCTGAAATTGAAAAATCCTCATTCATACTCTTTTCTGATATATATGTAAAACTTCCCTGTGTTCCTCTTAAGTCCGGTGTTCCGAGACCCGATGTCATATTACCGTAAAATTTCTCAGGAGGGAAAGTGATTGGAACCCTTAGAACAGATGAATAAATTCCGTGCTCTCCTGTTATTTTCCAGAAAGCTTTGCTTTTTCTCAATAATTCTATAACAGATTTTGAAATAGGGATTTTGTACTTTCCTATGTTAATATATTTTTTTGGGGGGATAATTTCCGTTGAAGCAAGAGCCGGAAGATATGTATTGGGATCTCTTGTTAAAAAATCAAAAATATTGTGTTTCCCGGGATTTACTCCCGTTGCAAATGTTGACCATGCCACAGGTGAAATCGGAGGCTCTGTACTTCTTAAAGGAGCAAAAGTACCTTCTTCTTTAAGCTTCTTAAAGTTAGGAAGTAATCCTTTCTTGATTAACTCCCCTGTCAGACTAAAATCCATTCCGTCAAAGCCTAAAATAACAACTCTCTTTACTCTCGCATTTTTAAGGGCTTTGTATCTTTTAAAAAATCTTATTAGTGCTCTTATTGGAAAGGTTATAAAGTTAAATATGGCTACTATAAAAGCCAAGAAAACAAATAAAAATGAGCCCAAAAAAGCAAACCCTGCACCGGGGCCTACATAAGCTTGCAAACTTAAAGTTAAAACAAATATTGAAATTATTATTAATTTAAATCTTTTCATCGCATATTTTACCACTTTAAAAAACTAAAAGCAAAAGAAGGTTAAGCAATTTCCGCCAAAATTGAGATACTCAATTTTTGCAAAAACCATTCCAATTAGTGTATAATATGGGAAAATAACACTTCTTCAGAGGAGGTAAAAATGAGACTTGATAAATTTACAATAAAAGCACAGGAATCTATACAAAATGCTCAGAGTCTTGCAATGGATTACGGACATCAGGAGATTTTACCCGAGCACCTTTTGATTTCACTTCTCATTCAGGAGGATAGTATAGTTCCAAAAACACTTGAAAAGATAGGAGTTAAACCTATTCAAATAGTTTCAGAATTAAAAAATTATCTTAATACACTTCCAAAGGTTCAGGGTGCTGAAATTTATCTATCACAAAGCTTAAACAGAATCTTAAACAATTCTTTTTCAGAAATAAAGCAATTTGGGGATGAATTTGTTTCAACAGAGCATCTTTTCCTTGCTATTTTAAAGGATAAGGGTACAAAAGCCGGGGAAATTCTTGAAAAAGCCGGCGTAAAAGAGCAAACTTTTTTACAGGCGCTTATGGAAATAAGAGGCTCTCACAGGGTAACAGATCAGAATCCCGAAGATAAATTTCAGGCACTTGAAAGATACGGAAAAGATTTGACAGAAATGGCAAGAATGGGAAAACTTGATCCTGTCATAGGAAGAGACGAAGAAATAAGAAGGGTGATTCAGGTTCTTTCAAGAAAGAAAAAGAATAACCCTGCTCTTATCGGAGAGCCGGGAGTTGGTAAAACCGCAATAGTGGAGGGTCTTGCCCAAAGAATTGTAAACGGAGATGTTCCCGAATCTTTGAAAAACAGAAGAATTATTGCACTTGATATGGGAGCTCTTCTTGCGGGAGCAAAATTCAGAGGAGAATTTGAAGACAGACTTAAGGCAGTCGTAAAAGAGATAATAGACAGCGAAGGTCAGATTATTTTATTTATAGATGAGATGCATACAATAGTGGGAGCCGGCTCTGCCGAAGGGGCGGTTGACGCTTCCAATATTCTTAAACCATCGCTCGCAAGGGGAGAATTAAGAGCAATAGGTGCCACTACCTTAAACGAATACAAAAAGTACATTGAAAAGGACCCTGCTCTCGAGAGAAGATTTCAACCTGTTTATGTATCGGAGCCTACGGTGGAAGATACTATCTCCATACTAAGAGGCTTAAAAGAAAAATATGAAGTTCACCATGGAATAAAAATAAAAGATTCAGCACTTGTGGCTGCAGCAGTCCTTTCTCACAGATATATTGCCGATAGAAAACTACCCGATAAGGCTATTGATTTGATAGATGAAGCTGCGGCAAAACTGAGGATTGAAATAGATTCAATGCCTCAGGAAATTGATGAAATCGAAAGAAAAATTATTCAGCTTGAAATAGAAAAACAGGCTCTTTCAAAGGAAAAGGATGAAAGCTCAAAGGGAAAATTGGAGAAAATCAAAAAAGAGCTTGCTGATCTTAAAGAAAAGAGCAATGCACTTAAAGCTCAGTGGAAGAGGGAAAAAGAAATAATTGAAAAGATAAATTCATTAAAAAAACAGATAGAAGAGCAAAAAACCCTTGAGCAAAAGCATGAGAGAGAAGGTAATCTGGATAAAATCGCAGAGATAAGGTACGGAGTTATACCAAAATTACAGCAGGAACTTCAGAAGAAGAATGAAGAATTAAAGGAATTACAGGAAAAAGGAGGAATGCTCAAAGAGGAAATTGACGAAGAGGATATAGCAGAGATAATCTCAAGATGGACAGGCATTCCCGTTTCAAAGCTTTTGGAGGGGGAGAGAGAAAAATTGCTGAGGATGGAGGAGAGACTTTCCGAAAGAGTTGTCGGACAGGATGAGGCCATAAGGGTTGTTTCAAATGCAATAAGAAGATCAAGGGCTGGGCTTCAGGATCCGAACAGACCTATCGGTTCATTTCTTTTTTTGGGACCCACAGGTGTCGGAAAAACAGAGCTTGCAAAATCTCTTGCCGAATTTCTCTTTGATGATGAAAGAGCAATGATAAGAATAGATATGTCAGAATACATGGAAAAGCACTCTGTTGCAAAATTAATAGGAGCTCCTCCGGGATATATTGGTTATGAAGAGGGTGGACAGCTTACAGAAAGGGTCAGAAGAAGACCGTACTCTGTCATTTTAATGGATGAAATAGAAAAGGCTCACCCGGATGTTTTCAATATACTTCTTCAAATACTTGATGACGGAAGATTAACGGATTCAAAGGGAAGAACGGTTGACTTTAGAAACACCGTGATAATTATGACATCCAACATAGGCTCCCAATACACAATAGATTTTATAAATGACAGAGAAAGATTGGAAAAGGAAATTGACAAACTACTTAAAGCACACTTTAAACCTGAGTTTTTAAACAGAATTGATGACATAATAATTTTTAATCCTTTAACAAAAAAGATGATTTTAAAAATTGTTGACATCCAACTAAAAAGGCTTCAGAAACTTTTGGATGAAAAGAAGATAAAACTAAATATATCGGATAAAGCTAAAGTGTACATAGCGAAAATCGGTTATGATCCGCAGTTCGGAGCAAGACCTCTTAAAAGGGTAATTCAAAGAGAGATTCAAAACAAACTTGCATATGAAATTTTAAATGGTAAAATAAAGGACGGAGATAGTGTAATGATAGATTTTGACGGAAAAGAATTAATTATAAGAGGAGAAAATGGCTAATCCCAAAATTTCAATTATAGTTCCTGTTTACAATGAAGAGGAAAATATTCTGATTCTTTTTGATGAGATACTAAAAACAATGGAAAATTATGAACCTGATTTTGAGCTTATTTTCATAAATGACGGAAGCTCTGATTCATCTCTTGAAAAGATAAAAGAGCTTAGGGAAAAAGACAAAAGAGTTAAGTATATAGATTTCAGAAAAAATTTCGGACAAACAGCTGCACTTGCTGCCGGTTTTGATTTTGCTGAGGGAGAGATAATGATTACAATGGATGGAGATCTTCAAAATGACCCCGCTGATATTCCAGATTTAATTAAAATCCTCGAAGAAAAAAACCTTGATCTTGTAAACGGATGGAGATACAAGAGAAAGGATCCATTCTTATCAAGAAAACTCCCCTCAATGATGGCAAATAAATTAATCTCATGGATTACCGGTGTGAAACTTCATGATTATGGATGTACACTTAAAGCATACAGAAAGGAGATTGCAAAGGATTTAAAGCTCTACGGAGAGCAGCACAGATTTATTCCTGCTCTTGCCCACATAGAGGGGGGAAAAGTGGGAGAGATGAAGGTAAACCATAGAGAGAGAAAATTCGGGAAAAGCAAGTACGGAATTTCAAGAACGATAAGAGTTGTTCTTGATTTAATGACAGTAAAATTCCTTTCAAGTTATTCCACAAAACCTCTCCAGATTTTTGGCCTTTTAGGCATTCTTACGGGTGGAGCCGGTATATTAATTGGCCTTTATCTTGCATATGTAAGACTAATACAAAAGATAGGAATAGGGGGAAGACCACTTCTTTTTCTCTCCATGCTCTTAATTTTTATGGGAGTTCAATTTTTTTCCTTGGGACTTATTGGCGAAATGTTATCCCGCACATATCATGAATCATCAAGGAAAAAGGTTTACAGGGTAAAGAAAGCAGAAGGCTTTGAAAGATAAAACCAGATTTATTTGCTCTTGACTTTTAAGGGGAAATAGATTTCAAAAATTTTTACAAAAATAAAATAAACAATTCCCAAACTAAAATAAACAAATTTCATAAAAAGAGGAGCATGAATACAATCACAGATAGGAAGTCCTTCGTACTGACTTGTTGCCACATCCCTTATTCCGATAACATGAAAAGCTATTGTTTCCATTAAAATAAGAAAAAACCAGTACAAAAAAACATAAAATACAAACTTTAGATACCAATTTTTAAATCTTATAATTTCTTTATGGTATGAGTAGAGTAAGTACAAAGCATAAAGTCCAAGCGTCCAAGCAAAAAGGGGCAAAAGAGAAAGCCCAAAAAAACTTTTAAAATTATAGTTATAAGCATAATAATTTTTTCCTATTATACTCCACCCAAGAGCAATCCCAAATGCGAACAAAATATTTCTTAATTGAATTTTTTTTCTCTTTAAAACAAAAAAAAACAGAGCAATGATGAAAGTAGAGAAGAAAGCAAACTCAACATGCTTTTTAAAAATTCTAATTAACAAAAGTACTGCTCCAACAAAGCTAATATCGACAAAAAGCAAATTCAATACACTTTTTATCTTCACTTTTTCAAACAAAAGTCCTCCCTTTTTACTGTTTTAAAACCTTAAAAAGATTTTTTTCGTTAAAATAATTTAAACCTTATAAGACATTTTTATAATTGTCAAATCATACAATTAGAAAAATCACCGACAAAACTGCAATCAACCACATTGCAGGAGTTATATCTTTAAGTTTCCCTCTTACTATTTTTATAAAAGTATAGCTTAAAAAACCAAAAGCAAGGCCCGTGCTTATACTGTAGCTCAGCCCTATCATTATTATAATTACAAAAGATGGAAAACCGACCTCAAGGTTTTGAAAATCAATGTTTTTAATATTTTTCATCATCAAAAATCCAACCATCACCAAAGCCGGTGCTGTTGCAAAAGCTGGGACAATTGATAAAATTGGGACAAAAATCAAAGCAGCAAGAAACAAAATCCCGGTAGTAATCGCTGTCAAACCTCCCTTTCCACCACTCTCTATACCGGCAGCGGATTCTATATATGTAGTGGTCGTGGAAGTTCCCATAAAAGCTCCAAACATAGTCGCAGCAGCATCTATTGTCAGAAGAGGAGTTATCTTTTTCATTCTACCTTTTTCATCAATCAAATTGGCTTCTTTCCCGAGTGCCAAAAGAGAACCAATACTATCAAACATATCAACAAACATAAGAGAGAATATAGGAGCTAAAAGGCTCAATTTAAAAGCATCCTTTATGTTTAATTTTGCAAATACGGGAGAAATATTCACATCAAAGGTTATAAACTTGGGAGGAAGTTTTGTGTACCCCATTAAAACCGAAACAATTGTAGCAGCTACTATTCCTATCAAAAGAGCTCCGTTCACCCTTTTTATGTATAAAATCACTATAAAAAAAAGAGTAAAAAGTGATATAAGAGTTGTTGTACCAATTTTTCCTGTGGTAACAAGAGTTTCAGGATTACCGACAATCAGTTTCATATTTTGTAAACCTATAAAAGCAATAAAAATTCCTATCCCTACTGCTATTGCATTTAAAAGTTCTGAGGGAATAGCTTCAACAATTTTTTCTCTTATACCGACCAAAGTAAGAATAAGAAAGAGGAGCCCAGATAAAAAAACTATCCCAAGAGCAATCTCCCAGCTTATCTTTTGATTTATAACAAGAGTATAAGTAAAATATGCATTTAGTCCCATCCCCGGAGCCATAGCAATTGGTGTATCAGTAAGCAAACCGGTAAGAATAGTTATTATCCCAGTAACAATACAAGTAACTCCAATCAAAGCCGTTTTATCCATTCCTGCTGCCGATAGAATCTGTGAATTTACAAAAATTATGTAAGCCATTGTAAGAAAAGTTGTAAAACCAGCCATAATCTCAGTTGAAAACTTTACAGACTTATCCATTCTTATCATTACTTCCTCCCTCTTAAAATAATATTAAATATTATTTATGTTTCTCTCCCCTTTGTCAAACTTTAAAACAAGTTAATAATTTGACAAAAGCTCAAACATTTTATATCTTTTCTCGTATTGTATCGTATTATATTTTAAAAATTATTTAGGAGGGCTGTATGAGGAAGAAATTTTTTGTTTTTTTTGTAGCTTTAATCGTTTTAGGGTTGACTTTTGCCTTTTCAAACACTCAAAAGTTCGAGATAGGTAAGGTTTACCATGGTTTTAAATTTATCAAAAAAGAAAAAATTAAAGAGTACAATGCTGAAGGTTTGCTTTTTAAGCATATTAAAAGCGGTGCAAAGCTCATCAAAATCATAACCAATGATGATAATAAAACCTTCATGATTTCATTTAAAACAATACCAGATTGTGATTGCGGTATGCCTCATATATTAGAGCATTCTGTGTTAAATGGCTCAAAACATTTTCCCGTGAAAAGCCCATTTGATGTTTTGATGAAAGGTTCTTTGAGCACTTTTTTGAATGCAATGACAGCAAGCGATAGAACTATGTACCCTGTATCAAGTAGAAATGATAAGGATTACTTTAACCTTATGCATGTGTATCTTGATGCGGTCTTTTTCCCAAATGTTTTAAAAGAGCCTAAAATCTTCATGCAGGAAGGATGGCATTATGAGTTAAAAAGTAAAGATGCTCCTCTCAAATACAATGGAGTTGTTTACAATGAGATGAAGGGAGTTTACTCATCACCCGAAGCATATCTTGAATACTATGTGAACAGAAATCTTTTTCCTGACAATACTTATGGGTTTGACTCAGGCGGAAATCCCGATTATATTCCTGACTTAAGTTACAATAGGTTTATAAATTTTTACAAGAGATTTTATCATCCTTCAAACAGTTATATCTATCTTTACGGTGATTATGATCTTATGAAAGAGTTAAAGTTCATAAATGATGAATATCTTTCACACTTTGACAAAAAGGATGTAAAAGCATTCATCCCTCTACAAAAACCATTCACCGCACCGAAAAAAATTATAAGGTCCTACCCCGCAACAAAAACAGCGAAAACAAAAAATCAAACTTTTCTCAACCTCAGTGTAGTAGTCGGACTCGGGACAGATACAAAGCTCAATATGGCAATGGATATTCTCTCCAGCTATCTTGTAAACCTTCCTTCAGCTCCAATAAGACAGGCTTTAAGAAAAGCAGGCATTGGAAAAGAGGTAAGTTGCTATTATGATGATAGCAGGAAACAAACTGTTTTTACTATTACAGTAAAAAATGCAAATCCGGAAGACGCGGATAAATTCAAAAAAATAGTTTATGATGTCTTAGCAGATGTCGCGAAAAAGGGTATTGATAAAAAAGTCTTGAAAGGTTTGATAAATAGGAAGGAATTCAGATTAAGAGAGCCTAAGAGTGGTTATAAAGGTCTTATTTTAGGAATGAGTATGCTTCAGGGATGGATGTTTAAAAATGACCCATTTCTTACAGCATCCTATGACAAAGAAATTAAGTTTATAAAAAGCAAATTGGATACAAATTATTTTGAAAATCTTATTCAGGAAAAATTGATAAAGAATCCGCACACACTTTTAACAATTCTCAAACCTGAGCCGGAATTAATGGAGAAAAACATAGAAAAGCTCACATTAAAGCTAAAAGAGCTTAAAGCAAAGATGACACCTGCTCAAATAGAAAAATTGGTGGAGCAGACAAAAGAATTAAAAGCATATCAGAAAAAACCTGATTCACCTGAGGACCTGAAGAAAATTCCTCTTCTTTCATTAAAAGATATTAAACCGAGAGATGATTACTATGAAATAAAGAAGAAAACAGTAAATGGAATAAATTATCTGACCTATCCAACCTTCACAAGTGATATTGTTTATGGAAAAATTATTTTTGATTTAAGAGCTGTACCACAAGAGCTCATTCCCTATGCCCAGCTTTTATCCGATTTATTTGGGCTCTTAAACACCGAAAAATACAGTTACGGAGATTTGAGCACTGAAATCAATATCAACACAGGAGGAGTAAGCACTTATCTTACCACCTATCTTAAAAACCTCAATCAGGATAAACCTTTACCGAAATTTGTAGTAAGCGCAAAAGTTATGAATGATAAAATCGGAAAAGGATTTGAACTTGCAAAAGAGGTTCTTTTAAAGAGCAAATTGGATGAGAAAGCAAGATTAAAACAGGTTTTGATGAGACTTCAGTCAAACCTTGAAACAATGACTCAATTTAATGGCATAGGCCTTGCAATGACAAGACTCAGTTCTTATTATTCATTAAGTGGTAAAATAGATGAGCTAACAAGCGGTCTTTCTTATTATAAATTTGTAACAGATTTATCAAAGAATTTTGATAAAAAAGCTGATGAAATAGTTACCAACCTTAAGAAAGTTTCGGATTTACTTTTCAATAAATCCAATGTTGAATTTGCAGTTACAGCTTCACAAAAAGATATTGGCAAATTTATCAATGAATCAAAATCCTTTGTCAATGCTCTTAAAGATAATAAAGTCACTTACCATACTTATACCTTTAAATTTGACAGGAAAAACGAAGGAATCACATCAGCATCAAAGGTTCAATATGTGGTTCAGGGATACGATTTTAAAAAGTTAGGATACAAGTACAGCGGAGAACTAAATGTTTTAAGACAAATCCTCTCAACCGATTATTTGCAAACACAGATAAGAGTATTGGGAGGAGCATATGGCGGTTTTGCAGGCTTTTCATCCTCAGGAACAGCTTACTTTGGCTCCTACAGAGACCCTCACTTGAAAAGAACTCTTGAAAAATACAAGGAAGCAATAAATTATTTGAAAAACTTCAAAGCTACTCCCCGTCAGATGACAAGATTTATAATCGGTACAGTTGCAAAGTATGAAATGCCTCTTAACCCTCAAACAAAAGGCTCCTATGCACTATCCTATTATTACCAGGGAGTAACAAAGGATGATGTAATAAGAGAAAGAAAAGAGATTCTTTCAACAACACCGGAAGACATAAGAAATTTTGCAAAATTGGTAAGCAATATTCTGAGCAAGAATTACTACTGTGTATACGGTAATGAGAAAAAGCTTCAAGAAAACAAGGAGCTCTTTACTGCTCTAATTAAGGCTAAAGAATAAGCTGAAAGATAAAAATAAAAAGGCGTTTCCGCTTAAAGCGGAAACGCCTTTTTTATTTAATTCAATATTTTATCAATCAGTCTTTAATATTGAAAGAAAAGCCTCCTGAGGGATTTCAACCCTTCCGATTTTTTTCATTCTCTTTTTCCCCTCTTTCTGCTTTTCAAGAAGCTTCCTCTTTCTTGTAATATCTCCCCCATAGCATTTTGCGAGAACATTTTTTCTCAAAGGCTTTACTGTTTCCCTCGCAATTATCTTTCCCCCTATTTTTGCTTGAAGAATAACCTCAAAAAGCTGTCGGGGAATTGCTCTTTTTAATTTCAAAAGTATGTCCCTTCCTCTTCTGTATGCAACATCCTTGCTTACAATTAAACTTAACGCATCAACAGGCTCTCCGTTTATTAAAATCTCCAATTTTTCAAGTTTTGACTCTTTAAATCCTATGAATTCATAATCAAAAGAGGCATAACCACTTGTAAGAAGCTTTATATTATCGTAAAATTCAACAACCATTTCCGCAAATGGCACTTCATATGTCAGAATTACCCTTTGCTCTGAAATGTATTCCATTGTTTTGTAAGTTGATCTTTTTTTCTCCATAAATTTCATTATTGTTCCCACAAACTTTTGAGGAGTGAAAATCATAACTTTCATAAATGGTTCCTCTATTTTCAAATATTCATTTTTCGGGGGAAGTTTTGCTGGAGAGTCTATCTCTATTTTACTTCCGTCAACAAGCTCAACCATATATCTAACCGATGGTGCAGTAGTTATAATGGTAAGGTTAAATTCCCTTTCAAGCCTTTCCTGAATAATTTCTCTGTGTAAAAGCCCCAAAAATCCGCATCTGAAACCAAATCCAAGAGCAGGGGAGTTTTCAGACTCAAACTCAAAGGATGAATCATTAAGACTGAGTTTGTTAAGAGCATCCGAAAGTTCCTCGTGCGTGGTTTTATCAGCAGGATAAAAACCAGCAAAAATCATAGGTTTTAATTTCTTAAAACCCGGAAATGGTTTTTCCGTCGGATTTTTAAGGTGAGTTATGGTATCTCCCACGGTTATATCGGAAATCTTTTTTATTTCAGCTATAAGATAACCTGTCTCACCTGCCACAAGTTCATTAACTTTTTTCTCTTTCGGAGTAAAAAAGCCAAGTTCTTCCACATTATAAACAGAACCTGAAAACATTAATTTTATCTTATCCTTTACCCTTATCTTTCCTTCAATTACCTTTACTAAAAGTACAACCCCTCTGTAAGGATTGTACCATGAATCAAAGATTAATGCCTTAAGGGGTTTGTTTTCATCACCTTGAGGAGGAGGAATTCTCTCAATTATTGCTTCTAAGACATCTTCTATCCCCTCTCCTGTTTTTGCAGAAACTAAAATGGCTTCTTCCGCCGGAAGTCCAACTACATGTTCTATCTGCTCCTCAGTCTTTTCTATTTCAGCACTCGGAAGATCTATTTTATTAATCACCGGAATTAATGTAAGATCATTGTCAATTGCAAGATAAGCATTCGCTACTGTTTGAGCCTCAACTCCCTGAGTGGCATCAACAACCAAAAGAGCTCCTTCGCAAGCTGCAAGAGATCTTGAAACTTCATAGGAAAAATCCACATGTCCGGGAGTATCTATTAAATTCAGAATATATTCATTCCCATCTTTAGCTTTATAATTTAATCTGACATAGTGAGCCTTAATAGTAATCCCTCTTTCCTTTTCAAGGTCCATACTATCAAGCATCTGCTCCTCAAGCTCTCTTTTGGAAACCGCTCCGGTAAGTTCCAAAAGGCGATCGGATAAAGTTGTTTTTCCATGGTCAATGTGGGCAATAATCGAAAAATTCCTGATTTTATCTCTTTCCACTTTTCTCTCTAACATAATTTGAAGCTCCTATTACTCCTGCTTTATTTTTTAATTTTCCAACATATATTTCAGGCTTAAAGTATTTATAAAGATATGATCTTTTGGCTAACACTTTTACCGCATCTTCAAGAAAAAATTCGGAAAAGTGAGATAATCCTCCACCTATTACAATAATATCGGGGTTTAACAGATTATTAAATGTTGAAAGAGCAATGCCCAAATAATAAGAAAACCTTTCAAATACCTTAAGAGCAGATTTTTCTCCTTTTTTAGCTTTTTTATAAATTTCAATAGGATCATTCACACTTATACCTGTAAGCTCTTTATACATTTTCTTTAATCCATTGGAAGAAACCTCTGTCTCAAAACAGCCTTTGCCGCCACATCCGCACTCAGCACCATCGAGATTTACTATAATGTGCCCACCTTCAATGAAATTTTTTGCTCCATGATAAATATCACCATCAATAATAATACCTGTGCCAACACCACTTCCAAGAGTTAGAAGAAGAAAAGTCTTAGTTTTTTCTCTCTTCTCTTTGGAAAGCACAGAGTATTCTCCGAAAGCTGCAAAATTCGCATCATTATCTATGAAAACAGGAAGATTATCAAAAGAGAGATATTCCCTGATAGAGGTATTATTGATAGCAGGTAAATTTGGAGATTTGAAAATCTTTAAGTTTTCAATATATATTAAACCTGGAAAACCAATTCCTATTCCCTTAATTTCATACTTTGATTTCCATTCTTTTATCAATGCATTAAGGTTTTCATAAAACAATTTTGTGGAATTTTTCTCTGTTTTAACAATATTTTCATCCGCAAGCCCCCCCCCTCCATCAATTATTCCGCTTTTAACATTGGTTCCGCCTATATCTATTCCGAGAAAATACTCCTTTTTGTGCATCTTATATTATATCTTATATACCGGAATATATGAAACCTAACATCTATCAACCCAAAAACAAAATTTGCATTATTTCCACTTTTATTTTAAAATTATAATACCGTATTTTTAAGGAGTAATGAGATGAAGGGAATAATCTTAAGCTTTTTGGTTTTACTTTTTTCTTTTAATGGTTTTGCAGAGACAAAGGTAAGAGATGTGGTTGATGATGTTGGGTTTTGCACAAAAGCAGCGCAGATTGAAAAAATCATATCTCTTGCAAAAGCGGCTGAAAAGGATAGTCTTTTAAAAGAAGAAAATTTCTTAAAAGGTAAAAATGTTATAGCCGCGATTTCACCCCACGATGATCATATGTATGCCGGAAGGGTGTATCTTTATTCTCTTCCCTATGTTGCAAAAGCAAAAACAGTTATTGTATTTGGAGTAACTCATAGGAAACCAAGGCTTGCTCTGAAAGATCCTAAAAACTTTATCATCTTGGATGATTTTGATGAGTGGAAATCTCCTTACTCCAATACAAAGATTGATAAAAAATTTAGGGAATTTTTGAGAAAAAATCTTAATCCAAAACATTTTTTCGTAAGCAATAAAGCACACTCCCTTGAGCACTCAATAGAGGCTATGCTTGCCTTTTTAAAGTATTATAACCGCAATGTAAAAGTTCTTCCCATTATGGTAACGACAATGGACTTTGAAAATCTTGATGTTATTTCAAAAGAACTTTCCAAACTCTTAGTAAAATATATAAAAGAAAACAAACTTGTTTTGGGAAAGGATGTAAGTTTTCTAATCTCAACAGATACGACCCATTACGGACCGGATTTTGGTGATGTGAGATTTGGGCTTGATGAAACAGCACACAAAAAAGGAACCGAGCAGGATATATACATTGGAAAAACATTTTTATCCGGTACTATCACAAAAGAAAAGCTTAAAGCTTATGCAGATAAGGTATGGAAAGAGAAAATATACTGGTGCGGAAGATATACAGTCCCTTTTGGAGTTTTAACTGTATCAAGGGTTATAAAAAGTCTTTCTAATGAAAAAACAGTAGGATATCCTGCAAGATACTCAGATAGCTATACAACCGGAATTTTGCCAGCTTATAATATTGGTATAGGTATCACAGCTCCCTTTTCATTGAAACACTGGGTTGGTTATTGGTCAATAGTTTATTATAGGGAAAAATAGAGTTATAATAACATTGCAAAATTTAATAATTCAAATAAGGAGATAAAAATGAAAAAGACAAAACTTTATAATGCACACAAAAAATTAAAAGGTAAAATAATTGAATTTGCAGGATTTGAAATGCCTATCTGGTACAAAAGTATGATAAAGGAGCATATGGCTGTAAGAGAAAAAGTCGGAATTTTTGATGTATCCCATATGGGAGAAATCATTGTTACAGGAAAAGAAGCTGCTGATATGATTAATTATCTTACGGCAAACAATGTAAAAAAATTAAAACCGGGAAAGATTCATTATAACGCTCTCTTAACCCATAAAGGTACCTTTGTGGATGATTTGTTGGTTTATATGTTAGAAGAAGAGAAATATCTTTTGGTAGTTAATGCTGCAAATACTGAAAAAGATTTTAATTGGATAAAAGAGAAAGGAGCAAAGTTTGATGCAAAGGTAGAGAATTTGTCGGATGAATATTCTCAGATAGCAGTTCAGGGACCTAAAGCTCAGGAAATATTGCAAAAAATTACAGATCTTGATCTTTCAACAATTAAATATTATAGATTCAAGTATGGAAAGGTAATGGGAAAGGATGCCATTGTATCAAGAACCGGATACACAGGAGAAGATGGTTTTGAAATTTACTTTACCGGAAGTGAAGAGGATGCGGAAAAAATCTGGTTTACTCTTCTTGAAAAAGGAGAGAAATTCGGGATTATGCCGTGCGGGCTTGCAGCAAGGGATTCCCTAAGACTTGAAGCAAAAATGCCACTTTATGGTAATGACATAGGAGAGACTACAACTGTTTTGGAAGCTGATTTGGGCTGGATACTCAAATTTGACAAAGGTGATTTCATAGGAAGAGAAGTCCTTGAACAGCAAAGAAGGAGAGGAATAAAAAAGCTTCTTGTCGGATTCGAAATGGTTGAGGACGGGATACCAAGGCCTCTTGAAGATGTTTTTGAAAAACCCGACGATGAAGAGAGTATATCATTTGTGACAAGCGGAGGCTTTATGCCATATATTAAAAAGAATGTAGGGCTCACATATCTTCCACTCAGACTTACAAAAATAGGCACGGAAATTTATATAGGAATTCACGGAGGGAAAAAGAAAGCAAAAATAATCCCCACTCCATTTTACAAAAGAGAAAAATAGAAGAGATGTATAATCTTCCATATGAATACATAGCAATTGAGGGCCCGCCAAAATCTGGGAAAAAGATATTCGGAGTAAAGATTGCCACTCGAATAAATGGAAGATTCGTGCCTGATGTAGAAGAAAATCCGTATCTTGAAAAGTTCCTTAAAAATCCAAAAGACGAAAGATTAGCCTTTTTAACCCAACTTGTTTTTCTTGTTGAAAGAGGAAGAATATTACTATCACTAAGACAAAGGACCATATTCAAAGAAATAATTATTACCTCCTTTATGCTTGAAAAAGATAAAATCTTTGCTTACAAGTTTTTAAAAGAGGAGGAACTTCTGATTTACAATAAGATGTACGAATTATTTTACAGAAGCATTAGAAAACCGGATTTTGTCATCTTTTTCCAGCTCACAAATAATGAACTTTTGAGAAGAATAGAAAAGTATGGCACAGAAGAGGAAAAAGCCATCTCTTCCAAATTCTGGAAAGAGCTCAACGATGAGTACAATCACTTTGCCTTTAACTATAATCAAACACCTTCATTGGTTATAAAAGCGGATAATCTTGACTTCAGGGAAAATGAAAGAGGAATATCAGAGATAATAAAAGAGATTGCTAATACCACTCAGAATAAAAAATTCTTTTTTATTGAGGAGGAAAATTGAAAATAACACCTCCCATCATAAAGAAAAGAAAAGGGAAAGAAAAAATAACTGCACTTACAGCGTACGATTATCCCACAGCTATAGCATTAGATAGAGCCGGTATAGACATAATTCTTGTAGGGGATAGTCTTGCTATGGTAGTTCTTGGAGAGAAAACAACACTAAAAGCAACCATGGAAATTATGCTTCACCATTTAAGAGCGGTGAGCAAAGGAGTAAAAAGAGCGTTGGTTGTCGTTGATATGCCATTTGGCTCTTATCATACAACTGAAGAAGCAGCTGTGGAAAACGCAATTAGAATGGTAAGAGAGGGGAATGCTGAGGCTGTTAAGATTGAGGGAGTGGAAGGTAAGGAAAGCATCATAGAAAAGATAGTTAAGGCTGAGATCCCGGTAATGGGTCATATTGGATTAACCCCCCAATCGGTAATAAAAATGGGAGGATATAAAATTCAAGGTAAGACAGAAGAAGAGATAAAAAAACTAATAGAGCAGGCAAAAGCACTTGAAAACCTAGGAGCCTTTTCAATAGTTCTTGAGAGTATACCGGAAGAAACAGCAAAGGAAATCACAAAATCCGTAGGAATTCCAACTATCGGCATAGGTGCCGGCAGGTTTTGCGATGGGCAGATCCTGGTTATTCATGATCTTATAGGGTTAAATTATGATAAGGTACCGAGTTTCGTGAGAGAATACGCAAACATAAAAGGAATGATAGAAAAAGCAGTAAAGGATTACATATCAGACGTTAAAAACGGGAAATTTCCTTCTGAAAAAGAGGTATTCTTTTTAAAAAAATAGTTTTTCTGCTAAAATATAAGAAGATGAAGATAATTGAGAATATTAAAACAATACAACAAATTTCCGATAATTTAAAGAGAGAAGAAAAGACAATAGGTTTTGTCCCGACAATGGGCTATCTTCATGAAGGACATCTTAGCTTAGTAAGAGAAAGTAAAAAAGAAAATGATATTACTTTTGTATCAATCTTCGTTAATCCGACTCAATTTGGACCAGCTGAAGATTTTTCTCAATATCCAAGAGACTTGGAAAGAGATAAAAAACTTTTAGAAGATGAAAAGGTAGATTATCTCTTTTATCCAACCACACAAATAATGTACCCTTCTGACTATTCTACTTATGCTAATGTGCAAAAATTAGATGAAACTCTTTGTGGGAGAAGAAGGATAGGGCATTTCAGAGGAGTTGTAACAGTTGTTTTAAAATTATTCAACATAGTAAGTCCAACCTCAACATATTTCGGACAAAAGGATGCTCAACAAGCTCTTATAATAAGGCAGATGATACGGGACTTAAATCTTAATATAAGTTTCAGAGTACTCCCGATAGTAAGAGAAAAGGATGGCCTGGCGATGAGTTCAAGAAATAGATACCTTACTCCTGAGGAAAGAGAAGAGGCGATTGCTCTTTACAAGAGCCTTAAAAAAGCAGAAGAACTCTTTAAAAAAGGGGAAAGGGATTCTTTAAAAATCAAAAGTGAAATTTATAAAATTATTTATTCACATAAACTTCTGAAAATGGATTATGTTGAGATTGTAAGTTTAAAAGATTTAAAACCCATAAATAAAATCAAAAATAAAGCACTTTTAGCACTTGCTGTTTATTTGGGGAAAGCACGATTAATTGACAACACAATACTTGGAGGGAGCAATGAAGATCTTTGTTCTTAAAAGCAAAATACATCAGGCAAGAGTAACAGCAAAAAATATTGAGTACAATGGTTCTATTACAATAGACAGAGAACTTATGGATAAGGTGGGATTAAGAGAATTTGAAAAAGTGGAAATATATAATATTGAAAATGGAGAAAGATTTTCAACATATGTTATAGAAGGAGAGAGAGGTAAAAAAGAAATAATACTTAATGGAGCTGCAGCAAGAAAAGTAGAAGTTGGAGACAGGCTCATTATTGCTGCCTATGCTTTGATAGATCAAAATGAAGAGATAACTCCTAAAATAATAATTCTTGATAAAAATAACAGGACCAAATTTGAAAAAAACTCATAAGAAAAAAATACTTTTTTTTACTCTCGCTTTTTTAATTCTGTACATAAACCTTTATTCACAAAACGAAACTTATTTTTTCACAATTCCTTCAAACGGAATAAAAGTTCACATTCTCCCGGATTATAATCTACCATTAGCAGGATTTTCTATCTTTTACAAAGGGGGAGCATCTGAAGAGCCGAAAAATAAGAGAGGAATCACAAATGTAATAAAGTATCTGATGTTTATGAGGACCGAAAATCTTGCATCTGATGAATTCTTATTTTTCTTTTTTAATATAGGAGCCAAAGTAGACACTCAATTAACCGAAGATTATATCCTCTTTTACGAAGTCTTTCCAGCTGTATATGTGAATTCAGTGTTATGGCTTGAACAAGAAAGAATGAGAGGATTAAAGTTTGGAATATCTGATGTTGAAAGAGCAAAAAAACTAGCAATTAGTGAAATAAAAATCAAAAACTCTGATATACTTTCAAAAATATACAAAAAAATAGATCTTTCAATAAGTGGAGGAAATAATCAATTTGCAACTCCAGTCTGGGGAAGAGTAGAAGATATAAGAACGATAAATTTAGATGATGTGAAAAATTATTATAGAAAATACTTTACGCTTAACCAATCTTCAATAATAGTAACCGGGCCTTTTAATAGCAAAACTCTCGCCAAAAAGATTTTCTCTTATTTTTCAAAGATAAGAAAACCTTCCATAAAACCCTTAAGTAATTCTTTATTTTTAAATAAAACAAAAGTTCTTTTTCAAATAAAACCTATTGGTAAAACTTATATATATTCAAAAGTTTTTATTCTACCCCTTCCCAAAACCTTAAAAGAGTACCTCATTTATGAACTGCTTGCAAAAACATTTTCATCATCTTTAAAAGGAGATATAATGAAAAAGCTTCCTGCTTCCTCAAATTTTGATGTGAGAATAAGGTACACAGATAATAAGGCCATCATATACACTGTTTTATACAGCAAAAACAAACTTAAAGTATTTAAGAGCAAATATATTTTAGAAAATACTCTAAAAGAGCTTGTTTCAAAAAGAATAAGTGATGAATCCTTCAAAACATTAGTAAATACTCTACTATCTAATTTACTATGGAAATTTCAATATAGAGATGAAAGATTAAAGGAAATTGCCAAGTACTATTCCATTACAAACAAGATGCTTTTAAAGGAACAATTCTATTATTCCCTATTAAGAATAAATAAACTTGATCTTTACAGAGAAGCAAACAACTTATTGAAAAACAGAGGAATAAAAATTGAGACAAAGTAAATTTTTTACTGCATTCTTAATTATTTTTCTATTTTCGTTTTTCTCCTTAGGAAAAAATATAATAAGACCAAAATATTTTTATTTTACGAACGGCTTCAGAGTAAAATATTTTAATATCTCAGACCTAAAATATTCCAAAGTAGTACTTACAATAAGCTCAGGAGAAATAGATTCTGATTATACTTTCAGAGGATTAGCAGAAATATCAATCCGAGCTTTGTTTAAGGGAAGCAAGGGATATTCATCAAATTCAGTAAAAAAAGTTTTTTTAACTAATGGTGTTATGTTAGACATAAAGGTAGATCTTGAAAAAATTGAAATTACAGCCTCACTTCCAACTAAAAATATAGAAAATTTTCTAAGATGTCTTAGCAGCTCCCTTTCAGCTCCTTATTATTACTCAAAAGAAATTAACATTGAAAAAGATAAGCTAAAGGAGCAGATTCTTTCAGAAAGAAAAAATATTAAAAATTTAATAATAAAAAATATAGGTTTTTTTGTTTTAGGAAAAGGGAACCCTTATTCAAAGCCGTATAACCTACACTTTATTGATAAAATCGGGAGAAAAGAGATCCGAAAGTACTACGAGAATAATATTCTACCATCAAACGCAGAAATGCTCATCTTAAGTTCAATAAATCCAAATAAGATAAAAGATTCTTTAAAATTTTTTAAATGGAGGAAGAAACCTGTCTTCAGAAAAAATATACCTTCTTTCAAAAGAGGGGACAATTCTTTCATAGAAACAAAAAATAAGAAAGTTACAGTTAGTCTTCTCTCCTTTCTTCCAGGTGTAACCAATGAAAATAGGTATGCAATAGAGTTTTTCACCCATCTAATAAATGGATATTTTGGTTCAAGAGCTAATATATATTTCGCGGAAAGAGGTCTTCCTTTACCTGAAACATATTTAAAAACATACCAAAATATAAGCTTCTTTGCTCTCCAATTTGAGCTTAATGATAGTTTCAAAATAAAGTCTTTCCTTAATGAACTTCAAAAATTCAAAGACTCTTTGAAAAAGGATTTTCCAACAAAAATTGAGTACAACGATGCTATTACAAGTTTTATTGGAAAAAAGTTTCTACTCTGGCAAAGTCTTGAAAAATACTATAAGGAGTATCTATTTTTTAAAAATTATTCAAAACTCAAATTTTTTGACCTAAAATACATACTCTTAAAAACAAAGAAAAAAGATATTAATAAACTTTTAAACTTTTTCTTAAAAAACTCAATTCTCATTATTTCAGGAAATGAAAAAGCCAAAAGAGAACTCAAAGGTTTCTACAGACTTTATAGTACTGATGATTTTTAAATATAAATTTTAAGAATCATCCAAATTGCCGCTATAATAAGTATCCACACAAATATTTTTTTCAAATGTTGTAACTTAACTTTTGTAGAAAGCATTGAACCTATTAAAGCACCTGTAGCAGCAAAAGCAGCCATAGTAAGAGCAAATTTCCAGTTCACACCTGAGCTAAGCCCTCTTCCTAAAAAACCCATCGTGGAAGAAAAGAGAACCATAACAGAATTTGTTGCAAAGGCAATTCTTAGAGGCATTCCACCTAAAATAATTAAAAGAGGGACTATCAATCCACCTCCAGAAATTCCAACCATTCCGGCAATAAAACCTATTAAAAAAATTGTAGGAAGAACAATTAAAACCGGGAAATGATACTTCTCACCACAGCAATCTCTTTTCCATATGGGGCCTATCATAAATGTATCTGATTGCTTTTTCTCAGGCTTGGAAAGAAAATAAGCGGAAATTAAAAGCAATACCGAAAATAAAAGCTTAAGATACACTGCTTTTATACCGGCAGAAACATAACCACCGACAAAAGCTCCGCTTGCTGATGTTAAAATCACAGCAAGGCCGGTTCCCCAATCAATTAAAGCTTTTCTGTGATAAACAATAGTCATTGTCAAACCGGAAACCATTAAAATAAAAAGGGATGTTGTGGCAGCAAGATGAAAACTCACGCCCGCGGTAATTAAAATTGGCACATAAAACTCCCCTCCACCCTTTCCGAACATGGAAAGAATAAGAGCTATAAAAAAAAGTATTATCCCTAAAAAAATCATGACTCACCCTCATTTTCTAATATCTTTTTTAATAATTTACCGGGAGTTAACTCACTCGTAAGAGCATTGTATCCACCCTCCAAAATTCTCACATTTTCCCAAGAAAATCCTTTTAATCTTAAGTAAACATAAACAATTGTAGCTCTTGTACCGGATGAGCAAAATATCCCTATTTTCTTGTTTTTAGGGATTTCGTCTATTCTCTCTGGGATTTCCTCAATTGGAATATGAAGTACAGGCATATGGTGATAGAGATTAAGGGAAAGAGTTTCAAATTCTTCTTTTGACCTCACATCCAATAAAAGCGAGTTTTCTCCGGTAAGATGGCATGAAGCTGATATTTTGTGTTTACCTTTGCCAAAAAAGTTTAAATCCATGCTCCTTAAAAGATTATCAAATTCTTTCATTAAAACCTCCTAAACCATAAATGATATTTTAATTCCAAAAACATCTGTTTCTTCCCAAAAGTTCTTTATTAATTCTCTTTTATTATCATAAAAAATATTAACAAATACAAAGCTCTTTGGTTTCAAAATTACACCTAAGAAAAATTCATTTTTCTTAATTCTCTCTTCCTTAAAAAAATATTTTATTTCGTCTCCCATCCAGAGTTTAACTTTCCTGCGTATACTATAATCGATTTTTATCATGTTTCTGTACCTGAACTCTCTTCTTTGAAAAAAATATTCTATTCTATTTCTGTCTTTAAAAATTATTTCTCCCAAAATTTTTGTTTTGTACCCCAAATCCTGAAACACCAAACTTTCGTTTCTCCACTCCGCTATTTTTTTCTTACATTTTTCCCCCCAAAAAACACCAAAATCAAAATGTTTTCCAAAAGATTTCGAAAACCCTGTGTAGATTTTTTTATAATAGTTTTCATTATTTTTAAACCTGAGTGTACTGTTTACCTTAATCTCACTTTTATCTTTAAACTTGTGATGTATTGAAAAAATTGAATAAAATTCCTCTCCTTGTGAAAAAGTAGAGCTGAAAAAAACAGAATAAAAAAAAATCCCAAAAAAAAAATTCTATTAGTTTTCATTTTCCTTTCTCAAAATGGTATCTATCCTAGAAAAAATCCCATTAAGTTTTTTTACCTTTTCTCTTTCCATACCAACAAAATTTCGTAAATAAACTTTTCCTTCTTCAGAAACACTGTAAATCCTTTTCGCAGCTCCGCTCCCCTCAGTTTCCCATCTCGAGTTTATCAACCCTCTCTGCTCCAAATTTCTAAGGATTCTGTAAATAACTCCTTGCTCCAAAACATGAGAATTTATTCCAAACTCCGAAATCCTTTCCATCAAAGAATAACCATGATCCGGGGATTTAATGAGAAGAGCTAAAACCATTGCTTCAAAAATTTCCCATGTCTTTATCCTGAAAATACAACCCCTCCGCTTTTTCATCTGTTTTTGAGTAAGGACTTTAATTCTGCTATTTCCCTTCTGAGCTCGGTAACATCCATTTTCAGCCTTCTTATTTCTTCATCAATATCTCCTATTGGAAGATGATTATGCTCTGTAATCTTTTTCTTAACCTCCGAACTTTCTCCTTCATAAAAAATTTTCTCACCAACCATTTCTTCTAAAACATCCTTCACTTTACCATAAACTCCAATTACAGGTTTAATTCCAAAATCTGAAAAGAATTCCTGAGCCCTTGGTCCCATTCCACCAGTAGCAATAATATCAATTCCTAAATTTTTCATAAACTCCGGAAGTTCACCCTGATTGTGGGATTCCGCAAGAGGATTTTCAATACTTTCTACTTTTACAACCTTATTTCCCTCAATTTCAACAATTACAAAATAGGGGCAATGACCAAAATGATAACTCATAACACTGTCAATTCCTTTCTTTTCGTCCGAAGTAAAAGCTATTTTCATACACACCTCCAAAAGATAAATTTTGTATATATATTATACTTTAACATATAGAAATTTTCAAGTTCAGAATTAAACAAAATTTATTTTCATCAAACTAATATCTAAAAGAACTATTGTATTTAGAAATTTATAGTATTATAATTATGTAAGGAGGTGAAAAAATGAAAGACAATGCAAAATTAATAATTGAAGAGTTGCTTTCTTATGCGAGAGTCAAGATAAATGGAGAAAGACCCTTTGATATCCAAGTAAAAGATGATAGGTTCTATAAGAGAATTCTTAAAGATGAGATATTGGGTTTAGGTGAATCTTACATGGATGGCTGGTGGGAATGTGAAGCAATTGATGAGCTAATTAACAAACTATTAAGAGCTCAACTTCATAAAAAAGTAAAAGGGAATTGGAAAATCAAATTATTCTATTTAAAATCAAAGATTTTCAATCTCCAAAAAGGTAAAAGAACCTATCAAGTAGGAGAGAAACATTATGATATTGGTAATGATCTTTTCAAAGCAATGTTAGATAAAAGGATGAATTATAGTTGCGGATACTGGAAGAATGCAAAAAGCCTTGATGAGGCTCAAGAGGCGAAACTTGAGTTAGTTTGTCAAAAATTAGAACTTGAGCCAGGTATGAGAGTTTTGGATATCGGTTGCGGCTGGGGAGCTTTTGCAAAATATGCAGCTGAAAAATATAAAGTTAAGGTCGTAGGCATAACAGTATCAAAAGAGCAAGCAAAGCTTGCAAAAGAATTAACAAAAGAATTACCAGTGGAAATAAGATATCAGGATTACAAAAATCTAAAAGATGAAAAATTCGACAGAATCTTGTCCATCGGCTCTTTCGAACATGTAGGTTATAAAAATTATTCAAAATACATGAAGATAGTCTTTAATTTATTGAAAAATGATGGAATATCTTTACTTCACACAATAGGCTCAAACATAAGCGTTACATCAACTAATCCGTGGACTAACAAATACATATTTCCTAATGGTAACCTCCCATCTATTTCTCAGATTGGCAAAGCTATGGAAGGAATGTTTGTAGTTGAAGATTTACAAAATCTCGGACCTGATTATGATAAAACACTTATGGCTTGGTACGAAAATTTTAACGCAGCGTGGGATAAGCTAAAAGATAAATATGGGGAAAGATTTTATAGAATGTGGAAATTTTTCCTTTTAAGCTCCGCAGGTGGATTTAGAGCAAGAGAAAACCAGGTATGGCAAATCGTCTTTACAAAACAGGGTAGATCTCAACCTAAAAGAGTTTGTTAATAAATGGAATAAGAGTTTTAAGAATCAAAAAAGATACTTCCCTGTCAATACTTATTCATAAAAAATTGGGCGAAAATATTTTCTTTTATATTTCTTTAAAAAAATTTCCTAAAAGAGGTTTCTTCATTATTTAAACAATCTGATATATAATCTTTTATGAATATTGGCTTTGATATAAGACCTTTTTTAAAAGAAGAGAGCGGAGTCGGAGTTTATTTGAGGAACCTTCTTTTTGCACTTTCAAAAATTGACAAGGAAAATGAATATTTTTTATTTTCATCTTCTTTTAAAGATAGGGTTAAAAGAGAACTCCTTCCTTCCTCTGGAAATTTTAAAGTACGGGATATGAGAATCCCTGTTTCACTTTTAAATTTTCTTTGGTATAAATACTCTTTTCCACCCATGGGACTATTTTTTTTAAAAAAGCTTGACATTGTTCACTCTCCTGTTCCCAAAAGATTACCAGGAGGGAAAAAGAAAATTATAACAGTACATGACCTATGTTTTATTGAAAAACCTCTCCTTGTAATGGAAGAAGCTGTGGAATACTTTAAGAATTCTTTTTTAAAGGAAGTGGAAAAAGCAGATGGAATAATAGCTGTTTCAGAATTTACAAAATCAAAAATTTTAGAAATTGCCGGAACGCGGTATGAAGATAAAATTCGGGTTATCTATCAAGGCTCTGATATGTTAAAAGTAAAAGCTAAAAAGCCCTTTTTTAATGTGTCTTCCGACTTTCTTTTGGTTGTCGGAACAATAGAACCTCGGAAAAATCTCTCAAGACTTTTTAAAGCTATGGAAATTGTAAAAAAAGAAATTCCCGATGTGAAACTTATTGTAGCTGGCAAAAAAGGATGGGCATATAAGGAAATTCTATCTTTAATTCCTAAATTGGGAATTGATGATAATATAATATTAACAAATTATATTTCAAGAGAGGAGTTAAAATATCTTTATGAAAAATCTTCCGCAATAATTTTTCCTTCTCTATATGAAGGCTTCGGATTTCCTCCTCTTGAAGCAGCTTATATGGGGAAAACCGCCATTGTTTCTGACCTTGAAGTTTTCAGGGAGCTCTATGGTGATTATCCGATTTACTTTGATAAAACGTCTTCGGAGGATATGGCAGATAAGATTTTAAATTTTTTAAAAAATCCTTCAATACCTGATAAAAATCTAGCTGAAAAACTTACTCAAAAATTTACATGGGAAAATACGGCAAAAAAAACCCTGTCTTTTTATAATGAGATAAAATGAGAATAGCGGTAGATGCTTATGAGATAAATAGAAATTACACAGGGGTCGGCAGATACACATTTGACCTAATAAATGCTCTTACAAAAATCGACAAAGAAAATGAATACACTCTGTTTTTTAAGGAAAGCTCTGAACTTTCAAGTTCTTTGAAAGAAGTTAATAAGATTTTTCTTCCGTCCGAAAAAGGCTATACTCACTGGCAAAACTTTATATTAAATCCTGAGTTAAAAAAAGGAAATTTTGATCTCTTTTTTGCGACAAACTATTCTCTTCCCATATTTTTCAAGGGGAAATCGGTTTTAACTGTTCACGATATTTCATGGAAGGTTCTCAAAAATGATTATTCTTTGAAAGAAAGAATCTTAAAAGAGATAAAAAGTGTAATTAGTTTTAAAAAAGCTTCGCTTATTTTTACAGTATCCGAATTTACAAAGGATGAAGTTGTAAAATATTATAAAACAGGCCCCAATAAAATAATTGCAATCCACTCTGCAATAAATGATAAATTTCATAGGGCTGATGAGGATGAAATTTCGGATTTTAAAAAGAGATACTTAATTCAAGGGGAAAAACTCATAGGCTTTCTCGGAAGTTTGTTTAAAAGAAGACATATAAAGGAGTTAATCGAGGTTTTTAAAAAATTAAGAAAAACGGAGAATAAATTTTCTCTTATCCTTTTTGGCAAAATTTATGACAGTGAAGTAAAAGAGCTTATTAATTCCGAAGGGATTTTTTGGAATGAAAGAATAGAAGATAAATACATAAATGCCTTTTATTCATCTTTAAATTTATTTGTTTATATATCAGAATACGAAGGATTCGGTTTCCCCCCTCTTGAAGCTTTGAAATGCGGTATTCCCTCTCTGCTTTTGAAAAGCTCTTCCTTAAAAGAAATTTACGAAAAAATCGCGCTTTTTGTGGAAAACCCGTCTCCCGAAATGATTTATGAAAAATTAAAAGAATTCTTCTCAAATGAAAAGAAGTACAGAGACACTATCTTCTCAGAATTTAAGAAAAGAGAAAATTATTTCACATGGGAAAGAGCAGCCAAAGAGTATCTTGAAAACATTAAAAGGTTATTCAAATAAAATTTTTCCAATTATCAAAAATCTCCGCTAAGTTTTTTCAGGGAATTTGCTTTAAAGTGTATGAAAATTTTACCCCCTGTTTTAAGATTAAGCCTTTCAAGACTTTGATTTGTTATTATCACTTTAAATAAAACCCCTCTGCAACTCACGCTTATTTGAGAATTATAATTCATATTTGTAATCTCAGTTATTTCCCCTTTATAAACATTTAAAGCGGATGAATCCAAAGGCTCTTTTGAAACAATTATCTCATCCGCTCTAAGGCTCAAAAATGCCTGCCCTTCTTTTGAAAAGGGGGTATGAAAACATATTTCAGAATCATCCACACAAAAAAGATTACCTTGGAATTTCCCCTTAAAAATATTTTTTTCTTTTACAAATGAAGCTATCCATAGGTCTCCGGGATTACTTATAAGCTCTTTTGGTGCCCCTTCTCTTATTTTTTCACCGTTTTTAATAACCACAAGCTTTTCCGAAAGAGTTATAGCTTCGTCAAAATTGTGAGTTACATATATAATTGAAACTCCATACTTTTTCCTGATATTTTTAATTAATTTTATATAGTCCTCTTTTTTCTGAGCATCAATTGAACTTAATGGCTCATCCATTAACAAAAGCTCTGGTTTATAAACAAGTGCTCTAACAAGAGCAACTTTTTGTCTTTCACCACCCGATAAAGTTTCTGGCATTCTTGAAAGAAGATTTTTTATATCAAATTCATCCGAAAAAGCTCCAATAATTTCTTCTATTTTATCTCTTTTAAACTTTCTTCTTTTCAATGGGAACTCAATGTTTTCTTTCACTAAGAGATGAGGGAAGAGTCCTGTGCTTTGAGGTATATAGCCTATGTTTCTTTTTTCCGAAGGAAGTTTTGTTATATCCCTTTCGTTTAGTAAAATCTTGCCATCTGCCTTTAAAATTCCTGTTATAATCTTTATAATTGTGGATTTTCCAGCTCCAGAAGGACCTATCAAACTCAATATTTCTCCGTCATCCACTTTGAAACTTATATCCTTAACTTCAAAATTTCCTATTTTTTTCTTTATCTTTTCAAGTATGAGCATTATTTTTTCCTATCTGTAATAACCCTTAAAACGACAAAAACAGTTATTATCAAAAGAAGTAGAAAAGCCACGGATGGAGCAGAGGATCTCAAACCAAAAGATTCAAACCTATCATAAATCAATGTGGAGATTACTTTTGGGTTATACGCTAAAATAACAATTGCACCGAATTCAGAAATCCCCCTCGCCCACATCATAATAGAGCCTGAAATAATATCTCCTTTTACAAGAGGTAAGGAGACCTTCATAAAAGTTGTAAATTTGGAAGCACCGAGTGTTCTTGAAACAGCTTCCAATTCCTTATCCACTTTTTTAAAGCCTTCTTTAACATGATTAATCAAAAAGGGCACACTTACATAGGTCATTGCTAAGATAATCCCTGGTACTTCATTAACAAATTTTATACCGAAAAAAGAGAAAAATTTCCCTAATACAGCATTTCTACCAAAAACTGTTAAAAGAGCTATGCCGGCAGCAGTATGTGGAATAACCACCGGGATGTCAATAAAAGCTTCAACAGTTTTCTTTAATGGGAAATCATAGTTAGCAAGTATATAACCTAACGGAATTCCTCCGAAAATACCGAAAACAGTTGCTATAAGAGAGGCATATATTGTCATTAAAATGGAATTCATTAATTCACTATCTTTGAAAAAAAAGAAAATATTTGTTGATAAAAGATTGGAAAGAATTTTCAAAATGGGAAGTATTATAAAAATTAATAAAACACCACCTATTAAAAATATTAATATATTAAAAATCTGGTTTTTTTTCACCGAGTTTTTTATTCTGATTAGATTTCCATTATCTCTTCTTCTTTCTTCTCTGCAATTGTCTCTAACTCTTTTATGTATTTATCAGTTTCTTTCTGAATATCATCATAAAGTCTCTTTTCATCATCCTCTGTTATCTCTTTATCATCCTTCATCTTCTTAACAACATCTCTGTAATCCCTTCTAATATTTCTTATACTTGCTTTCCTCTCCTCAAGATATTTTTTAACCTTTTTTACCAGGTCTCTTCTTCTTTCCTCATCAAGAGGAGGAACTTTAAGCCTTATTTGAGTTCCATCATTAATCGGAGTAATTCCTATATTTGCTGCAATAATTGCCTTCTCAATTTTTGAGAGCATATTTTTTTCCCAGGGCTTAATAAGAATGGAATCAGGAAGAGCAAGATTAAGAGTTGCCACCTGATTAAGTAGCATCATATTTCCATAATACTCCACTTTCACACCATCAACAATTGAAAGTGAAGCTCTTCCTGTTCTTATCTTTTTTAATTCTGAAGAAAAATTCTCAACCACTTCTCTCATTTCTTTGACCATCTCTTTCTTAAAATCTTCCATCTTATCCTCCTTTTTTATTAAATAATAATATTAATTAATACGATTTTCAAGGGAATTTGTCAATAGAAAAGATTATTCTTTGTTCAAATTCAAAAGCTCATCCGGTATATCAACTACAATTTCCCCTTTTTTAATATCAACACTTTTACAAAACTCCTTCACAAAGGGGATTAAAACTTCTCTTCCCTCATACTTTACCACAAGAATTTCATTTCCGGCTTCAACTATTCCGATGACACTTCCGATGTAATTCCCATCTTTCATCTTGATTCTTAAACCTACTAATTCGTGGAAAAAGAATTCATCTTCCCCTTTTTCAATTGTTTCTTTTTCCGGTATCTTTATCTCTTTACCCCTTAAAAAAAAGTAAGCATCATTATAAGTATCTATTCCTTTAACTTTAAGAATTACTTTTTTATTGAAAAATTTAAAATACTCCACCTCCCTTTTTTCAGGAAGGTAAATATGTTTTAGCCCTTTATATCTTAAAATATTAGAAGTAAGGGGAAGCACTCTGACTTCCCCTTTTACCCCAATTGGTTTTCCTATTTTACCAATTGATATCAAAAAAAGTCTTATTTGCCCTTTTCAATTATCTCCAGGGTATATCTTCTTCTCTGTTTCATCCCAGCTGCACCGAGAATTGTTCTTATGGCCCTGGCAGTTCTTCCCTGTCTTCCGATTACCTTACCAAGGTCATTTGGGTCCACTCTCAATTCAAGAATGGTTGTTTGCTCACCATCAAGCTGAGTAACATTAACCTTTTCAGGGTGATCAACTAAAGATTTTGCAATCATTTCTACTAAGTCCTTCACGGTAACCTCCTATAGTTTAATTGTTCTTGAATTCTGGTAATTTCTTAAATATAGCCTTCACGGAAGCCGTGGGCTGCGCTCCCTTTGATAACCAGTATTTAGCTTTTTCTGTATCCACTTTAATCTCACTTGGGTTTTTGAGTGGATTATAATACCCTATATAATCAATAACTTTTGTTTCTCTTGGCTTTCTCTTATCAACAATTACAATTCTGTAAAAAGGGCTGTTCTTTCTCCCCATTCTCGTTAATCTGATTGTTACCATTCTGTTTTCTCCTCCATCAAAAATTAGTGACTATTTTACCTCTTTTATCGTCAAATGTCAATCTTTGTTTCACTTAATTCCAAATCTTGATTAAAAATTATTAAAATATTATAATACACTTCTTCGGAGAGGTGGCTGAGTGGTTGAAAGCGGCGGTCTTGAAAACCGTTTTCCGGGTAACCGGAACGGGGGTTCGAATCCCTCCCTCTCCGCCATTCACTCTTATCATAAAAATTTTCTCTTCAAGATTTCTTCGAGGTATTCTTCACCAACCAAAACCTCTCTCGGTTTACTCCCCTGAGCCTGTCCGACTATCCCTTGCTCCTCCATCATCTCTATATATCTTGCAGCTTTGTTATACCCGATTTTCATCTTTCTCTGAAGATATGAAGCGGAAGCTTTTCCCGTGTGTATCACTATTTTAAGTGCCTCTATAAATTCTGCACCTTCCTCTGCAAAAATATCCTCACCACTTGAAAATCCGCTTTCATATCTTGAAAGTACGGATAAATCAAACTTTGGCTTTGTTTGAGCTCTTAAAAATTTCACAACCCTTGCAACCTCAGCCTCAGATACAAAAGATCCATGCACCCTTATAAGCATTGATGAAGCGGGAGGCATAAATAGCATATCTCCTTTTCCTAAAAGTTTTTCCGCGCCTGCGGTATCTATAATCGTCTGAGAATCATGGCGGGATGGGACAGTAAGAGCAATTCTTGATGGAAGATTATTCTTAATTGTACCAGTTATAACATCCGTGGAAGGTCTTTGGGTAGCCAATATCAAATGAATTCCGGCTGCTCTTGCCATCTGCGCAAGCCTTGCCACAGATGTTTCAACATCTTTAGATGCAACCATCATAAGGTCTGCCAATTCATCTATTACTATGATAATATACGGCATAGGTACAATTTCATCCTCAGGCCAATCATCCAATCTTTTCATCTTTCCGGATTTGATTGCCCTTATCTTCTCATTATACATTGCAATATTTCTACTCTGAAAAAGAGCCAGCTTCTTTAATCTGTTTTCCATCTCATATATTGCCCATTTTAGAGCCATTGAAGCTTCTTTGGGATCAAGTACCACCTTTGTTTTAAGATGGGGCAATTGCTCATATACACTAAACTCAAGCCTCTTGGGATCAACCAAAATAAAATTAACTTCCTCGGGTGTTGCTCTGTAAAGTATGCTCACAATAATGGAGTGAATAGCTACACTCTTACCCATTCCCGTTGCTCCGGCAATCAAAAGATGTGGCATTCTGTCAAGCGCTGTAACAACCGGCTCTCCCCTTACATTCTTTCCCAAAACAATAGTCAAAAGATTGGAAGAATTCCGGTACTCCGAACTTTCTAAAATCTCCCTTAAATAAATTGTTTGTCTGTTATAATTGGGAATCTCTATACCCAAAGTCTCTTTCCCCTTAATCCTACTTATCCTAACATTCTCAGCTTTCAGGGCAAGGGAAAGATCTTCCGAAAGAGCGATTACTTGCGAAATTTTTATTCCCCTTTCAGGTTTGTACTCAAAGGTGGATATTACAGGACCCGGATGATACTCAACTACTTTTCCGTTTATATTAAACTCTCTTAATTTTTCCTCTATTATTCTCTTTTTGTTGGAAAGCTCCGTATCATCAACGGATTTTACTCTTTTAGGAGGAGCATCAAGAAGAGAAATAGGAGGAAGCTCAAGGCCCTCCTTCTTTTTCTTTCTTGCAAGATTTCTCGTATCTTCGGGCATCAAAATTATCTTCTCCCTCTTTTCTGTTCTTTGAGGAACCTTTGCCGGCTCCTTTTTCTCTCTTACAATTCTTTTCCTCTCTCTTCCATAATCTTCCTTCTCCCTTATTCTCCTCTCTTTATTTATCTCATACTTTAACTTTAATTCCTTAACAAATAATACAAAATTAGAAATCATCCTCCTTACTGAAAAACCAAAAGAAAGAATTAAGGAAATAATAAAAAGGAAAATAAAGAACAAGGATGATCCCACATGATTCAAAAGATTGTTAGCAATTGAGACCATTCCTTTGCCTAAAACCCCTCCGCCAAGAATGTAAAAGCCTTTAACCTTAATTTTTTCAAAAAGTATTGAAAAGAGAGATCCCGAAGAAATTTGAAGAAGGACAAACCCCATATAATTTATTAATTTTGTAAATTTTCTCTTGAATGTAAAAAAATCGTAAGAAATCAATAAAATAAATAGAATGAAAAAATAAGCACTAAGTCCGAAAATATAAAAGAAAAAATCTGCAAAAAAAGCTCCCGCTTTACCCATAAGATTCCTTACAGGCAAATTTGAAGATGTAAAAATACCGGAATCATTGGGATAATATGAAATAAAGCTTAAAAAAAGAAAAATAAAAACAAAAAATAAAAAAATAGCAATAGATTCCTTAACAACCTCTCTTTTCTTGTCCATTTCAAAATAATTATAGCAAATAAAAAGAAAAAATGCACACAATATGTAGGTTAATCACCAGTAATTGCCTAATTATGTTGTGAATTTTTATTTTACGAAAAGAATCCTCTAAGTTTGTTTTTAAAATCAGTTGCATTAAACAGCTGCTTTACAAATATGTTATAATACAATACTAAAATTTTTTAATATTCCTAGTAAAGGTGGTAAATGAATATTTATATTGTAAGACATGGTTCAACCGAGTGGAATGAAAAGGATCTTGTACAGGGTAATATTGATATTGAGCTTTCTGAAAAGGGCAGAGTTGAAGTTGAAAAAACAGCGGAATTTTTAAAAAATATTAGGTTCAAAAGGATTTTTTCAAGTGAAATGAAAAGGGCTTTTCACACTGCTGAAATCATTAATAAAAACAAAAACCTTGAAATAACAACAGTGAAAGAGTTAAATGAGCTTGATTGCGGTGAGTGGGAAGGACTTACAATGCAGCAAATCAGAGAGGAGAGAGCTGATGAGTACTCAACGCTCAGAAAAAATCCTGAGTATAAGATACCGGGAGGGGAATCATTCATGGATGTCGTAAGAAGGTTTAAGGTCGGATGGGAAAAAGTAATGAGGATGAGCAGCGGTGAAGATTTCCTTTTTGTAACTCACATAGTAATAACAAGAGCCTTTCTCTTTACAAACATGGGAATACCTTACGAAAGTGTAAGATCTTTTATTATAAACAATGCTTCCTTTACTCACTTTGAATTTGATAATGGGAGATACTTTTTAAAACTCTGGAATTACAGGCCTTACGAAAATGGAATATATTAAAAGAAAGATAGAGACAAAAGTCAGTGAATATGTAAAAAAAGAGTTCGGGGAGGGTTATCCCGTAAGATTTTTAAATCCTCCGAAAATTTCAATGGGAGATCTTACCCTCTCATCAGCATTTGAGATAGGAAAAAAGCTGAGAAAAAATCCTAGGGAAATAGCAGAAAGATTTAAGTCAGTCCTCGAAAAATTGGAAGAAGTGGAGAAAATTGAAATAGCAGGTCCCGGATACATAAACTTTTTTTTCAAAAAAGAAAAGTATTTTAAAGATATAGAAAAGGTTTTAAATTACAACAGAGAAACCGATAAAAAAGAAAAAATAATAGTTGAGCACACAAATATTAATCCTAACAAAGCCGCTCACATAGGACACATAAGAAATGCTGTTTTGGGAGATACATTAGTGAGAATGCTCAAAGCAACCGGTAAAAAGGTGGAGGTTCAGAATTATATTGATGATACGGGAGTTCAGGTTGCGGATGTTGTTTACGGTGTTCTTTATATTGACAAAAAGAGTATTTATGAGCTTAAAAAAATCGATAAAATTGATTATTATCTCTGGGATCTCTATGTAAAAGTTTATGAAAAAGATGATGAGGAGAGCAAACAAAAGAGAAGAGAAGTTCATCATAAAATAGAAAAAGGGGTGAATCCTGAAAAAGAGTATGCTGAATTTATCTCAACGGAGGTTTTGAAAAGACACCTTCAAACCACAGCCCGCCTCGGGATAGATTATGATGTTTTACCGAGAGAAAGTGATATTATATCCCTTAAATTCTGGGAAAGTGCTTTTGAACTTATGAAGGAAAAAGGGGTGATATATTTTCAAACAGAGGGTGATAATAAAGGCTGCTGGGTTATGAAAGTTTTTGAAGACGGAGAGGAGAGGGAAAAGGTAATAGTCAAGTCAAACGGAGCAATTACCTATGTCGGGAAAGACATTTCCTATCATCTCTGGAAATTCGGCCTTTTTGAAAAAGATTTTTATTATAAAAAGCTTGACAACAGGCACTACATCACAACATCCTCAAAAGAGGATGCCGATAAAAATGTATCTTTCGGTAAAGGTGACAGAGTTTATAATGTCATAGATCAAAGACAATCCTATCTTCAAAATATAGTAAAAAAAGCTCTTAAAAAAATGAGTTTTGAAAAGCAATCGGAAAACCTTATTCACTTTTCTTATGAAGTTGTCGCTCTTTCGAAAAAATCCGCAAAGGAAATGGGTTTTGATATTAACACGGACAAATCATTTGTTGAAGTTTCAGGAAGAAGGGGAGTTGGAGTTAAAGCTGATGATCTCATTGATGAGCTTGAAAAAAGAGCCTTAAAAGAAGTTAAAGAAAGGCACCCCGAGTTTTTTTCGAAAAAATCCGAATTAATAGCAAAGATGATTTCATCATCAGCATTAAGATACTATATGATTAAATACACATTAAACTCAATGATTGTTTTTGATTTTGAAGAAGCCCTTAAATTTGAGGGGGAAACAGGTCCCTACCTTCAATACTCAAATGTTAGGATGAAAAGCCTTTTCAGAAAATTCGAAGAGGAGTTCGGGGAAAAGCCCGAAGATGAAATACAGCCTCCTTACTCACTCAATTCCTTTGAACCAAAAGAGATAGAAGAGCTCTGGGAAGCCATTATAATAGGCTCGCGATTTGATAATGAGCTTGATACAGCCATAAAAAACTTGGAGCCTTCGAGGCTTGCAAAGTACGGATTTTATCTGTGCCAAAAGCTTAATTTCATATACAATAATTTTCCGGTGATCAAGGAGAAAAACCAGGAGAGAAGAAAAGTCATACTCTTTACATTGCACTTTTTATACAAACAATTAAATAAAGTTTTGGATATTTTAGGAATAGAAAAACCTGAAGCAATGTAGGAGGTGTAAATGATTGAGGTAAACAATCTAACCCGTAAGTACGGGGAGAAAGTTGCTGTAAACAATATCTCCTTTTCGGTTGAAAAGGGAAAGATCTGGGGATTTCTGGGACCCAACGGAGCAGGAAAGACAACCACAATGAGAATTCTAACAGGCTATCTTCCTCCGACAGAGGGAAGTGCAAAAGTTGCCGGATTTGACATTACAAAAGAGCCATTGAAAGCAAAAAAACACATTGGATATCTTCCGGAAATTCCACCACTTTACAATGAGATGACAGTAAAAGGCTACATAAGCTTTGTGGCTGAGCTAAAAGGAGTTAGCGGAAAAGAAAAAAAGACAGCAATCGGACAGGCAATAGAGAAAGCAGGACTTTCCGCTGTGGCAGGAAGGCTTATTAAAAATCTTTCAAAAGGATACAGACAGAGAGTAGGAATTGCTCAGGCAATAGTTAACAATCCTGATATTCTTATTCTTGATGAACCTACAATAGGACTCGATCCTGCTCAGATAATAGAAATTCGTGAACTTATAAAATCCCTGAGAGGAGAGCATACTGTAATCCTTTCCACTCACATTCTACCTGAAGTTACTCAGACCTGCGACGGAGTTGTTATTATTAATGAAGGTCAGCTCAGAGCATCAGGCCCTTTGGAGGAAATTCAAAAAAAGTTCAGTGAAGAAAATGGGATTTACCTTGAAACAGAGCCTGAAATTTCAGAAGATGAGTTAAAAGGAGTTGACGGAATAAAGGATGTTCTTAAAAGCGGAAATGGTTATAAGCTTTTCTGGGAAGACGAAGAAAAGGGAACAAAATCCTTAAATGAATTCATAAGGTCAAAATCTTTAAACATCAAGGAATGGAAAAGACTTTCTTCAACTCTTGAAGACATATATCTTAAAATTGTTGCTTCAGACAAAGGAGGTGTGAAATGAGAGGACTTTGGGCGATTACAAAAAAAGAGATAAAGACCTATCTTACATCTCCCATTGCTTATGTTCTAATAGCGGTTTTCCTTCTTATAAGCGGATACTTTTTTTACAATATGATCTGGTGGTTTAATTCTCAGAGCATTGCAATGTCAAGAAATCCATATTATATGAAACAATTGAATATAAACAGATTTGTCTATGAGCCTCTTTTTCACAATATTTCTGTAATACTTCTTCTTATTTTCCCGCTTCTTACAATGAGGCTTTTCGCCGAAGAGAAGAGAACGGGCACAGAGGAGCTTTTGTACACAAGCTCTGTTACAAATACCGAAATAGTTGTGGGAAAATTCTTGGGTGCGACTTTTGTTCTCTTTATTATGCTTCTTTTAACCGGAGTTTATGCTGTTTTCGGATATCTTTACAGTAGCCCTGAAACCATTCCACTTTTGATGGGATACTTAGGACTTTTTCTTATGGGGATTGCATTTATCGGCATCGGATTATTTTTCTCATCAATTACGGAAAGTCAGGTGGTTGCAGCATCATTAAGTTTTGGTATGCTTTTGCTTTTGTGGGTTCTTTCGTGGAGCGGACAGGCAGCAGGGCCCTCACTTAAACCTATTTTCAACTACCTCTCATTCTTTGAGCATTTTAAGGATATGCCGAGAGGAGTCCTGAATCTTACTGACCTTGTCTATTATCTGAGTGTTGCATACTTCTTTTTATTTTTAACACAATCCTACTTGGAATCAAGAAGGTGGAGGTGATAAAATGGAAGGTTTTAAAAAAGTACTCAATTACATAGCAATAATATTAATAGTTGTGGGTATAGCACTTTTTAAAATAATTCCTGACAAATCCTTTATCGGCTGGATTATTCTTGCCTTAGGTGTAGCGGGTTATATTTTTTACCTTTACCTTAACAGAGACAATCTTAAGGATAGTTTAAAGAGAAAAACACTACTTTACAGCAGCAATCTCTTTATAATAGTAATACTTGTTCTGGCGATAATAGTGGCATTAAATATTCTTACAATGAAGCTCCAAAAGAGATATGATTTTACCGAAGGTAAGATATACTCCCTTTCCCCTCAGACAATAAAGGTTTTGAAAAACCTTAAAAAGGATCTTTCGATAAAGGCCTTTTATTCTGATACGGGAACAAGAGTTGCGGAAGATACTTTGAAACTTTACAGGTTCTATTCCCCGAAAATAAGATATGAGATAATAGATCCCAACAAAAATCCGGGGCTTGCAAGAAGGTATAATATTACCGCTGAAGGTACAACAGTACTTGAATACGGGGATAAAGAGGAAAAGTTAGAATCTCTTACGGAAGAGGAGCTTACAAATGCAATAATCAAAATCACAAGGGAGACAAAAAAGAAAGTATGCTTTTTGCAGGGGCATGGAGAGGCTTCCGTAAAAGATACTGATAAAACCGGTATATCATCTCTGGGTGATTCTCTTAAAAAGGTAGGATATGAAGTCAGTGATTTGAATATAGCTGAAAAAGGGAAAATTCCCGAATCCTGCGATATTTTGGTCGTTGCGGGACCTCAGAAACCTCTCTTTGATAATGAAATCAAGATGATGGATGATTTTATAAAAGAGGGCAAAAGTGTTTTTCTGATGGTTGACCCGGACACTGGTTCCAAGCTTGAGAAAATGATTAAAAAGTACGGAGTATCCCTTGATAATGATGTTGTAGTGGATTTGGTATCAAGGGTTTTGAGCGGAGATCCTCTCATGCCCATTGTAAACAAATATGAGTACCATGAGATAACCAAAAACTTCAAATATGCAGCTCTTTTCCCATATGCAAGATCAGTTACAGCTTTAAAACCTGCTCCAAAGGATGTAAGTGTGACAGAGCTTGCAAAGACATCTCCAAATGCATGGGGAGAGACAAATATGAAAGAGGAGCTTAAAACAGGAAAATTAACATTTAATCCCGACCAAGACAAACCCGGTCCGGTTTCACTTATAGCAGTATCAGACATAACGATAAATGAAAAAGATGGAAAGAGTAAAGAGGCAAGGCTTGTTGTTGTGGGGGATTCTGATTTTGCAAAAAATTCATTCATAGGAACCTCGGGAAATGAAAATCTAATTATGAATATAATAAATTATCTTTCACAGCAAAAAGATTTAATTTCAATAACACCAAAATCAGCAAGAACTTCGGCAATCACCCTTACTCCCGCTCAGGGAAGTTTGATTTTTTATGTCAGCATAGTAATATTACCTCTTCTGCTTTTATTCATAGGAATAGCAGTCTGGATTAGGAGGAGGGCATTATGAATGTAAAAAAAATAGTAATTTTATTGGTTATATTGGCAGGACTTATCTTCGGAATTTATCTTGCAAACAAAAAGCAGGAGAAAACCGAAGAGGCCAAGATTCTTGTAAATTTAAAATCCGATGATATTGTTAAAATAGAGCTTACTGAAGGTAAGAAAAAGATTGTTGTTGAGAAAAAGGATAAAAGCTGGAAAATCGTATCTCCCATAAAAACAAATGCGGATGAGGTTATTGTCGAAAGAATAGTAAGTGATTTTTCAGAGCTTAAACCTGAAAAAATAGTTGATAAAAATCCTTCTAACCTGAAAAAGTATGGTCTTGAAAATCCGGAAAGAGCAATATCCTTATACTCAAAAACAGGCGAAAAGTACACAATTCTTTTCGGAGACAAAGGCCCCTTAGGAGACGAATATTATGCAAAGCTTAAAAACTCGCCAAAGGTGGTTCTTCTGCCATCAATGAAAAGAGATGATGTAATGAAAACAGTTTCCGATTTGAGGGATAAACATCTTGTTAAAGTTGAGACAGGAGATGTAAAAGGATTTTCAATAAATAACACAAAGGAAAATAAGATACTTGAGTTTAAGAGAGCGGATGAAAGATGGTTTTTCCTGAAACCTAAAAAATGTCTTGCAAATGAATCAAAAACAGATGATATTCTTTTCTCAATTCAAAATCTTGAAGCAAAGGATATAGTAAAGGATTCTCCTGCTGAAAAAGATTTAAACGATTATAATCTTAAAAACCCTGAAATTAAAATCATAATAAACCTGAAAGACAGTAAAAAGGAGCTTTTTGTCTCTAAAAAAGGAAAAGATTATTTTGCCTACTCAAAAAACAGCAATTTCATAGGGAAGATAAACAGCACCTTTGTTGACGATATATCAAAAGATTTTAAGGACTTAAGAGAGAAAAAGGTGGCTGTCTTCTCAGGTTATGAGATAAACAAGATTGAATTTACAGGATACGGAAAAACATATCTTATGGAAAAGGATGGAAACGGGACATGGAGGCTTAAAAAACCTGAAAAATTCATTTTACAGGATGAGAAGGTATCCGATTTTATCTCCGCAATTGAGGATATGGAATCAAAGGAAATTATTGATAATCCCGGAAATTTGAGTCAATACGGACTTGATAAGCCCTCTATTAAAGTAAAACTTTATCCGGAGGATGGAAAACCTATAGTTTTGCTTTTCGGGAAAGAGAAAGATAATGATATTTTTGTGAAAAATCAGGAATTTTCATACATATTTAAGGTTGGTAAGGATTCACTTGACAAATTTCCCAAAAAGAGTATAATAGATTGGAAATTTAAGGAAAGTAAAAAAGAGGAAGATTAAAAACTTCCCTCCTTTTGCCTCCTTTGTTTTTATATCAGGGGGAGTTATAAAAGACTCCCCCACCCCTCCCCCTCCAGAAGAGCTAAAAGCTTTTAAGCATTATAACTATCAAGCGTTGTCTTATGTTAAAAGAGTGCATACATATATAAAAACAATAGATATAATAGAATAACAGAATAAAATTTCAGGAGAAAAATCTATTATAATAAAGAACCTAACACCTGTTTTTCAGGACAGAAGATTGAATGGTTTTATTACTCTGTCCAGAACTCCCTGAAGCTTGGAAATTGCTATCCCGTAATTCGTCATGGGGACATTTCTTCTTACACTCTCATTGAGTCTTCTCATCATCTCCATCCTGTTTAGCATACATGCTCCACAGTGGATTACAAGGGAAAATTTTTCAAGCTCCTCAGGAAAATCACTTCCGGATGCAATCTCTATATTTAATTCTTTACCTGTGTATTGCAAAAGCCATCTCGGAATCTTAACCCTTCCTATATCATCAGCCTGCACATGATGGGAGCATGCCTCGGCAATAAGCACATTATCCCCGTCTTTAAGCTCATCTATTTTTTTAGCTCCCTTTACAAATTCGGAAAGTTCCCCTTTGTATCTTGAAAAGAGTATTGAAAATGTCGTAAGTTTAATGCCCTCCGGAACATCGGCGGAAACCTTAAGAATAACCTGCGAATCAGTAATCACCAATGCCGGTTTTTTAACAAGGTTTCTCAATGTATCTTCAAGCTCTCTCTCTTTTACAACAACAGCTGTCGCATCATTATCCAGAATCTCCCTTATTGTCTGAACCTGAGGTAAAATCAATCTTCCTTTGGGAGCTGCAAGATCAATGGGAACCACCAAAACTATTATATCTCCTCCCCTTATAAGGTCTCCCACCAAAACCTTCTCCTCTTTCAAATAAGAGGGAGCAAGCCTTATTATAAGATTTTTAAGCTCATTTATATTTTCACCTGTTTTTGCGGAGACACAGATATGATTTGCTTCTATCTTATCAGCAAATCTTATATCCCTTTCAAAAGGCTCTTTAATATCAATCTTGTTAAAAACTATTATGTAAGGAATCTTAAGCTCTTTTATTTCAAGAATAATCTTTTCTGTTTTTTTATCAATACCATTTTCATCAACAACAATAAGAGCAAGATCGGATTTGAAAAGTACTTTTTTAGTTGCCTTAACTCTCTTTTCGCCCAACTCTCCCGTATCATCAATTCCTGCGGTATCATAAAAAGTAACAGGGCCCAAAGGCAAAAGTTCATAATGTTTTGCGACAGGATCTGTTGTTGTTCCGGCAATATCTGACACTATGGCGATATCCTGCCCCACAATAGCATTAATAAGAGAGGATTTACCAGCATTCCTTTTACCTACAAGCGAAATTATAAGCCTTTCTCCTCTCGGTGCTTTAGCCATACTTTCCTCCTTTACAATAAACAAGTAGTAAAACTCGAAATAGACATTTCTATAAAAATTATCATTTCCATTTTATCAATTTTTCCCTTTGAAATTTCCAATGGCTTCAGAGGGGAAAAACCCTGCTGAGGATATAAGTTGTTTTATTTTTTGTACATCTTCAAGTGTAGAGTTATCACTTTCATTTTTCCCCGGGTAAATATTGTAAAGTTTTCTCACCTTTAAAGGTGTGACAGTTGGCATTATTACATTGGCTCCGACTATAAGCCCCTGAACCCTTGCATCCTTTTCAAGAGATGCCATCGCACTTGTGGAAGGTATATTAGAGTAAGGGTTCAAGATTCTTAAAAGAGAAATTGTTCTCAGTGATTTTTTAAGATCACCGCAGGAGTAATCATAAAGAGGTGTCTTATTGTGAGGGATAAATGGACCAGATGCAATCATATGAAGTCCTAAGAGTGAAAGCTCCAGAATATCACTTGCAAGGATTTCATCTGTCATTCCGGGAAGACCTATAATCAGACCCGAACCAACCTCATATCCAAGTTTCATCAAAACCTCTATAAGCTTAAGCCTCTCCTTAAGCTCTCTTCCGGGTCTCATCCTTTTGTAAAGCTCCTGATCAAAGGTTTCAACTTTTAGAAGATATCGGTTAGCTCCGGCATCTTTCCATCTTTTAAGCTCATCATCGCTCCTCTCTCCCAATGAAAGTGTTATCGCGAGTGAATCATCCCCGTATTTTCCCCTTATCTTTTTTATTACCTTTTCAATAAATTCTCCCGTATAATAGGGGTCATTTCCAGATTGAAGAACAACAGTTCCCATTTTGCTTTTCTTAACCAATTCCACAGACCCTATTATTTCATCAAAATTTAATCTGTATCTTTTAAGCTCACTGTTTTGACATCTTAAGCCGCAGTAAAGGCACTTTTCTTTGCAAATATTGGAAAATTCAACTATTCCTCTCAAATAAACCTCTTTCCCGAAAAGTTTTTCCCTTACTCTTTTACCTTCGGCAAAAAGGGATTTATCATACTTTCCTTGTAAAAACTCTTTAATCTCTCTTAATTTCATCTTTGGTATACCCCAATTTGTGCATTCTTTTCGGATTTAAAAGATTCTTTATTTCATCTTCGGAAAGATAATTCTTTAAAATTTCCTCAACAGGCAAATTCTTCACTTTTGATTCCTTTATTATTTTATCAACTGTCTCATATCCCAAAATAGGAACTAAAATAGTAGCTATTGTTTTACTGTTTTTTAAATTTTCTCCGCACTTTTCAGGATTGGCTCTTATTCCCTCTATGCACTTTTCCCTGAATATTCTTGTTGCATTTATAAGAAGTTTCAGGGATTCTAAAAACACTTTTGATAGAAGGGGATAAAACTGATTAAGCTCAAGGTTGCCCGATGAGGCAATCATTGTAATAATATTGTCATTTGAAATCACCCTTAGAGCAATCTGAGAAACAGCTTCGGGGATAACAGGATTAACTTTGCCCGGCATTATCGATGAGCCTGCTTGAACAGGAGGAAGAATTACCTCCCCTATTCCTCCTTTAGGCCCGCTCGAAAGAATTCTGAGATCAGTTGAAATTTTAAAAAGATTGGAAGCATAAGCTTTTATCATTCCGAAGACTTCAACATAAGCATCAAGGTTTTGAGTGGCATCAACAAGATTCTCAGCTCTTGCTATGTTTAAGCCGGTTATTTTTCTTAAAGTTTCGGTAACTTTCAGAATATAATCCCTTGCGGCACCAATTCCCGTACCTATCGCAGTTCCTCCCAGATTAACAGTCTTTATTCTTTCTCTTGATTTAAAAATTCTCCATCTATCTCTTGATATTGCCTCAGCATATGCCCCGAACTCCATACCCAGAGTCATAGGGACAGCATCCTGAAGCTGTGTTCTTCCTAATTTAACAATATCCTTAAATTCAAACTCCTTTTTTTGAAAAGCCTCCTGAAGGGCAGCTATCTCTGGCTCAAGTTTTCTCAAAAGTTTTAAGATTGCGACTTTCAAAGCTGTAGGGTAAACATCATTTGTTGATTGATGCATATTAACATGGTGGAGAGGATTAATATATTCATAATCCCCTTTTTCCCTTCCAGCCTTTTCAAGGGCAATGTTTGCAATGACTTCATTAAAATTCATGTTCGTGGATGTTCCTGCTCCTCCCTGGTAAGGATTCACTATTATTTGCTCATGATACTTTCCTTCTATAATTTCATTGCAGGCAAAAATAATAGGTTCCGCAATTTCTCTTTTAAGATAACCCAACTCTTTGTTTGTTATTGCGGCTGCTAATTTTACCTTTGCAAAAGCCACTATAAACTCTTCAGGAATTTTATCTCCAGAAAAGGGAAAATTCTCGTAAGCTCTAAGAGTATGAATTCCGTAATATGCGTCATCGGAAAGCTTTTTCTCTCCTAAGGAATCTCCTTCAACTCTCATCAATATCCTTCCTTAGCTTGCTTAAAAGTTTTTTAATTTTTAATCTATCAGGCTTTTCACAGAAAAGCAAATACCTCTCATTTATCCTGTACATTGAGGGAGGCTCAAAACCTGAGGGCTTTTCACCACATACAAAAGAGATTCTTCTTCCCATTTTCTCGGCAATCCAGAGTCCACCGCATTCATATTCGGCGGAAATCTCTTTAAGATATTTCTCTATTTTATTAAAAGTAGAGATCTCTTTCGCCATTCTCAATTCTTGTCAAATATTCTTTCAGTTTTTTGTATGCTTTTGGCATCTTTTCCTTAACTTCATTGAGTTCTCTCTCTATAAGAGCATTTCCTATCTTTGCCGTATCCTCTGTTGCAAAATCCAGAAGCCATTCCTTAAAGGTTGTTATTGCATTTAATTTGCAGTATTTTCCTTCTGTTCCCGCTCTGAGAAGGTCCATTATGCATTTTCCGGTTCTTCCGCATCTGTAACCCGCAGTACAAAAAGATGTTATGTATCCCATTTTTGCAAGATCTCTTATAAGTTCATCGAGTGTTCTCGGATCCCCGATTAAAAATTGCTGCCTTTCGAGCTCCTGCTCAGTGTATCTGTCACTGTAAGCTCCTATCCCTATCCTTGTGGATGCATCAGTTTGAGTGATTCCCAATGACATTACCCTGTCTCTTATCTCTTTAGGCTCTCTCGCAGTTAATATCATTCCTGTATAAGGAATCGCAAGTCTCAGCACAAGAATTATTTTTTCAAAATTCTCATCACTTACCGCATATTTCGTTTTATCTATGTAAGGTGTGTTTGCGGCAGGCTCAAGTCTCGGAAAAGAAACAGTATGAGGACCTATTCCAAACTTTTTCTCAAGTTCAAGCGCATGATACAAAAGACCCATAACCTCAAATCTCCAATCATAAAGGCCGAAAAGAGCGCCTATTCCAACATCATCCACTTCAGCTTCAAGGGCTCTGTGCATACAATAAAGCCTCCATTTGTAATTTCCCTTTAAAGTATTCTGAGGATGAACCATTTTGTATGTTTCATGATGATAGGTTTCCTGAAATACCTGATATGTTCCTATACCCACCTCTTTAAGCCTTCTGAGTTCATCAATCTGAAGAGGTGCAGCATTAACATTTGCTCTCCTTATCTGCCCGTAACCATTTCTTACATTTACTTTCACATCATAGATTGTTCTCAAACTATTTTCAATATAATTAACATCGGTTTTCGGATGCTCTCCGTAAACAACAATAAGTCTCTTGTGCCCTATCTCCCCGGCAAGCACCTCAGCCTCTCTTCTTATTTCCTCTTCATTTAAAACCCTTCTTTTTATAATTTTATTTTCAAGTCTGAATCCGCAGTAAAGACAATTGTTAACACAATAATCTCCCATGTATAAAGGAGCAAAGGTTACTATTCGGTTATCGTAAACCTTTAATTTGATTTTAAGAGCAACCTCCTTCATCTCTTCGTAAAGCTCCGGGTCTTTGAGGTTTATAAGCATTGCAGTTTCATCCGGAGAGAGAGTTTCAATTCTCAAAGCTTTGTCAAAAATCTCTCTTATTCTTACGGGATCCGGGTCTCTGTTCTCCTCTATCTTTCTCCAGATCTCCTCATCATTGATAAAATCATGCTCCCCGTCCATATACTTTGTAATCTCTTCCTCTTTTATCCTGTTTGCTATCCAGGAATTTAAACTTTCTTTCATTTTAATACCTCCTTTAAAAAGCTATTATCTTTGAGTTGTACAGCAAATTTCTTAATTTTTTTGTTTCTTGATGAAGACGCACGGGTCGTGCGTCTCTACATGCTTTTGGCTTTTGACTGCTCGGCTTTTGTTGACTTTCGACTTTCAACTTTTGACTTTCGACTTTCGACAACAATGTTTTTACCTCAACTCCCCTGAGCTGTCCGAGTTTACCGGTCAATGCGCCCAATTCATCTGTAGTACCCTCAAAAATTATGGAAATCACTCTTACGGATTCCTCTTTGAAAGGAATACCCAATCTTCCCTTGATCAAATGGAAATAGGATGAAAGGATTTGATTGATTTTTTTATAATTTTTGGGATTGTAGACAAATATACCTATTATCCCGAATCTCTTTTTGTTTTCCATTTTCACCTCCTTGGGTCAGGCAAAAGCCCTTCCCTCAGAAAACTCTTATTTTGATTAAATTTTACTGTATGCTATTTTTAAATTATCAATTTCTTTTAAATCTTTTAAAAGCTCCTCAAAAATTTCCTCTTCTCCCTTAAAAACCACACTCAAAATATAGCCATGATTTTCTGTTTGTGGCAAGCCCATTCTTCCCAATATAAATTCAGCATTTTTGTGCAGTATTTCATTAATCTCAGGAGCCCTTTTGTTTGCATCCATCAAAATAGTAATTGTCCCTATCATTTTAATGATGTTTGTGAGTTAATTCCTTAACACAGGTTCCCTTTTCAAGATCTCTTTCAAAATAACAAGTATGAAGAAGTCTGTGAGCAATATCTGAGCCGGGGGATTTGAGGAACTTTTCATAAACTTTTTTAATTGCCGGATTTTCATGAGAGCATCTCATCGGAAGTTCTCTGTCTTCTTTGTAAAGTCCCTCTCCTCTTCTTGCCCTTCTTGCAAGATCACTTCCATAGGGCTGTCCGCCTCCACCAACACAACCACCGGGGCATGCCATTATTTCAATAAATGCATACTCACTCTTTCCGGTCTCTTCTATCTGTTTTCTCACTTTTGTTAAAAGCTCTCGTGCGTTTCCGAGCCCGTGGGCAACTGCCACCTTAAGTTTCATTCCTGCAATTTCAAGCTCTGCTTCTTTTATACCCTGCATTCCTCTGACTGCTTCAATATCAAGGTTCTTAAGATTTTCTCCTGTGAGCAAAAAGTATGCGGATCTTACAGCAGCTTCCATAACACCTCCGGTAGCTCCAAAGATGGTTGCAGCTCCCGTATATGCTCCCATAAGATCATCCGCCTTTTCCTCAGGAAGGTTCTTAAAATCTATACCTGCTTCCTTTATCATTCTGACAAATTCTCTTGTGGTTAAAACATAATCAACATCCTGATACCCTGAATCTCTCATCTCAGGTCTTCGAGCCTCAAATTTTTTAGCTGTACAGGGCATAATTGAAACACTGACTATTTTTGCAGGGTCAATACTGTACTCTTGAGCAAAATATGTTTTGGTTAATGTTCCGAACATTTGCTGAGGTGATTTGCAGGTTGAAGTATATTTTGCAAAATCAGGAAAATATGTTTCCATAAATTTAATCCAGCCGGGGGAACAGGAAGTAATGAGAGGAAGAAGTCCCCCTTCTTTTATTCTGCCAACAAGCTCAGTACCCTCTTCCATTATCGTAAGATCAGCTGAAAAATTTGTATCAAAAACATAATCAAAACCTAATTTTTTAAGAGCAGCATACATTTTCCCCACGGTAACAGTTCCGGGTTCCATTCCGAACTCTTCTCCCAATGTAACTCTGATAGCAGGAGCTTCCTGAACAACAACAACTTTTTCAGGATCAAGCAGAGCTTCCCAGACTTCATCTATCTCTGACCTTTCCCTTAATGCTCCTGTTGGACAAAATACGGTACATTGACCGCAATTCACACAAACACTGTTTCCAAGACCTTCTTTAAAAAATGTATTTACATTAACTTCAAATCCCCTGTCAGCAAAAGTGATTGCATGAACAGTCTGAACTTCATTACATACGGTTACACATCTTCCGCAGGCTATACATTTGTTTGGGTCTCTTATAATAGCAATGCTTGTTTCATCAAGAGGTTTATATTCAAGGATTTGATCCAAAGTTTTTGTGTCAACTCCCATATTGTTAGCAAGCTCCTGAAGTTCACATTTTCCGTTAGCAACACAGCTCGGACAGGAAACATCATGGTTGGATAATATCATCTCTATAACAGTCTTTCTCATCTGTCTCAATCTAACTGAATTAGTCGTCACCTTCATTCCTTCACTTACAGGTGTACAGCAGGATCTTTTCGGTACTGGAGAGCCTTCGACTTCCACAACACAAACCCCACATGCTCCGGTGGGCTTTAAATCAGGATGATAGCAAAGAGTCGGAATTGTTGCTCCGACCTTTTTTGCTGCTTCAAGGATAGTCGTTCCTGCCGGAACTTCAACTTCTTTACCATCAATGTATAATTTTACTTTATCAGGCATATAAGACCTCCTTATTATTTTTTTCATTAATTTTTTTCAAGAATTCTTCCTTAAAATTATCTATTGCGCTTGCGACAGGCATAATTACCGACTGCCCCAAAGGACAGAGAGAAAGATTTCTCATTGTCTCGGCAATATGCTTCATCTTTTTAAGATCTTCTTCCTTACCTTCACCGGTTTTAATTCTATAGATAATCTCCAAAAGCTGTCTTGTTCCTATCCTACATGGAGAACACTGCCCACAGGATTCATGGGCAAAAAACTTCAAAATAGAAAAAAGCATTTCAACAATTGAGGCATCCTCATTCATAACCAAAATTGCTCCTGAGCCCAAAACAGCCATCTGTTCTTTCAAATTTTCAAAATCCATTTTAACATCCAAGAGTTTATCCGATAAAAACACCCCTGCAGCTCCTCCTACAAGGGCAGCTTTGAATTTTTTTCCATTTTTAACTCCTCCCCCGTAAGCATTTATAATTTCTCTGAGTGGAGTTCCCATTTCAACTTCTATAAGTCCCGGATATTCAACATCTCCTAATACAGTAAAAACTTTTGTTCCGGGAGATTTTTCAGTACCCAATGCTCTGTACCATTCCGCTCCTTTCAAAATAATCACCGGAACATTTGCCAAAGTTTCAACATTATTAACAACTGTAGGGTTTTGCCATAATCCATGAGTTACAGGATAGGGAGGTTTTATTCGCGGTTGTCCTCTCTTTCCTTCCAATGATTCTATGAGAGCTGTTTCCTCACCGCATACATAAGCACCGGCACCTTTTTTAACTTCTATATCAAAATTTAAACCAGTTTCAAGGATATTTTTTCCCAAAAGACTAAATTTTTTAGCATCCTCAATAGCTCTATTAATTCTATCTATTGAAAGCTGATACTCACCTCTTATGTAGATATATCCCTTTTTAGCACCAACAGCATAGCCTGCTATTATCATTGCTTCAAGAAGCTTGTGAGGATCTCCTTCTAAAATTAATCTATCTTTATATGTTCCCGGTTCTCCTTCATCAGCATTGCAAATAACAAACTTTTCATCACCTTTTGCTTTTCTGGTAAATTCCCATTTAAGTCCTGTAGGAAATCCTGCTCCACCTCTTCCTCTTAAACCTGATTTCTTTATTTCCTCTATTACCTGTTCTGGACTAATTTTTTCTTCTAAAATTTTTTCAAGAGCCGCATATCCGCCTCTGGCAATTACTTCTTCTATATCAAAAGTATTTACAATACAGCATTTATCCAGAACAACTCTCGGCTGCTCTCTCGTAAGCCCTATATTCTCATAATCAACTACATTTTTTCTACCCTCTCCATCAATACTGTTTTCAACACTCTCACAAACCTTTCCTTTTAAAATATGCTGCTCAACGATATTCTTTGTATCTTTGGGAGTAACATTATAGTAATAAACTCTGTCCGGATAAACAATTAAAACAACACCTCTTCCTGAAATCCCTACAGGTCCGGTCTCAAGAACTTTAACCTCCTCTTCCACTCCATGCTTAAAGAGCTCTTTATTCAATCTTCTTTTTACTTCAAGCGCACCATTTTGAATTGCCTCTTCATCCATAGGAATTAATATATGCATTCTTTGAAAACTCATTTTTCCCTCCTCTTTTCCTCAATAATCGATTTTAATCTTTCGGGGGTAAGATTTCCATAAACTTTATTGTTTATCATAATCGCGGGAGCAACGCCGCAAACACCTAAGCATGAGCTCATTTCAAGAGTGAACAAACCATCTTTAGTAGTTTCCCCGAATTTAATCCCTAATATTTTCATAAGTTCCTTTGAAATAGTAGTGGAGCCCATAAGATGACAGGGAGGGGATTGACAAACTCTTATGACATATTTTCCCCTTGGTTTAAAAGCATACATTGAATAAAATGTTGCAACTCCATGAACAGTGCTCAAAGGAAGTCCCAAATATTCTGAAACAGCTTTCAAATCTTCCTTTGAAAGATAATGTTCCTCTTTCGAATCCTGAAGTTCATGGAGAATTGCAAGCAAATTTTCACTCTTTTTCTCGTATTTTTCCAATATTTCTTTCATTTTACACCTCACAGCATCTCTTCAAGGGATTTATGTTTTTTTTCAGCCTTTTTCTTTAATAAAGACTTACCTCTATCACAGTGAAGACATCTTCTTGCCTCTTCTATAGCATCTTCAAGACTCATTCCCTTGTTAACTTCAAGAGCCATTGATCTAATTCTTTCCTTTACATCAGAATACTCAGGCTTTTTTCTTGAGATTGTCTTAAGATACGCTTCCTCATCATAATCAGGAACATATTCGCCTCTCTCATCCTCAAAAAGTTTACCTTCATATCCGAAATATTTATCAATCGCAATGGCAGCTTTTCTACCTTGAGCAACAGACTCAATCACTGTGGAAGGATAAATCGCATCTCCTCCAGCAAAAACACCTTCTTTCGAAGTCATCATTGTTTCCGGGTCTACCTTAAGATGCCCGTTTGAATAAAGTTCAAGCCCTGCATGAAGTTTGCTCATAGTAAGTTTTTGACCAATACAGGGAATCACAAGATCAGCTTTAACTGTAAACTCAGTTCCCTCAACAGGAACAGGTCTTCTTCTCCCGCTATCATCAAATTCACCCAATTCTGTTCTTATAAATTTAACAGCTTTTACTTTTCCGTTTTCATCTTTTATTATTTCAAGAGGATTTGTTAGAAACTCAAATTCAATTCCCTCTTCTTCACTCTCTACTATTTCTTCCTGTAAAGCTGGCATTTCAGCTTTTGTTCTTCTATAAACAATTTTCACATTCTTAGCCCCAAGTCTTAAAGCTGTTCTGGCAGCATCTGTGGCGGTTGAACCTCCGCCGACGACAATCACATTTTCACCAACTTCAACATCTTCTCCCAAATTTATCTTTCTCAGAAAATCTATACCACTTATAACTCCTTCGACATCTTCTCCCTTGATATTCATTCTTCTCGAAGTATGAGCCCCTGTTGCAATGAAGACAGCATCAAAGCCTTCTTTTTTAAGTTTGTCCAAGGATTCAACTCTCGTATTGAGCCTAATTTCAACACCAGCTTTTTCTATTATTTCTATCTCTTTTAGCGTCACTTTTTTGGGTAATCTGTACTCCGGTATTCCAACTGTCATCATCCCACCCGGTATTGGCAGAGCTTCAAAAACAACGGGTTTGTATCCCATTCTTGTAAGATAAAAGCCACATGCAAGGCCAGCAGGACCGGCACCTACAATCGCAATCTTTTCTTTTTTGGGATTCTCCGGAGGAGCAAATTTAGGCGGCTCACTTAAAGCCCAGTCTGCAAAAAGTCTTTTAACCTCTCTTATTGCCACAGGCTCATCAAATTTACCTCTTTCACACCTTTTTTCACAAAAGGCGGGGCAAACTCTAGCGCAAACCGAAGGAAAAGGATTATTCTTCATATGGGTGTAGTATGCAAGCTCGAGTTTGCCCTCTGCCATATAGGAGATATATCTTGCTGCGTCCACATTAGCCGGACAATTGTTTTCACAAGGAGCATAAAACAGTGAAGCACAAACTCCCGCTTCACACTCCTTATCAACAATATGCTTTATATATTCATCTCTGAAATATTTTAAAGTCGATAAAACAGGATTTGGAGCTGATTGCCCTAATCCGCAAAGGGAGGTAGCTTTTATTGTTTCACCCAAATCCTGAAGTCTGTCAAGGTCCTCCAATTTACCCTCTCCCTTTGTTATTCTGTCAAGAATTTCATACATCTGTCTTAAACCTACTCTACAGGGAGAACACTGTCCGCAGGATTCTTCTATTGAAAATTCAAGAAAGAATTTTGCCATATTAACCATACAGGTATCCTCGTCCAGAACAATAAGCCCTCCTGATCCCATAATTGATCCCAGTGCTTTTAATGATTCATAATCAATTGGAGAATTCAAAAATTGTTTGGGAATACATCCACCAGAGGGCCCTCCTGTTTGAACAGCTTTAAATTTCTTACCATTAGGTATTCCTCCTCCGATATCATAAACAAGTTCTCCGAGAGTTATTCCCATAGGAACTTCCACAAGCCCGGTGTTTCTGACATTTCCCGAGAGAGCGAAAACTTTTGTTCCTTTACTCTTCTCGGTTCCAATCGAAGCAAACCATGAAGCACCGTTCAAAATTATGTGTCTTATATTAGCAAGAGTCTCAACATTATTAATTAAAGTGGGTTTACCCCATAATCCCTTTTGTGCGGGATAAGGAGGCTTGGGTCTCGGCTGCCCTCTTTCTCCTTCAATAGAAGCAATAAGAGCTGTTTCCTCTCCGCAAACAAAAGCTCCTGCTCCCATTCTAAGCTCTATATCAAAAGAGAAATCTGTCTCAAAAATATTTTTTCCTAAAAGGCCTAATTCTTTAGCCTGTTTAATAGCTATTTCAAGTCTCTTTATTGCAAGGGGATACTCAGCTCTAACATAAATATAGCCCATATTTGCGCCAATTGCATACCCTGCAATTGCCATACCTTCCAAAACAGCATGGGGGTCTCCTTCTAATACAGCTCTATCCATAAAAGCACCGGGGTCTCCCTCATCAGCATTACAAACAACATATTTTTGATCGCCTTTTGAAGCTCTCGTAAACTTCCATTTTAATCCTGTAGGAAACCCTGCTCCTCCTCTTCCTCTGAGACCAGAATTTATCATCTCTTCGATAACATCTTCAGGCTTCATCTCTGTTAAAACCTTCCCCAAAGCTTCGTATCCTCTTTGGGCAATATACTCATTTATATTTTCAGGATCAATCTTACCGCAGTTGGAAAGAACTATTTTTTTCTGTTTCTCAAAAAATGGAATCTGTTTTTTCTCTTCAACTATCTTTCTTGCTTCCGGGGTTTCCCAGAGAAGCCTTTTTACGGGTCTTCCCTTTAGAAAGTGTTCCTCCACCAATTCCTCTATGTCTTCTTCTTTAAGCTTTATATAAAAGGAACCATCTGGATAAACAACCATAACAGGCCCCAATTCGCAAGGTCCCATACACCCTGTTTCCACAACATTTATTTCATCGGAGAGCCCTTTTTCCTCTATTACTTTAATCAATTTATCTTTTATTTCATGGCTATGAGAGGAGATACAGGCTCCCCCTCCGCATACTAAAACATCAAGTCTTTTTGCCATTTAGCCCTCCTCTTTAACTTCTAAAATGTACTCTGAAACCGGATTCCCATTAACAATGTGCTCAGCTATTATCTTTCTTGCAACATTATCACTAACATCACCATAAACAATTGTGGGTTTACCTTTTTCATAAACAGTGATAACCGGTTCATGAGAGGAAAGTCCTCTTTCTCCGCTTTGAGTTATTAATATATCTCTGAGTTCTCTTTTTTCTATTTCATTCAAAAGTGCCTTTAAAGTCTCCCTTGCTCCCGAAGCAATTCCGCTTGTTCCCATACTTACAACTATCTTTACTCTTGCTCTCCCTTCTCTTAAATTCATATCCTTTGAATATTTTTCCCTAATCTTTTTTAAATCAGATAATTTCATTTTAACCTCCTTAATTTTCTTCTGCTTTTTTAAAATCTTTTATTATATTTATAGCTTTTTGAGGACTTAATCTTCCGAATACTTCCTCATCAATCACCATAACAGGAGCAAGACCACAAGCGCCAAAACATCTTGCCGTTGAAACAGTATAAAATTTGTCCTCTGTAGTTCCACCAACCTCAACGCCTAACTCTTTGCAAAGAGCATCCAAAATAACCTTTGAACCCTTAACATGACAGGCAGTACCAGTGCAAACATTAATAACATGTTTTCCTATTGGCTCTGTTCTGAAAAAATTATAAAAAGTTACAACTCCGTAGATCTCGGAAAGAGGTACATTAAGATGCATTGAAACGAATTTTTGAACTTCAGCTGGCAAATAACCGAAAATACTCTGAGCTTTATGAAGAACCTGAATAAGAGGACCGGGGGTATTCCGATGCTCATCAATAAACTTTTTCAATGCCCGATACTCTTCATTATCGGGGATATGAAACCTTGCGCTATCCATAAAAACCTCCTATAAATCCGATTTTTCTATTAACAAATTATAAATTTTTCCCGAAAGCTCAAAAGCTCCTTCATTAGATCGTAATAAAAAGATTCCTTCTCCCTTTGCTTTCTTAATCACCTCACTATCAGGCATCCCGCCATTTGCAATTATAATTGCTGAAATTTTTTTCAATTGTGCAACAGCAATTATATTCATATGCCTTTGAACAGTTATCCATAGATTACCTTCTTCAGCATGAGCCATAACATTTGACAAAAGATCAGAAGTGTAGCCCCCCGTTATTTCCCTATCCTCTCCTTCTGCCAAAACATTAAGATTAAAAGCATTTATAAGGTTTTTTACTTTCATTGTTTCTCCATTTGTTAAAATCTTAACAAAAAGGTATATTAATATAATATATTTTTTACAAAGTGTCAAGTCTTTTTTGTTAATTATTTCACAATAACGAAGATTTGGTTTTAACCCTTCTTTTTACCTCTTACCCACTTTATTTATGTACTTTTTTCTATAATGATTTATTAATTTTTTCCTCTCTTTTTCTAAAAATTTATCTTTTTTGTACTTTGGTCTAAATTTCTCTCTATGTTTCATCATAAATTCCCCTTTCTCTTTTCATCTCCTTTAATTGATCAAATCTCATCTGATATCTCATTTTAAATGGGAAAAGGGTTGCTACAACTAATACAGAAATAATAACCAAAAGGACTGCTCTAAAATATGAAGCTCCAAAGAAAAAAACCAAAAAGCCAATAGTGCCTATTGATTCCCCTATGCTCATTAGGATAACATCCATTTTATACCATAAATCAAAAGCTTCCGATTCAGTTTTATATACAATTTTAGCTGGAAAATATATGAATCTTTTTAAAGCAATTATAAGAAGAATAAGGAAAGCAGATGCATAAAAAGAGTATCTCTCAATTTCAGTCTGTTTATCTAAAAAAGCTTTACTAAAATGCAGAAATTTATCAATAAAAAACATTATAGGGATATAAGCCAATACAGATACTATAAAGATAAAACCTATAACTTGAAGGTTTTTTAGCTTTTTTTCATCCATCAGTCCTCTCCCATCTGTTTATTTAAAAGAGAAATCACACCAGGGGAATCTCTCCATTTTTCTTTAACCCTCACAATTAATTCAAGATAAATTTTTGTACCTGTTAAAAACTCCAGCTCCTTTCTCGCACTTTTTCCAATGCGGGAAATCATAGAGCCATTTTTACCTATCAAAATAGCTTTTTGTGAATCCTTTTCAACATAAATCTCAGCATGAATATACAGTACCCCATTATCCCTTTTCTCTATTTTATCAACAAGAACAGCCACAGAATACGGAATTTCATCTTTGGTCATATTTAAAATTTTTTCTCTGATTATTTCTGCGATTAAAAATTTCCTTCTAACCACAGTAACACTATCTCCTGGATATAAGAGCTCCCCTTCCGGCAGATACTCAAATATTTTTTCATTCAAAACATCAAAATTAAGCCTTGTTAAGGCAGAAATAGGGATAATTTCATCAAATACATTCATATCTTTGAATTTCTCTATTATCGGAAGAGCCTTTGATTTTTTCACTAAATCTATTTTATTGATTAAAAGGAATTTAGGTTGTTTGTATTTTTTTAATAATTCAAGGGAAAATTCATCCCCTTTACCCCATTTTTTTGTAATATCTATTAAAAATAATATTAAATCGCACTCTTCAAGGGCAGAGTAAACCTCTTCCATCATTTTTTTGTTAAGAGTATGAAGAGGCTTGTGAATACCCGGATTATCCAAAAATATAATCTGCCCTTTCTCCTCCGTATAAATCCCCACTATTTTATTTCTTGTTGTTTGAGGTTTATCTGAAACAATTGAAACCTTACTTCCTAAAAAAGAATTTAATAAAGTTGATTTCCCAACATTTGGTCTCCCAACAAGAGACACAAAACCTGATTTCATCATATCTCCTTAATATAAAAATAATACAATAATGTTTTATTATAACTCTTTTTTTTAATATTTTAAAAGGGATACCTCCTCTTCTCAAGACAAAAGCTTTTAAAAAAATTGTCAGTGATTAGTCCCTTTTAGCTCACTGCCTCTATTGCTTTCTTAAATGCTTCTTCCAAAAGTTCCATAGGAGGCTCTTTTATATAGCCTTTTTCCATAAGGAGTGAATGCTCCTCTCTTGCTATTCTAATGTCCTCAAGTGTTTTATCATAGACTTCCTGCCAGCTCATCTCCTTTCTTGCAACACCATCCTTGATAGCTTGCATTGCAACATCAGCTGCCTCTTCCGCAAAAACTTCTGTTTCATCCATAGTTGGCATAATATAATCAGGATGGATTCCCTTTTTCTGAGCAAATTTAGCCATTGAATGAGCAGCTGCTATTGCCATATTATCAGTAATCTTCCTTGCCCTTACAAGAAGAGCTCCTTTTAAAATTCCCGGAAATCCGAGAGAATTATTAACCTGATTTGGGAAATCTCCTCTTCCTGTGGCAACTATATATGCACCTGCTTCTTTTGCAGCATAGGGATAAATTTCAGGAACAGGGTTTGCACAAGCAAAAACTATTGATTTATCCGCCATCTTTTTTATCCATTCGGGTTTTACTGTATCCGGTCCAGGTTTACTTACAGCAATCAAAACATCTGCTCCTTCAAAAGCTTTTTCAATGTCTTCAATCCTGTCCGGATTTGTCGCTTTGCAAAGCTCCCATTTTCTGTAAAATTCAGGTCTTGATTTTATATCCTCCCTACCTGTATGAAGAGCACCTTTACTATCAAATATAATCATTTTTTTGGGATCACCACCTGCAGCAATTATAAGTCTCGCAATTGTAGTATTAGCAGCTCCCGCTCCTAAAAAGACCATTTTCACTTCACTTATATCTTTTTCAACTATCTTCAGTGCATTTATTAAACCGGCAAGTGTAACAGAGCCTGTCCCCTGAGCATCATCGTGCCAAACAGGAATATCCGCTTCCTCCCTTAAAGTATCCAAAACTTTGTAGCAGTTCGGTTGAGAAATGTCTTCAAGATTTACCGCTCCCACACTCGGTTCAAGCATTTTAACAAAATCTATAATTTTATCAGGATCATGCTCTCCTTTTTCATTATAGCTGTTCACGCAAAGAGCAATTGCATCTATTCCTCCCAAATACTTCATTAAGAATGCTTTTCCTTCCATAACACCCAAGCCTCCCGAAGGAGTAACATCACCATCTCCTAACACCCTTGTAGAATCCGAAACCACTGCTACAAGATTTCCTCTGTTGGATAATTCAAAGGAACATTCATGTTTATCCCTAATTGAAGTTGAAACCTTTGAAACACCAGGCGTGTACCAAACATTAAACCAATTAAAGCCGTAAATGCCAGCTTTCGGAACTGTCATAATTTTTCCAGAGTAAAATTTGTGAGCCAAGAAAGCAAGCTCTTTTAAAAAAATTGTCTTTGCCTTGGCAATTTGCTCCTCTGAAAAATCAGATGGAAAAATTTCATTAAGATTTGATAATGATAAATCCGGTTTTTTCATAATAACCTCCTTATTAATCCGGTAAAAATACAAAATTAATTTTATACCTTTTTGCCAATTTGTCAAGTATATGACAAATTTATTTTTTTTCGAAATTAGCGTGTTTCCACGAGATAAATTGCTAAGAAAACAAGTATAATACCAATAAAAAAACTTAAAGAAATTGTTTCTCCAAGAAAAAAATAGGCAATAATAACACTGAAAAAAATCTGAAAAGAGGTTATTATTGAAGCAGTTGTAGCACCAACAAATTTTAGCCCGTTTAAAAAAAACAAATAGGGTACAACAGTACAAATGGCTGCAAGATAAAAAGACAGTGAAACACTAATTAAAGAAAACTTAAACCCTTCAAAAAGAGCAAACGGTAAAATAAAAACAAATGTGTAAAAATAAATGGGGAAAAGATATTTTCTAAAACTTTTCCCGGAAGAGATATCCTTTGAAAGTATTACAAAAAAAGCCCAAGACACAGGAGAAATCAACATTATTAAAATTCCCTTGTTTGCCGAAAGAGAGTTAACCGAAAGATTTGAAACCACTCCCAAACCAATAAAAGATAAAATAACACCAAATACTTTTTTTAAATTCATCGCTTCTTTTAAAATAATAAAGGACAAAATAGCCACAAAAATCACCAAAAGATTTGAAATAACAGCAGCAGTATTTGAACTCGTGTACTTTTGTCCGAAATATTGAAAAAGGAACCCCCCTGTATTTGTCAGGCCGAGAAAAATCATTTTTTTATCTTTTAAAATTTTGAAACTTATTTCTTTATAAAGAAAGGGAATAACAATCAATATGGAAATAAACAATCTAAACCCCAAAAAACCAATTGGAGCTAATCCTCTGTTTAATCCAAGTTTTATAACAGGGAAAGAACTCCCCCACATTAAAGCTGATAATAAAAGTAAAAGATAAGCTTTAATTTTGTTATTCATTAAATTCAAGGGAGAGGAATTTTTCTTATAATACTTGAAATTATTGATTCACTATCTATATTATCAGCTTCAGCACTATAACTTAAAATAATTCTGTGCCTGAGAATATCATGAACCACTTCTTTTATATCTTCTGGAATTACAAAGCCTCTTTCCTCAAGAAAAGCATTTGCCTTTGAAGCAAATAAAAGATAAATGGAAGCCCTTGGGGAGGCTCCATATTCAATGTATGATTTTATTTCACTAATTCCATATTTCTCAGGTTCTCTCGTTGCTCTGACTATATCAACAAGATATTCTCTTAATCTTGAATCAATGTAAATTTCATCTATTAAATTTCTATACTCTTCTATTTTTTTTGAGTCAACCAATTTTGTAAGAGGGGGCAAAGAAGTTTCAGTAAATCTCTTAACTATTGCAATCTCTTCATTCCTTAAAGGATATTTTACTTTAATCTTCATCATAAATCTGTCAAGTTCCGCTTCAGGGAGGGGATAAGTTCCTTCATACTCAATCGGATTTTGAGTTGCCATTACCATAAAAGGGAAAGGGAGCTGAAAAGTATACTCATCAAGTGTAATCTGTTTTTCTTCCATTGCTTCAAGAAGAGCACTCTGAACTTTAGCAGGAGCTCTGTTTATTTCATCAGCCAATAAAAGGTTTGTAAATATTGGTCCTTTCTTGGGAGAAAAGGTTGCATCTTTCGGATTAAAAACGATTGTTCCGATAAGGTCAGATGGTAGTAAATCAGGAGTAAATTGAATTCTCTTAAACTTTAAATCAAAAACTTTGCCCACTGTTTTTATCATTAATGTCTTAGCTAAACCAGGTACTCCTTCTACAAGAATATGTCCCCCTGAAAGAAGAGCTATTAAAATTCTCCTTATAAAATAATCCTGTCCGATAATAATTTTTTTAATTTCCGAAACTATAGAATCAATTTCTCCACTCTTCTCTTTTACTTTCTTATCTATTTCCTCAAAGGGCAATTCCATTTTTAACTCTCCTTAAATTTGAATTATATTTTTTAAATATTTTTTTCTAAAATCCTCACCGTCAATTCTCACAAGTTTGGCCATTTCAAAAATCCTTGATCTTAATCTATAGCCAATCCTGCTTTCCAGAGTCTCTTCATTTAATTCTTCAGCATCCTCATAAAAATCTTTTTCATCAACATAATTTGATGTAAAAATAGTTATTCTTTTCTCATTATACCTTTTATTTATAATTTTTGAAATAATATCCTCAGTATAACTGCTTATTCTATGAGCACCAAGATCATCCAAAACAAGAAGCTCTATTTGAGAGGCTTCTACAAGAATTCTATTCCCTTTTTCATTATCCGTGCCAATTGTCGCCTGTATAATGGCTATCAAATCCCTAACATCATAAAACCTCGCCCTGATGCCTTTTTTTTCAATCAGGTTTTTTATAATAGCGACACTAAGATGAGTTTTTCCCACTCCAGAAGGCCCTTGAAAGAAAAGCCCTCCTGTTACAGCAGGATAATCTTCAACGAACTTTTTTGCCATAATAAGAGCTTCTTTCTGAGAATCATTAATAGGATTATAATTACTAAATTCACAGCTTAAGTATCTTTCCGGAATCCCGGACAACTTCATATTTATCTTTTTTATCTGAGATTCAACACACGAACACCTTCTGGCAAAAGAATTGCCATTTTCATCTACCTCTATTATAAAACCCGTCCCTCCGCAAATAGGACAATTAGGATTGCCTATCAATTTAAATCCCTCCCAACTATTTTCTTTTTAAAATGCTCCCTGATTTTTTCCATTGCCCTTTTTTCAAGCTGTCTAACTCTTTCTCTCGAAATTGATAAAATCTTACCCACTTCTCCTAAAGAACGAGCACCAGAACCATCAAAACCATATCTTAGCATCAAAACATCTCTTTCCTTATCTTTCAATGTTTTAATCACTTCTTTAATCTCATTTAGCAAAATTCTTGTGATTATTGAATCACCTGTAATCGTATCCTCTTTTTCCTTAACAGTATCTCCTACAACAAGAGAGCCATCTGCATTGATTTTTGTACTAAGAGACACTTGTCCATTTAGCAAATTTTGTATTTTTAAAAGAGTCTTTTTACTAATTTTCATTTTTTCCAAAAGTTCTTCTTCTGTTAATTGCCTTTTATTTTTTTCAAGTGACTCTTTTTGCAATTCTGTCATTTTTATCATTAATCTTACCATTTTAGGAGGAAGTTTGAAAACCTTTGTCTCATTTGCAAGAGCATTAATTACCGCCTGCTTTATCCACCATACCGCATAGGAAATAAATTTTATATCTCTTTTTGTATCGAATCTCTTTGCAGCTTCTATTAACCCTAAAATACCTTCATGTAAGAGATCTTCAACGGGTATTCCATGCCTCTTAAACTTATTTATAATATTAAGAACAAATCTTAAATTTGCTAAAACAAGTTTTTCAAGAGCTGAGTTATCTCCCTCTTTTTGAAATTTTTCAATCAATCTATGCTCTTCCTCTTTTGTAAGAGGTTCTGTTTTTTCTGCTAATATAGTCAGTAGATTGTTAACATGAAAATAATCGTTATTTGCCAAAACTATCTTCCTTTTTAATTATTTTTGCAGAAACAGATCTTACTATCGCATCTTTCTTTTTGTTAAACTCTTCCTCTTTCCCGGAGAAAAACTCATTTTTAATATATTCTAATAACAAATTTACTTCTTCTTGAACTTTCTCCATCTTCTCTCTCATGTTTAATATAATTTCAATCCCTGCTAAATTAACTCCCATTTCACGCGAAAGATTTAAAATCAACTCAAGTTTTTTCAAATCCTCTTCAGTATAGATTCTTGTGTTGCCTTCGGTTCTCGAAGGCTTCAATAGCCCTTCTCTTTCATAAAGTCTTAATGTTTGCGGATGAATGTTATACATAGCCGAAACAGCTGAAATCATATAAAACTTTTTCTCCTTTTCACTGTTTTTTTTATTTTTTCTTCCTCCTCTCACTTTTCCCTCCTATAAATAAAGCTCCTTCCGAGGATCATATTTTGTTAAATCATCAATTTCCCTTAAAAGCTCTCGTACTCTTAAGTTCTTAGTAGGAGGCGGAACAATCTCCACTGTTACATATTGATCACCTCGAATCTTAGTAACTGAATTATAAACACCTTTTCCTTTAAGTCTGAACTTTTGCCCGGATTTTGTCCCGGGGGGAATTTTCATTATCGCAGTTCCATCAACAGTAGGAACTTTTATTTTTGCCCCTAAAGAAGCTTCTGTTATGGTAATCGGTACTGTAATATAAATATTATCTCCCTCTCTTTTAAACAATCTGTGAGGAAGAACATTTATCGTTATATAAAGGTCTCCCGGCTTTCCACCTCTAATTCCAGCATTTCCCTTTCCCGCTAATCTTAACCTTGCTCCATTCTTTACTCCGGCAGGAATCTTTACCCTTATTCTTTCTGTAATATCAACTCTTCCTTCCCCTCCACATACTTTACAAACAGGTCCAGGTAAATATCCTGTACCACCACAAGTTGGGCATGTTGATGAAAACTTTAGATGGAACTTTTGCTTATAAATTTTTCCGCTTCCATTACATGTTGGACAAACAGTTCTACCTGAAGATTCATAGCCAGTTCCCCCGCAATTTGGACATTTCTTTTTCCTTTGAATAAGAATTTCAGTATTTAATCCCTTTATTGAATCTTCAAAACTTATGTTTATATTATAGTAAAGATCCTCTCCTCTCTGAGATGTACTCTTTCTGCTCTTGGAGCTTCTTGTATTAAAGATAGTCTCAAAGATATCAGCGAAACTGTTATCTCCGAATCCTCCGAAATCAAAACCTTCAAAACCACCCCAATCTCCCCGAGTATTTTGATATGGATCCTGAAAATCCCCCACAACCCCAAATCTATCATATTGCTCTCTCTTTTTGGGATCAGAAAGGACCTCATATGCTTCTTGAATTTCCTTAAACTTTTTTTCTGCTTCGCTATCTCCTGGATTAAGATCAGGATGATACTTTCGAGCTAATTTTCTATACGCTTTTTTTATTTCATTTTGTGTTGCATTTTTCGATACCCCCAAGATTTTATAATAATCCTTCCTCATCTTAAACCTCCTGCTATATTATAGAATGTTAGTGAGAAAATGTCAAGTATTTTATAATAACACACTCATATTTTAAGAGGTTATGCACGGAAGACTTTCTCGGAATTTTTATAAACTCCTCTGGTATCCACTATTATTTTTGCTCTTTTATGAATTTCTTCATAATTAATATTTGAATGATCTGTAATTACCATGATAAGATCATACTCTTCAATTTTTTCGGGGCTATATTTTATGGAAGATTTTTCAAAATGAGGATAATGTCTAAGTCCCTTTAAAAAAGGTACATAGGGGTCATAATAATCAACTTGAGCTCCTCTGCTTTCAAGTATTTCCATAATTTTTAGAGCCGGACTTTCTCTTGTATCATCCACATCTTTCTTATAAGCAACACCCAAAATTAAAATTTTTGCTTTATTTAGTGTTTTTGAAAATTTATTTAAAACTTCCATTACCTTTTCAACTACATAATAAGGTTGATATGTATTAACCTCACCTGCGAGCTCAATAAACCTTGTGGTATAATCATACTCTTTTGCCTTATAGGTAAGATAAAATGGGTCAATAGGAATACAGTGGCCACCAAGTCCTGGCCCCGGATAAAATGGAGTAAAACCAAATGGTTTGCTTTTGGCTGCTTCTATTACCTCCCAGATATTTATCCCCATTCTATCAAAAACTATTTTCAATTCATTGACAAGTGCTATATTAACAGCCCTATATGTATTTTCCAGAATCTTTGAGGCTTCTGCTACACGGGTAGAAGAGACCGGAACAGTTTTGACAATTACTTTAGAATAAAGAGCATTTATAACCTCTAGAGAATTTTCGGAAATGCCGCTAACCACCTTTGGAATTGTCTTTGTGGTAAATTTCTTACTTCCCGGATCCTCTCTTTCCGGAGAATATCCAAGATAAAAATCAACACTTTCTTTTAGTCCGCTTTTTTCTAAAATTTTCAAAAGTATTTCATCGGTTGTTCCAGGATAAGTGGTGCTTTCAAGAACAATCACATGCCCCTTTCTTAAATTTTCCTTTATTGTTTCTGCTGTTTGAATAACATATTTAAGATCCGGTGTTTTATGCTTATCTAAAGGAGTAGGGACACAAATCAGGATAAAATCAACTTCTTTTAACTCGGTAAAATCAATTGTGACATCAAACTGTTTTTTCTCTACGACAAACTTCTTGATAAAATCCGACTCAATATGTTTAATGTAAGACGCCCCCTTTTTCAGCATAGAAACTTTCTTCTCATCAACATCAAAACCTTTAACTTTAAACCCTTCATTCAAAAACTCTCTTGCCAAAGGGAGTCCAACATAACCAAGTCCGATAATACCCACAATAATTTCTTTACTTTCAATCTTTTTTAAAATTTCTCCCTTCATAAAACCTCACAAAAAAACTTAAATTATCTTGCAAACTCAACAACTCTTTTTTCCCTAACAACTGTAACCTTAATTTGCCCAGGATATTCAAGCTCGTCCTCTATCCTCTTGGCTATCTTTCTGGCTAAAACGATAGCTTCCTCATCATAAACTTTGTCAGCATTCACAATAATTCTTACTTCTCTACCTGCCTGAAGAGCATAAGCTTTAATTACCCCGTCAAAATTCGAAGCAATATTTTCAAGCTTTTCAAGTCTCTTTAAGTAAACTTCAAGAATCTCCCTTCTTACTCCCGGCCTTGCAGCTGAAAGTGTATCAGCCGCCTGAACAAGCATTGCTTCAATCGAAGGAAAATTCATATCCTGATGATGGGATGCTATTGCCTGAATCACCTCTTCACTCTCCCCATACTTTCTTGCAAGCTTAACTCCTAACTCCAAGTGCGTACCTTCAACCTCCCTATCAATAGCCTTTCCAATGTCGTGCAAAAGTCCAGCTCGTGTAGCAACTTCAACATTAGCCCCAATCTCAGCAGCCATTCTGCCAGCATAGGCAGCGACTTCTTTTGAATGCTCAAGAACATTCTGTCCATAAGAAGTTCTATATCTAAGCTTTCCAATTAACTTAATAAGTTCGGGATGCACATTTTTCAAACCAAATTCCATAACAACCGATTCACCTTCTTCATAAAGGGATTTTTCAAATTTTTTCTTAGTATCATTTATAACATCCTCAATTCTCGCAGGATTAATTCTTCCATCTTCAACAAGTCTCTGTAAAGCTCTTTTTGCAATTTCCCTTCTAATTGGATCAGCGGAAGAAACAATAACAGCTTCCGGTGTATCATCAATAATAAGGTTTGTCCCTGTAAGCATTTCCAAAGTTCTTATATTTCTTCCTTCTCTTCCGATTATCCTTCCTTTCATATCATCCGAAGGTAAATCCACAACAGCAACAGTTGACTCAATTACATACTCAGCAGCATTGCTCTGAATAGCCGTAGCCATAATCTCTCTTGCAAGCATATCCTTTCTTCTGAGATAATCCTCTTCAACTTTTTTAAGCAATCTTGCAACCTCTTCCTGACTTTCCTCTTCAACTTTTTTCAAAATTAATTCTTTCGCCTCCTCAGGAGACATCTTTGCTATTTTGTGAAGCTCCTGAATCTGCTGATCAATAATCTCTTTTTGTTTTTTCTTCAGCTCTTCAATTTCTCTCTCTCTATTTTTGAGATAATTTTCTTTTTTATAAAGTTCTTTTTCTCTGTTTTCTAATGTTGATGCTCTTCTTTCAAGATTATCCTCTTTTTGGAGAAGTCTTCTTTCAAAATTATTCAATCTGTTCTGTCTTTCATTATAACTTCTCTCAAGGTCCGTTTTTAAAGTAAGATACTCTTCCTTTGCGGAAAGTTCTGCTTCTCGCCTGATTTTCTGGGCATCTTCTTCAGCTTTCTTCAAAATCTCTTCAGCTTTCTTTTTGCTTTCCTCAACATCTTTTAATTTTCCTTTTTTTATCTTTGTAAGAATAATAAAATAAGAAAAAACTGCTCCTATGATAATTCCTATTACTACTCCGATAACTAAATTCATTTTTTCCTCCTTTTTCCGGTGGAGGTGGAACTAAGATTAGCCTGTTAGTTTAGCCCTCATTCTATTCAATATAAGATATCTTTCTTTCAACATCTTTAATTGCCATCTTATATTTTGCCAACTCTTTTTTGAGTTGGAGATTTTCATCCGCTATATTTAAAAGGGCTATCAAAGCCACCTTTATAGAATTGGCATTAGATATAAACTTCCCCACTTCCACCATTTTTTGTTCTACAAAATTTGCAAGCTCTCGTATATAATCTTCACTAATATCATCACTAATGTTTACTTTTAAAAGGTTGCCATAAATCTCCATTTCAACGATTCTTTCGCTCATAAGTCTTTTTCTATTTCTTCAATCTTTGCCAAAAGTTTTGTAAGCTTTTCTTCTATCAACTGCTTGGTACTCTCCAATTCAGCTTTTTCAGTTTTTAACCTTTCATTTTCCTCTTTTAATTTCATATAATTGTTTATTAATTTTTCTATTTTTGATTCAAGTCTATAGATACTATCCTCTTCCATTCATACCTCCTTATCTTAATTTTATCTTAAATTTATTCTCAAGTCCAAGCTTTATTTGAGATAATAAATTTTCAGCATCTTCAGAAACAAGTGTTTTATCCGAATTTCTAAAAACAAATCTCATTGTCACAGATCTTTTTCCCTCTTCAACTCCTCTACCTTTATAAATATCCACAGGATAAAAATCCTCCAAAAAGCCTAAATTTAAACTATTAATATAATTCTCTATTTCCGCGTATGTCACCTCATTGGGAATTAACAGAGAAAGATCAAACCAAATAGCAGGAAATTTTGAAATCTCAGAGTATCCTCTTTTTTCAAAATTTTCCATAAAAACATAGGGATAAAGTTCAGCATAGAAAATCCTTTTTTCTATATCATAAAATTTTTTCAGACTCTCATTAATTTCTCCGATAGTGCCCACTTTCTTGTCTTTAAAAAAGATATCAAAACTTATCCCACTTATAAAACTTCTTCTCTCAGAAGGTTTAAAAGATGCCTTTTCTCTCCAGTTCTCAAAAATATCCTCAATCACCCCTTTCAACTCAAAAAAGTCATATCTATCTTTGTTTTTTAAATTCCATCTAACTTCACCTTCACCTGCTATTAAAATTCCTATATTCTCCTCCTCTTTATAATCATTACCATCGAGAAAATAAATTTTTCCCCATTCGTAAATTTTAACACCTCTTTGCTCTCTGTTAAGATTGTAAGCTGTATTTTTTAAAAGGGAAGGTAATAGAGATGTTCTTAAATATTCAAAATTCAGGGAGAGGGGATTTTTAAGCTTTAAAGCTTTCCTCTCATAAACAGAAAAATCTGATTCCTCCTTTGAAAGAAAGCTATAATTAACAACCTCATTAAATCCATAAGAAGTTAAAATACTTTCAACCTCTTTTTTCTTTTTTATACCGGAATCATTAAAAACACCTGTTTCAAGAAGGGGAAGGCGTTCTTTAATCTTATTATAGCCAAAAAGAATTGCAATCTCCTCTATAACATCTATCTCCCTTTCAATATCTCTCCTTATGGAAGGAATTTCAACCATAATTTCATTATCATTTTCAGATATAATTTTCATACCAATATTATTTATTATTTTTCTTATCTCACTCTCTTTAAGCTCTGTACCAAGGACATTATTTACCCGTTCAAATCGAACCTTAATTCTTTTTTTCTCTACATTTTTAACTTTCTCATCTTTAATACCGGAGACAATTTTTGCTCCCATGGAATAAAAAAGAGAAGCTGCATATTGGGCTGCTAATATTATGGCCTCTATATCCGCACCTCTTTCAAATCTATAACTGGAGTCCGTAGATACTTTTAGTCTTCTTGAAGTATATCTCACATATTTAGGGATAAAATAAGCACTCTCAATAAAAACATTGCGGGTTTTTTCATTAATACCGGTATCCTCTCCGCCTATAACACCAGCAATGGCGACAACTCTTTCCGTATCCGCTATCACTATATCATCTTCAGAAAGTTCCCTTTCAACCTCATCAAGACATAAAATTTTCTCTCCCTTTTTCCCTTTTCTGACAATTATTTTTTTATTTTTTAACAAATCAAGATCAAAAGTATGAATAGGATGACCTGTAACCATCATTACATAATTTGAAATATCAACAGCATTGTTAATGGGTCTCAATCCTAAAAGCTCAAGTCTCCTTTTAAGCCAATTGGGAGATTCTCTTATTTCCACATCCTTAACAACTATTCCACTATATCTTAAGCATCTTTCATCCTCTATTTTAATATTAACATAATCATCTATATTCTCATCAACTGTTTTATACTCAATTTTAATCTCCGGCGTTTTAATCCCATAATAAGCGGCTAACTGATAGGCAACACCCAAATGTCCTAAGAGATCCGGCCTGTTTGGGGTAACTTCAATATCAAAGATAACATCATCTTCATACCCTTCTATATTTTCCACAGGCATCATCAAATTATTAAAAACATCCTCAAGCTCTTTAATGTTTTCTTTAAGATCAATCAATTCTTTCAAAATACTTAAGCTTACCTTCATTAAAATTGCCTCAAAAATCTAAGATCATTATCATAAAAGTATCTTAAGCTCTTTACTCTGTATTTAACCATAGCAATTCTGTCTATTCCCAGCCCGAATGCAAAACCAGTGTATTTTTCTGAATCAATTTCGACCTCAGAGAATACAGCAGGATCAACCATTCCACATCCTAAAATTTCAAGCCACTCTCCTTTTAGAAGAACATCCACCTCCGCACTTGGCTCAGTAAAAGGGAAAAAGGAAGGTCTGAATCTTACCTTTATATCCTCCCCAAAAAGAGCCTTTAAAAAGGTGATTAAAGTTCCTTTCAAATCCGCAAAAGAGATTCCCTCTCCGACAACCAAACCCTCCAATTGATGAAAAACGGGAGAGTGGGTATCATCGGGTTCATCTTTTCTAAAAACCTTTCCCGGAACTATTATCTTTAGCGGCGGTTTTTCCTTAAGCATTGTTCTTATTTGAACCGGTGAAGTATGGGTTCTTAGAAGATATCTATCCT
>Ga0190334_1000001_pt1 | contig 116081 bp, 113 predicted proteins | sample 48720478_MG_FD_161270 | JGI IMG/M metagenome (GOLD analysis project Ga0190334, IMG submission 161270) | Hydrothermal vent sediment bacterial communities from Southern Trench, Guaymas Basin, Mexico - 4872-04-7-8_MG | ecosystem: Environmental > Aquatic > Marine > Hydrothermal vents > Sediment ... | reverse complement strand
CTCGTGCATCAATACCAAGGCGTGGTATCGCTCCTTCATGCGTGAGTCCCGTTCTTTCCTGTAAAGCTCGACCAACTCGTCGTAGCTTGGCGAACTCCTGGTGATTTTTAGTTTCTTCACGATTTTAATGGTCAAAAAGAGGATTAAAAAAGGTTGTAATATTCACGTGATATTTAATGAAATGACGAATTATTATTTTCGTTATAAATAGTTTCTTTTTAAAAAACTTCACTTATTATATAATTATAATTTTTAGTAAAAATATTTTTATTATCAATTTTTTATTTTATATTAGATAGTTTTAATTTTCTTTCTTTTATTAAAGTTTTATTTTATTTTAATAATTAAAATGTTATATTATAAAAATACATAAATATTTGTTAGTAATATTTTATATTAGAAAGAAATTAGAAAAATTTTATAAAAATGAAAAAAAATCAAAAATATATTGGACTCTATATTGATGAGGAAACTAAGAATAAATGGAAACAATTTGCAAGAAAAGAAGGTTATTCATCTCTTTCTAAATTCATAAGAGATGTAGTTAATTTTTATATTAATTCGAATATAAAAATATCTTATATAAAAAATTTTTCAAAAATATTTGAAAATCTAAAAAAACCATTAACATCAATAAAAGGTTTTTCTCAATTAATGCTTGAGTATGACTCTAAGTTCTTAAATCAAGATGCCTTACGTAAAATTAAAGAAATTTTTAATAGTAGTATTTTTTTAGAAGAAAAAATAAATGATATATTTAGTGAAATTGAAAATGAAAACCAGCAATATGATATTTTAATTGTCGATGAAAATGACAGCTCAAATTTAATATTATACGAATGGTTTAAAAATAAAGGTTTAAAAGTTAAAATTTTACATAATATACCAGAAGGTCTCATATATTTAAAAAATAATACACCAAAAATCGTTCTAATGGATGTATCCTTGGATGAAAATCATATTTCAAAATTATGTCAAGAAATTAGGGTTTATTTACCTAAAAAATCAAAAATCATCTTAATCTCAGCTTCTCCTGAAAAGATTGTTAAAAAAGTAGTTGAAAAATCTGATTTGGATGGATATATTTTAAAACCTTTTGATTTTTCTAAATTAGAGTCATTACTGCGAACTTTATCTGAGGAATATTAAAAAAATGTTTTGTAAATTAAAAGGATAAAATTAAGGAGAATAAAAAAATTATTAATAAGTTATGCCTGAAAATAATATCGATACATTAAGATTAAATAAAGTAAGTTATTAATTACGTTATTTAATTTTATTCCTTCAAATAACATTTTTAAAATGATGAGTTGATGTTTTTCACTAAAATCGCTCCAATTATGAGTTAAAAGTAAAATCAAATTTTCATTTATCAATAGAATTTTCGATTTCATCATTAATATTCTTTCAAATAAAACTCTTAGTTTTAGTATTTTTATCCCCTTTATTTAACTAATTCATTCATATATTGTAAATATTGAGCTTTTAACTTTTAACTTAAAAAATACTTAAATTTTATACACGCACGTAAAAAATTCCCTGGATAAAACAATTTTAGATAATTTTTCTTTATAGCTTTTAGATTTAATTATAATTATATAAATCCTTTGTAAAAAAAATCATATTTAAATTTTAATTATCAATTTTTTTTTTAAGATCTACTTTTTTTATAAAATTATTATGGTTTAAATATGAAGTTCTTTAAGAAAATATATTTGTTGTAAAAAATTAGCTTTCATTTATAAATAAATTATATTTTGTTATAAAAAAATAAAATAAAATATATTTTATTAAAAAACTTTTATTAATTATTAATTTCCTTTCTTTATTAAAGCATTTCTTATTGTTTTTTAATTAACATTAAAAAAAAAGAATGATTTTTTAAAAATATTGCATTTTTGATAATCTTTCTCAATGTATTATTTATTATTATTTAGTAAAATAATTTTTTATGAAAGTATAAAAAAATGAAAGAAAAAAAATATTTATCTTATATTCCACAAAAAATTAACAATTTTTATTAATGATTTATAGTTTATCAAAAATGTCCTTTAAATCATTGGCAGAGCTTCCTTTTATTGTGGAAGTACCCCGAAATTCTGATCCTTTAGTAAAAAATGCTTCGAAGTTGTGCTTGCATGGAAGATTTGTTATTGGAATGACCAATAATTCTGGGATGTCATTGGGGACCAAAATAGAAACTTCTCTTGAGCAAGCAGGGCACGCTATCTTGAACATTTTACTCTGTTTTTCAATAGTATCATTAGAATTACCCGTAAAAAATTTTTCATACTTGCTTTTATACGAATTTAAGAGATTTTTTAGTGAATTAATGTTTGAAAATTTCTTGTCTTTCCAATTTGGTATGATTTTATGCATTAAAATCTTTAAATCTTCCATTATTTGCAGTAGATTTGCATAGATGTTGACTTTATATTCATTAGAAGTAAATAGGATTAAAATTATTGGCATGATTCCTCCTTTTATCGAGGATGATTCAACACCCTTCAAATAGGAACAATCAATAACTTGATAATCTGGAAAGTCGATAAAAGATTCTCGTTCTTCTGAAAGATTTCTTGTTCCTCCAACTAAATTAAGAGTAGACCTAAATAAAATATCATTTATTAAACCCTCTTCTTTAATGGAGGAGGAATATAAAAAAGGAACAAATCCTTTATGTTCATTGAAATGAGATAAGATTATTCCAGTCATATCCATTATTCCCTCAATATTATATATTGTTATCACCAAACTGAATTATTCTTAAATATTGCACAAATAACATTAAAAACCTTCTTACAAGGTCTTTTTTACATGCTTATCAAGTTTAGATTCTACTGTCATAACAAAGCGGCAATTTTTATGGCCCATTGCTCGACATAAGATCTCTCTTGCTTCAAGCTCAATTCCAAAAGCTTTATTGCACCAGCCAGCGCTATATCCTGAATTCCACATGCATATGAGTATTTTTGAAGTGGGACCATTTTTTCTTATATATTCATCAGCTTCAAAACTTTGAGGATGATCATATCTCAATAAGAATGAGTCATTTGGAACTGGATTTGAAGGTAAAAAAGAAACGCATGCGTTTCCGGTAAATGCGAAGTGTACAGGTTCAGCAGATAATTTAGCAACTGGGTCGGTTAATCCCATCTTATATATGAAGCGCCTTGCATCATCTTTTCCAATATTTTTAGCTAATTTATAGAATAATTTATTCGCTTTCTCAATGAGAATGTCTAAATCCTGACTCAATGATTTAGGAATGTCTTGTAATGATTCTGCACTCAATAAAGCATACCAACTTCCTCCGATAATTAACGTGCCTTTAACCGGTGACCAATCCATATTATCTAAATATTTGGCAACAGTTTCTTCTGCTTTGGAGAATAACGGTTCGAATTCAGGTGGTACATCAACAATTTGAACTTCGTTTTCACGAGAAGGAGGAGGAATGTAAGGCCCAACCTTCGTTGCATCTTCTATTTCTTTTTCTGATTTTTTTCTCCTATACCATTTAACCATATTACTCACCAACAAAATAATTTTATTTTTATAATTTAAAAAAAAGAAATAATAGCTTATTCTCGATCATGACACACGCATAAATTTTAATTTTGTTCATTTTTTTGTTTTAATTTGATTATTGATTTAAATAAAACATGAATAGGGTGTAAAAAAGATGAACATATATTGTTAAATGCCCTTACGATTAATTAATTGAATTAATTTCGATAAATTAGGCAATAATCAAGAAAAAAAATTGATTAATGTTATGAATTAAATTTTTTAATATTTTTTTAACTAAATAACTTTAATGGATGTTCTTCATGATAACTTTCAATAGCATTATAGAATCATCAACTTTAAAAATGTTCCAACCAAAATACATTCCAACTACACCTTTTTCTATTGAATCATAGACTAAACTTAAAAATACAAGGAAAGTTTTCATTTTAGGGCATTTGGTAATAAATGTAGGGTATTTTGACTATTTTCACGATTTATTTAATGAAACAATATCACTCATGTATGAGACTAAAATATAAAAATAAAATGTGTTAAATTTTAAATCTGAAATTAAATCAATTCTACATAATAATTTCTCAACATGTAAAATCATGAAAATTAAAGGTATTTTATCTCAGGCGCAAAAAGTAGTAGATGAATTCATTGGCAAACACGGAGGATATTGGCCACCATTATCAATGATCGCAGCAATAATGGAGGAATTGGGAGAAGTTGCTAGAGAAGTTAACCATTTGGAGGGACATAAACCCAAAAAAAAAGAAAATAATTCTGAAAAATTGGGCGAAGAATTGGGTGATCTTCTATTTTCAGTGTGTTGCTTGGCAAACTATTACAAGATAAATTTGGACGACCAACTAGATAAAATCTTGCAAAAATATGAAAGAAGAGACTCTGATAGGTTCTCATAAATGGAAATTGTTAGCCACGAATTAACCATTGTTTCATAAAATTGTACTTCTGTTAGAAAATTTTATTATGTTAATTTCTTTTTATTCGTTAAAAATTCTTTAAACCAATTTTTAATTAAATCGGATATTTTAATGTAGGCAAATGCTAGAAGATGGCTTGAAAAAAGAAGAAATACTAAAGATATTGGAACAAAAATTAAAAAGAGATTTATCCTACGAGTCCGGGTCAATCTTAGGGTCAATGTGTACTGAACCTTTAGATTTTGGAAAAGAAATCTACTTGAAATATATTTCCAAAAACTTGGGGGATCCCGGACTTTTCTTAGGTTCGGCTGCTTTAGAAGTAGAATTAGTTTCTGAAATCGGTGAATTATTTAATGGAAGAAACATAATTGGTACGATAACCACGGGTGGTTCGGAAGCAAATTTTATAGCCCTCAGAATTGCTCGAAAATTAAGACAAGATATTAAAAAGCCTGAAATTGTTGTTTCGAAATCGGCTCACATTTCTTTTGATAAAGCTGCCGATTTTTTAAATATAAAACTCAGAAAGGCGAATTTAAACGAAAATTTCGAGTTAGACATCGATCATTTCGAAAGTTTAATCAATGAAAACACATGCGGGGTAGTTGGGGTTGCTGGTACTACTGCTTTGGGATTAGTTGACCCAATTAAGGACATTAGTAAGATTATAGAGGGTAAAGAAATATTCCTACACGTGGATGCTGCTTTTGGTGGTTTTGTTTTACCTTTTCTAAAAAGATTGAATCATGATGTACCTCAATGGGACTTTTCCGTGGATGGCGTGTTATCAATTACGGCTGATCCACATAAAATGGGGTTAGGAGTCATCCCGTCTGGAGGTTTTTTCTTAAAAGAACGTTCTATATTGGAAAAAGCAGGATTTGAAATACCGTATCTTGCTGGAGGTAATTTTCGGCATTTAAACTTGGTCGGCACGAGGCCTGGGGCACCAGTTATTGCTTTTTGGGCCATAATGAAATACTTGGGAATGAAAGGTTTCACTACTATCGTGAAAAAATGCATGGAAAATACAATGTATTTAGCTAAGAGAATCGAACAGATCAAGGGGATCAAGTTAGCTACAAGACCCTTCATGAACATTGTTGGCATAACGACTGAAAATGGAACTTCCATTTGTGAATTAGATTCCCTTTTGCGCAGGAAAAACTGGATGCTAGGAAAATTTGAAGAATTTAACGTGATTCGCTTGGTTTTAATGCCACACGTGTTAAAAGAGCACTTGGAAGACTTTCTAATTGATCTGGAACTTGCCACAAAAAAACTGAGATTAAATTAATCTTAACATTAAATTCTTCTCAAAAAATAATGTTATCGGTTAAAAAGCATTGTTAATGCTTTAATTTTCGAAATAACGTGAAATTTTGGTTAGAGAATTTTTTTCCAACTAGGATATTAATTTTAATCCAATAATTCTTCAATATTTAATTCAATAATTCATTCTGGTCATTCTTGATCAAATAAAGGCTAAACAAAATTCTTAGAAACACAAAAACTTGTCATTAATTTTCATTTTGGATAGATTTTATTAATAATCGTGAATCCATCTTCCCTCCAAAAATTATAAATTCGAAACCTTTTATTATGATTAGAAAGATATATATTTACAAATGCTTACTTTAATAATGTAAAACAATTAGAACCTTCAATGAAATCCCATTGATAAAATGAAGAAAGAATGAAGAAAGATAAAAAAAAGACAGTTGGAATTAAAACTGCAAGATATTTCACAAAAACGTGCGATGGCTGCGGATACGAATATCCTAATTGGTTTACTAATTGCCCGAAGTGTGGTGCCGCTTGGGACGTCGCCATTGCCGTTAGTAAGGAAGAAGAGGAGGGAAGATCAAGGAAGAATGTTAAAATCATTGCTAAAATCACGGAAGAACAATTTGATGAATCCATAAATCGGGTTCAATTAGTATTTAGTGCAGATCACGGAAATTCGTGGTACCAAATGAAAATGGAAAAAAAGATGGATTATTACCTTGCAGAAATAATCGAAGTTCCAATCGGTTCGGAAATAATTTACTTCATAGAAGTATATCTAAATAATGGCGAGAAAATTGTTGAAAATAACGATGGGAAATATTTCTACTATAAAGTAGGAACATTATTAGGTGAGAAAACCAAGGAGCGAGAGAGACCGCCTAAAAGTACCATAAAAGTCGAGCAACCATCACCAAAATTAGAACCTGAAAAAGAACACGTCATTGAACCAGAATATCATGAAGAATTGACAACCTTAGAAACGCAATTAGATGAGATGGCTCATGGATCAAAATTTGTTGAACAAGATAATTACGTTTCAAACAAGCCCATACAAGCACCTCCAATAAAACCTAAAGAATATCGTGAAGAAGATACAGTGACAATATTTGGAAAACCACTAACAGAGATTGATCCTGACTTAAAAGTGTGCCCTCATTGCAAGTCTAAAATTAAAAAGATGTGGTCAGTTTGCCCCATTTGTGGAAAACGAGCATGAATTAAAAAATTTTAATTCTTTATTGATTTTAGCCTTTTTCATGTAAGTGAAACTGAATTTTAGAAAAATTGAATTGAAATACTAATTTTACAATTTGCTTCCACATTTATTGCAGAACACGTAATCTGAAGATAATACAGCACCACAATTCTTGCAAATTTTTGTTGATTTAGCTCCAGGCGTGCTACTGGGCGTGGTATCAGAAGTTAAAACTACGAAATCTGAAGCTGTGGAAGGCTCTTCTGGTTCATTAGGAATTATTCTCAAGCTAGTCTTGTGCTCTTTTTCTACCTTTTCTTCTGCTCTAAATTGAACAAAAGGACTTGCCGGTGATGTTTCTCTTTGCTCCACTTTTGATGTTAATGTTTCAAATAAAGAGCCTTTCGTTTGCGTTTCTGCTGATGAAGTTACAATTTGATCGAAACTTGGAACCTGTGGCAGTATCTCCTCTTTCTTGGACTTGTCTTTCTTCTTTTTTTCTTTTTTACTCTTTTTCATTTGCTCCAGCATTTTTTCTTGCTTTTCTTTTTCTTCTTTGAGTTTCTCTTCCTTCTTCTTCTTTTTCTTCTCTTTTTCTAGCTTCTTCTTATCTTTTTTTGATAAAATCACGGTAGACTCGGTTTCTACACTTGGAGTGAGAGGAGAGATTGAAGGTTTTTCTTGAGGTGTTTCTCCTTTATCCAAGTTAAATATGTCAGAAACAGGTCTTGGTTTTGGATGCTCTTCTTTTTTTGCAACCCTAAATGGAGTTATTGTACTTGATGGCGGTGGAATTTGATTAACATCTCGAGGAGCAAATTCTTCTGGAGGAGGTGCAGGAGTGGGTGTACTCGTGGTGAATGGTACGGCTTTTGGTTTGTATCTTTCAGATTCAACTTCTTTTGTTCCACTAAAGTATAGTGGTGGCGCTTCTTTTTCTTCTTCCTTGAAAGCTTGTTCTGCTAATATCTCATCTGGAGGCTTAAATCTTAATTCTGATTGCTCTGGCATTGCTTTTTCTACATTTTCGGCAAGATTTGGCTCTGGAACTGGTGGTGCTTCATATTCTGAAACCGTATCTATTTGATCATTTGGTAGATTACTCTCTATAGTAGATATTGATGATGGTTCTGGAACTGGTGGTGCTGCATAATCTTCTAGCATTTCTTCTTCAAGTGAAACGCCCTTAGAGGCACCAGTAATTCTTCCAGGCCCGTAAACAGTCTCATTCGCTAATAATTTTTCTGGAACACCTTGACCTATCATCAAACATGCCAATATGTAGAAGCAATCGCCTACGCCTTCTCCAGTCTTTGCGGATGTTTCCATGTAATATAAATTAAATATTCGGGTAAATTCATTAATTTCATCTAGAAATACTGCCCTTTCATTTACCAAATCACTTTTATTTCCAACTAACAAGATGGGAATGTCCGCTTTTACATTAGCCCTGATTTCTTCAATCCATTTTGGCAAGTGCTCGAAACTAGTTGGATTAGTGAGGTCAAAAACCAAGACGGCACCTAGAGACCCCCTGTAATACATTGGTCTTATTGAACTGAAGCGTTCTTGGCCTCCCGTGTCCCATAATTGAAGCTTGGCACGAATGGGTCCTTCATTGGTCTCTACTTCAATTGTTTTGACGTGAAAATCAACGCCAATCGTCATCTTATAAGACTCATCAAAGAAATCCCTGGAAAATCTTAGGGTTAAAGCCGTTTTTCCAACGCCACCATCTCCGACGACGACCACCTTAAATAGGTAATCATATTGGTCGCTCAAACTGAATCACCAATAATTTACGATTTAAAATGTAATTGTTATAAAATTATAATAAATTACGTAAATAATAATTTTTGTATTTTTAAATATGAACAAAAAGGAATTTTATAAAAATGAACTGATATTGATAAATTTCTTGTTTAACTTGAAAGTGCTTCAAGCTGCTTGAAAACTTTTCGTTGTTAATTTTTGTACCTATTTCATTATTTTAGATGCCAAAGTATTAAAATGATCCTAATCTCATAAAATTTCTCATTTTCAAGGATTGATTATAGAGGGAAATTAAATTTTAATGATAAGATTTAATTTAATGATTGAAGTTGTTAGATGTCTCAAGTTGAGAATTTTAAACATAAAAATCTTTATTTAAAGTCAAAATTTTAAAATTTTTTCTGCTTCCTCTTCTAAGTCCACTTCTTTTGTCCAATTTTCTATTTTTTCTAAATCATCAGGAAGCATGTCATATGAATGTTCGATATCAGGATACTTTTCTCCCATTACTTCGTTTTTATAAGTTAAAATTGCATCTTGAATGACTTTTCCAACATTTCCAAAATATTTAAGAAACTTCGGCTTGAATTCCTTGAAAATGCCTAACATGTCGTGTATGACTAGTATCTGGCCATCGCAATGGACTCCAGCTCCAATTCCTATTGTTGGTATTTTAACCACCTTGGTTATGAGTTTAGCAATCTGCCAAGGAATGCTCTCTAGAACTATCGAAAATACTCCCGTCTTTTCAAGGTTTATGGCATCAAGAATTAATTTTTGGGCGGCATTCAAGGTTTTTCCTTGAACCAAGAACCCACCAAATCTATATATTGCTTGAGGAGTTAATCCTATGTGTCCCATGACTTCAATATCAGCATTAAGCATTGCCTTTATCGTGGGACACATTTCAGTTCCGCCCTCGACTTTTACAGCTTCAGCCCCACCTTCTTGAATAAACCTTCCAGCATTTTTAACGGCTTCTTTTATATCAACTTTATATGATAAAAATGGCATGTCACCTACAATCAAGGCATTAGAGACCGCCCGGCTCACTGCTTTTGTATGATGTATCATCTCATCCATCGTCACGCTTAAAGTGTTTTTATAACCCAAAACGACCATTGAAAGCGAATCACCAACTAGAATAACGTCAACGCCACATTCATCCACTATTTTGGCGAATGCATAATCATAAGAAGTAATGGCAACTATTTTTTCGCCAACTTTTTTCTTTTCGATTAATTTTTTTGTAGTGATTTTTTGTAATGCCATTATTTTATTCTAATAGGGTTTTTTGGAAAGTTATATGAAAATTACTTTTTATTTTTAACTAAATTCAAATCAAATTTTACTAACAAGAAAGGTGTTAAACCTAGTTAATAAGAAAATATATTCGTTAAGTTAATTAATTCCATTAATTAAATCTTCGTTAGATGGATTTGCATGCTCACATTCAATAAAATGTAAAATTTTGGTCTAATTTTACAACTTTTCCCCAAAATTTAAATGAAGTTTAAATTTTGCTCCTAATCAATTAATTGAGAATACATCTGCTTGAAAATAACTTCAAAATCTAATGTTATTCGAACAATTTCGAATGAAATATCAATTTTAATCTCGTTATCTTTAAATCCATTTAATATAAAAAATTAATAATTTAATTTAATTAAGAGAGAATTATTAATCCTTGATTTAATTAGTTTCAGGAATTTTTTTACAATGCCTTCGATAAAGTTGATAAGATTTTTTAAGAATCCAAACATTATTCAGTGTGATATATAAATTGGAATTGATTGAGATGGATCCGAAAGAAATTGACTTTTATTCGTTAGGTTTTGAATTCATTGAAACAAAAACCATGTTTGTTTCATTTTACAAGAATGGAAGTTGGGATGAAGGTAAGCTAGTCCCATTCGATAATATAACATTATCACCTTCAGCTTGCATTTTAAATTATGGTCAAGGCATTTTTGAGGGAATGAAAGCATTAAAAACTAAAAATGGAGAAATTGTTTTATTCAGGCCCGAAGAAAATGCTAAAAGATTTAATGATAGTGCAGAAAGACTTCTAATGCCTAAATATGAAGTGAGTAAGTTCGTGGAGGCTGTAAAAAAAGTTGTCAAGGCAAATGAAGAATATGTCCCTCCACATGATAGCGGTGGCGCTTTATACATCAGACCTGTAATGATTGGGAGCGGCCCCATATTGGGAGTTAAACCCGCTTCAGAATACACGTTCTATATTTTTACTGTACCTGTTGGACCATATTTTCCTGAAGGTTTTAAAGGAATTGATTTAGAAATCACTAAAGAATATACAAGAGCAGCACCAGGAGGGACCGGTTCGGCAAAAACTTGTTGCAATTATGCCGGATCGATGTTGCCTGCAAAGAAAACTAAAGAAAAAGGATATGCTCAAGTAATATACTTAGATGCGGTACACAAGGAATTCATTGAAGAAGTTGGGACGGCTAATTTTTTTGCAGTTATTGATGGGACCATCGTTACGCCGAAATTAACGGGAACAATACTACCAGGCATCACGCGAAAATCCATTTTAGAGCTTGCGAAAAAAAAGTTAGGGTTTAATGTCGAAGAAAGAGACATTTCATACAAGGAAGTCTTCAACTCATCTTGCTCGGAAGCTTTTTGTACAGGTACGGCAGCAGTAATCACACCAATCAAATCAATTGCTCTTGGAGATGAAAAACGCATTTTTGGAACCGGAGAACCGGGCGAAATTACTAAAAAATTATATGATTTGTTGACTAAAATCCAAAGAAAGGAAATCGAAGATGAATTCGGGTGGGTTGTTTCTGTTTAAATGAAACGATGCCTGAATATCAATTAAATCAAGGTATAAACATCCATTCTTTAAAGCCTTAAAGAAATTTTTTTTTCTAATTTTTAGACTTGCAAATAATGTCTTCATTTCCCCTGAATCACGTGCTATTTAGATTCTCTCTGGAAAAAAATTTTAAAAAATTGAAGTTAAGGCTTGTATTAACATGATTAAACCCAAGCACGTGATAATGGGAATTAACATTACTTTTAAGACCTTCTTATAATCGTTTTTAAAGTAATTTATGCTATAGGAAAGACATGGATGCAAGGGAGTAATGATATAACCCATATAAACTGCCCAGTACATTAGTACAAAATCTAACAATGGCATTGAAATAAGAGCGTGTTGGGTTAAATAAATGGGAATTAATATAGAAATGGGGAGTTGAATTCGCCCAGTTGCAAAACCAAGAAAAAAGCTCATCAAAATTATCAAATAAAAAGAAAAATTTAATTGACTTAAATCATTTGGAATGTCAGATCGTAGGAAAACTTCTAAAAAAAGAAACATTCCGAAGATAAGGAGTGAGAATTTCCAAATTTTCATTTCTTTCATGGTAGAATAGATTTCACTCCAAGAAAACGAGGATAATTTTTTGGCAAGAAGAATGCTAATGATTAAACCGATCATCAAAAAAATTTCTGGAATGAGAACGTTTCCAAAAAAAATCCTGCCAAAAAAATCAATTAATGGCGCAGTTAAAAGTGGGATCAAGTTTCTTATTACAACTTTTAGATTCCTTCTTTCAATAGTTTCAATTGGGGAAATCTTACGTAAAAAAAGGAAGTGTCCCAAAAATACCATGAAAACGAAGGGTAATAATAAAGCTACGATAATCAAATAAACAGAAATCTTGGCTAAATAACTCGCCACCAAAATTGCTGGTGATATGGGATATATCAAGAGAAAAACGTGTCGAAACCAAACATTTATGGCAATTTTTTGCTCGTTTTTCATGTCCTTATCTATTTGGTCTACTATTGGAGCAGATAATAATGCGCCACCTGGTACAGGGAGCAAGCCAAAAAGTGCCGGTGCTAACATCAATGATAACTTGCGCGATACTTTCATCTTTTTTATCAATTCCATCATCATTCCCGATTCTTCCATTATTCCACCTAATATCGGAATTAAACTAACAGAAATCATTAAAAATATGATGGAAAAGTCCATCAAGACGCTCAAAATGGCAGAAAAAGGGTTAATCCAATTAACCAATGCCAATATCACGGATCCAACAGTCAATAAGATACCTAAATCTTTCTTAGATAGAATTAATATTGTAGCAAGTATGATTAAAAAAGATATTAAAGCTAATGACACGGGAAAGGTAAATAGTTCATTACTTAAAAAAATTCGAGTTTTAACCTAAAAAATTAGATTTAAATGTTAAGCATGAAATTACTTGGAAGAAACTCGATCAATCAAGATCTCAAAAGCTTGTTTAACATTCTCTCCGGTTTTTGAAGATATCTTGACATAACCAAGAACATTATCATGAAGTTCCAAGAACTTGTTAGCATGATCATCTAAAAATGACTCTTTTTCTCCATTCAAGAGGTCCATCTTCGTACCAATTAACATGATGGGAATATTGCCAAACCTTTTTAATTTTAAAATCCATTTTTGTACACTTTCGAAGGATTTTACCCTAGTTAAATCAAATAGAACAAAAGCTGCAATAGAACCTTCAATGAAGCAATCTAAAATCTCCTCGAATTGATCTTGACCTGCAAAATCCCACAATACGAAATTGATCTCCTTATCACTTAATTTAATTTTTTTTGAAAAGAAGTCAACGCCCTTGGTAAGCTCGTTTTCCATTCTAAACTCATCATGTATTAACCTTTGTAGAAAACATGTTTTTCCTGTACCACCATCACCTGCAACGATAATTTTAACGGTACTTGCAATCATGATCCATTCCAAGCCTATAAAACTTAAAGTTTTAATTTAATGTTAATAGATTTAGATTTTTTCAATCTAAAAAGATTATTAAAACTTTTGCATTTTCGTGGCATTCAGTAGAATTTAATTAAACATAATTTTTTCACGTGTTTCACTAAAGATACATCTAGGAAAATCACTCATCATTATCAAAAACTTGAATTACTAAAATGATTTTTCAAGATCTTCTCATTAACACTAATCTACTTTTTTTAGTTGTTTATAAAGTTGATATCAAATATGATATTAAAAATCATGATTTTTCTTTAAAATTTCAAGATAACATTTTTGAGTGAACATGTAATGGAAAATAAAAAAAGAAATTATAAAATAATTGCAATCAGCGCGGCAGTAACACTCTTAATCTTTTTCGCAAGCTTATTTTATCTTTATAGAGATTATTTGGTAAAACCATTCCTCGAAATGGAAGGTACCATTCCAGCAGCAAGCACCATATTGATGCGAGCGGCAATCTTAGGAGCTATGAGCTATTATTTACTGAGGAAATGGTTCAAGCAAGAAGTAATATATACCTCTGATGCTTATTTCCTATTCGGAACAATGTTCGGCATTTTTGCTTATGCCAAGTTATTCGACTTGTTTTGGAACCTGATCTTTATTGGCAAGAGTTTTAGTGAAGAATTCTTGTTAATCTTGCTAAAAATAAGATATTTCATAATAATTATTAATGCTCTACCAATTCTCTATCTCGCTTTAGAATCAACTTTAACACTGGCAAACTTGTATAAGAAAAAAGAACTTGATAGAAAACAATTTAACTCAATAAAACTAAGAATTATTATCGTTTATACCATTATAATCTCAATTTATATTATCATCGTCCCTACATATGCAATGTTGAGCTATAGCTTGCCTTTTATAACTATGATCATATTCCTCTGCATTGCTATAATGTTCTTTTTCATGTATAAAAATAAACGCCTATCTCAAGCCAATGGACTCCTTATAGGTTTAGCTTTCGTCTTTTTCATCATTTCTAACGCTTTTAGACCAATTCTCTCCTGGTCACTCATGACTTATGGAGTGATGCTCGCTGAAATAATCGATACGGGAATCAATTTCCTAATGTTTATCGGCTTTATAACAAAACCTCCTTACGCTAAAAGTAAAATTAAATAAAATCAGTTTTTTTAATAAAACTTTTTTATAATTATCCCATTCAATTTTAGTTAATTAAATAATTTAAATAATAAGATATCAAATGTAGTTTAAATACTCCCTTTCAGAAATCCTCATATCAAAATATAATAATTTCTTAAAATGGAAAATAATGAACTCGAAATCTGTAAATTTTAAACTATTTGGTTTCACATTCATGGAATTTAGCCCCTTGCAATACATAGTTCTAACTGCAATAGCAATGTTCTTCTATACTGGTGGAAATCTAATTGATCCCTCATCACCAGGATACTCTTTCTGGACGAATTTCTTTAGCGACCTAGGGAGGACCGTTTCATTATCAGGTAAGCCTAATCTAATTTCTTTCACGATTTTTATGATAACTGCCTTGATATTGGGGATTTCTTTTACATTTTATATTTGCCTTTTTCCTTCATTATTCAAGCAAAACAAAAAATCACGTACAATTGCAGTAATCGGCTCGTTAATAGGCTTTATATTTTGCATCGGGCTGTTCGGAACAATCTTGACTCCCTGGGACTTGCTTTACAAGGAACACCTACTATTTGCTAATATCTTTAATATTAGTGGGTTATTAGTGCTAATCTTCTACTCAATAGCCATTCTTTTAGAAAAGAATTATCCCAATAAATTTGCCATCGCATTAATCCTTCTCTTAATCATCGGAATAACTTACTCGATAATATTAATCAATCTGCCTAAAAATTTAAATTTACAAACTTTAACAATCCAAGCTACCTCCCAAAAATTTTCTCAATACTTCTTCTTGATTTGTTTCTCATTTCAAGGTTTTGGTGCTAAAAAACAAGCTCAAAAAATCCAGCCAGTCGTAATAAATCTAAAAAATGATAAACTTAAAACAATAACACGTGAAATTAATTAGAAAAATCTCACTCTCTCTCCATTTTTAAATTATACATGTTATTTTTTTTTCATTAAATAATTCAAATTTAGTGATGATAATGGTTATTAAATCCGAACCACGGCATTACTTCGAACCAGACAAGTATAGACACGCAAAATTCCTCAACACCATCAACCTGAAAGAAATTGACCCAAGAATGTTAAAATTATTCATTAAAATTGAACTTGAAAATGTTAATCAAAAAAATATCAAGGATTAAATATTAAATTCATTCTCGCTGCAATAATAATATTTTTTTAATTAATTTTTCTCCTTATTTTTATCTCATTAAAATTATGAGATAAATCTGGAAATCTAATTTTAATTACTTTTTTCATTATAAATCACCCTCTCATGCAGGAATGTCTGATATCCTTAAATTCATTATTATTTAATTAGGAAAAAGATTATCTAAACTCAATATTGAATTATTAACGATTAACAAAAAAAGAAAAAATAACTTGTTGATTCTAAATATTCTCAAGATCTTTAAACTTTTCGAACTTAATTTTTCTTAAATTAATCCAACTAATTAGATATTTTAAAAAAAATATCTTTCTAAAATAAAATTAACCCAGAACACGCACGAAACAAAAACCTCACGAAATCCTTCCAATGATCGATCCTAACCCCTTCAAATCAAACCACGCTTCTCAACACCTAACACCACATATACCACCACCTAAAAACCTCTAAGCCTGAACCCCAAACGCCCCGTTCGAACACCATACACTCGCGCTATTGAAAGCGGCTGGCTAAATGGGTCGCCCGAAAGCTCCCCACGTGCACCACCGCCTCACTAACCCCGTCTTTTACGGGTGCGCTCGTCCCGTCCCCAACCGTGCGCGTCACCGCACCCGGTTTGCCAGCCCGTTCGAAATCTTCTAACAAAAGCACATCCCAGCACGGCTTAACATACATTTGAACCGTACCATGGAACTTGATCAAGTTCCCGTCCAGCCCAACCGCACCAAGATGTCCCAAAATTTCTTATAACTCGGACCGGCTCAAAGGGACAAGATTGGAAGACTATTTTCGGGTCCGGCTTCGTGCTTAGATGCTTTCAGCACTTATCCGTTGGCGCGTAGCTGCCCGGCAATGCCCTGTCGGACAACCGGTACACCAGAGGCGCCAGCGCGGTGTTCCTCTCGTACTTGCCGCACTTTACCCTCAGTCTTCCAACAAGCCCAGCAGATAGAATCCGACCTGTCTCGCGCGAGGAGTAGCTCATTTAATTTGCCTCAATGGAAGGGATTCTTAAAATACGGGTTTACTCCCATTGATGGCTCGTCAATTCGAATGAACATGAAATTTTTTTAATTCTCATTAAATTTTAAACTTCAAAATGCTTGACCAATTTGCTTATTGCTTTTTTTTGCTCTGCCAGATTGGCGAGAAAATGCCGCTCCTCGTCTCACGACGGTCTAAACCCAGCTCACGTTCCCTTTTAATGGGCGTACAGCCCCACCCTTGGGCGTTTTACACGATTCGGTCAATCTCCCGGCACTTATAGTCCTCGCGGCTATTGTCCTCGAAAATAAAAATCTAAGTCCGAAGAGCTTTACCGGATTGACCATATCTTTTCGGGATTAACCGATATATCCATGTGCGCGCCCAGGATAGGAAGAGCCGACATCGAGGAAGCAAGCCATGCGGTCGATAGGGACTCTTACGCATGACAACTCTGTTACCCCCGGGGTAATTTTTCTATCACCTCAGCCGCCCACATGAGGCCAGCTAAGGATCGCTAGACCAGGCGTTAGCCTCAGGACCCCTTGGTGATCAGGGTCCAGTCAGGCCAGCTTTTGCTCTTAAACTCTTCAGCGGATTCCTGACCCGCTTGAGCTGACCTTTGGTTTCTCTAGATATCTTTTCTAGAGAGAGCCGCCCCAGCCAAACTGCCCGCCAGATCTTGTCCGCCACCAGCGTGGCGTTAGTGACCTCAGGAAGGAAAGCCGGTGTTCCATTGACGCTCCCCCGTGACCGAAATCACGGGTTCTACGCTCCCGACTACTCTCTGTATCCAGCCCAAGACCACAGGATCTGGTTGCAGTAAAACTCCACGGGGTCTTCTCGTCCCGCTGGGCTTCTCCGGTCCGTTCGCCGGAGCGCGATTTCAATCGTCAGGAGGCTGGGACAATGGGGAGAACATTGGACCATTCATGCACGCCTGAACTTACCAGGCAAGGCATTTGGCTACCTATCTCCCAGGAGTGCGCCCGATTTGCTGATCTGGTGAACCAGCTAAAAGATTTAGGCACCCCCGTTAAGAGAGTTATAGTTACTCCCGGCGTTTAGCAGGGCTTCGACGGGTTGTAACCCGCTTTGACCGACTGCCACTGGCCAGGTTTCAGCTCCTGTAGACACCCTTTCGGGCTATCAGGAACCTATGTTTTTATTAAACAGTCGTCCCCCCCGAGTCACTGCGACTTAAGGGCCCCCGCGCACTGCCGACGAGGGCTGCGCGTGGAAGTCCTCAAGCAAGCCTTATCCCAAGGTTACGGCTCTAATTTGTCGATTTCCCTAGCCTCCTTTACACGAATACGCCTTAGGCTGCTCACCTAGGGGCACCTGTGTCCCGGAAAAGGTGGAATTGAGGCAACTCTTTTGATATCGTGATCATTAAAAAATGATAATAATTTATTTATTTATTTATTTAAGAGAAATCAGATTTTCCAAGATTTAAATTTTCTTAGGTGTTTTTTATTTTTAATTTTAAAAATCTCTTTTATTAAAGAGAGGTTAATTTTATTGAAGACTCTAATTCGATGAATTGTATTATTTCTAAGTGCTTTATAAATATAAGGTATTCCAAATTCAATGAATGCGCATTCTACTTCTCTGATGAAATAAGGGTTAGCCATTTTAATTTCGAAGATGTAGGAATGATTATAAAAAGAGAATGATCCTTCTGTATCAATTAAACCAGTGGTATAATATTTTCTTAAGTTCCAATTAATATTATAGATAATACAAGGAGGTTTTCCTGAATAAGTTTTGATTTCAGCCTTAATACCAGGAAAGAATTGGTAAAATAGTAGTACTAGAGCTTTAGATTTAATTTCATGTTCAGCCCATGTATTATAATCTATGAATTTCCCTTCAATATCGAAAATTTTATAGACATCCTTGATATTTTTTCTCACGAAGCTTTTTTCTTCTTCTTTGAAGCTCCATTTATAATCGTTATCATAGCATCCACATGACCCATCTCCGCTAAATCTTCCTAATATTTCTATTAATAAAGGAGTTATTTTTTTTGGAATTCTTATTTTTACTCCTTTTGAGCTTGCTATATATTCGATATTTTCTTTAATTTTAATTCTAAGGTTTTCATTGTTTTTTGAGAGATGGTTCAAGATTCTTAGGGGGATGGGTGAGTTTCCTCGTCGTAATCTTCTGAGATGAGTGTCTGTAATGGATAGACTGCTTGCGATTTGAGAGAGTGTTAAATTCGACTTTATTCTTATTTTTTGTATGATTATTTCAAGTATTTTAGGGAGATTTTTTCCTACAGCAAAAAGTTCTTGTCTATAATTAGAGATTTCTTCTTGTTCGAGATTTAATATATCGATGTATTGATAAAAGTTTAGAGTCATAATCGCTTTTTTATTTTTATTTTAAATCATAATGTTAATCTTAAAATTTATCTTTAAATTTATTCAATTTTATCTTCTAAGATTAGATAAATAAAAAGAGTTGCCCCACTGAAATCACCTTTTCTGTCGGTTCTGGGTACGGGCACGGCGTTCCTTGCTCGTGCGTTTTTAATAGGTCCTGGGATCGGCGGAACCCTCCACAATTGGAGGGCTATTCATGCTTTGGGCTGGGTCTAAGCGTTACGCTATTTACCAGCCTTATTACATTTAAGTAGGGAGATATTCGACGGCCCTACTCCACCTACCCGGAACCGTCCGCACGGAGCCTTGCGTTACCGCTATTCGTAGCGCCGTGGTACAGGAATATAGACCTGTTTCCCTTTCGCGCACTTCGGTTAAGGGTGCGCTTAGGACCGACTAACTCTTCGCTGACGACGCATTGCGAAGAAACCCTTGCCCTTTCGGCGGATGGGATTCTAACCCATCTTAGCTTTTACTCTCGCCAGGATCTGCACTCCGGGCCGGTCCACAGGAGCTCACGCCCCTGCTTCTGCCCAACCCGGACGCTCCCCTACCGGATCACGGGGTTTTTCTGCCCGTACCCTTGGGTCTCGGTGGCAGGTTTGAGCCCCGTCCATTTTCGGGGCCGTGTTTCTCGGCAAATGAGTTGTTACACACTCGTTAGGGGGTAGCTACTTCTATACTTACCCTTTTGCTGTCTTAGAAACACGACGCCCTTCAGTTTAGCACTTAACCTGCACTTAGGGACCTTAACCCAAGTCTAGGTTGTTCCCTTCTCGGCGGAGGACTTTACGCCCCCCAACCCGTCTCCTGGGGTCTACGGTGCCAGCAGCTTCGGAGTTTAAGAGTGAAGCGAGGAATTTCTTCCCCGTACTTCACAATTAGTGCTCTACACCACTGGCTGCCTCGCCCAAGGCTTGGCTGAGACCAACTTCGGGGAGAACCAGCTATTACCGGTCTAGATTAGCCTTTTGCTCCTATTCCCAGGTCATCCAAGCGAATTGCACGTCAGCACTGGTGCAGACCTCCATCGTCCTTTCGAACGACTTCATCTTGCCCAGGAATAGATCGACCGGCTTCGGGTCTCATGGCAGCGACTTTAGGCCCTTTTAGACCATTCCCCTGGCCCAATCCCTTAGAAGGATTCACCGTCATCCTTTGGAGTGGCAGAACCGCTCCTTGGATGGCGGGTCTTCCTAATGTGATAATTGGGTTGCGGGAATATTGGTTTCCCTTAGCCTACGCGCCGCGAGACGCTTAAGCTCGCCACTACCATGAACTCCCTGGCCAATGATTCCAGACTGATGATGCAACCCTAGTCCTCTGGGCTTTGATGTTCCGTCACCGGAACTCATTCGCCCAGAATCTGTCCTTTCGGGCCGCATCCTTATGTAGCTATTTGGTTTCAAGCGCTTTTCACGACCCTTCCGGGTTTCTTTTCATCTTTTGCTCACGCTACTAGTGCGCTATCGGTCTTGGGGCATGTTTAGATTTGCCAGCGTGTATCTGGCTCGTTCGTACGAGAAAACCATCCCGCACTACTCGGGAGGTCCCACATCAACCTTCCAACTTACGGTTACGCGGCTATCACGCTCTATGGCCCAACATTCCAGGAGTGTTCACCTTCGTTGGGGAGGTCGTGTGGGGTCCACACACCACATCTCCGCGTGGTTTCCCACGGGATTCGGTTTGATCTCTTCCGCTTTCGCTCGCCGTTACTCACGGAATCACTATTGTTTTCTTTTCCTCCTGGTACTAAAATGTTTTACTTCCCAGGGTTCCCCTTCCCTGCCGGGAATCTTGCGGATTATTGGGCCGCAAGGGGATGTCCCATTCGAGCATCTCGGGGTCAGCGCCTACGTGCGGCTAACCCGAGCTTATCGCAGCTTGTCACGCTCTTCATCGGTGCCCAAGCCGAGATATCCACCAAATAGCGTAGGCGTATTGGCATCTACTAGGGGCAAGGTTCAGAGTTCTTGATTTTTAGCGAGGTGCTTGTATTCGTGTTAGGTGATTTTAATCGCGGTTAAATATTTGGGATTAAAATCGTTGTAATTACTCGTGCGTGTTCCTTTGAGCACGTTTTTTTCTTGTTTTTGTCGTGCTTGGCCCGGTAAACTCGTACGGACCGAGGTGCTGGTCTCGTTCGAGCACTCACTTCCCGTATCGCCATCATTCTGGCGTTAATAGCCAGTGTTGGCGTACTTAGGTGAGGCCGGTGCCTGTTATTGGCATCACGTCATCCTTTCGGGATGAGGTGTTTTGTTGCATGCCAATAACTTGCCGATGGATTTTAGTTGATAGTCAAATATCATGAGAGTTGATCCATCGGCGAGAATAAAAAGTAATTGCTTGATTAAAAATTTTTCGGTGTATTTTGGAAGTTATTGTGAGATAATAAATACTTTTTGGTTTGGTGAGTTATATTGGTTTGATAAATTTTGGAGTTAATTTTTGGGGAGTCATGGAATTTGGGGGATTATCTTGTTATTAATTTCGATCGTGGCGTTGTTTTTTGATGTAGTTTTAGGTTTTTGGTAAGCCATGGGATTAGTTGATGCTTTTTGAGCTTTTTAATGAGACTTGAGAGTATTAGAGGATTTTTAAGAATTTTTTTTCGTGTTTTAATTTTAGGATTTATAATCATGGTATCGTTGATTGTCGTTTTTTTTCATTCATTACGTGAAATATCTTCTTTCATGGATTAATTTGGTGATTCAGGCGTGTTGCACGTTTTTAGATGGTTGGTTTTGGCTCAAGATGTTGCGAGAACATGCATTCGTCGACCAATTGCGTGCATTCATCGAGATGCTTCGATTATGGGCAATTTTGAGTTATATTTTCCTCTTAGTTTTTAGCTGGAGTCATTCATTGCCGGTCTTGTTTTTTATTTTTAAGTCCATGTTTTTCATTTTTCATTAAATTTGATTTTATTGGTCATTTCAGATGATCATGAAGGAGTATTCTGGACATTCTTGTGAAAGAGAAAAAAAAAGTACCCAGACATCACAAGCTGGGTTTAGGGATCCCTCAGCCCATCAACCATTCTTTTTATAATAATGTCGATGATAATGTGATATGTGATTTTCATTTTCTTTTTTGTACATTGTTGTGAAGAAAAATCAAGGAAAGATCAAAGGAACGCCACCTGGGTTTAGACCGCCAAATTTTTTGTTTCCAAAAGTGTCGATAATTTAGGATTATTTTTTTCTCGTCCCATTCTTGGGTATTCTTGTAAAGAAAAGAGGATTTTAATATTTCAAAAAGTGAGAAAAAGCATGCCCGAGTACTTATTGTTTATTGGGGGATGGCGGGATTATTTTTATAGAATTATTGATAGTAATGTGTTTCATGATTTTTATTTTTAATTTTAGCTAATCTTTTTTAATGATTGATAATTTTGGGATGAAGATTTATCTTGCCTTCATTGTCATATTATAGAGTGAGGAATTTCATTGGAGAAGAGGTCTGGACCATCATATAGGAGATCTTGCGGCAGTGGAGTAAGGTGAGAAATTTAACATCTTATTCTTGGTAAGCTAAAATTAAGTGAATTTGAAATTCTTTTTTAGGCTTATTGTATAGTAATGGAAGGGGGAGTTAATAAGTTGTAGGATGAGCCATGCAAATATAACCAGAGATCGGGGTTTATTTTTTTACAGACGTGTCGATGATTTTATTTAATTTTTTCTTTTTTGGACACTTTTATACAAGAAATATAATGGGACAGGTGGATAAATTGGGAATGTGCCTTGGGAATAGTTTATTTTTTACAGAATTGTCGATGATTTGACATAATTTTTTCTTTTTTTGGGCATCCTTGGACGATGAAAAGCACGGTGAATGGCATTTGGGTTCATATTTTCAACTCTTGCCATTATATGTTTTTTACAGAGATGTTGGTATTTTGTAATAGTTTTTCATTCATCCATTCTTGGGCATTCAGGTGAAAAACATGAGTCATGGAAATGGGATTTTGGAGGACAACATTACTTTGAATTTCTGGTGAATATTTTCTTTCCAAAAGTGTCGATATTATTCTAATTAATGATATTTATTTTTTTAGAAGTGTGATTTTCTTGATTTCCTCGAGAGCCATTATTTAGCGTGCGTTGTGTTTCATTATTTTAATGGAGGTATTTTTTATTATTGTATAATTATTTATTCGCACATTACTTGGGATGCTTCTTAGGATTTGGGTTTTAGGCGTGTTTTAAGGAATTTTTAATTGAGCTTGTTTTTTTATTTTTTTTTAGAATTATTCCATGCTGAGCTTGGATATATTGGAAAAAAAAGAATAAGGGATTTAATATTTAGAATTTGGGCAAGCGTAAGGCATTAAATTGTTCTTGTCAAGGGTTTAGGTGTTATTTATTTTTTTTCATGTTATTTAATTTTTTTATTTTACTTTGTTTGATTTGAAATTTTGAGGTCAGGAAATTGTTTTTGTTTTTTTTTTAGTTTTTCTTAGTTATTTTTTTAATTGTTATTTTTGTCGTTAATTTTTATTCATTCATAGATTTTTTTTTAAGAATTCTTCGATTTTAGTTATTATATTTTGTTGTAGTTGCGGGTTTTTTTTATCTTTATTTGGCGTGATGCTTACGATGAATAGTTTTTTTTCGAATTTACCTTTTCTTTCGTATTCGAGATAAAATTTATAATTGACGGCTTTTTTGCTTTTATATATTGAGAAGATGTTATTAATTGGATAGACGTATCCATATGTGAGGATATTCTTTTCAGCTATTTCTTCATTCAGTTTTTTTTGGATATAAATCGTGATTGCTCGGTTCATTGCGAATTTTTTCACATCGAGGACGGTGCCGATTAGTCCAGGTGCCATGCTTTTTTTGTATTCGACATCTCCGCTGGCGATGATCCGGTAATTCGTGAGGAAGATGATGCCTTTTAGGATTTTATGCGAGTCGATGATCCTTCCAGTGAAGGTTTCGATGATTTTTTCTCGTGGGTACAAGCAATAATTATTTATGATGTATTTTTCGACATCAAATTTTTCGTTGATTGGTAATTTTTTCATTTGAATTTGGATTGCCGGGTATAGTTTTTCGATGAAGAAGTCCATGTCTTTTTTGGCGAGTTCGACGATGAGGTCTCCAAATTCTTGGATGTTATTTTTTCCGGTAGTTTTGAAGTAATTTGCGAGTGTTCTTGCCATATCGACGTGTTTTTTTTCATGAAATAATGGATCTAGATAATTTTTCAAATCATAAATGGATTGAAACATTTTTCATCTTGGATTTTAAAATTTTGGTTTTGAATTTTTGATGAAGAAGGTAAGAATCTTGAAAATAACTTTGAATAAAAACTTTTCAATTAAATATCGTTTTTCTTTTGATTTTTAATTTTTAGATGGGATGGGTTATTTTATTCATTTCAAGATTTTTTTTCTTAATTGGAATTCAGGATGATATTATTTAATTTGAAATTTCGTGTGATTTATTTTATTAGATTTTCTTTTTAATCGTTGTTTAATAGTTTAATTAGAGTTTTTTCTTTTAAATTGGATTTTTAATGACATTTATTTTCTTGTGGACATTTTAGTAGTGAGAATTGCATGTGGAATTGAGGGGGCAACTTTGGGGCGATATACAACTGCTATTATTTCTTTACAGAAGCGTCGATAATCGAGTAATTTTTGATTCTTATTTTTTTTTAGGAATGCGAGCTTTCAATAATCTTAATGGGGGTTTTTTATTATAGTTGGATTTTTTTTGTTTTAGATGGATTTTTAATATTAATCTTTCATTTTCTGGACATTTTTATGGGAGGATTGCATGTGAAACTGAAAGATAACTTTAGGCCGATATACCATCGGTAGATTTCTTTACAAAATTGTCGATTGATCTTTAATTTCATTGCAACAAACGAGAGAGCGGGGGATCAATTTGGAATAGGATAATATAGTTAATATTTTTTTTACAATAGTGTCGATGAGACAATATTATTTTTATTTTAAAGAGGATTTTCAGCATGAATTCAATCGATGCGTGTTTTTGAGGTGTAGAAATGTATTCATGCCATAATTATTTGAGATTACAGTGATTTTTTAGAGGTATTGGAGATTTTTTTTTAAAGTAACTTGTCTATTTGTTTTGTTTTGAATTTTGGGGGCATTTTTATTTCTAATTAGTGTTATTGTAAAAAATTTTTAGGGGTGAAAGCTTATTTTAAGGAGTCCTTAGATTTAAAAATTAATTTATCGATAATAATCTTAACAATAGACGAGATTAAGAGTGATATCATGAGGAGGGTCGTTTATCATTAAGGTTTATAAGATTAATGATTTCTTGATGGTTAAGTTAGAGTATGGTAAAACAAACATATACGTTAAGGATAAGCTTTTCCGCCAATGTAGGTTCTTGATCTTGAACCTTCCCGGGAGAGAGATTGGCAGATTTGATGAGGTAAATTCGACTGATGAGGTTGTCGAGATAATCAATGAAAAAAGGCTTGGAAGCGTGTTGGAGCACTATCGCATGGACCCGGAAGTAGAATTTTTTGGTCATTGTTCCAACTTGCAGGCATGGTACGAGAGTGGTTATGACACGAGGGTGTTGCACAGTAATTTATCATTTCCATTGTTGTTGGAGTTGGTGAGAGCAGGAGATCCGTTAGCGATCCATTCTTACAAGGACGAGATTGCAAGCCGATTTGCGAGCGGTTCTTCTAGTGTTGTAGAATACATCTTGCAGGAGGGATATTTAAATTATTTGAGCAATAAAGAGTTGGAGTCATTGTTTTTATCTTTAGATTCCATTCCTCTTCCGGTGAGTAATGAAGCGAGGTTAATACTTCTTAGGCTTTTAAGTTCCATTAATCTTGAGGACAAAATAGTGGAAGCTATTATTGAAATTTTGATGTACCTTTCTAAAGCTCCCAATGATTTTTCTATTCAAGACATGTTTCAAATTTTGAGAAGAATTGGACCAAAAATTGATGATGATTCATTTTTAATTGAGCTAGTTAATGTTCTTGCATTCAATTACTTAAGATTTAATGGAGCGAGGGAATTATTATCAACAATTAAGAGTTTTGAATACATTTTTAATGAGAGAGATGTAAGAGAAATAATTATTGAATTTTTAAGGAAAATTATTTTGGATTATCCTGATTCCGTGAAAGGAGTGGACTCTCAAAATGAGATACAATTATCAAAGCATTTTATTCTTGCTTTTTACAAATCAGGATATTTTGAAATTTTTTCTCAAGAACTTCTAAAAATTATTGAGAATTCCTTGGATAAAGCGATCTCCTCATTTCACGGATATAATTATTATTTGGAGCCTCTTGGTGCCATGATAACAATTTTTCAGAAATATCCGCATCAAGAAGGCATTAGAGCACTTTTTAAAAATTACCTAAGGATAGTATTGGACGACATGATATTTCAATTAGAAAGGGATGCTCATATTTCTAGACTTAAACCTCAAGTGTTTTTCAGTTTTAGCTTGCTTTGTAAGCTCATAATAATGATGAACATTCATTCAACGTTAGAAGAGAAAGTCAAATTTGTTTTCATGAGCCTTTTTTCAAAATTATTGCATGATATAAAAGGGTTTAATTTTGAGAGCTTTAATTGCTTGCTCAATTCTGTTCCCTCGACGCAGGTTATGGACCATATATTTCAAGATGTAATTGATTTTATTCTCAAATTAGACTTTACGATTAGTTGCAAGTGTTTCAATGTTTTTTTTGAAGTATCGAAAAGTTTTGGATTGATTTCTAATAAACGGGATATTTTAATGTCCTATATTAGAAAGATGATGGAAATTGCTAAAAATAATCCTGCTCGAATTATCTTACTGTATAAGAACATATTAGACGTGACTCAAGATACGGAGTTATTCGAGGATTTATCTTTTAGTTTTATTGACGCTTTAAATAAGCTAGATTTAGATCGTCAGATTGTTGGCTTGGAGATTTTATTAAGAAAGCTTTCAGATTCAAAAATCATTATAGAAAATCAATGTCATAAGTTTTCTAAGTTAATTAAATTGTCAGAGAAAATATTTAGGGCTTTTAATGATAAGTGTATAATTCCATTAAGAGAGTGTTATTCTTTAGAATTAACTGATGAATCTCCTGAAAAGTTAATCAATCTCATGATCTCGTGTTTTAGCATGTTAAATAATAAAATTAAAAAAAAATAATATCTATATCAATTTCAAGATTCTATTCTGTTCGCTATCCGACTAAAATTTCCATGGGTAATTTAGAATACATACGGATTTCAAAAAAAAGAAAGTTTCAGTTAATAATGGATAAATTTGATCATGTAATAAAATCTTTTGACAAGAACGATTCCAATTATGAAAAATTCAGAGAAGCTATTGTTATCTTGTTTAAACAAGTTAGGAGTTATCTCTTTAAGATGGTTTTTCCAAAATTTCACACCTTAAAAAGCATATTCTCGTATTTAGATCTTGAGTTAATTGATAATGATTTAAAAGAAAAAATGTTTTCAATCCTAATAGAAAATGTTGATGATTTTACACGTGAAGAGCGGGAAGTCTACTTTAATTTATTGTTAGATAATTTAATGGACCCGTCTCTTTTCATGTTAATACAATCTGCATTATTAAAATTGTTGCATAATTTTCTAAAGCATGAAAGATATGAAAAATTGATCAAAGTTTTTGAAAAACTAAAAAGTTCGGAATATTCAGAAAATTGTGTAGAAGTTTTCTTTGCTCTACTTAACTCTCTTCTAGAAGATAAGTATTTCAGAAAAAAAAAGCTATTTTCAAGTTTCCTCATTGAAATATTGAAGAATGCAAGCGATTTTTCTTCATTAGAATTTTTTACCAGCAACTTACCAAGATTAGTCCAAACCGTTAAATATTCTTGGATCTTAAATTTATTTTCACAATTAATCGAATTTTTCAATTATAACAATGATTCGAAAAATATCTTAATCATTATCCTTAGAAACATTAATCTCTTAAGGAAAAAAGATACCAAGGAGGTATTCATGAAGATCATCAATTTAATAAAGCGCAGGGGATTAATGAATGAAATGATAAACGAGTTGATAATAAATGCGACCAAGCTTCATTCTATTGAGAAAGTAGATATTTTATACGAACTTAACCTGGAAGCGAATTACTTGGGCTTAAAATCCCAATGCACGTCTATTATGAGAAGTACAAGCTTAATTTTACTGGAAGATTTCACGCCCACTAAACATGAATTTAAATTTAATGCTTTCATGAAAATAATTGCATTAGTCAATCAATGCGGTGTCCTTGAAGAAAAAATTGATATAATCTTGGATAAGGTAATTAAATTTTCTGACAGGCAGAAATTATTCATTTTCCGAGGCATTATTTTAGAATTAAGCCGAATGAATAAGTTTCGAGAGCTTTTTCCGAAATTCCTCAATTTTATCAAGTCAAGAGTGCGAGGCAAGAGCAAGTATTTAATATTTCTCTTAATCCTTAAAATCATGCATGAACACGACATGATAGAGGACTTCAAGCCGGTCTTGTTTTCTTTTTTGATTAGCTTGTTAAACAACTTGCATAAGCTTCGCGTTGATGATAGGCTCAAGATCTTTAGAAAATTGAAAAAAACCAAACATGTATTAGCGAACGATAAAATCGAACAAAGATTTAAAGAGATTTCACTCAAGCTTGCAGATATTAGAGCAAGTCAGTAAAAAAGGCAGTATTTTGACAAGAGTTAAATTAAATCGAAATAATTTTAATTTTGATTAATACAATAAATTTAATCTTAGTTGATTATTTGGTTTAAAGATTTTTATAATTCCAAATTCATCATTAATAATTGAAATCATGAATTAAATTCAATTTTATTTGTGATAATATTTGATATTTTTTTTTACCTTGATGTTATTGGCTCAATATATATTATTTATAGTATTAATGAAAATAATTTTAAGAAAAAATAGCTCAAGGCAAAATCAGAGCGAACCATCTTGTTTTAAAGTTTTTAATTTAAGTTATTTTTCATTAGAACAAATTAGGATAATTTTGGGTATTAAATTGAAGGTGATTTTTATTTAAAAAAGTTAGAAGAGATAGGACTTAAATCATTTACTTTAAAAAAATGATTTTAATACTCTTTTTTATTCGGGTAAATTTGTTGATCCTGTTGGAGTAATATCTTTTTAGACTTATACAAAAAATTAGATACAAATTTTTCAAAATTAATAAATAAGAAAAAAAATAAAGATTAAAAAGTATTAATTTTGATTTTCTTTTTTCCATCTTTCTATAAAAAGTTCGACGGCTTTAAGGCCATAAAATGACATTGTATTATAATACAAGAAAGGTGTATCCTTATCATCGATTGGTCCTATGAACTTGCACTTAATGTTTGATTTGATCAATTTTTTAAGAGCTTTTTTGTCATCTTCGCTCTTATTATAAAAAAACAGTGGAATTTCTTCCTCCATATTCTTTTTTCACCAATTTTTCTTTAATTATTAAATATTTCTTTTAATTGAATTTCATTTAATCGATTAAATATTCTATAGTTCTCGTTATTTATTATTAGGTCTTTTAGGATATCATCAAATGAAAATTCTAAAAGGTAATGAAAAGCGTCCTTTTTTTTCCGTTCATCCTTATAAAAAATTCCTTTTTTAAAACTTCCATTTAATTCTTTACAGATATCATATATTTCATCTTTAAAAGAATAATTAATTCCCTCAAGCTGATTTTCTACATTATCTCTAATAAATTGTTCAGAGGCCATACATTTTGATTTTGAAGAGAAAAATTCTATCCATTTTTCATTATTGATAAAAGAATCTTTCAATTGTATAAAGATCTCTTCAATATTTTTATTTGAAATCGTTATTTCTAAATGTTCTATTAGTTTTGTAAGAAATTTAAATATTCTTGATTTGATTAACTCTTTTTCCAAGGTTAATACATATACAGTTCTTTCTTTTTCGCCATGTATATACAGTGTTTTATTATAAGTTAATTCATCTTTAACCCCTCCACTTACTTCTTTAAAGCCAAAATGAGGTCTATATAAGATAAGTCCATTTTTACTTTGTTCAACCAAGGTTAAATCTCTCCATCCTATTTGTCTATAAATTTTATCATTTAATAATTCTAATAATTGAGAAATAGATTTTTCACTAATTGAATTATGATTCTCTATATAATTAAAATTATAGTTTAATGGGTTTAATGGATTTATTTCTTGATTGTTTTGAGTAAAATTATTAATTAAATCTTCTGGATCAAAATATAAAGCCCATCTTGGATTTAGTTCTGGAAGATATACCTTATCTTTTTTCTTTATTCTGTATTCATCTATTGTAGTAGGAATGAATATTATTTTTTTCGGATAATCTTCAAGATTTCTCAAGAAACTATTTAATTCTCCGGGAAAAGTTTGAAATTCATTTGAGAATTTTCTTCTAATTTCAGAGATAGGATGACTTAGATAATAAATTTCTAATTCATTTATTGGATATTTAATTATTCTCTCTATAATAAATCTAGGATGCTTAATGGCAATTACAAACATCTTTATATTTAATAATTTAGCTATTGATCTTGAATAAGCAATTTCAATCTGTCTCCAATTTAATAAATTATCTAGATTATAGATTGATTGGATTAATGCTTTTTGTGGTTCTAGACTGAGAATATGGGAATACATTTCTCCTTCCTTTATTAATCTTAAATACACATCATAAATATCATCAATAAAAACGATTATACATTTTACACGATTTTTTAATTTTTTTATTAAATTAAAATTGATTGGAGGGAGATAATTGAGTGTTCTTTGATGATAATATATAGCATGAAATGTTAAGAAATAATATTCTGATTCATTATTATCAATTAATTCAATACATTGATTAAAAGCATCATCCCAATGTTCATGAATTTTTCCCGGTACTTCACTTAGAATTTCCTCTTTAAATCGCCTGCTGGTTATTTCGGAAATCTTCTTTTCAATAGATAGAATTTCAGATTTAAAATTAATTCTTTTTAAACAGTGTTCAATTTGTAAACCTGATTGACCTGTAAAGAGTATTATATTTTTTTTATTATTCATTTTATAAGGATTTTGATTTAATCATTAAATTTTCTTTTAATTATGATTTTAAAGATTTTTATTTCTTTTCTATTGAGCCATTAACATTTGTATATAAAGAAAAAAATATGATTTTTTAAATTTGAAAGCATAAAATTGGTTCTTAATATTTATAATTTTTTAGATAAATATTACTGATTAAGATTTAAATAGAATGAGTCAAGTGGTTTAATAATATTGATCAAAATAGATGAATGATCTTTTTTTCTAAATATCTGTTTACTGGTGATTAAGTCGTTATTAATGAATTTTAGGGGTTTATAATTTTTTTTTTAGTTTTAGATTTTATTAACTATTAAAATTGGAAGTTAAATTGTTTATTGTTAAGTTTATTTATTAAGTTGGTTTATAGAGATCGTGGGATATTCATAGTGATTTTTTTAGTATAGAGAGAAAAAGTTTAAAATTGGATAAGTTATAGAATTTATTTGATTTTTTTTGTAAAATTTATAGATATTTAAGTAATTTAGGTGTTGAGAGGATGCCGAGGTTATTAATCGGAACGAGTGGATGGGGTTATGATGAGTGGGTGGGACCATTTTATCCCTGTTGGTTGCGCAAGGAAGATTTTTTGCATTATTATTCAGAGGTTTTTTATACCACGGAGGTTAATACTACTTTTTATCACATTCCAAGTTATCGCGTGGTAGATGGTTGGGTTCAGCGCACGCCATTGGATTTTAAATTTTCGGTGAAGCTACCAAGAACCATTACTCATGAAGCAAAATTAGATTTGAATGAATGTTCTGATGACTTGAGAAGGTTTTTGAGCGTGATGAAGCCGTTATTAGATTCGGACAAGTTTCTTGCTTTTTTGATCCAATTACCCCCGTCTTTCAGACAGGATGAACATTTTGATAATTTAGTGAGGTTCATTGACGAATGGCCTATTGACATTAGCTCTGAAGGGTCAAACTTGGTTGTGGAGTTTCGGCACGAGTCTTGGATGAGAGATGATGTATTTGATTTCTTGCGGCGTGAAGGCGTGAGTTATTGCATGGTTGTGGAACCCTTATTGCCGCTTAAAATGGAAGTCACGAATAAAAGTTTAGCATATGTCCGATTTCATGGATTTGGTAAGAAAATTTGGTTTGATTATTATTTTAAGGAGGAGGAAATAAGAGACTGGGCATTACAGTTGCGTTCAGGCGTTTTAGGCAAGGCGGACAAGATTTGCATTTATTTTAACAACCATTTTTCGGGTTATGCTGCTAAGAATGCCTTAATGATGATAAAAGAGTTAGGCGGAGTCTTACGCCGTGATCCTAAAGATATAACTTCATTAGATATTGATAAGAGGGCAGGTCGTTTATCTTCTGGTCAAACAAGCTTGGACCGTTTTTTCAAGGTGTCATAACATCATATATTTTCGAGAAGTCATTAAAATTTTTTAGAACTAATTATTAATTAATATTTATCACTTGTATTTATTATTGGAGCACTTTTTTAGCGTGGTTTTAAAAAATGGTGAAAATAGTAGTTTTGGGAGCTGGTTCAATTGGCAGTTTATTTGGTGGTTATTTAGCGAGCTTAAAATTGGGGGCTTTTGATGTTGAGGTCTATTTTGCTTGTCGTCGAGCTCATGCAGACGCAATAAATGAAGGTTGCTTGCAGATCGAGGTTGGAGAGAGAATTATAGAAGTTGATGGCATTCAAGCTTTTTTTAGATCAAGTGATTTGTTAGAGATTGCGTCTTCATGGGAAGAAGATTCTCATGGTAATAAGATTGATTTTTTAATTTTGAGCGTTAAGGTTTTTGACTTGGAGACGATTTTGAAAGAATATCGAGGTTTATTGGATGCAAGCCGATGGGTTGTGATATTACAAAACGGAATTGGAAACGAGGAGCTTGTCAAAAAATATTGCAATGCCAGCAAGATCATTCGCATTATCACATCTCATGGTGCCGTATTGGAGAAGCCCGGTGTAGTGATCCATACAGGCCATGGTTTTGTCAAGATTGGCAGTCCATTCTTAAGGAATGTTAATATAGATGAGCTTGACATGCGAAATGGGTTGAGATTATTAAAGGAACTTCTGGATTCTAGTGGATTAGGTTGCGAGATCTCTGACGATATCATTCACGATGCTTGGAAGAAGGTAATTGTAAATGTTGGAATTAATCCATTAGGCGCTTTAACGCGCTTGAGGAACGGTGATTTATTGAATGATGTTAAATTAAAAGATTTGATAAGTTCTTTAGTGGAGGAAGCGGTAGTCGTAGCTAATGCTGTTGGCTTAAACTTGGACAAGAATGAGTGCTTGGAGCTCACTTTCTCAGTTGCAGATAAAACGAGAGAAAATTTGAACTCCATGCTCCAAGATATTTTAAGAGGGCGGCAAACAGAGATTGAATTCATGAACGGTAAGATCGTTTCTTTGGCTGAAGAATTAGGTATAAGCGTTCCCATGAACGATATTATTGTAAGATTGATTCGTGGATTAGAGAGATCGATGCTAAAAGCTGGAGGGATGAATTGAAGTTAAATAGAAAAGAGAAGTTATTAAAATTTAATTTTTTAAATGAACCGATTAATGATTTTAACCTTGAAATGTTTGAAGTAAACGTGTAGAATTAGTTTAGAAATAGGGTAAACCAGGAGATTTTCAATCTGCTTTTCTTATCATGTAGTAGGCATTTTCTCCATCTCTATAATAAGCATATTTAATGGAATGGATGGAGAAATTAAATTTTTTATATAGGGAAATGGCTGGAGTATTGCTCACTCTTACTTCGAGGACATATTCATCAATTCCATATTTTTTGATTTCTTTCATGGACATTGTTAATAAAGTTGTTGCGATTCCAAGCCTTCTATAATCCTTGGATACGGCTATGGAAACCAGATGTCCTTTTTTATATATTTTGAACTCATCAACAGAAGGTACTTTTTCTACTCTCCACATTATGTATCCCACAACTTTTCCTTCCTGATCGCATGCCACCAAGAAAGCATCTCCAAAATTATCAAGCAAGCTTTTATAGAAGAAGTATGGATAATCTTCTGGGAGTTCATTCAGGTTAACTTGCATTACGCCATCCAGATCTTCTTCCGTGCATTTTCTGATAATGACTGGTTTATTTGGCATTCCGAGAGTATCGTTCATTGGTTTAGAATTTTTATCCGTGCCCATTTTATCTCATTTTAAATATTTGTTCGATTTTAGGAATAATTGAAATTTAGCTATATAAGAAATAATTTTTGGGAAATTTAAGGTTTTTTAATTGTGAGTGTGATTTGTTTGAGGTTAGTTCAAAATATCGAAAGCTCTATTTTTCTGCTCGTTAATGTACTTGATGATAAGGTCGAGCGATTCTTGAATATTTTGCTTGTTGTCGAAATTTTCAATGATTTTAAGAAGATCACTTTCTTTTAAATTTTTAAGTCTTTTAGCTTCTTTTATCATCAATGGAATAGCCCTAACGATGTTATCCACGATCGTGACATCTGCCCATATGGAAGTTCTACTAATCGGATTTAAATCGATTGCGATAACTTTTTTTCCTAATTTTTTAAGAGCTTCAGTCCTATCACCATCTTCGAGAGGTACTAGAACTACATCGCTGATCTTTATACCTTCAGGATCTACTTTTCTCCTGTTACTTGAGAGTTCTTTGATTTCGACCATTTTTTTTTCATTAGTTCCAAGAATCTTTCGTGCTCCTTCTTTTTCAAGTAATTCTTTTATTGCTTTAACGCGCCCTTTTTTTCCATAAAAAATATTAATTTCAAGAGGTGCATTGACTTCATTTGAAAGGTTGATTAACTCCCTTGCGCATAGAGCAGCAGCATTTCCATTAACGCTAATGATTGGATGTTTTGCTAGAAGCAAGAGCGCTACTGCAGCTTCAATTGCTTTTCTTGCGGGAGTCGTAGTTTTTTCACCAATTATATAGTCAAAGCACTCACCTCTACCGTGAGCTATTAATCCGGCTTCTGCTACTATTAGATTTTTCATTCCTTCGATAATTTTGTGTCTATATAGCAAGCTTTCGTACCTTGGGTGATCCCTTGGAATTTGATTCGAATGTTCGTGGTTATTTTTCATTAGATATCAGAATTTAATTGTAGTACTTTATATGCATAAAAAATAAAGGAAAACTATTAATCTTTTGAAAATTTTATAATCTTGTTGATATTTATGAGCCAAGAAAAGCACTTAAAAAGCGATGATTTAAAGAGGTATAAAACAAAGAAATTATTAGAACACCTTAAATCCAAGAAAGGTTTTCATACTGAATTAATTTCTTTGTACATACCCCATGATAGAAAACTTTCAGATGTAACTAATTATTTAAAGAATGAGATTAGCGAGAGCCAGAACATTAAATCGAAGTTGACAAGAAAAAACGTGTTGGACGGGATTTCAACGTTATTGGGCATTCTTAGAAATTATAAGGAAGTCCCAGAGAATGGTTTAGTCTTATTTGCAGGAGCAATTCCGCAAAATGACACTCCAGGAACGGAGAGAATGGAAAAATATATAGTGGATCCCCCCGAAAAAGTAAAAACTTTCAGGTATCATTGTGCGAGTGAATTTTTATTATGGCCTTTAGAAGAAATGCTGCAACCCAAGGAAACTTATGGATTAATCGCTATAGGGCGCAAGGAAGCAGCAGTTGGATACATTCGAGGAAATCACATGGAGGTAATTCGTGAGTTTACTTCAGGAATACACGGAAAGCATAGAGCAGGGGGGCAATCACAGAGAAGATACGAACGCATTATCGAAGAAACTGAAAAGAGATTTTATAGGCACATTTCCGATGAGATCAATAAGGTATTCTTGAAGATGGAAAAATTAAATGGTATTTTTATAGGTGGTCCCGGTCCTTCAAAGGAAAAATTTGTTGCGGATGAAAGCTTGGATTATCGATTGCGTGAAAAAATATTAGATGTCGTGGATTTAGGCTATAGTGGCGTGGAGGGATTGAGAGAACTCGTTGATAAAATAAAGGATAAGATTTCTGATGTGAAATATATTCGAGAAAAAATGATAATGGCCAAGTTCATGAAAGAAATAACCACAGATTCTGGAATGGCAGTTTATGGTCTTGAAGAAGTGGAACGGGCATTGAACATGGGTTCAGTGGACACGCTCATTCTTTCTGAAAAATTAGATTTATATAAAGCTAAAGGTGAATGCGCGAATTGTGGTTATCAAGAATATAGAGATATTAAATATTCAGATTTGGAGAGGTTAGAGAATGACGTGCAAGAAGAGATGTGTCCTAAATGTGGATCAAATTCATTTAAAATCGTAGAAAGCACTTCAATTATTGAATTCTTAGGAGATATTGCTGAGACAATGGGCACGAATGTTGAAATCCTATCAGCAGACACGGAGGAGGGAGAGATGTTATATAGCACGTTTGGTGGGATTGTTGCTCTCTTGAGATACAAGATTAACTATTAGTCTTTATTTTTATATCAAGATATTTTTATTTTATTACGTGAAAAATTAGGTGAAATGATTTGAATCTGAAAGAAGCATTATCTAATCTGAGCATATTGATGTTTGGTGGAAAAGGAGGCGTCGGAAAGACAACCTGCGCATCTAGTTCGGCAATTTGGGCAGCCGATATGGGACGAAATGTTTTAATAATCAGTACTGATCCTGCTCATTCATTAGGAGATAGTTTAGGTTTAGAATTGATCCAAGGAGAGCTCACGCCAGTACCAGGCGTTGATAAATTAACTGCATTAGAGATAAATCCAAGAGCAGATATGAAAGAGGTGAGTACATTAATAGGTGGTAGTCCAGTTGATGAAATGAATCTTGATGGAATTTTAGGTTCGCTTCCCATAATGGATGACATAAAGGACATGAGCAGCTTGAGTCCTCCAGGAATAGATGAGGCAATGGCTTTAATGAAGTTGCTTGAATTCATTGAGACCGAGCATGAATTTGATTTAATAATTTTTGATACCGCTCCAACTGGACACACGCTAAGATTTCTTAATTTGCCTGAAACTTTATCTACTTGGATAGGGAAGTTAATTAAGATGAGGTTAAAATTGGGTAAATTTTTTGGGGCATTTAAGCGTTTATTTTCTGGCTCTGATAAAGAAGAAGATAGGTCATTGGAGATATTAGAAAAGTTAAATGAGGCGATACTTAGAGCTAGAGAGGACTTAACGGATCCCACGAAAAATAGTTTTATTGTTGTAATGATTCCAGAGGAGATGGCAATTACAGAGACTGGACGCTTATTAAATGAGTTAATCAAGTATGAAATCCCTGCTGATAATATAATCGTGAATCAGTTATATCCTGAGGGGGCAAATTTATGTGATTTTTGTCGAGCTCGGCAAAAAATGCAAGAGCGCAATTTGATTAAGATTGAATCAATATTTAAAGAAAAGATGGGTAAAAACATAATTAAATTGCCATTATTTAACGATGAAATAAGAGGTATTGAAAACTTGCGGAAATTGCATCAATTTCTAATAAAATAACTATTATTTTTTTAATCCTTTAATAAGTTTGCAGAACTGACATGGCCCATCTATCATCATAAGTGTTCCGCACGATTCGCAGAACTTGAAAGTTTCATTATTCCGGTATTTAAGGAGTATTTTAGAAATTTCTTCTAAACTTTTAAATAAGTTATATTCAATCTCAGGGCTGAAATTCTTGCATTTATCAATAAAATTGGAAGTTGTTTCTTCAAATTCGTCAGTAAAAGATTTTTCATAGACGCAATGATTTAATCTCGTGTCAATTCCTTTGAGATGGGCATACAGATTTACCTCATTCTTTGGGATTCTCATTAGTGGATGAATGATTCTGAAATTTAGAATTTTCCCAACTTGAAAAGATGGAAAAGAAAATAAAGATGTTATTGCTTTATATCGCTTTTTTAAAAGATTATATAGAAAGACTCTAGAGATATCAGATAAATCCAAGGGAGAGACGAGCACGTTAAACCTGCTATTTCTCATTATCCTTGAAATAGCATGATCTTGAATCATTATACAAACTTGACAAGGGTTAGGACTATTGTTAGGGTCATTTTTTCTCAATTTGATGACATCATCAAGAGTCATTCCAATTTCATCTTCGAATGAGATGATTTCATAGGATATTTCTAGATTCTTGCAAAAATATACTAAAGAATTGATTTTATCCTTGCCATAATTTTTAATACCCTCGTCGATTATGAAAACTTTAATTATATTACTCTTATAAGTTCGGGATTGCCTTAATTGTAATAAATAAATTAGCACTAAAGCATTTGGATGGCAAGCAAGAGGGACCGCTAGTGAATCTTGTTGAGAGTATAAGTTATATTTAGAGATTGTATTGCTTACAACCTTTTCAATGCTTGTTGTAAAGCATTCGTGGCAGAGATATTGTCCTGACTGTTTTCTAAATACTTTTGCCGGCTTCTTGCATTTAACACAATTTTTATTATCAGTCTTAATTAACATTTGTTCAATTTAAGGGAATTATCTCAATGAATTTGATTTATCATGCATTACATCCAAAATAGATTAACTCCAAATTTTAAAAATGATAGTAAGAAATTTGCCAATAGTAATGATGTAGCAATGACCCTAATAGTAGTGAGAACGATTTTCTTGTGTTTTTTGTTTTCATCATGTAGATATTCATATTTTACTTCAAATAAAGTACCTGGTTTTATGGAAGTATTTTCTGGGAGCGTGATTGATACGGTATCTTTAAATCCATCGCCGATTTTATCTACTAACTCGTAATTCTTTTCACCAAGCAAAATAAACTCATTTTCATTAATTTTCTTATCACTTGTTGGATAAATTTTTACTTGAATTACCTTTTCTACTCGGTATTCTGATAAGTTGCACTCAAGATTCTTACCCTCGTATTCAAACTTGTCAGTTTTAATTTTTTTTTTAGTGTATGATGCTCCGAAAATTCTATTTACAATTTCTTTCACGATTCTATCTCCATCAAAAGCAGGAATGGGTAGCATGTTAAATAAAGCAACGCTAAATCCAATAACAAATAACCACATGATTTCTTTTAACCAGAACTCTGGCCAAAATGGGGTCAAGAATTTTGCTATATCATTTTTATACATCCAGAATACCGTAGTTTGAACACCAACAAACACGCCAACCACTTGAGCCCTCACGATATAATCTTTACCACCATTAGTGGAAAAATTTAATGCTTTTAAATTAAAATTGGTCAAGAAGAATTCTAAAGTCTTTCCACTAGATACATTGATTTGCGTTCCATTGATTTTTGTAATCATTATGCTTGTTTCTTGGTTGCTGGTGAAATTAAAAGTAATTTTTAATTCATTATTTGAAACATATACATAACTTATATTCAAATGGTATCGTGGGCCAAGAGTAACGTTTCTTTCGAAAAAAGTATCCACGTTTGGGTTATATACTTTAAAAGTGAGGTTATCTCCAATGGAGCATTTTATTTTTGAACGATTATTTAGAATGTATCCTAAATTAATTCCCTTGTTTTCATCCAAATAAACATAAGAATGATCCGGTTCTCCTTGTTTTTTAATTGCTATGATTGCATCTCCAGGTTGCAAGTTTCCATGATTAAAGCCACCTTGAGTTGGTTCTAGAACCGAGTATATGCTAGTTACTTGAACATACCATGGCGCTGTGATATAAGGAAATAAGATTAATAAAAGAAAACCAATTCCTGCAACGATGGCATTAGCATAAGTTCCCGCAGCAGCAATTCTCAACCTCGTTTTTGAAGAAAATTTTGTTGAATTAAGTTCTCGTTCATCAACTTCTACAAAAGCACCAAATCCAACTATATAAAAAATTCCGACACCAAGAACTCCTGTGGATTTAATTTCAACTCCATCCACGGAGGCAGAAATTCCATGCGAAAACTCATGAGTAGTTATAATGAATAACAATGGTAAGATTAAATAGAAAAATATGGGTAATTCTATAGTCACGCCTGGAATTAATGGGATTATCACATTTTCAATTTTGGGAGTAAAAATCAAACTGATGACGTTTGAAAATAAAAAGTAAAAACCATAGATGGTAAAGCCAAATGATACAAAAATGCCTATATTCCAGAAAATTCTCCAAAATTTTGGTCCTTTTCGAGATATTCTTGTAATAATCTTATTTAATCTTCTTGTTCTAAAGATTGCTAATAATGGGAAAAAGACGCTATAAGCTTTTTTTTTATTTTTAAGTAATACAATGGCCAGTCCGACCATTATCCAAAAAATTAAGGAAAGTAAGAACCAAGGGTTTAGAATAAAATCGAGTATAAAATTTTGAATTAACATTTATTTAGTAAACTCTCATGTTTTTTAACTAAAAATTAAAATTTATCATGAAAATTAAGTTTAATTTTTTCTTGAATGTTAGAATAGTAATTCAGATATAATTACTTGATTAACTCTAAATAACCATTCTTTTCAAGAAATTTTTTATCTATAAAGAAATTTTGTTTAATATTTTGTTTTAATTCATATTTAGAGAGAATGACGGATTTGGGAATCCATAATTTGTTGCCAGAATTATTTTCTAATAATATCGCTTTTTCAGTAATTTTCTTTATTGAACCTTCTATTTTTTTTGTCGAACTTAAAATAAAGTCTTTATTTTGAGTTTTAGTTATCGCATTTGCATCAGTTTTAAATAAGAAGTTAAAATTTCTTAATTCTAAATAATCGGCATCGCCTAGAATAGATGGTTTTGATGAACTGGTCGCATGTATGATTTTTTCGTTTAGGAGATGCGTTAGAAGTATCTTCATTATATCAATTTGAGCCTCATCCAAGGCTTTCATATAATTACCGATGTGAATCCATAATCTATTAGCATTTTCATATTCCCACCTAAAAGAAATTTTTGTATTAACATCGTTGTAAGAATGTGTGTTTTCCCAGTTGAATTTTTCTTTATTTAACACCTTTAAAATCATAACAATTTCTTCTAAAGAAAATTTAATCTTTTTTCCTTCATTGAAAGATAGTTTTTCCCATGTTCCATTAAATTTTTTTTTAATACAGTGAATAAAGATGTATGGTATTGTTTTAGAGGGACTTATTAATATAAGGGCTGTTTTTTGCCCAAAAAACCCTTTAGAATGAAAATCAGCCATAGTTCTCTTAAAATTGATTTATTTTAAATTCTTTAATTAAGAATTTATATTAATGTAAGATTATAAAATGCACTATTATCACATCTTTAATAGCGTAAAAATTAAAAGAAATGAAAATTATAAAGTAAATAGAAACCTTAAAATAAAGAAATGGTGCCCTTAAAAGCGGGGTGGGCTAGCCTGGTTTATGCCGCAGGGCTCATAACCCTGAGATCGTTCGTTCAAATCGAACCCCCGCTACCATTAATCCTTTACTTGAGTTATTCAGTCCTTAATAATTAATCTAATTTTTAATGTTGCATCAAGTTTAATTAATAAAACTTATATTTTTTTGTTTAGAACATCATGATAACTGAAAATAAGCAATATAAGAGATATCCCGCAATTAAATGTTGGATAAAACATATTTTAGAGAGTGAATTTGACGATTTTGAGAGAGTTTACCATAGCATTTTCGGTAAGATCAAGAGAGTAAGAATACTGGGCACGATTGTTGAGAAGAAAGAGATCTTAACAGAACAATCGAGTTTATCTGAAAATTTAACTGAAGAATACAATTTTAACGCAGATATTCGTTTAGAATTTACGATAGATGATGGGACTGGAAGAATAAGTTGTATTGTTTGGAACCCAGAATCAATGATCCGTGAAGATATTGAAGAAGACGATATAATCGAGGTAATTGGCTTAATAAGACCTTTTTTAGCTAAACCACAGATTACTCCAGAAATAATAAGAAAGATAACAAATCCAAATGAGGTGTTGTTGAGAGATGCAGAAATCCTGAAGAAAATTAAAACAGAAGGGATGAAAGAGATTCCAAAACTTAAGAAAGAATTGAGCCTTGAGGAAGATTCTGATGATATAAATATAGATTCTTTATTCGAGGATGATGAAGAAGAGGAGGAAATTAAGGAACAAATTTTTAAAATAATCAGCGATCAAACCGTTAATGGATTAAATACTTCCTTGCAGATATTAACCAGGAAAATGAATCTTTCTGAAAAGGAGCTTAGAGGGTACATTCGAGAATTAGAAACAGAAGGTCGGATCTTTGCCGTTGATGAAGAAGAATATCAAGCTTACATTTAAGAATTAATTACTTGTTTAGAATTATTGAGTTTAAAAACCCTTATTCATATTGAAAATAGTATTTAAGAAAAGTTAATTTTAGAAGAAGATTTTTAATGCATAATATAATAATGAAATTTGATTAAACATGGACTTGAATGATTACGAAAAATTATTGGATAGAGCTTATGAAACCATTCCAGATAAAGTAAAAAAACTTTCAAGGTTTGAGATCCCTAAAGTGGAACTTAGAATTGAAGCGAGAAATACTTATATAACGAACTTTAACAAGATAATTAATACACTTAATAGAGATAAAAGACATTTTTTGGGAATTTTTCTCAAAAAGGCAGGTACTATGGGAGAACTTAGAGGTTCACAGTTATTCTTAAAAGGAGTTCATAAAGAACAGACATTAAATCGTTTAATCGAACAATATGCAAAGACATATGTTTTATGCAAGATATGCAACAAGCCTGACACAGAGATTCAAAGAGAAGGAAAGAAATTATATCTGAAATGCACCGCTTGTGGTACGAGGATCGAAATTAAGGAAAAATGATCTTAAATTAATTTTAATTTCAAATCATGAGAGTTTATCTTAAAATTCATAAGAGGAATGAGATCGAGACCGTCGCATGTTGCGATGAGGTCTTATTGAATAAAGTATTTAAGGAAGGCCAATTAAGGATAGAGATTAGTGAAAAGTTTTTTGGAGGAGTCTTGTTGAATATTGAAGAAGCCATGGAGATTTTAGCAGAAGCATCCTATTTTAATATAGTTGGTGAAAACATAGTGAATGAAGCAATAATCCGTAATTTACTTCCAAAAGAAGGCGTAAGAACGATTAATGGCATCCCAATGGCTTTAAAGATGATGTTTTAATGCCCCATAGATTTTGTGCTGTATGTGGAAAGGAAATTGAAGAGGATTCACCCCATTTCAGTTTGTGCTTGAATTGCTATCTTAAAGAGAATGAATTATTTAGCGTTGAAAAGGATTTTACAATTAGAATATGCATAAATTGTGGAAAACACGCGAAAAAAGATACTTGGTTTGACAGTAAAGCGAATAACACTTATGAGGTATTGGACCACGCCATTAGACAATTTTTATTGAAAAAGTACTTAAAAAAAGGCGAATTAGATTTTAAGATCTCATTTATAGAATCTTCATGCTCTTATTCTTCAAAAGGGAATCTGAAAGCAGTAAAAGCCATAATAGAAGGATTTTTTAAAAAAAAACCAAAAATTAAGCAAACTACTACTATAGATATTAATATAAAGAATGATCTGTGCAAAAATTGTTCAAATCTGATGAGTGGTTCATATTATGTTTCAATTCTCCAGCTTAGAGTAAATAGCGAACATTTTTTAGATATCACTGATGATGTCATGGAAGAACTCATGGGAGTTATAAAAAAATATTTTAATAAGGATGAAAAACATTATGTAGCGAAAATTGAAGAAAGCAAATATGGGTATGATTTATATTTGAGCACTAATGAATTAATGAACCACATTATTTCCTACTTGAAACCTAAATACCATTTCACGATAAAACGTTCAAAGAAACTAGTAGGAAGGGATATTCAAAAAGGAAAAAACATATATCGGCTAAAAACTGTTCTCAGGTTTCTTCCTTTTAATAGGGGAGATCGCTTAATGATAAATGATGAATCATACACTATTGAAAACATCATAAAAAATAAAGTTATATTAAGAAATAGTCATGGTAGTAAAGAAACCAAGCCCTTTAATTATTTTTTTGAAGAGAAAATGCATATTATTAATTTAAATCAAGAGGATGCGAATAAATGAAAAATGAAGAAGAAGAGATGGAAGATGAAGGGCTTGATGAAGAAATGGATGAGGATGAAAACTCAAACATGTTGAGCAAATTGCAATCTAAAGTTGATGACTTAGAGGTAAAACAAGTAGATTCAAGAAGAATAAGAATTATTGATCAATCAAAAAAAAGAGCAGCTATAGAATCCGTTTTTGATGAAAGAACATTATTTTTGTTAAATAAAATATTGAAAAATGGACCATTATCCGATATTATCGGCATTATTTCTGCAGGAAAGGAAGCCAACGTTTATCTTGCTCATGATCAAGAGGGAGAAGAGGTCGCAGTTAAAATATACAAGATTGATAGTAATACTTCACGGTGGATGCGAAATTATATAATTGGCGACCCTCGTTTTAAAAAAATTCCTCATAATGTTTCTAAAGTTATTTATTTATGGGCGAGTAAGGAGTTCAAGAATCTTAAACGCGCACATGAAGCAGGATTGAGCGTGCCAAAACCTATATACATCAGAAATAATATTTTGATAATGGAATACATTGGTTTTGATACGATTCCTGCTCCTAAATTGAAGGACATTCGGGAACCAAGAAATATCGATGATTTAGCAGCAGAAATCTTTAAATTCATAAAAGATTTATACCAGAAAGCGAGACTGGTACATGGTGATTTATCTGAATTTAATATTTTATATCATAATCAAAGACCAATTGTAATCGATATCTCCCAGGCTGTAGATATACGTCATCCAAAAGCAGAAGTATTCTTAGTTAGGGACATAAGGAACATGATCAATTATTTCGAAAAATTTGAAGTAGAATTACCTGACCCTGAAAAATTCTATTATGAAATTATTAATTTTGAATAAATTATTATAATAATAATTTTTCTAATAACAATAAAGAGATTGATATCATTGAAAGTTGGAAAAAGCCGGATTGCTGTAATAATAGGAAGAAGTGGGGAAACTAAAAAAGAACTCGAGAAAAAATTAGGTATCAAGATAGAATTAGATAGTAATACGGGAGATTGTGAAGTTTTACCAGATTTTAAAAATCCAAATTATAATCCCCTAAATGTTTATACGGCTCAAAAAATTATAAAAGCCATCAATAGAGGATTTAATCCCGTTAAAGCCATGAAATTGATGGATGAAATGTGGGACTTGGAGATATTTAATTTACAAGCAATCTTAGGAAAATCTGAAAAGAGAATAAAACGAATTAAAGGACGTATTATTGGAAGAAATGGAGAAATGCGTAAGGCAATTGAAAAATATGCTGAATGTTTTGTTTCTGTTTTTGGTAAAACTGTATCGATCATTGGTAATTATGAAGGTTTAGAAATAGCGAGAAAAGCAATAAGCATGTTAATTGAGGGCGCCCCTCATCACGTAGTTTTGAAATTTTTAGAAGAAAAATATAATCAGAAGAAAAAAGAAGAATTCAAGCAATTATATAAACCAGAATTTTAATTGGATTTGTCTATTTTATTTAAAATCATAATTATTGATTGAAATCACGCTTTCTCCAAAAAATTAGAGAAGAAATAAAAATTTTTTTAAGATTTCTCTAATTTTTTCAACTTAAAATTGCTTAATTTTAAAAATTTGCTTGATTAATTCAAAAAGATCAAAATGACAAAAAACAAGGGAGAATATACAAAAGATTTCAAAACAATGGTACATGTTGCTTTATGGAATTCTTTAGGTTTCTTTTTTGTCGAATTCATAATAATTTACGTGGCAAATCAAGTATTAAAAGTTTCTGGTACACAATTTGGATTGGTATATTCATTGCTTACAATTGGAGGTTTATTGAGTTCCTTTATTGTTGGATATCTTTCTGATAAGTATTCAAAAAAGCTATTAGTAATGATTGGTTCTTTTGGGAGGGGCATTTCATATTTTTCTTTTTATATTTCGATAATTCTTCAATCACTTATAGGCTTGTATATTTCAAGCTTTTTATTAGGAGTAGGGGCAGGAATATTTTGGGTACCTTTTGATGCATTAATATCAGAAAAATCTAACAAGTATCATAGATCTTCTGCTTTTGCTCAGCGCAGGTTTGCAATGGGCATAGGAATGATAATTGGTGGCATTTTTGGTTTTCTAATATTCACATTATCGAATATTTTTTACTCAAATAATCCATTTTTAATTTATAGTGCTTTTTTATTTTTTGGATTTGCCAATTTTTATGCCGGCATTCAATTTTCAATAAAAGTAGATGAGAATTTAAAATATTCTTATCAATATGATGATTCTGAATTAAATAATTCAACCGAAAACGAGTTGAAGCAAGTAGAAAATGTCCATCCGATCAAGATGGTTGTTTTTGGCATTTCTTTATTATTTCTTGCTTTATTCTTGAGTTCCATAAATGCTGGAATTGCAAAACCCTTCATCCAGCCTTACATATTGGAAAATATCGAAAATAATCCAAATATTGTTGCGTGGATTTACGTACCAACGTCAATAATAGGGACCATTTTGGCTCCAAAATTGGGGACTTTAGCTGATAAGTTCAACATTTATTTTAGCGTAATATTGGCTGGCATATTGGGGAGTTTTGTAACGTTCTTGGTAATTACCATAAAAGAATTATGGTTTTTTGCCATTTTATTAATCTTAGATAACACGATAGCTTTATTTTCAGGGTTGGTTTTGATGAATTTCATGAGTAGAATTTCAAGGAAGCATAGGGGGAAGATTTTTGGTTCTTTAAATACTTTCGAACAATTAGGGTTTTCTATTGGTCCCATAATTGGAGGAATATTTTGGGATGCGGTCAGTCAAGTTGCTCCGTTTATAATTTCCATCATAGTTGAATTAGCATTAGTTCCATTCTTTTTATTAGGAATCAAGTTGGTGAGTCCAACTATTGAAGAGGTTGTTTAGGTATCATGTAATGAAAAAATTTTAGCAAGGAATATTCTCATTTTTTATTAAGTGTAAAATGGATTAAATCCATTCCATATATCACATCTTTAATGATGTTTTTTATCTCTTCGATAGTTTTAATTTTCTCTTTGAAAAAAAGTTCATAACCATATTTGTCATTTTCATCTCTTAATTCAAAGCTTTTAATTGAAAATTCTTGTAGTTGATATGACCAAAATATTGTAATTAAACGTGGAAAATTTAATTTTTCTTTTAAATAAATTGCCCAACCATCATAAAAGTATTGAAAATCAATCTTAAAGAGATGTTTCCAATTACTAACGTGAGTCAAGAGTTTGTTTATTAAAATCTCAGTATTTTGTGAATACTTATTTTCCATGTAATTTATTCTAAAAATAAGTTTATAAAGTAGATTTTTAGGTAATTTTGAAAATTCCTAATCAAATGCCAATTCTCCAATGTTGAAAATGTCATCAGATAAACCTATTTTCTGCTTTGGTTCTGGTTTTTTCTGAAAATCAGAGATATTACTTGTTTCCTTGCCAAAAATCTGTGGAGATTTTATTCCTGTTATGAGCAACATTACTCTAATATAGCCTTCAAATTCTTCATTAACTCTGGCACCCCATATTACAATCGCTTTTTCAGAATCCATCTTATCGGATATTTTCTTAGCGACAGAGTTAGCTTCAGCCAATGTCATATCAGTTCCACCAGTTATGTGGATTAATGCACCTCTTGCTCCTTCTATACTTACATCTAATAATGGAGAATTGAGTGCATCCTCAATTGCCTTGTCGACTCTATTTTCTTCATCTCCAGACTCTCCTAAACCCACAATAGCAACTCCACCAGTTCCTAAAACTGTTCTGACATCTGCAAAATCCAGATTGATTAATGATGGTAAAGAAATCGTTTCTGTAATTCCTTTAACCATATTGGCTAAAACTTCATCTGCTACGCTAAATGCTTCGATTATTGGAAGATCTGGAGCAATCTCCAATAATCTATTGTTATCGATTACAACCAATGTATCCGCATATTTTCTCAGTTCTTGAAGCCCCATTTGTGCTTTTTCCATCCTTCCAATTTCTGTTTTGAAAGGCAAGGTAACTACTCCAACTACAATAGCACCTTCTAATTTTGCTATTTCGGCAACAATAGGGGCACTTCCTGTTCCAGTTCCTCCTCCTTCTCCACAAGTTATAAAAACCAAATTGGCATTTCTTAAAGCAATTGTCAATTCTTCTCTAGATTCCTCTGCAGCTGCCCTTCCTATTTCAGGATCTCCACCTGCTCCAAGTCCTCTAGTTAAATTCCTACCAATCAATATTTTTTTATCTGATTTGATAAATTCTAAATGTTGGCAATCTGTATTTATTGCAATACATTCAGCACCGATTATTCCAATTGTTTTAAGACGATCTATTGTATTATTTCCAGCACCACCACAGCCAACAATTTTTATATTTGCTTGACCCAATAAGGGTTTATTTGGCCTTAAAACTTCTCGTTTTCTTGCATTTCTTATTAATGACTCCATTTGATGACCAAGAATGATTTTTGATTGTATGTTATAGAAATAATATGTGTTTAAAATTAGAATTCATATAATATTCTCGTATTACTTAGGAATTAAAACGAGAGTATTCAATAAATAAAAATTAATTCAAAGTGAAATCACGATCCCTCTTAGGATCAAAAATTAATTCACTTTTATTACCAATTATATTATATATTTTTGGCATGGGATAAGGAAATCGATTAGAAAATGTCAAGCAATAGGCTCCTACATTCGTGATTAAAATAACATGCCCACGTTTTAATTTCTTAGTGAAAAAATAATCCTTTACGAGTACATCTTGATCTGTGGGAACAATTCCTCCGATTGATGTCTTGTATTTATGAGGAGAGTCGATTAATGTTGCATTATAGAATCTAAGGGAGCATCTTGCAAATTTTGGGCACATATTATTTCCGATATTCAAGTAAATCCAGCGATTTTCTAACACGTTTATTATTTTAGTAATGAAAATGCCCGCATCACCAACAAAATACCTTCCTGGTTCAAAATATATTTTATCTAAATCAATTGAATGGTCAATTAACATCTCTTTAATTAGTATTGCTACTTTTCTCAATTGATTTTTTGTCATTATTGCTGCTTCGGGAAACCCTCCACCGAGATTTACATTTTTTACGTGTATTCCATTATCTTTCAATAATTTTAAAGCATTTATTATGGAATTACAGTTCCTCTTAAACAATTCCAAGGAATTCATTTGAGTGGTATAATGCGATAAGATTGTTTCAATTTCAATGTTTTGAAATTTTTTAATGTATCTTTTCAAGATTTTTATATTTTGCACATTAAAAGAAATTCCTAAATTGCTGTTGTACTTTTGAGAATTAATTCTAAGGCAAATTTTTTGGATTTTTCCATATTTCTTGGCAAAATAATCGATTCTCTTCAAGTCAAATAAATTATACGCAATCACTTCCCTGATATCGTTTTGAAGACATTTCTCGATTAAACTTTCCGTTAAATATGGTCCTCCACAAATTATTTTAAAACCAGGGATGTTTAATTTGAGGACCAAGTCTAATTCAGGTTCCCCAACTATTTCTACACCAATTCCTTCTCTGGCTATTACTTTTATTACTTTAGGAAGAAAATTTGCTTTTACTGAATAAAAACACTCTGTATTCGGAATAGTGGATGTAAATGTTTGAATAAAAGATTTAATGTTTTCACGTATTCTATTTTCCAATATCACCATTATTGGAAGTTCTGTACATTTAATGAAATCATCTAATTTTATATCATCTAACCATACATTTTTTCCATCTTTCATCAAATATTGGTTTCCAGAAATGGGTTTTTTCACTTTTTCTAACACCTCAAGATATTTTTATAAAGTTTTTCCGTTTTATTAGTAATCTCTTGCCAAGATAATTCATTTCTAACTTTTTTATAACCATTGCTTGCTAATTTTTTATTCAACCTTTTTTTTCTCAAAAGAATGAGGATTTTTTGAGCTATATCCTGCTCATCATTAAAGTTTACTAGTAAACCATCAACATTTTCTTTAATTACTTCAGGAGTAGCGCCAATTCTGGCCCCAATAACGGGCGTTCTAGCAGCCCACGCCTCCAAAAAAGAGATGCCATAAGCATCACTCCTGCTAGGCATCACGTAAACATCGGATTCGATGAAAGCGGCAATCTTTTTCTCATCATAATAACCTTTTAGATTACTAGGTGTTAAATTAATAATTCTTGACCGATATTTCTTTTCCAAGTTTCTGAATTCACGATTAAATGCTTCCGTTGATGGGCCTATGAAGACGAAATAAACTTTTTTATATTTATTTATTATGAAAGGTATTGCTTTCAAGAGAGAAATTGCTCCTTTTTCAAAATTTTTATAACCACAAAATAATACCATTTTATAACTTGTTTCTCCGTTGTTAAAAAAAGTTTTTTTGAAAGATTTAATCTTCTTCTTTTTTAAAAGCTTAGGATCAAAAGTTTCATAATCCACGCCCATTGGAATCACGCTTATTTTTTCCTCAGAAATGATCTTTTTTTTTACTAGAAATTTCTTTTCTGCATTAGTACAAGCAATTAAATGATCAAAATTTTTAAGGATAGAAGTTAAATCCTTGTTTAAATATCGAGGATTGGCAAAATGAAAAAAAGGTGTACAGATTACAGGAATTTCTTGAGCCTTTCCGATCAATAGGGCAAATATTAAATTGAGATAAGGATAAAAAGTTGCATGAATAATGTCAAATTTTGGTTGAAATAATAAATTTTTCTCGAATATGTCTTTCATGAAAGGGCCATTTTTCACAAACTCATTTAGAGTTTTTTGTTTTAAGTTTAAAGTTTTCAAAACTGAACATTCATTAAAGATTGCTAATTTTTCTTCAAGAGTAAGGTCATGAGTTATTGGAAAACGATTTATTTCTAATTTATTTACTTTAAAATAATACTTATTTGATTGTTGAACCACTTTTCCATTTGATTCTCTTAATGCCATAAAATCTAAGGCATTTGAGGTATATATTTTTATGGAAAAAGAATTTTTAGAGTTAAAAATTTCTGCCATTCTTTGCATGTAAAATTCTGCTCCAGATATAGCAGGAAAATATCTTGTTGGAAAGTATAATATTTTTATCAAAATAATTGCATTTTATATTTGGTTAAACGATATTATTATTAATGATGGACAATCCTAAAGATTTATTAATTCAACTTTTCATTAAAGTCCAGGAAAAAAAGGAAATTGACGAGCAAGTTTTAAATTTTATAAACAAATATTTTTCTGGAGGGCCAGAAAAGGTATTAGACGTGATAAAAAGAGGAATAATAAAAAGAATTTATTTACCTTCAGAAAGGATCGCTTGGATTGCCATTGGCGATAATTCAGAACATTTATTATATCCGAAGTTATTTTGTTCTTGTCAAGATTTTTATAAAAATGTTGTCATAAACCGGATTCGCCCTTTTTGCAAGCACTTGATTGCTCAAGTGATAGCTGAAGCTTTAGGACAATATAAAACGGAAAATTTGAGTGATGAGGATTTTAAAGAAATAATAAAAGAATTGTCATTATATTTCTAGTATCTTGGCATTTTTTATCGATAAACCAATCCTTTCATTAATGTTGATCTTCTTTTCTTCAGATAAAATCTCAGAGCGTTTTCCATGAGTTTCTGGATATTTTGGATTATATTGACAGCCGACTGTTTTTTGAGATATGATTTGGTATAAACTTAAATTCTCCACAATTTTAATTATGTCAATCTTGTTAAATCCAATTAACGGGCGAATTATTAAAAAATCATCCAGTAAATCATTGTACGCAATGAGATTATCGAGAGTTTGACTAGCCTGTTCTCCTAAGATATCTCCAGTAACGATATAATTAGTGTTTTCTAGTTCTCCAATTTTCATTGCAATTCTTAACATTAAACGCTTGCATAAAACACACGTTAATTTTCGCTCACAGTAGAGTTTAAATTGCTCTAAATTATCTTGATGTGCTATTACATACCATTTAAACTTTTCTTTTGGCCAAGCTTTAAACTTTTTAATAATCTTGATTATTTTATTTATTTCAAGATCCTGAGGGTCATTAGATGTTAAAAATGATAAAAATACAGGGTGAAAACCCCTCATCATCATTAAATATGCTGCAACTGGGCTGTCGAATCCTCCTGATAATAGAGATATGAATTTTTTCATTTTTTTTCATTCTCGTTAGAAATGGGTATTTTTATTTCCTCACGATCCCAATTATTCAAGTAATTATTATATTCTTCTAAAGAAATTTTTCTAGGGATTTCAATTTTTTTTAAATATTCTAATTCAGTGATTTTTAATTGTAAGTTCTTATTTACTTGAAAGAATTTTTCAGCGTTAGCAAATTCTTCCGGAAAGATTTCTTTTAAATCGTTCAAATTAGAATCTTTCAAAAAATCATAATACTTATTCACGAAACTACATTTATTATCTATGTCAATTTGAAAATTAAAAGCATCAACTCTTTTAAATGAGAGAGGAAATGCTTGGCAAGATAATGGTTTATCATTTTGAATCAAGCATCCAAAATTCTCTTGAAAAAAAGGACAGCAATTCCTAGATTCATCCATTAGAATTCTATACGTAAGAACTAATATTTTTTCATTCTTCACATCAGGAAACACTAAATCTTCAATTACCTTAAATTCAAGATTCAGCTTTTCTGCAAGTAAAATTAATTTATTGACTTCTTCTGGATAAACTGGTATTCTTTTAGATTCATGGGCGTCCATAGTTCCTTTACAACAATTTCCACATCTCAAGCATTTGTATTTGATATTTTTCATTATTTTATTTCTCAATTTAATTCATTCTTTTTAATAAAAGGGATTTCTGAGAGCCTTGTTATAAATATTATTTTCACTATCAAATGAATTATATTATGAAAATATTACAAATGTAATAATTCATACGTCTACATGGATAACATATTCATTTTAAAGATAAGAACTTGTTGACATTATTAAATCAATAAATTAATATTTAGGGTATAAAAAAGTTGACAGAAGATGGAATAAGGATAATCAAGCATGTTAATCTAACGCATGAAGATTTTATTAATCCAATTTGCATTCTTGGAATGCCAGGTATTGCAGATGTTGGAAAATTTGCTTTAGATTCATTGATAGGCCAATTAGATGCTCAAAATTTTATGGACATCATTTTTGACGATTACCCCGCAGGAGCAATAGTGGACGATAGCTTGTTAAGTGCTCCTAAGGCAGAAATTTTATTTTGGAAAGATTCTGCTAAAAAAAGAGATGTTATCTTAATAACAGCAGATGCTCAGAGCTTAACCCCAAAAGGCATATATAGGATTTCAAATTTTTTGACAGAAATAATTAATCAATTAAAAATAAAATTAATTATTGCACTGGGAGCATATCCAGTAAGCACGCAAAAACTAAATAAAAAAATACCTAAAATTTTTGTTAGTTCTACAGATAAAAATATCTTAGAAAATTTTTTAGCAAAAAATAATTGTGAAAAAATAGATAAAGGCGTCATAATTGGTGCTAATGGATTGATACCAACTCTCGCAAAAGCGAGATTTAACATTGATGGCATTGTCTTGCTGGCAGAAACTGATAATATCGCCATGATCAACGAAGATATCACAGATCTAAAAGCTTCAATAACATTGTTGGAACTTTTAAAGGATTCATTTACTTTACCAATTAAAAAAATTTACAACTTGGAAAGCATAGAAAATATCACGAAAAAACTTCAAAACAAGAGAGAACAATTAGAAAAAGATTTAGATTATTTTCAAGTAATTGAATCTGATGATAAGAGAAAGTCTTTATACATTTGATATTTCTAAGAACAACATTATTTAAAGGTATAAAACCTGTTTATTTTAATTAGGTAAAATATATTAACGAAAAAATATTATTTTTCATTATGAAATATGTCTGTGCGAGAAAAGGTTGTGGTAAGGAAGTGTCACTTCAAGATTTAAGCGCACTTCCGGGAATAAAGTGTTCTCATTGTGGGTATAGAATTCTATATAAAAAACGCCCTGATATAATTAAAAGGATCAAGGCTCGTTAATTTAAATTCTTTTTTTAAGACTTAATTTGGCATCCCAAGAAATTTATGAATTCTTTATATCTATTCCGAATTGTTGCTTCGGTCACGCCTGCAGCAATCGAAATCTCTTTTTGAGTCCTATGCTCACCTTCTTGTATTGCAGCAATATAAAGCGCAGCACCCGCAAGCCCAGTTGGAGCTTTACCTTCAGTTAGATGATATTTTTTGGCTAGTTTTAAAAGTTCTGCGGCTCTATTTTGAGTTTTTCCAGATAGTTTTAATGCAGCACAAAATCTTGGGACAAATGTAATGGGAGATTGTACGTTTGGGTTAATTTTAAGTTCTTGTAAGATGAGACGATAACATCTGGAAATTTTTCTTTTATCTACGGTTGCAAATTCTAAAAAGTCATCTAATGTCTTTGGAATTTTATTTAATTTGCACGAAAGATAAATTGAAGCAATTAACATTGCTTCTATTGATCGTCCTCTTATGAGATTACGATTAGCAATCTTTCTATAAATATGTGCTGCAGATTCCTTTATATCTCTTGATAAATTTAATTGAGAGGCAAATCTATCTAATTCATTCATTGCATGAGCTAAATTTCTATCGATTGATTTGTTTGTACGGGTTCTAATCTGCCATTTTCGCAGTCGGCATACTTCAGCTTTCATTTTTGGACTAATTGTTTTTCCATAAGCATCTTTATTCTTCCAGCCGATCACCGTGCTTAACCCTTTATCGTGTAATGTGAGAGTTGTTGGCGCGCCAACCCTGATTTTTTTATTAGCTTCCTCAGAGGTAAAAGCTCGCCATTCTGGTCCATTATCGATCAAACGTTGATTGATGACCAAGCCACAATTATTACATGTTAATTCCCCCCTTGTATTGTCGGAGATTAAATTAGTGCAATGACACTCGGGACATGAATTTAAATTATTTTGATTAATTGAGAGATCCAATAGTGATCAACCCTTTCTATAACACTTCCTTAATTTCAAAAATAATTTTCGAACATTTAAATGTTTGCGTTTTCATGATAAATCTATTATTAAAATTCTAATAAAATATCAAAATTATTCGCGATTATTAGGAAAAATTTTAATAAGATCAATTTCTCAATTAATATGATGCGACATTATTATAAAAGCCATGGAAGCCACTGCTTTCTCAGAGCTTTTTTAACGCAATGCCCGAGATGTGGGAAAGATGTTTTATATTGGGAATGCACGCATGGTAGCAAGGTCTTTTTTGAATATCCACCACATGGAAAGCTCATTAAGCATTATTGTCGGCAGAGTCTGACAAGATATACTAAAAGAATAAAAGAACAAGTTATAGTAAGAATCCCTGAGAAAATTTTTGAATCGAGCAATTTCACGTGTCCCTCCTGTGGAAAATTATTTAAACGAGAAATTGATTTAATGAACCACGTAAAATCAATGAAAAAGAACGATGTTTTACATGAGAGTTTTTTAAAAAATGAAATTACATTTATTAGCAATGAAATTCATGATAAAAAGAATATATTTAGTGATTTACCTAAATTTGGAAAGATTACAATCAAGAAAAAAAAGGAGGAAGAATAATTTTTTTTTAAGATTTATAATAAATTAACATGAATGGATGCGTTATATCAAGCCTTTTTGAATTGCAAATCAATATATATATTTAGTTGTATTAATAAAATATTATTAATATTGATAAAAAGAATTCAATAATTTTTAAGTAAAAAAAATAATTGAATCAGGGAGATAATATGCCTTCTGATCCAGCTACGGCCGTTTATAATTTAATGAAAAAAGATCCGAGCATAATTGCTGCTGCTGTAATAAGAGGGAATCGTGAAATCGTGTTTTCTACAGATAATTGGGATATTAGTGGAGATGTTGATAAAGTTATTTCAAGTTGGAATAGTCAAAATGCTCAATTCATAATAATTTCTGGTGTAAAATATTCAATATTGCAATGTACCACTGAAAGATTAGTTGCAACTTCTATTAGAGGAGAGGGACACATCTTAGGGGCAAAAGATGAAAATTATAAGTTAATCGTATATTTGGAGCCTGATGGTGAACCGATGGGAGCAACAATGGACACTGCTAGGGCTTTAGCAGAAATGAGCCCTAAAGAGACTGTTTATGACCAAGTTCAAAGTGGTTACGGTTCGTCGGGAGTAGTCGGTCAAGTTGGAACTTCGAGTAGTGGGAGCACTGTTGACCCGATGTTAAAGGGAGAAATTCAATCTTTCTTAGAATGGATAAAAGATCAGAATGGTTTAGCAGGATATGTTAATTATTATCTCCAACAAAATAATTCTCAAATAATATCAGAATTAGCAAGAATATATTATGAATTAAGGCAAATTTTTGGCGCTTAAATAAGTCATTTTGGTTTATATATCATTTTTTTTAAAAATTTAAACTAAACATAAAATTAATTGTTTAAAGAATATTGTTAAACGTAATTTTAATGAATGAGAAAAAAGATAATCTCGATTCTGATAAAAAGGGGGAAAAAGAAGCATATAATTCCAATAAGATAAAATTGGATTTTGAATACACTTCTGAAGAAGAAAAACTTTTAGAGATCCCATTAATTCCAGAAGTCCCTAAACAAAAAAACAAGCTAGATGTCAATTCTTTAAAGATTTCAAAAGAACTGTTAAAAAAGAGAAAGAATCTTGAAGAGAAAGGTAAAAAATTAGTTTTAGTTAACTGTGATAGATGCAAGGAAGTCATCATTGTTCCCATTCCCGATTATTTGATCCTAAATTCACAATTACCGATTGTTCCCGTTAGCTATGTTCATAAAAATCCTTCTGGAGAAGATTTGCATTGCATCACATTATTCTTGGACCATGATTTTGATGTTCGAAGGCAACGGATATCTGAAGTAGTCTTAGATAAAGCATGTGATAATGAATAAAGGTTAAGATTATAAAAAAACAATGTTTTTTGAAATACGATTCAATTTCAAACTTTTTTTGTATCGTAAAAAATAATATATGGGATCTTTTTCTTTAGAAAATAATGAACCTCATAAAAATCATTTTTAAAAGGTGAATTTAATATATCCGGATATTATGGAAAAAAAATTAGATTAGAGAGAATTATCAATAGAGAAACGAAAAGGACCGTAATTATTCCAATGGATCACGGGTTAACTGTGGGACCAATTAAAGGAATTGAGAAAAACTTAGGAGAAATGGTGAATAAAATTGCTTTAGGGGGCGCAAATGCCGTATTGGGGCATGTTGGGATTCCCTTATATGCTCATAGAGGATATGGTCCTGATATTGGACTTATATTACACTTATCCGGTTCCACTTCTTTAAGCCCAGAAACTAATTACAAAGTTCTAGTTAATACTGTATTGGAGGCATTAAAATTTGGAGCAGATGGCGTTTCAATCCACATCAATATAGGTACGAAATCGGATCCTGAAATGCTCGAGATATTAGGACAAGTTTCTCGAGAATGTAGAGAATATGGGATACCTTTATTGGCAATGATGTATCCTAGAGGTGAAAACATTAAAGATGAACATGATGTAGAAGTAGTGAAGATAGCAGCACGTGTTGCTGCAGAATTAGGCGCAGATATCGTTAAAACAAATTGGACAGGAGATCCAGATTCATTTAAAGAAGTCGTAAAAGGATGCATGGCTCCAGTAATAATTGCAGGTGGTGAAAAAACAGGGATTAGAGGAATATTAGAAATAACTAAACAATCCATAGATGTAGGCGGCGCCGGAGTTGCTTATGGAAGAAATGTATTTCAAGCAAATGATCCTACTAAGATTGTTAAAGCACTATGTCTAATTGTCCATGAAAATTATGAAGTAGATGAAGCCATGAAAGAAGTTAAACTCATAGAATAAAATTATTACTTAAAAAAAAATTATTAATAATCATGATTAAACCGATCATTGATACCACGCTAAATATAAATGATTCTAAAATATATATAATAATTTTAAAATTGCATAAAAGTTATTTATTTTTGATTTCTGATGTTGAAGATTTTGGAATCGGAACGGTTTCAATGGGAATTCCTTCAACCCTCAGTACTTTAAAACCTACGTCTAGTTCTTACCAGCTTTTTGGAGTGCAATCTGATTTATTAAATAGAACAATTGTAGAGAGTGCATCTTATAAACTTAATTCTCCAGTATTATTAATTTTATATTTAAAAGATCAAAAAGTTGATCAAGATATGGCTAAGAATTTAATTAAATCATTAAATTCTATTTTAAAAGAAATCTCCGAAAAAAATTTATAGTAATGTTAATTTTTAAAAAATAATATCAAAGCAGGGATAACCAAGCCCGGTCAATGCATTTTCCATGAATTGTTTTTTAGGAAAAATCGACTAACGGTGATGGACTCAAGATCCATTGGCATAGGCCTGCGTGGGTTCAAATCCCACTCCCTGCATCTTGCTTAATTAATTTTATTTAAAAAGATGGGCGTTAGCTAATTTTAATTGTTTTTCGAAAAATTGTAATTTCTTGAAAGGATGTAATTTATTGAAGAAAATATTGGTGAAAGATTAACCTCTAAACATAAACATCATAACAAAAAGTACTGCCATCATTGAAAACATAATTAACATTTGAATCCTACTACGTTTTTTATTTTTTTTCTCTTTCAAAAGATATTTATCCTTACAAGCTTGACTACAAAATTGCTTATCTGAAGGCATTGCTTTTCCACAGATGGGGCAATGCAAGTGAGGGCCCCATTTTCTTTTAATTTGTTCCTTCCATGATGATTGAGACATGATTCTTTTCTACTTTTCTTTTTTAGAAAAAAAGTAATTAAAATATATTTGTAAAAAAGAGTTATTGATTGATAAATGTTCCTCTTATCTTAGATTCTCCTTTTAAAAACTTTTCAAATTCAGATAAATCCTTTCCGGAAGTGATTATTATATTAATATGACTCCTTTTTAAGATTTGCAAGGATACTGCATCAAAAATCCTGTATTCTCCTGCATTGGCTTGCTTATTATCGGTATTTTTCAAAATCATTTCTTCTAATTGCTTATAATTGAGGTTTTCTATTAATTTCGCACTTGGATCTTTCTTTGGATCACTTGTATAGATGCCTGGAACATCCGTTAATATTATGAGCTTGTTCACATCACAAAACTCCGCAACTTCTAATGCAACTGAGGTTGTAGATTGCCCTGGTTGAAGTCCACCCATTACTATAATTTTTTCATGAAGTAAGGCACGAGCCAACTCTGACATAGTTTTAGGAACTACGGGATATGCGTGATTACCTAAAGCAGTAATTATTAACCTTGCATTAAGGCGTGAAATTTCAATTCCAAAAAGGTCACATAATGATTCATTAGCATTAAAATACCTCATAGCATTTATATAATCCCGAGCTATCATTCCGCCTCCGCAAACAACAGTCAAAACCTGATACTTGTATTTTCTAGTTAAAATTCTAGAAAAATCTTGAATGAGATCCAAATTAAATTTGTCATGTTTGGATATTAGCAGCGATCCTCCAATTTTTACAATGATGTTTTCCATAATAATCAAATTTGATTTTTCTTTTTATTTTAATTATAATCTTTATTATAAATTAATTTATTCTTGGTCATGCCTATAAAAACTAGAAAGATAATTGTAAAAGTCCCTCATAGGATCTCTGGATTCTTTGAAATTGTAGATGAAAGAGAAGGAAAAAAAATATTAAATCCCGAAGAAATAGGATCTAGAGGTGCTGGATTTAATTTAAAAGCATTTGGGGCGACAAAAATAGAAGTAGACTTTTTATCTTTAAATGATGAGTCTGATTGCTCTATTTACATAAATAATGAAAGATTGGACCATAAAGCAGAAACAACCTTTTATATTTATAGTCGTGTTAAAGAATTATTAAAAAAACCATTTAAAGCTAGAATATCTCACTATTTTGACTTACCAATAGGTAGTGGTTATGGAGCAAGTGGTTCTGGAGCATTAGGCTCTATAGTTGGGTTGTCTAAATTATTGAAACTCAAGCTAAATTTCAAAGAAATGGGAAGGATCGCTCATATCGCAGAAGTAGTGAATAAAACTGGATTAGGAACAGTATGTGGTCAAATAGGAGGAGGATTGTGCATGTTAATTGAACCGGGATACCCGTGCCACTTCAAGCGAATAAACGTGCCAAAAGGCATTAAAGTGATTTGTACATCATTTGGAATGATACATACAAAATCCATATTATCTAACCCTAATTTAAATGCTCTAATCAAGGAGGAAGGGAAAAAAGCTTTAAAAAAATTGATGATTAATCCCACTATACAAACATTCATTGATGCATCCATTGAATTTGTAAAAAACACACGTATTTTAGAAATTTTAGAGCTAGATAAAGTAAAAGAATTAATGGATGAATTAAATCGGTTAAACATCTTGGGTGCTAGCATGAACCAACTAGGAAAATCCGTGTATGCTATTTGTAAAGAACAAGATTTAAATCTCGTCATGGAGATTTTTGAAAGTTTTAATAACAAAAAAGATATATATATCTCCGAGATCTATAAAAAAAATCCTATTTTAATCCAGAAATGAAATTCTAAAATTAGAATCGAATAATATTTTTTATTAAAATGAAGAATTTAAGGATTTTGATTTCATTGTTGCTGCTTCAACTGCTCTAATCAATGTAGCTCTTAATTTTGCAGATTCAATTTCGTGAATTGCAGTTATTGTTGTTCCTCCGGGAGTGGCAACCATATCTTTCAATTCTCCAGGATGCTTTTGAGTTTTTAATAATAATTTTGCAGAACCTAATACTGTTTGTGCTGCTAATTTCTGCGCAATATCCCTTGGTAAGCCCATTTTTACGCCTCCATCAGCTAATGCTTCAATGATTATGAAAATGTATGCCGGCCCGCTTCCTGATAACCCAGTTACTGCGTCTAAATGAATTTCATCTAATTCAACAACAATTCCAACAGCCCTGAAAATTGATTTTACAAATTCTAAATCTTCTTTAAAAATATGTTTGTTATAAGCAATCGCAGTTGCGGCTTCTCCAACAAGGGCGGGAGTATTAGTCATCACTCTAAATAACCCAATGTCATTTTTAAGAAACTTCTTAATATGTTTTAATGAAACTCCCGCAGCAATAGAAATTAAAATGTTACTTTCAATCATTACATCAGATATTTCTGTTAATACTTTATCAATTACCTGTGGTAATACTGCCAATAATACGTATTTAACGGATCTTGCTAAATCAACGTTACTTTTTGCCGCAGCGATATTAAATTGATCAGCATATTTTTTAAGGACTGTATCGTTAATGTCAAAAATCATTATCTCATCTGGTCTAAGAGCATTTGTTGTCATTATTCTTTTTAGGAGAGTTGATCCAATTTTACCAATACCAATAATTCCTAATTTTTTTTGATGCATATTAATGTTTTATAGGAGCTACCAAAATAAACTTATGATTATTAGTTAATTTTTATAAATCTAAATAAAGTAAGAACAAATTCATCAATGAGTATGGATTTTAGAAGAAGCTACTTCCAAGGAGATCTATATCTCTAATACCGTAATCGTCCCATAAATTCTTTATTAAAAAAATTGAGTTTTTAATTTTCTTTTTTTCATGAAAACCGAATTTTTGGAAGAATTTAATTCCATCAATGTAATTAACTGGTAAGGTTATAATTATAGAGGCTGTTTTTTTTGATTTTTCTATATTAATGAAAGTTGTTAACAATTTTCTTCCAATATTTTGTTTACGATATTTTGGAACCACATATATTAATTTCAAAAAGACAATTGGCAAGATTTTTTCAAGAGAGTCTAATTTTTGGGCTTTTTTATCAGCAATTAATAACCCTACTAAATTTTCATCATGGTAAGCGCATAAGATGAAATAATTGCCCTCAGCATAATTATAATAAAAATTATCAAGCAATTCTAAATAATCTTTAGCACATAATTCCAAACTAACAAGATCTTCTTCATTATTAATTTTAATTATTGTTTCAAGGGGGACCAAGATATCTCACCTAATATCACATATTATCATGAATAAAGGTGTTTGACCAAATCCTCGATTAATTCTCGTTTAATTTTACCATTTAAACGGTCATGGTTTTCACAAACAATACTTCTTACACCAATTATGTCTGGAGAGATTTCTTTAATATTGGGGAGATTTTCTAACATCAAGTTTCCTGCTAGAGCAACTTCAAGGCCAAATTCTGTAGCCATTTCTTTAAAATCAATTAATTGAGAGACCGTTAAAAAATCAAATAAACCCTGTCCATCTTTAATGCAAGTATCCAACATTGCAATATCAGCGCCAGATTCAGCAGCAATTACAGGTATTTCAAGGAAATTGGGAGAGCTTTTCAATCTAATCTTATCCGCATATCCTGCCGCTACGATTTTTATATCATTATCATAATCTTTAACTCCTTTAACAACAGCTTTCATCAATTCAATGCCTTGTTTAACGTCTTTAGGGCCTTTCAGTCCTACTTTTATTATGTCTGCTCCCGCCATAGCAGCTCCTAAGGCAGCAAGGGAAGCAGATCCCGGAAGGAAGGGAAAGTCCCCGATTGTAGCACTTAATAATTGCTTGCTATGAGGAGGGATCATGTTTTTCATTGCTTTTATGATCCAAGGAAAATTTGCACCAAGAGAACCTTCTTTAGGATTTTTACAATCGATATAATCAACCTTAGAATTAATAGTAATTTTTGCTTCTTCTAAATCTTTTGGACTTATTAATAACTTAATTTTACTTGTCATAATTAGATAAATTTGAACATGTAAAATAATTTGATAATCTATTTATTTTTTCTATTAAAATTGATAAATTAATATTTAAATTTAAAATATGCAATATTGATTATAACATTCTAGGAAAAAATTGTCATTTTTTTATTTATTTCTTTTTTTAGATTTCAAAATAAAATCTTAAAAAAACTTATTTTAATTATTAAAAGAAGAATTCTTTCTATATCCATATAAAAGTTTAAATTATATAATTATTATTAGATATAAAAAAAAGATGGTTTAATCATGTCTCCAAAAGAAATCACGAAAGTAGATATTACTACTGAGGTTTTTAAAGAGCCTATTGAAGTCATCAAAAAGTTAACTGCACATTTAGAGGGTTTGAAATACACAAAAGTAATCCAAACCTTTGTAATGGAAGATAGAAGATTAAATTTATTTGTTGAGAGTGAAGGAGCAGGTAATTTTAAGGGAAAAGTAGTTTGGATTGGTAATAAAAAAGATGAAAGCATGGGTACGGTTTTTTGTGTAGAAAATGGAACCGAGCTGAAACAAATAACCCCTACAGCAGAAAATACTGATAAAGTGATATTAGACACTAAAAAAGAAACAATCCGCATAATTACAGCTTCAAAGACAAAATGTGCTGTATGTGGCAAGAATATTGAAATATTTGATGAGGTTGCAGGGTGCCCATTATGCGGCGCTAAAGCCCATAAGGATCACATGATTGATTGGATACGCTTGAAACATTCTTGTCCTGTTTGTAAGAAAGCATTAAATGTATCTTCAAGTGGAGTAATCTTCATTGATTAATCCATCATTTTAATTAATTCTTGAACTTCAATCGTCCCATCATATAAAGCTGTCCCGATTAAGAGACCAGAAAATCCATTTTTCTTATATAAGCGCACGTCGTCGAGATCTTTTATCCCACCTCCCACGTACACTAATTTATCAAATATGTGCCTTATTTTAAGGTAAATTGGTGGGATTCCTCCAAGTTTTTGCCCAACTCTATATAAATCTAATAAAATTAATTTATTAACATACATTTTTTCTACTCTTTTAACTAATTTTTCTAAAGAAAGACTCTTAAATTCTTGAATATTGGACATTAATTTTCCTTGATATAAGTCTAAAGAGAGAATAATTTTATTTGAACCAAAAATTTCAATGGCTTTTTCTATTACTCGAATATTTTCAATAGTTTCAAGGCCTAAAATTAAATCATGGAATGGGGCATCAATGAATGGATATAAATCTTTTATTTTTGATATTCCAGGATCGAGAGAAACATTTATTTTAAATTCTTCTATTAATTTAAGGATCATTTCCAAATTATTTCCTTTTTTTGTAATTGCATTTAAATCTGCCATGTAAAAATCTTTAAATCCATGCTTTAACTTGAGAACACTTATAATCTCTTTGGGATTACTTGAATTAAAAAGATAGGACTGTAAAGGTTTATACCTAGCTCTATCTCCTTTTATTGCGTGAACTGCACTTGAATTTAATATATCAAGTACAGGAAATATCTGGAATTCGTTATTGCTCATAATGATTTCCAATTAGCCATTCGATTAAAAATTTATGAAATTAATCCTTGAAGCTCTTCTTTTTTCTATATAAATAAAATTGAATTAAATATTTAATAGATGATTTTTTATATAATCCTTTAAAAAAATATATAGATATTAAAATTATAAAGATCAAAAAGAGATAATCATGACAATTGAAAAAATCCTGGAAGAAATTTTAGAAAAGTCTGGTTTATCTAAGAAAGAGATTGAAGATTTAATGAAAAAGAAAAAAGAAGAATATACTGGTTTTCTTTCAGATAAGGCAGCTATAATTTTGGTGAGCAATGATTTGGGAATTAAATTAGATTGTATTCATGGTGAGAGTACAATTGTAGATAATTTGGAAACTAAAATTTCAGATATCATGCCAAATCTAAAAAATATCTATATTGTTGGTAGAATTAAAGAGATTGGGCGTGTATTTTCTTTTAAAAGGAATGATGGCAGTTCCGGGCAAGTAGGCTCATTCATCTTGAGTGATGATACGGGAGATATTCGCATTGTTTTATGGGATGATCAAACAATGATATTTAAAGAGAATGGCTTTATAAAAAATGAGGTTGTTAAAATAATAAATGGATATTCTAAAAAAGGTAGACTTGGGGATGTTGAAGTTCATGTTAGTAGATTAGGAAAGATAATATTATCTCCTGATGATGTTGATTATAAAAAAATTCCAAAAATAAAAGAAGAACTCATTAAAATTGATAAAATAAATATAAAATCAAGATCAGTTTCGATTAAAGGACAGATTATTAATAAATATCCCATAAGAGAATTTAAAAGAAAGGATGGACAGGATGGAAAAGTACTGTCCTTAAATGTAATGGATGATACAGGAATGATAAGGGTTGTATTCTGGAACGAGGATACTGAAAAAGTAGATAATCTTTCAGTTGGGGATGTGGCAATATTTAATGGGTTGAGCCCCAGAGAAAGCAATCTCAATCCGAATGTTATTGAGCTATTTGCAAGTTCTAACACTATAGTTAAAAAAGTAAATGAGGATATAAAAATTGAGAGTAAATTGGTCGAAAAAATAAGCGACATTCAAAAGGAAAACAATCTCATCTCTTTTAAAGGGATTATATCTTCATTAGATGATTTAAGAACGGTTCAGACAAAAAATGGAGAAGAAGTTGAACTATTAATTTTTAAAGTATGTGATGATACTGATTCAGTTAGGGTTTCTGCGTGGAGAGATAAGGCAAAAATTATATCCAATGAGTTAAATGTAGGAATGGGTGTTTTATTAAAGAATGTCAAAATTAGAGAGAATCCTATTTTAAATCAAAAAGAAGTTACGATGATTAACATTTCCACGATTGAAAAAATTGATTTAAAGATAAAAGATCTAAAACTCCATAAAAAAGATGATAAATCCATAAATAAACCAGTATTTAAGAAAGAATTTACTAAAATTAAATTGATTGAAAACCCCGGAATGTATGAGATAAAGGGTAGTATAATTAAACCACTTTCATTTAATGACGTGATTATTTATGATGCTTGTCCAAACTGTTTAAAAAAAGTGGATAATTGCACTTGTAAGGAAATAATGCCTTCAGAAAAAAGAATGATCGTAAAAGCTTTAATAGACGATGAAACTGGAAGCATTAGAACAACTTTTTTTGGAGATATGGCACAAAAATTATTAAAGATGACACCAGGAGATGTTCAAAAAATTTTAGATGATGGTGAAACCATTAATCAAATAGCAGGAAAGGAATTAATCATAAGAGGTAAAGCAGAAATAAATACATTTAATGAAATGAGTAGGCTCGAATTCAAGGTATATGATTTTATGGAAGTAGATGCTGAAAATGAATTGGAAGAATTAATTAATGAACTTGGCATTTAAAGTAGTTTAAAGTACTATTTTTATTAATAATTAAATTATTTAATAATAATCTAATTATTTTGAAAAAAATGTTTTAATCATGAATGAAATAGAGATCGTCGGTTTAGGCGAAATTGTAGTAGATTGGGTAATGCAAATCCCTCATTTTCCAAAGCCTGATGAGAAAATTGATGCCTTAAGCGAAAATATTTTTCCAGGTGGAGTCACTGCTAATTTTTTAGTTGCTGCCTCTAGATTAGGTGGAAAATGTGGTTTTATTGGTGCTATTGGAGATGATGAGTACGGAAATTTCTTGGTTAAAGATCTTAAGGATGAGAGTATCGATACGACGCTTACTTTAAAAAAACCAGGCATGAAAACCCCTATTAACTTCATTTTTGTTGTTAAGGGGGAAAAAACTATCATACAATCTCCACACATGCAGACCACAAAATTGGATATTTCAGATTTAGATGATTCATATATTGCACGAGCAAGGGTCTTGCATACTACTATGATTCACTTAGATTTAACCAAAAAAGCATTTAAAATTGCGAAAGAAAATGATGTAAAAATTAGTATTGATTTAGAATCTCAAATCGCAAGTAAGGGTTGGCAATCATTAAAAAACTATCTCCTACAAGCAGATGTTTTAATCCCAAATAAGGAAGGTGCCAAATCCATTACTAAGACAACTTCTCCCGAAACTGCAGCAAGGATACTCGTAAAAAAAGGGATTCCTATTGTAATAATAACACTAGGTGAGAAAGGGGCATTAATTACCACGAAAAAATATCAGAAAAGAATTCCTGCTTTTCATGTTAAGAATGTTGTTGACACGACTGGAGCAGGAGATACATTCAATGGTGCATTTACAGTGGCATATTGGCTAAAAAATTGGGATGTTGAAAAAGCTTGCTTGTTTGCAAATGCTGCTGCAAGTTTGAAAGTTCAAAAATTGGGTGCAAGAGTTGGCATACCAAGCGAGCAAGAACTTGAAAGATTCTTAAAAAAGCATTATGATGATTTCTTTAGTTAACTCATTATTATTATGCTAGGCACTTAATTTTTAGGAATAAATCACGCAGATCTTTTCAAATTGTTCATAATCTAAATGTAATTTGCTAATTTTTGCTGAAAGGCTTTCGATCGATGTTTTCTCAAATGATTCTGTAAATGGCCAAATTCCTATAATGATATCTCCTAAATCTTTAGTATTACCTATAAGAAATCCCTTTAATTCTCTTTCTTGCTTTTTTATCAAAAGAATCACGATGTAATAATTAAAATTCAAACCAAATTCATTTCCAAAGCTCAACACTTCTCCTATATTTTGGAAATTGATGATGTTTGAACTACTCTTTTCTTTTAATTCTGGAAGTAAGTCAGGAGGTATTTTTATAAAATGGTCGGTTTGGAGTCCTTTAAAAGTCAGTGTTAAAGACCTACTATGATCTCCATCCAATCCTTTAAAGATTACCTTATAAGTTGGAGAATCCATCGAAAAATTAAATTATTTTATTAATTTTGTTAAATTAAAAATATTTTAGAAATTTGATAAAATAACGCTATTGCTTGGAACTTTTTCCCATATTTTCTTGTATTATGATGTTCTCTTCTGGAAAACCTAAGTCCATCAAGAATTTTTTCATTTTGAACTTATGGTCACCTTGTAATTCAATTTCATTGCCTCGTACTGTACCCCCAGATGCACACTTCTTTTTTGCCTTAGTCAAGATATCTTTTAAATTAGTGTCAAAATTTCCCTTAAAAGTTACGACAGTAACAATTCTACCCCATTTCCTTTTATCGTTTGATATGATAATTTGTTGCTCGTCTGCATTTAAACTATCGCAAATGCACAACTCTTTTGGAAAACTACAAACTGGACAAATTTCTTCGTCTTTAATACTTTTTATTCACAACCTTTGTAATTATGATATATTTATTAACTATTGATCTAAAAAATAATAGAATAAAATCTTATAAAAATCTTATTTATTTTTATTTAAGATAAATCTTTTCTAATAATATAGTTTTTTATATATTTTTAAAATGGGGTTCACATGCTTTTTTATCGTTCTCGAAACACGTTATCTTAATTTCATTATCGCTTTTTTATTTTGTTTGATTGATATTTTTAGGAGAATGATTATTTTAAAAAAAAAATTGAAAAATTTTTTTTAAAAGAATAGAATCATTTTTTTTCAAAAGAATATTTTAATTATTTAAATCAATAAATTTTTATTTACTAAGTAAGTATTCTAATTTATCTCAAAATTTCTTTAATTAAAATTGAGAATGGCATCTCTATTCTTTAAGTCAATTGTAATTAAAGAAAATGTGAAATGAAGAATGGAAAAAATATGGATTTTTAAAGTGATCATAGCTGGAGCAGGTGGTGTGGGAAAAACCTCAATGGTTACTCGTTATTGCACCGGAAAATTTCAAGAAGGATATAAAATGACGATTGGAGCGGGTTTTCACACAAAAACAGAAGTATTGGATACCGGAGAAACTGTAAAAATGCAATTATGGGATTTTGCAGGAGAAAAACGCTTTCGAGAATTATTGCCAGATTATTGCAAGGGTGCTAGTGGTGCATTTGTATGTTTTGACATAACTGATTATGATACATTTAGAGATGTCCCTGAATGGTTAAAAATAATCCGCCAAAAAGCAGGTTTTATTCCAATAATTCTTCTTGGGATGAAATGGGACTTGCCAAATCATGAAGTTGATCCAGAAATTGCCATTGAATATGCAGAAAGAGCAAAATGTAATCAATGTGTCTTTTGTTCTTCAAAAGAAAACATTAACATTAATGAATCATTCCAAGCAATGGCAAAATGGTTAATATATTATGCTCAAATGGGATAATTTAAAAAAATAAACGCTTTTTTTAAGACTTATTATGATTAAGTATTGGATGCCACATTTTAAATGATGCTCTTTCATAAAAATGGCTTTAAAAAATGTAAAAGAAAGTAAATAATGGAAGCGCCCCCGCCATGGCTCGAACATGGGACCGCCCGGTTAACAGCCGGGTGCTCTACCTACTGAGCTACGGAGGCTTTATTGATGCTCCTGCCGGGATTTGAACCCGGGTCGCGGGGGTTATCCCTCGTGCGGGATTTTCGCACTGATGAAGGCCCCGTATGCTATCGGTACTAATTGCTTCATTCAAGCCTTGTTTGGCCGGACTACACTACAGGAGCTCTTTTTCTTATTTAATATTTTTTTATCCTATAAGAGCTTTTAAAAAAGTTATAAACTCTCTATAGACTATCTCTTTTTAATTAATTGTAAATTTTAAATTTTTCCATAATTAGATTTAGATGCAAAATAGTAAGATTTTTAACCTATTTCATAAAATTTTTAAATATTTTAATGCGGGAAGGGAGATTTGAACTCCCGAACCCCTACGGGACTGGATTCTAAGTCCAGCGCCTTTGGCCAAACTTGGCTATTCCCGCCAGGTAGTTCTTTAATTTTACCCTTAAAATAAATGTTAATATAAAAAATCATATAAAACTTAAATATTTTAATCCTTGCGATGCATTTTTATATAATTAGATAAAATTAAAAACAAAAATTATTTAAAGATAAATATTAAGAACATAAGTTCATGCTGAAATGTTTTTGTAATCATTTATTTGGTTTTTTTCATGAGTGTAAGAGAATCTTTGATCAAGCATTTAACTACAATTTTAAGGGCCTCACCAGGGACCATCTTGGTAATTTTATGTGATATGGATGGTTTGTCAATAGCAAAAATTGGAAGAAAGAGTGATATTGAGATTAATCCGAACCAAATAACTAGCTTGGCTTCAGCAGCGTTCTCTGCAAGTGAAGAAAATTGGGAAGATCTAAACATCAAGGACCAAGTCATTTCTTTTTCTTTTTTCGACAGCGTGTGCTTGATAACAATAAGGATAAATAACACGCTTTTAACAATTGTCCACGATTATCATAAAGAATGGCCCTTAGATGCTGATAACATTGCAAGTGCAATATATTTTCTAAAACAAAAGATAGGAGAATTTTTTGGACAAGCACCTGAATCTGAAAGAGAATTGGAAAATTTTTCAAATAAAATTCGTAGTGCAATATATTTGTTTGGAATGGGGACCGAAATTCAATTTACATCTTATGCACCAGAAAATTATGATAAAGCAAATATATTGCCAGCAATTAGTTATATTTTAAATTCTCTTCAAAATCCAATCTTTATTCGATATAGTTTGGTAAATCCTTCAGGGTTAACGATTGACGCTCGAGAGGTAAGTGGTCAAAATTTGCCCATTTCAGTAGAAGCATTTTCTGCAAATGCAAATGTGGCTTTTCAAAAAATGAGAGAAGAATCTACTGGAAGTTCATTGGGAGATTTATTAAGTTATATTGCTATTTCGGGACAAGATCCTGAAAATTTTTATGGGATCATTACGTGTCATTCAGGTTATCTAAAATATTCCATAGAGGATGAGACTTCCGAATTAGAGAGTTTATCTTTCACCGGTCTTTTTTCTTTAGCATATGGGGGCATTCCTATTATATGTGAAGTAAGGAATATCATCTACTCCATCTTGCAAATTACAGGAGCTGAAAGAATAACTGAAAGCTTTATAAAATCAGTGAACGTATTAACGAGTCACAAATATGATTAGACATTTCTACTTAGAAAGCATTAAAGATAATAATGAGCGTGTTAAGTGAGAATAAAGTTAAGTTATATTGCATTTATTATGATGAATGTGATAGAAAGAAATGTACTGCTTATAAATTAAAAAAGCATGGCTTGATACAATTTATAGATAAAAATAGCACGATATTAAAAAAAGCCATTATTTTACACCCTTTTTCTCATAAAATGTTAACAATAAATGATAGAGAACAAATTAAAAAATATGGATTAATAGTCATTGATTGTTCATGGAAAAGAATTTTTGAAGAAAGAAAATTTTTCAAAGGAATAAATAGGAAATTACCTCCTCTAATAGCAGCTAATCCCATAAATTATGGAAAATGGGAAAAATTAAGTTCGGTTGAAGCCTTCGCGGCAGCATTATATATTACGCAATTTGAAGATTTAGCAGATTTTCTTCTTTCAAAATTTAATTGGGGCTCCTCTTTTAGAACTTTAAATGAAAAAAATTTTAAAAAATATTAAAATAAGATTTTTTTGATTTAAGTAGGTAAAAAAAGAAAAATTTAGACTTATTTTTCTTCTCCACTTTTTGAGAGACTGGAGGCTGCAATAACATCATCTATTTTCAAGATCATCGCAGCAACTTCTGTAGCAGATTGTATGGCTTGGGTTAAGACAGATAGCGGTTCTATCACGCCTAATTCAACCATATTTTCTACTTTTCCCGTATCTATGTTTATACCGTAAAATTGACCATTTTCTGCCTCATGTTTTGACCTTAACTCAACTAATAGATCAACTGGATTGTGTCCAGCATTTTCTATAAGTGTTCTGGGGATTATTTCCAATGCTTTAGCGTATTTCTCTATGGCTAATTGTTCACGCCCACCAACGGATTGTGCATAAGCCCTTAATCGTTTTGCTAACTCAATTTCAGCAGCACCTCCTCCAGGCAAGATGTAAGGAACTTCAATAGCGGCTTTTACTACTGAAAGAGCATCTTTTATCATTCGTTCTGCTTCATCGACCACATGTTCAATTCCAGCACGGATTAAAATGCTAACTGCCTTTGGATCAGCACATTCTGATACAAAAATCATATTATCCTCGCCGATTTTCTTTTCTTCAACCTTACCTGCCTTTCCAAGGTCATTGCTAGTAATTTCAAACAGGTTATTGATAATTCTTGCATTCGTGGCTCTTGATAACTTTTCCATGTCAGACTTTTTGACGCGCCTGACTGTTAAAATGTTATTTTGAGCCAAGAAATTCTGCGCTTTATCATCAACGCCTTTTTGGCAGAAAACTACATTTGCACCTATTTCTTTTAACTTGTCTACTTTCTTTTTAAGCATATTGGCTTCTTCTTCAAGAAATTTATTTATCTGATCGGGTGTTTGAACTCTAATTTCAGCATCAAATTCTGTTTTTTCGATTTCTAAAGAAGAATTTATCAACGCAATTTTAGCATCTTTAATGATTTTTGGCATCATTGGATGTACTACTTCCTTATCAATGATCATTCCATCGATTATCGTGGTATCTAATAAGCTTTTACCTTCTTTCTTAATGATTTGAATTTGATCCAAATCGATAACTATATGATCTCCCCTTTGTTCTTTGATTTGACTAACTGCTTTAACTGCGATTTGGGCAAAATGATTCTTTACTCCAGCTACCAATTTACTATTCATCGAGGTTTCAGCAACTTTCATAAGAGTTTCTGTATCATTTGGATTAATCTTTTTTGCCATTTCTTTGAGGATTTCTTTACTCTTAACTAACGCTTTTCTATATCCTTTAAAGATAACTGTAGGGTGAACCGATTGTTCCATTAAATCTTCTGCTAAATTAAGTAATTCTCCAGCGATAATGACACTTGTAGTTGTTCCATCGCCTACCTTGTCATCTTGGGTTTTAGCAACCTCTACAATCATTTTTGCAGCAGGATGTTCTACATCTATGGTATCTAAAATCGTAGCTCCATCATTTGTTATCGTTACATCACCAAGCGAATCTACGAGCATTTTATCCATTCCTTTAGGTCCTAAAGTTGTTCTGACGGCTTCTGCTACTGCTTTAGCCGCAGCAATATTATTTTTTTGGGCATCTTTTCCTTGTTTTCTTTCTGTACCCTCTTTTAATATGAGTATAGGAACTCCAGATAATTGTGCCATATTTTCATCACTTTATTTTTTAATTATTTTTTTTTATTGTATTTATATAGATCTCTAAGTCATAAAATTAAAAAAGTTTACGAAATTTTGTAAAGATATTAAGCATTTACAAGTTTATCTATATTCAGTAGATATCGAATTTTCTTAACTAGATAGACTATTAATTATATCTTTTCTTAGTTTTGTTCCTTTTTTTATATAGATAAGTCTATCTAAAACATCCAATAAATACTTACCTCTTTTACTATTTAATTCATTAATGTATCGCACGATCTCTCTGCGTACAGGGCTTCCCTTCGTTCTCCTATTTTTGAGAACTGTATTTAAATCTTGAAAATCCTTTAAAAAATCATTTGATAAATTTAATTGAAATTTTAGATGTTTTGCCATAACATTTTTAATTTTTTTTAAATCTCTTAAACATTTTGGATCATTTTCATTTAAGATTAATGACGCGATAATTTTATGAGCAATTCTAAATGGAATATCATATTCATTGGATAAGTGCTCCGCTATATCAGGCGCGAGAATAAAGCTATTTTCTATGGACCGTTTTAAGTTGTTTTTTTTAAGTTTGAGGGTTAATAAAGCAATTTTTAAAATTTCAATAATATTGAATGTTAGATCAAAAGATTCTTTTAAAATTGATTTTAAATCTTGAAAATCCCTGAAATAGCCTGTTGGGAGATTCTTAATAATTAAAGCACTTGCTTGATAATTTGATATTATTTTTGAACAGCGACTTCTAATAAGTTCTAACGCATCAGGGTTTTTCTTTTGAGGCATGATACTAGAAACAGAACATATTTGTTCATTTAAATCAATAAAATTAAATTCTTCAGAAGACCATAAAATTAAATCTTCAGCCATGCGTGAAATTTGTATTGCTAAATTAGATAAAAGAACGATTGGTTCTAAAATAAAATCTCTAGAACTTATTGCATCAATAGAATTTACAATGATGGAATTAAAACCTAATAATTCTGCAACTCTCTCTCTATTCAAGTTAAATGTCGTTCCTCCAATTGCACACGCACCTAAAGGGCATTTATTGATTCTCTTATAGCATTCACTTATTCTCTCTAATGTTCTTAAAAGTTGAGACGCATAATAAGTTAAATAGTGAGAAAAAGTTCCTAATTGAGCTTTCTGGAGATGTGTATATAACGGAAAGTAAATATCTAAATATTTTTTTGATAAATTTAAAAGAACTCGCATTAATTCCAATATTTTAAAAGTTAAGTCATTTAATAAAGAACGAATTTTTAACCTCAAATCCAAAACAATTTGATCATTTCTGGATCGCCCTGTATGAATTTTTCCACCAATTTTTTCTCCAATGTCTTCAATAATTTTATTTTCGATTAAAGGATGTATATCTTCAAAATTACCACTCAACTTAATTTTTTTTTTTCGGAATTCTTGACGTAAATTTTCAAGAGATTTTAAAATCATTTTGATTTCATTTTTAGTTAATATTCCTTGTTCATACAACATTATATTATGAACCTCTGTTCCTACGATATCTTCATCTAATATCCAGAGATCTTCAAATATACAAGAGATAAAGTTCAATACTTTCTCATTTAATGGTATTTTTAATCGACTTCGATAAAGATTTTCTTTCATTTATCTCACTTTTAAAAAATGTGGAGTTTTTAAATTTCGTATAGAATTTTTTTTTGATGGACAATTATTTTTTTTATTGCAGCGTTATTTTATTAAGTTTAGTAATTTTACGTCATATTTTTATTAAAAAAAAAGTGAATGTGAAGGTTTTAAATCTATTTGTCTTATTCATAGTTATTTTCTCCTTAATCTTTTTGATTAAAGAAACCTTTTATTTTATATCATTAGATTTTAAGAAAATTTTAACTTCTTTTAATAATTATTTTTTTTTTATTGCCATTTTTAACTTTTCTATTTTCTTATTTTGCTTATCCATTTATTTATTAATTTTAAATATAACTGTTCTTGACATTAAAGAATTTAAATTTATCTCGCCTCCATTAAAGCAACGTAAATTAGGAGATATAAAAATTGGTAAAATTGTAGGTAAACATTTGATAAGAAAGCATTTTTTCTTATCATTAAAAGATTTAGAAAAACACATGTTCATATGTGGATCATCTGGAACTGGAAAAAGTACTTTTTTACAATATTTTCTAATAAATCTTCAAAAAAAACACGATATTCCATTTTTATTGGTTGAGTTTAAAGGAGAATATCATTTTCTTCAAGAAAAAATAAAAAATCTCCTTGTATTGTGGCCTGGTGAAAATTTTTCTATAAACCTTTTTGATCCAAAAGATGCAGATCCAATCATCCATGCCGAAAGGATTTTTGAGATCCTTAGAAGTGGTCAATTTTTAGATGAGAGCTCAGAATTTACGCCACAAATGGAAAAGGTGTTGATTGAAATAATTGTTGAAACTTGCAGTCATCCTGAAACAAGGAATTGGAAAGGTTTTGAGATGTGCTGTAAAAAATATTTAAAATTAAAACAAAATGAGATTCCAATGCTAAAACAAACATTAATAAGTGTAAAGAATAGAATTCGTAGATTTTCTGAAGGCCCCTTAAAAGCTATTTTTGATTCAAATAAAATCATAGATATTTCTGATATCTTTAATAGACACGTGATTTTAGATTTAAGTTCAATCATAAGGTTGGGGGGTGATAAAAAAGATGCCTTATTTTTTTTAAACATGATTTTAAAATTTTTATGGGATAAGAATCTCACTTTTGGTGCACGAAATTATGATGGAATTAAACATATTACAATAATAGAAGATGCGCAATATTTTGCTGGACAAGAATTACTAAGAAAATCAGCAATTACAACATATTTAGAAGATATTGCACTCTTACAAAGAGGTACAGGAGAATGCCTTATTACAATTGCAACAAGACCAAATATTAGTAAAGAAATTTTAGCAAATAATGGGATTGTCATAACTTTTAAAAATCATATTGAGAAGGACATCATGTGTGAACTATTAAATTTAGAAGAGGAGAAAAAAAGATATTTATCATTTTTAGAGGAGGGCTTTTGCATTATAAGGATAAATTCAATTAAAGACCCCTTTTTATTGGAAATTCCCCTTGTTAAGAGAGAGATTTTAACTTTTAATCAAATAAGATCGAAAAACGAGATGATCATTAATGATTTAACCGTGGAAAAAGATAAACAAAATAAATATTATCACAGAAAAGAAAATATAATCGTTAGATTTTTTGAAAAAACCAAAAATTCAATAATGAGAGTTTTTAATTTTAAAATAAATGATTCAAACTTTAAGAAATCTTATGAGAACTTAAAAACGCGTGAAAAAAGTACAGATCTTATTGAACCCCAGATTTCAGAAAACTTACATTATAATAAAAGTTCAGAGAAAGATTTTGAAAATTTTATAGCATTTATAGAAGATTTTTATAAAAAATTTGAGAACAATAAGTTTTAAGAGGAAATCTTCCTATCCTTAATTAATGACTGTTATTATAGGCATTGTTGGAAAACCTAGTGCGGGGAAATCCACTTTTTTAAATGCAGCATGCCTTACAAATGCAAAAACAAGTGAGATCCCATTTACAACTATTACTCCTAATCGAGGAGTTGCTTACGTGAAAACATTATGTGTTTGTAAAGAATTAAAAGTAAAAGATAATCCTAAAAATTCATTTTGCTTAAATGGAATTCGCTTCATTCCAATTAATTTATTGGATGTAGCAGGATTAGTCCCAGATGCTCATAAAGGTAAAGGTTTAGGAAACCAATTTTTAAATGATCTAAGTCAAGCAGATGTTTTAATTCATATTGTTGATGTTAGTGGTTCTTTAGATAAGATGGGAAAAAGAATTGGTGAAGGAAAAAATGATCCATTAGAAGATATTTTGTTTTTAGAGAACGAGATTGATCTTTGGTTTAAACAAATAATAGAAAGGCAGGATTGGAATAAATTTTTAAAGTCATTTTTACGACAAAAGGGAAAAATCGTAGATGAACTTTATAATCGCCTTTCAGGTGTAAAAGTTAAAAAGATTGATATCTTAAAAGCAATTCAAATTTCTGGATTAGATAAAAAAAACCCTTCTTCTTGGACAGAAGATGATGTTCTCAATTTCTCAAAGAAATTGCGAGAATTCTCTAAACCAATATTAATTGTGGCGAATAAAATAGATAAAGAAATAAGTAAAGAAAATTTTGAAAAATTAAAAGAAAGATACAAGGGGGCTCTTATCCCTTGTAGTTCTCTTGCAGAATATTATTTAAGAAAATATGAAAAGGAAAGAATCATCGATTATATTCCAGGCTCTAATGATTTTTCAATCTTACAACCCGAGAAATTGACTCAGAAAGAATTAGAGGCTCTACATAATATTAAAGAGAAGATTTTAAATTATTATGGGAGTACTGGCGTTCAAGATGCCTTGAATTTTGCCGTATTTAATTTAGCAAAACAAATTTGCGTGTACCCTGTAGCGGATCTCAATACTTATTCTGATAATAACAATAATGTATTACCCGATGCCATTTTAATAGATGAGGGTACTAAATTAAAAGAATTTGTTAAAGAAAAAATTCACTCCGATTTGGCGAAAAAATTCATGTTTGGGATTGATGCTAGAACTAAAAAACGTCTAAGCGAGGATTATGAATTAAAAAATAATGATGTAATAAAAGTTGTAGTATCGAAATAAGATTTTCAATTTTCTCATTCATTCCAAATAAGAATGTAAAATTCATTCTTCTTCTTCTTTTGATGAGACTAATATGTATGTTAAAATAATCACGATTATTACAAAACCAATTAAACTTATAGTAAAATCAAAAGTTTCTTTACTGGAAAAAATGCTTGCTTGAAGGATGCTTGCAATCATACTAATTATAATCGTAAATAAACTCATTTTATAAACCCTTTTATGTCTGATAATGATTTAAAATATTCCTCATTTTTAATAATTTTCATTACTCAAGATATCTTTCAAAATTTCTTTTTTTAGTGTGAATTTTTATAACTGTAAGGTTTAAAATAAAAAATAATGATGGTGGACCTGACGGGAATTGAACCCGTGACCTCTTGAGTGCAAGTCAAGCCTCAGATCAATTTGTCATTCTCAAATTGATGATCTGCCACTGATCTACAGGCCCATTACATATCATTCTCGTATTCTGCTAAATATAAAGATTTATGTTTAAAATCTTTTTCGGTTAAACTGAGGTAAAAATGGAATTAAACAAACAAATTATGGAATAAAATAATAGTTAAAATTTGAGATTTAAAAAAATAAAAGTGAAGAAAGTTCATTAAGAACCTTTAAAAATGGGAATTAATTAAAATTAAAAATTTGGAGGTGATCCAGCCGCAGGTTCCCCTACGGCTACCTTGTTACGACTTCTCCCTCCTCGCGTACTAAAAACTCGATGTGACCATCGCTGACCACACCTCATTTTTAGTACACTCGGATGGAGCGACGGGCGGTGTGTGCAAGGAGCAGAGACGTATTCACCGCGCGATGATGACACGCGATTACTAGGGATTCCACGTTCATGTCGGCGGGTTACAGCCGACAATCCCAACTGAGGCATGATTTCGGGATTGGTTTCTCCTTTCGGAGTCACAGCCCATTGTTCATGCCATTGCAGCCCGCGTGTAGCCCAGGGGTTTCGGGGCATACTGACCTGCCTTCGCCCGCTCCTTCCTCCGTCTTATCGACGGCGGTCCCTTTATTGTGCCCAACGGAGTCGTAACTCCTTGCTGGCAAATAAAGGCGCGGATCTCGTTCGTTGCCTGACTTAACAGGATACCTCACGGCACGAACTGGCGACGGCCATGCACCTCCTCTCAGCTCGTCAGGTAAGGTCGTCAACCTGACCGTCATTCTGCTGTCTCCCCTGGTAAGTTTCCCGGCGTTGAGTCCAATTGAACCGCAGGCTTCACCCCTTGTGGTGCTCCCCCGCCAATTCCTTTAAGTTTTAGCCTTGCGACCGTACTCCCCAGGCGGCACACTTAACGGTTTCCCTACGGCACTGACACGGCTCATAGCCGTGCCATCACCTAGTGTGCATCGTTTACGGCCAGGACTACCCGGGTTTTTAGCACCGAGTTAGTGGTATAAATTTCTTTAATCTTTTTATTTTTTCAGGGTGTTTCATTGGAACAAAATCTAAAAAAATTTCAATATTATATCTTCCAGTAATGCATATCTCATATTCTCCTGATGGCCTTCTTCCTTCTCTTCTACCTGGCAAACTATATTTTATGCCTACATAATCTAAAAATTGATAGATATATTCCCATATTGGTCTTGAACTTATTGAAAAATCTATTTGTGCTTGTTTTAAGGAAACCTTACTTTCTGCATCAAATAATCCCGCAATTACGTGTGCTTTTTGATATACATCAAGGTCATAAAGATATTCTGGAATTTCATTTATTATCTGTTTCCTCACGGATCCTGGTCGAAATCCTAAGGATGGAATAAAAAATCTATATAGTACACTTGATTTTTTATGAGAATAATAAGAATTCCTATTACCATCTGGATATAGATTGAAGTCAAGATTAAAAAGATACTTTGCAAGAGGTATGATGACATTTTTATGATATTCTTTGCATTTATCTGTAATCAATATTCTTTTATCATCTTCATCAGAGAAATTTCCATCACCCAAAAGAATTCCGACGAATCTACAGAAGTTATGAGAGAATGAATGTGGTAGAGTTACATAGTATGGCGATTTCTTTGCTTGATAGTATATTTCATTGCCACATTTAATAGTCCTAATGTCGGGATTGTTTCTCAGAAATTTTTTTAGATCAATATGGTTTTTATTATCAACAATCATAATGGCTAAATGATAAATGTTATTTTTAAATTTTTGTTCCACTAGCTACGGTGTATCTAATCCGGTTCGCTCCCCTGGCTTTCGTCCCTCACCGTCAGGCGCGTTCCAGTCTGGCGCCTTCGCCACTGGTGGTCCTACAGGGATTATAAGATTTCACCCCTACCCCTGTAGTACCCCAGACCTCTCCCGCCCTCTAGAATGGCAGTATTCCTAGCATACGGATAGTTAAGCTATCCGATTTTACCAGGAACTTACCAATCCGGCTACGGACGCTTTAAGCCCAATAATTATCCCGACCACTTGAAGAGCTGGTTTTACCGCGGCGGCTGGCACTTAGGCCTGTAAGAGGTAGTGAAGTTGATTTTAATATTATAGTCTCGATGATTTAGAGACTAACTTATGACTGAATGCGAACATGATTATTTAAATGTTATTTGATTTTAGGTGATGCTAATAGCATATTAATTATTACGCATTCTCAAAGGTACCTCTATACAGTCAGCCTTGCCCTCTCCTTTCTAGTAGGGGATATTACTCACCTACCACAGCTCAAGAGTGAGCACTTTGGGTAACCCCGTCGCACTTTCGTGCATTGCGGAGGTTTCGCGCCTGCTGCGCCTCGTAAGGCCTGGGTCGTTGTCTCAGTACCCATCTCGGGGCTCCCGCTCTCACGGCCCCTATCGATTATAGGCTTGGTGAGCCGTTACCTCACCAACTACCATAATCGACCACAATCCTATCCTATAGCGGGATAAGAACCATTTTTCTTATCCCCTTTCGTTGAATAACTTTTCCAAGCCTATTCAACTATGAAGGATTATCCTCAGTTTCGGGGCCTCATTATTAAATTTAATAATGCTGCTTTCCCGAGGTTATCCTTCTCTATAGGGTAAGTTGATCATGTGTTACTGAGCAGTTCGCCATGGGAACTTTAGGTATCCCATACGACTTGCATGGCTTAGTCTCACCCAAATAGCAGTCGGGTCCGGCAGGATCAACCGGAATTAATTATGGGGCGGTCGCAATTTTCTTTAAGAAATATTGGCGATTCCCATCTTTGAGGCTCTTAATTAAACTTTCTTCAGTTATAATTGATTAAATTATAACCACATGTTTTGTATCGCATCTTTGACGGAACTTTTCATCTACACGGTAATTAACCGTAATCCAAGATTACACCGGAATAAATGCGATTTTCAAAAAAATATAAGGTAATATTCGTTATAAATTTTTTCCTTTTTTACCTCTAAATTGCTTTTAATTGATTTTTAAAAAATTGGACTTTAAAAATGTTATGTTGGATAAATAGATGTTAATTCAAAATCAATATGAGAGGAAAATTGATGGACTTAAAAGAAAAAATTGGTACTTACTTGGATCAAATCAAGCGAATTAGAGGTGTAGAAAATGCCGTTTTAACTCAAAGAGATGGAAATCCAATTCAATCGTCTGGAGTATGGTTCTCTAAAGATGAAATTTTTAATGTTAGTTCTGCTACAAGTGCAATTTACAATGTAGGAATACATATTCATCCTCACGATTTAAAATATATTTTAATTGAAGGACGAAAAGCTAAAATTCTTATTGCACCATTGCAGGGAAGTATTCAACATTCATTAAATCGAATCATCAATAAACAAGGGATTTTTGAAAGTGATAATGAATATTTTATTGCCATTACAGCTCAACCAGACACGAATCTTGGAGGCATTTTTTTACAAACAAGGGAGTGTTTAAAACAAATAAAAACAACTTTAATTACATCTGGTGAATCTTTTAAACCCCCATTAATCCAATTTAATGAAGAACAAGTTCAAAAAATTTTAAATAGCTTTAATGTAAAAGAAAATGAGGAAAATCAATTGGAGATTAAACCTTTTTCTTTGAATTTATCAGATAATCTTTTATTTGAATTAAGGAAGGTTTTGAATAATTTTTCCATCGCCATTCCTGATCTTCATTATGCTCACGTAACAATTGAGGGGGGATTCATTGCTTCGAAAATTCTTAAACAAAATCCAATTCAAACAAAAAATAACATCGACAAGCTCTCAGCAATGAGTTATTCGTTATTTCAAACTGCTAATCGTTGTGCTTGGCTTTTGAAAAAAATGAATGCTGATACCATTTTACTTGATTGTGAATACACTTTTCATTTTATATATGGAATGGATCGTGCGATATTTAGTGCTGAAATCGGAAAATTCAAGCAGAAACTTGGTTTAATTCGCTTAATCATACCTCAATTTTCAAGAAAAATCAATAATATACTAAAAGAAGCCTCACAAATAAAAATTCCTAAAACTTTTGATATTAAATCGATATTAGGAGAATTAATAATTAAATAAATATAAAGTTCTTTTCCCATGAAGATTATTGAAAAAATAAGTAAAAGTGAAGCAGCTTTAATCTTGTTTTCCATTTTGAATAGAATCCCGGTAATCATTTTTGGAGATAATTCAGATGAAGTCAATGACATTTTAATTGAATTTTCAGAGATGGTAAATTTTCGAAAAGAGTTTGTTTTTTACACCGATTTCATTTCTAACGATGAGTATGAATATTTAATTCAAAATGAAAACATAGATTTTAATTCTCAACGCTTTCTTGTTAGATGCCCATGTAGCGTTTCAATAAAAGCATTGAACCAATTTAATGAATTTAAATCTTGGCTAATTGGATTTGAAATCCCTTTACATAGAAAAGATTTTTTACATTTACAGGATTTAATTCTTGTTAAAATTAAGAAATATTTGAGTATATATCTTATTCAAAATAAAGTATCACTAAAATTTCATGGAATAAATAAAAAAGGTTTGGATTTATCATTGGAATACAAAATATTGCAAGATATTTTTGAGAATACTGAAAAAGCAATAATTAAAATGAAACGCGTTTTACAGGAAAAAATGAATAGTGAGATTTTAAATGATGATCTTACTAATACCCTATTAGATTTTACTAATGAAAAACAAATTTTAATAAAAAACATTCTTCAAAAAGAGGTTCAAGATTTTTATTATGGAGCAAAAAGAGCTTTCTTCATTTTGACGAAATTAAATTTATTAAAAACATTTGATATAGATGCTAAAATTGGAACTAAGACGTTATTCGAAACAATAAGTTATTATGATGCCTCCATTGAGAGGCTTTTAAACTTCATTTTCAATGAATGGGGTGAAAACTTTTTGGATTTAGTAGATGATGGGAAAAAAACAAATGTTCTTGATAGCATTCAATCATTATGGGGTTGAAATTATCGTGATTATTGATAATGAAAACAAATTTATCCAAGTAAAAATTGTTTATTATGGCCCCGCAATGTCAGGTAAAACAACTTCAATAAAATATCTTTTTTCACATTTTAATAGGAAAAATGAACTCGAATCTATTGAAAATTCTGTCGGAAGGACTTTATTTTTCGATTTTGGGGTTTTAGTATTCAATGGTGAAGATTGGAATTTAAAATTTTTAATATATACCTCAACGGGCCAAGATTTTTATGCGAGTACTAGGCCAGCAACTTTAAATGGTGTAGATGGAATAATATTTGTTGCAGATTCCCAAATTGAACGTTTAGCACATAATATAAGGTCCTGGAATGAGTTGGTGTTGTTAATGGGAGATTATATTAAAAAAATTCCAATAGTTATTTCATTAAATAAATCAGATCTTTTTCTTGAAAAAAATATTGAGAATTACGCCTTTTTAAAAAGAATAGATTATTTTTCATATGAAAACCTCTCAATTGTAAAAACTTCTGCTTTAACAGGTAGCGGGGTTTTAGAATGTTTCTATAAACTTATAAGTTTTCTTTTCCCAGAGTTACAGATGATTAATTCTAAATAGATTTAGTTTTAAATTAATTCATATTATATTATAAAACATTAATGCGTAATGGTGCTTCTGCCGGGATTTGAACCCGGGTCGCGAGGGTGAGAGCCTCGCATGCTTGATCCTAGCTCTAAAGTTTTAGAGCAAAGTTTGGCCGGACTACACTACAGAAGCTTTACCAAAATTAAAAAATTTATTAATTTTATTTATAAAAAAATGAAAATAGATTTTATTAATTTTTAATAAATAATGGTTTTAAAAGATTTACATAATGATCTCTAATCGAATATTCGGCAATTCCAGTAGCTTGTGAGATTATTTTTTGTGTTAATACAGTTTTATGGTTATAATCTCTTCCAATTAACTTATCTGCTAAGTATATTATTGCTCCCATTAAAATGAAAGGATTGCGGCCACCTCTTTCCCAATAAGAGAGATTTTGTAAGATTTTTTTGCACTTAAAAGTTAAAATTTTTTCATATTCAAATTTACTCCATTTAATTTCTTTTTTTTTCAATCTATCATCTAAATCATCATAATTAATTACCTGATTTATCAATCTTATCATGTAATCTTCGCTTTTATGATGTTTTGTTTCTTTATTCAAGTACTTTTTATAAGTTAATCCATCTCTTAAAATAAGTCTTGGATTTACCCTGTGCCCAAAATTTTGAAAAGCTCTTGCGATTTCATTAATTGTTATGGGAGCATTATGATTTTCTTCTCTTGCGGCATAAAAGATACAAAAAGCAATTAAAGAAATGTTATTTATAACTTTTTTTTCATTTCTTAAAATTTTTTTATAGTAGTAAGCAGCATTATTTTTAATGTTTTTATTCAATTTCAGGTAGATTGAAATCTTATTTAATATGTTTAAGATTCTATATTCTGTTTCATGATCTTTTATTCTTATAAATGTCGAGTATTTTTCCTTTAACCTTTTATATAATTTTTGTTCATTTGGGGGTAATAATCTCCCAAACTTGTCCCGTAATAATCTTGTATTTTCATAATCAATAAATGAACCTAATCCTCCAACGAAATCGGTACGATTTCCTAAAGCTACAAATTGTTTACTCATATTGGATCTAGCATCTAGATCTTCGAATTGATAAGATGCATCTTTGAGGATCTCCCCTAAAATTAGTCCACAATCTCTACAAGTAATTTCATATGTTGTATTAATTGGAACGCCTCCACATTCAGGACATTTATTAATTATTAATTCATTAAACCTTTCGTCTTCTTTCTCCATAATATAAAGAATTTTTTAAATAATATTATATGAAGAATTTTTTCATCTATTTATCTTATTTATGTGAAAGCGGATTCTATAATGGAGAAATAAGATTTCTTTTGAATAACAAATCACTATTAAGAGAAAGAGAGAGATGATTAAAAATAGAATTATTGTATTTTATAAGATTATTTTAAAACATACCTTATTAAGTAAAATGAGAAAAAAATTATTTAGAAAAATTAAAATGGAAATATCTTTAAAAAGAGTGAAAGAAACTGAAACTCTTGCTGAAAATTGTTTAAAATTAGTTAAAGCAATTTATAATCACCTTTTAATAAGAATAAATGGAAAAAGAAAAATCATGTATTCTGACATTATTCGATATATTGTCAAAGAAAATTATAGAGGCCCAAACTATGACGCTATTATAGTCTGGTGTAATTCTAAGATTAAAAAAGGGATATTATTTTTCGAGAAATAAGTTAATAAACAATTTTCTCCATTCTTTTAAGAGTTATTTAAAATAAAAATTCATAAAAAGGGATAAAAACTTAACTATTTTAAATAATTATATTCATTATATAATTAAAATTAAATCTAACTAATTATATAAAATACTTAAAATAAAATTCCTTGTTTCAAAAATTTCTTAGGAATAATAAGAGCTCAGAAAGTTATTCATATTATAGGAGATACCAATGGTACGATTTTCAGCAGATCATAATATTTATATAAAAATCTTATATTGGGGTATGGGAGGATCTGGTAAAACAACAATCGTTGATACACTTTATAGAATAACAAAAGAACAAAAAAAAGATATCGCCCCTGTTGGAAACCTCACAAAATTATCAATGGCAAGTGGATCAACTCTTTATTTTGATAGAGGACGCTTCCAATCAACTAAACAAAAAAAAGTATTTTACCATGTTTATACTGTTGCAGGACAAAGTAGATTTTCCCCTTTAAGAAAAAGAATTTTTAAAGGAACGGATGGTGTTATTTTTGTAGTCGATTCACAAACTCATTTTTTTGAGGACAACATTGAAGCCTTAAAAGAACTAAAAAAAATTACAACATACTCGAATGAATCTTCAAATATTGATTCTGAAAATAGTGAATGGAGAAATACAAAAAGTAAACCCGAATGTAAGTTAATAAAGGAAATTCCTCTAGTTGTAATGTTAAATAAACAAGATTTACAAGAGGTCATTGGCGAAGAAGATTTTAAACAAATTTTGAAAGAAGAAAAACTATGGTATGAACCAGATCATGAATTATATGCATGGAACCCCATTATATATAAGACTTGTGCACTTTATGGAAAGCACAAGGATATCTATAGAAGTTTTAGTGAATGTGCAAGGAGAGTGGGTCTTTATCAGATATATGGTGATGGAAAAGCACCAGTTGGTAGAAATTTTAGGACAAATGAACCTGAATTCTAATCCCAATTATAAATTTTTGATCTAAATTTTTAGAAACGGTTTTATTTTTTTTAATCTTTAAATCAATAAGGATCTCCCTTAGTTGTAATAATTCGATGAAAAAAGCCAAAATCATGACCTATATGGAATGAAAGATTATAGTTACTCTGAGAATTATAAAAACTTTTCTAAATTAGCTTTCTTTAAAGAAATATTCAAAATTTATTTAAGTAAAGGTTAATTACTCTTTTATTAATATAGAAAATAGGAAAGATATAAAATGGGCCTTTACAATCAAATTAAAGAACAATTGCCAAAACAATTTTCAATTTTTCAATTAATGACTATCTTAAATGTTGATGCTCATGAAGTTAGAAAAATAAGAAATCTATTAAAACAATTCCATCAACAAGGATACATTAAAAGAATTTCTAAAAATATGTATGAGAAAATTAAATAGTATAAAATTTAATCTCTTTTTAGTCTAAATAAAATAAATTATCTCAATATTATAAAAGAAAGGTAAAGTCATCAATATATTTTTCACTTAGAGAGAAGCTGATTTTATAATTTTTTGATTATTTTAAGGATTTTATTGATTGTAAAGAGATATTCATTTAGGAGAGAAATTTGTGTTTCTTTTTCTAATTTTAAAGATATTTCTTCCAATTTTTCAACTAAAATCTTTTTTAATTTAGTATAAATCTCAATAAAATCTCTCCCTAATTCTTTTTCATTAAAATTTTCCTGTATTTTTTTTTCCTGGCTTTTAATAATCTTACTTTGTTCTTTAAAAGATTTTGCATCTTTTACAATGATAACTTTTCTATTACATGAGGGGCAAAATAGCTCACCCTCTTTATTTCTAAAAATAGGACTATTACAAATCGGGCATGCTTGATTTAACATTGAATGCCCTGCTTTAAGTAGTTCTGCCATCTTTTTAATATTAATCTTTTGCTCAGGAATTTTATTCACTTAATTCAATTAATTATTTTTTAAATTATATTAATCAATGTTTAATCTCAAATCATTTTCTATTTGGAAGTTTGATTCTCCCTTTCTTTAATTTTCATTAAATTTACTATATAACCTGAGATCCTATTTCTTAAATGTTTTGAATCAACTTCCAAATATTTATCTAATAATTCTTTATTTTTTTCAAAATCTGTTGAAAAAACTTCAGGGTACTTGTTAATCAATTCTTTTGAAATGCTTTTTATTAAAATAGTTCTAACTTTTCCCATATTTCATTCACACTATTAGTAAAACTAAAATCTTAGGAATTAAAATTAATCATGGAATAAATTTTTTTTGAAAAAATAAGAGTTTTTATAATTATTTTTAAAAATTTTTAACATGTTAAAAAGAAAAATCTTTGGATTTATCTTTGCTATATTAATATTCTCAATTTTACTTCCTGAAAACTGTTTTGGGTTTTATCGAAATTTAATTTATTTTTCTACAGATAAAGAAACTTATTTTTATGATGAATGCATTAATATTTCTGCTAAATGGGAGCTTTATTATGATAATACAATAGAATCTTCTTTTATACAGATTCAAATTTTTAATAATAGAAGTATATTAATTTGGAATTCTACAAAACATCCTGAAATTGGGATGATAGAAAAAAACTGGACTGTAAATATTATTAATTTAAATTTAAATGGAAGCTCTACAGTCATATATATTAAATTTTATTATTTTTATCACGATCCAATTGAACCAAATACCATAGAATCATTTCTAGAAACTAAAGTTATTGATATTATGCAAAGAAATGTGTCATGTATCTTGATAGATTATAGAAAATCAATAATGTACGGAGATGTTTTATCTTTTATAGCCCGTTTTATTGGTTCAAATAATTCATTGCTAAAAAATCAATCTATTTTTTTAAATATTAGCTTAAAAAATAAAACTTATTTTCAAAAAAAATATCTTACAAATGCAACTGGGGAAATAAAAGTAAAATTACTCTCTACAAGAGATTTATTAATTGGAAACAACATTTTAATTTTTAAATTGTTTGATGATAACTTGTATAAAAATAATTCATTTGAATTTCCTTTAAGAGTTAATAAAATACCTCTTTTAATTAACATTTCTAAGAATCATAATAATACAATATCGTTAGATAGTCGTTATATAAAATTGAATTTTACATATTTTTATATTATCAATAATACACTTACTTTTTTAAAAAACCAAACAATTCGCGTTTACATGTATCAAAACGAAAAATTAGTATATTTTGAAGAATATTTAACGAATGAACTTGGAGTTTTAAAAATTGATATTGATCTTGATGATATTAATGTTTTATCTTTTGATAACAATGTTACCTTATTAATATCAAATAATGGGACCTTTTTTTTAGAAAATAAGACAATATACTTTACTTTTCAAATTAGCAATCCCGAAATGGATAATGGAGAACCTTTTCAGAACTTTAACAATTTATTAATGGTTCTTCCTTTTTTGATCCTTAGTGGAATGATTGTACTTATTATATATATCAAAAAGAAGAATCAGATTAAGATTTTGAGAGATATCTCCTTTCGATTTTAAACGATTGTAAATGGTTCTTCTTAAAAAATAATATATTTATTCTATTTATGAATTGTTAGTTAGAAAGATAATTGATATAGAAAATTACTACTCTGTTCATTTATTTATATTCTGATTTTTTTTGACTTTATATTATAAATCAAATTGTGAAATATTTTCAATGACATTAGATTACTTTGATAAATTATTAAAGCAACCATCTCTATTTAAGGATGAAAGTAAATTGGATATAGATTATCTTCCAGAGAAATTACCACATAGAGAAAAAGAGTTGCAATTATTATCACAGTTATTCTTACAACTTCTCAAAAAGCCAAATTCAATATCTAGGAAAATATTAATAACAGGTAAGACGGGAATAGGAAAAAGCGTTACTGTTAAATTATTTTGTAAATTACTAAAAGATGCCGCAAGTAAACGTGATATCATAATAAAAACCGTTCATGTAAATTGCCGAAAGGAAAGAACCAGTTATAAAGCATTAATTAATATAATACGTTCTTTAAATGAAAATTTTCCCAAAAGAGGATATTCTCCTCAAGATTTACTTGATATAATCGTAGAATTTTTAGAAAAAGAAGATATTCATTTATTAATAATTTTAGATGAATTGAATTATCTAATTAATAATAAGGAAGATTTAATCTACTCATTAACACGGATTAACGATGATACTTTTAATTCTCCTCAACGCATATCAATCATTGGAATTGTTAGAAACATTTCTTGCTTGCATAATTTAGATAAAAGTACAATGAGTACTCTACAAAAAAATATTATATTTTTCCGAAATTATTCAAAAGAAGAAATTTTTGATATCTTAAAGTATCGCATTTCAATAAGTTTAAATTCAGATGTAATTACTAATGAATTAATTGAACAAATTTCCAAAATCATTTATGAGAAGGGAGATATTCGATATGGCTTGAATATCATCTGGAGATCTGCAAAGATTGCCGAAAATAAACATTTAAAACACATAACATCAGAGTGTATTCGACTAAGTGTTGAGGATGTTTTTCCATTTTCAATTTTAGATTGTCTAAAAACAATGTCTTTTCAAAAGTTAATTTTTTTATATTCAATTATAAAGACATTGCAATTGAATCTAAAAAATAAATCATATTTCTCAGAAATTCAAGCTAACTATAAATCGATATGCGAAAACATTGGAATAGCATCCAAATCAAATTCTCAATTATGGAATTATCTACAGGAAATGAAAAGAGAAGGAATTCTTTTGATAAGTGTACAAAGTGAAGAAATTAAAGGGAGGAGGAGTGTAATTGAGATTCCAGAGATCTCATTATATAAACTTGAAGAAAATCTTCTCTATTTATTAAAAGAAAAAGGTGTTCAAATTTGATTGCCAAAAGAGAAGCACTTAAATTTAAAATCGAAGATTTAATGGGTTCTAGGGCACGGGTTAAGATTTTAAAAGTATTAATTCTAGATCAGGAATTATCCATTTCTCAAATAATTAGTAAAACTCATTTAAATCATTCTTGCGTAATAAAACATTTATCTTATTTAAAGCGTTTAGATTTAATCCAAGAAAAAAATTTTGGACGAATAAAAATTTTTCGCTATAAAATAGAAAATTTGAAGGCAAGGAGTCTAAAGAAATTCATACTTATTTGGGAAAACTAAAAGGTAAAATTTTATGATATCTGGTTTTTATAACTGTTTTTTAATTATTTTTTTGGTATGGATCTCCCTTATTTCAATTTATTTTGAAATAAAATTTAGATGCTTACCAAAAAATATTTTTTGTGGAATGTTATTAATAACTTTTTTTTTAAACATTACAGAAATTTTCCTATATAAATATTGTATTTTTATGTATTTTTTTTATAAGTTTTTTTTCCTTTCAATCGCTTTTTGCTTTTCTTTTTACTTATTTTATCTAAATATAATCGGCGGAGGAGATAGTAAGGTTATTTTTTTATTATTTTTAATAATTCCATTAAGAAATTTAACCTTTTTATTACTCTATTCTTTCTTCCTACATTTTTTTATCTTTTTACTATTTATAATACTTTTTAACATTATTTTAAATTATCATAAAAAAAATACAGAGCTTTTTAGATTATATCTTTTAATTAATAATGAAAATTCTTTAAACTATTATCTTTTCTTTTTATCATTTTTTACTTTTTATAATTTTACAAGAATGACATATAAAAATGATGTAAAATATTGTATTAGATCCGTTTATTTTTTTTTTAATTATAAATGTCTTAAAATTCAATTATTGGTTCAAATAAAATTTCCATTTATAATCCTTTTGATCTTTTCTTTTTGGTTTACTTTTATTTTATTTAAATAATATTAAATTCAATATTGAATAGAAATGTCATTATGAAATCCTTTCTCTTTTTTAAAAAATATTTTATACTCATATTATTATTAATTAATTGAAATAAGATAAATAAAAGGTTATTATCATGGAAATCGAGAAAAAAAGAGAAAACACGTGGAAAATTAAGTTGAAAAAAAATAAAGCCGAGATTGAAATAACATCTGTTGAAATTGGGGGAGAGGTTCGTAATATAAAATTATCTCTAAGAATAAATGGGGATTATCCAACAGTCGAGATGAATAAGGAAGAATTTTTTAATTTTCTCTCTGTTTTGAATGCCTTTAAAGAGATAATAATTGGAGATGAATTCTTTAATTATAATAATGAACAATTGGTAGAAACAATATTAAAAGAAACAGAGCCTTCAATTAACACCATTGATGAGCAAAAAGATTCGATTTTAAAACAGGAAAAAAATGATGAAAATTTTGAAGATGAGATGGAAGATTTAAACCCTGAAGAATGGGATCCTTGGTAATTATTTTTCTTCTTCCATCTTCTTTTCGATATTGAATTTACAATAATTTAATTTACTATTTTCTACACTACATTCCGTTTCAGTAACATTCACTCTATATAATGCATACTCTCCAAATCCTGCCAAAATTCCATTAATATAATAGCAAATATATTTAGATTTATTTTCTAAATCATTAGAAATATTATGCTCTACATTTATTATGATTAAATCTTCTGTTACTTTTTTAGGAGTGAATACCCCCCATCCATGATTACTAATGATTGTACAAAAATTTGTTACCAGTTCTGATAATGATTTTGATTTTAGATTTTCATCCCATTCTTGAATTAAAGCCCATCCCGCTTTTTTCCCAAGCCATACTAATAAGGATTTCACACCCTCTCCATAAATCGAAGATAAAATATCAATAATTTGTGGTGGAAAAAAGACAAATCTTTCATTAAATAATTTATATGTTCCTTTTTCATATTTTAATCCTTTCATCTTAAATGCTCTCATAATTAATAACTACTTTTTTTTTTATAAAACATTTTCTATCTTTATAATAAAATTCTTTATAAATGAGAATTATTATCGTGGTTTAAATTAATATTTAGGAAAAAATTTTAAATGATTCCCTTAAATTTAATAATAATTAATGTATTTTGTTTAGTTTTGATTTTAATTGGAATATTTATATTTGCATTAATATCTGAAGATTTGATGGTCACAATAGGGGCAATCATAATTTTTTTCATTTTATTTCCTTTTATTTTTGATAATATTATTCAATTATATAATTTTATAAAAATAAAAGGAGAAATTCTCTATTTTTTTAAACCTATTATATATATCTCTCTTATCATTATCATCTTTATTGGATTATTTTTATTCATTCAAATAATATATTTAAACCTTCTATCTTGAAATTTTAAGATTTTTTATAATAATAAAATCATATTGTAAAGTGTAAAAAAGAATAGCATTCCATAAATTAAGCTTACTATGAAAAGAATTAAAATTTTATTCTTATTGTCGATAATCTTTAGAAAAAAATATACTGAAATTAATAAACAAAAGCCAATTAAACCGAATATTATTAAAGTGTTAAATTTGAGGGCGTCATTTAAATAAAACATGAGTAAGAAATTATTATTTAAATTTTGGTAATTTAATAAGGTAAAATAAATTGGAAAGAGACCCCCTATAATACCTAAAATTGGGGGCAACATAAAAATAAACAAAAATATTTTGAATTTCTCACCTTTTATCATTGTATCTAATTTTTTTTCCAAATAACTATGAAAATAAAGGATTTTTAAAATTTTATTAATTCCTTTGGAAGAATTAAATGCATTTTTGTCTAATAATTGCTTGATTGATTTAAAAATTATCTTATATCGCAAATTTTCAAAATTTTTTATTATGGAATCAAAAACATCATTTATAGAGGATGATAAGTTTAATAATGTAGATATCTTAGGGGATAAAAATTCACTAAAATAAGTATGTTCACCTTTTTTTTGAAAGTATGTTTCTATAAAAGCTTTTTCGGGAGATACATTTTGTTTTAATATATGAGCCATAGTGTTTAAAAAATCAACAAATTCAATAAAAAATTGTTTTTCTTTTTTCGAATGGTTGAATAAAAATCCTAATAAGTAGAAATTTTTATTAAGGGTTTTCTTATATGCTATTTTAAGAATTAAGTAAAAAAAAAATATAAAAAGAGAAATTTGAATTATTGTAAGGTGTTGAAATATAATTAATACATCCAAACCTAGGGGATAAAAAAGTCCAATGAAGAAAATTAAACTTAACCTTGAATCTAATTGATTTAAAAAGATTTGAAATTCTTGTTCAAGAGTTTTACTTTTAAAATCAATACTTCTTTTATTAAATTGAAGATAATTCGAAGAAAGGCATTTAACATAATAGTTAAAATCATTTGAATATGAAACATACTCTCCCAAACATTCTTCTGGTGAAATACCTTCCTGAATTTCTCCTAAAATGATCATAAATTCTTTAGAAATTTGAATCTTAAGTTCTTTGATTAATTCAATGAAGGAAATTGTATTATCTGAATTTGATCCTAATGTTTGAACCAATAATGAAAAATAAATTTTTATAATAAAAAGAATTGAATTAAGTTTTGCTTCTTCTTTTTTTATACATTTATATAATTTTAGATTGAATAGGTAAGAACACATTAAAGCAATTAAAATTCCAATAATCATTCCCATAAACAATTTTAAACCATTTAAAAAAACAAAACTAATTATAAAAAAAAACATCGAAATAATTATAAATATAAAAAAACTGGCTTTATTAATCTCCTGAGGCGTTAAATTGTATTTTTTTTTATATATTTTTGATATATTACTATTTATGTCTTTAAATTTTAGTTCAGGAAATTTTAAGCCATCAAATTTTTTACAAAATGAGGGATAATTTATTTTTAATTTCATTTTTTTATGCTAATATTTATAAAATATCTATTTTAATATGGTTAAACGTGTAATAAATTGATAAATTATGCCATCCTGGAGAAATATTTTCATATTTTAAAGCATAAAACTGTACGGGATATTTTTTTTCTAAATTGTATTTTTTATTTTTAATTATATAATAATACGTAATAACGTGTTCAAAAAGGGTAAAGTTCATATTTTTAGGATATAAAACTTTATTCTGATATGTAGAATTTGAATTTAATATTAAGAAATTTACCCCGTAATCGATTTCATCGATAAAAGTATTACATTCTTCAAATTTAGATAAATAAGCATTATATGATAATAAAAAAGAATTTAATCCGGGGATAATTGTAGTCAAAAAAATCATCATAATAATTAAGCCAAGGCCCGTGAGCAATACTTTCTCGACCAAATTTGTCATAGATATTAATTTCTTTTAAATAATTTAAACTACTCGCGTTTTCCAAGAGTTCAAGATTTTCTTAAGTTTGTCAATTGAATGAGAAAAATAAGAGACCTCATGAAATAATAAGATTAAACTTTTTATTGGTATTTTTTCAATGATTTTTAAGGTTTCAAAAAGATCATTATATATTTCCATATAAGAATAAAATAAATTTCGAGGTAAATATTCATATTGTGATATGTTTTTAATAACCTTAGTTTCATATAACTCTTTTTTAAGCTCCCAATCTTTAATCTCTGGATTATATCTAAAAATATCCTGGATATAGTAATTTTTTAATGTATCATCTAAAATAATTTCAGAAATTTTATGTATTCTTCTTTCATTTTTTGAAGTTTTATTCATTAAAATAAGTAAATCTAAATCAGATAAACACATTTTACTTATTTTAAAATGGTATAAAAAACGATTTATTAAAGATATAAAATCCCTTGCATGAATTGTTTGAAATCCCCTTAACCCGGCAGCTAAACAGTGAAACATTGCCTTTGCTTCTTCTTTTGTTAAGATCTCACCTAAATAGATTAAATCGGGAGTCCTATGAAGCAATTTTTTTATTTGATCTTCTTTTGTAATTCTATTAATTTTATTATTTTCTGATGGATCAACAATAAATTTTAACTGGTGTTTTTCATAATTTGTCTGATGTAATGATTCTATTACATCTTCTACGTAAATTTTTCTAAATTGTTTTGGAGTTAGTAAATCTAAGGCATTAATTAATGTAGTTTTACCTGTATCGGTTTCTCCTGTTACTGTTATGTTTTTTCTCTTAATAATGTTGAAAAATAAAAATGAACATATTTGTGAGTTTAATGTGTTATTTTTTAAGAGATCTTGAATTGTTAATATGTTTTTATTCAATTTCCTAATATCTAATGAAAATCCTGTTGATTGAATCGGAGCAACATCTGCAGAAAATCTACAATAAAAAAAGTCATTATTTAAAACTAATTTAATACTAGGGTTGTTAAAATCTAATCGTTTTCCACTATAAATTCTAAGAAATGTTTTTAACCTTTCTACTTCAGTTTGATTAAAAAAGATTTGCGTTTTACATCTTCCATATTCTTGATGATTTAAATAAACATTATCATTAGGACCATCAATAAAAATTTCTTCAATCTTATTGTCAATTAGAAAGGGAAATAATTTTGATAGTTTAATTCTTTCTAAAGTTGCCAAAAATGCAATTCTTTCGACATCAATATTACTAAGGTTAAATTTTGATTTAAGATACAATCTTGCTTGATTGGTATAAAATCTAATTAATTTTTCTATTTTTAATATTTCTCCAAAATCAAGTAATTTTAAATTTTTAGATGTTTTATTTATTAAATTTTTAATATAATCTTTATTCTCATGATATTCAGGCCTTAAATTCACAGTATAAAATTTCTCAGGATCATTGACACATTTAAATATTTTTATTTCAAAACAATTATTTGGGCCTATAAAATATGTATCAATTAAGTCTTTCTTTTTGATTTGTTTTTCATGTAATAAAACCTCTTGTTGGTTTAGTAAAAATTGGTTTTTAAAAAAAAGATAATAGTAAAAATTTTCTTCATTTTTCTTTTTTATATTAATACTCATAAATTTTTCATATTTAGAGAATAGTTTAAAGTTTTTTATCATTGTTGATGATTTTTCAATATACTTTGATAATTTTAATGCACATTTTGAACACAATGAATCTAAATATTCTTGGTTTTTAAGCTCGTTATGAATTTTATTAATTATATTAAAGATTATTAAAGGATCATGATTATTTTGTTTAAGTTCAAATAATTTTTGAAAAGATTTTATTTTACATTGAAAATATGAATAAGGACATTTTTTCTGCCTATATTCTAAAAATTTATTATAAAATTTCATTGTTAATTTAATGATATCTATACTTTCTAAGATAATGTCAATGTTATTTACAGAAAATCTCTTATTATCTATTAAAATTGAAATCGAAAGATTTTTTTTATTTTTATTTTCATAAATTTTTTTCAAAATGCATTCTACACATTTATATGTGAAAAACTCTGTATTCTGGCGACATTTCTTACAATTAATCTCAATATTGTAGATATCATTAATATCTTCTTTTCTTTTTAATTTGAAAAAATTATTTACATTTAAGGTCTGTTTCATGATAATAAATTCAAAAAAATGAATAAAAAGAACGAGATTATGCATAGCTTTAAATTTTTAATTTGAATAATAAAGTTTTTTTAATTTGAATAATTTTACAACTAAAAATTGATGTGATCTTTTATGGCTCATCGAAAAAAGCATGCACCTAGGCACGGTTCTCTAGCATTCCTTCCAAGAAAAAGAGCTAAATCAATTAAAGGAAGGATAAGACATTGGTCAGACCAAGATAATGAATCATTTTTTATGGGTTTTGCTGGATTTAAAGCAGGGATGACTCATATAGCATACATTGAAGATCAGCGAAATAGCCCTTACTATGGAAAAGAATTGATGAAACCTGTAACAATAATTGAAACGCCCCCAATCATACTTATTGGGTTAAGGATTTATAAAAAAGATGAGTATGGGAAATATATTTTTGGAGAAATTTTATTTCCAGATTTGAATCCTGTAATTGGAAGGAAAATTTGTCTATTAAATAAAGACAAATATAATTTTAAAGAAAAAAAAGAGAAATTATTAAAACAAATTAATGATGAATGTGAAATAAGAGGGATTTTCCAAACTCAACCTTATTTAACATCTCTCCCTAGAAAGAAACCAGATATTATCGAGATTAAGATCAACTCCGGCGATAATCCAAAGGATACTTTTTCTCAAGCCTTAAAACTTTTAGGAAAAGAAATTAGGATCCGAGATGTCTTTAAAGAAGGCGAAGTTGTTGATGTTATTGCTGTTACTAAAGGAAAGGGCTTTCAAGGTCCTGTAAAAAGGTATGGAATAAAGATATTATCAAGAAAAAATAATAAAATAAAAAGAGCTGTTGCTTGTATCGGACCTTGGCATCCGGCAAGAGTACGATATACGGTTCCACGTCCAGGTCAATTAGGATACCATCAAAGAACAGAATACCATAAAAAAATTATGAAAATTGGAGAAAATGAAGAAGAAATAAATCCAAAGGGAGGATTTATAAGATATGGTTTAGTTAAAGGTGATTATATCCTATTATTAGGGTCTATTCCTGGACCTAAAAAAAGATTAATTCAAATAAGGAAAACAATACGTCCATTAAAGGGACTTACAATTCAATCTCCTGAAATAACATTTATTAGTAGAGAAAGTCAACAAGGAAAATAATAAATAAGTGATTTTATGGATAAAGTAAGTATTTATAGTCTAGATGGCCAAAAAAAAGGATCAATGAACTTGCCTAAAGTTTTTCACATAAGACCAAGATTAGATTTAATAAGACTAGCAAGTGAAGTTTCTTATAGTAAGAAAAAACAAGTGCAAGGTCGAGATAAAAGAGCGGGATTAAGAACTACAGCAGAAGGCTGGGGTACTGGGCATGGGGTGTCAAGAGCTCCGCGGATAAAGGGATCTGGATTTACAACCGCTAGAGATGTAGGGAGAGTTCCTTTTGCTGTGGGTGGCAGATTAGCTCATCCCCCTAAAACAGAAAAAAAGATTAAAAAAAAGATAAATACTAAAATGCGGAGATTATCGATAATTTCAGCAATATCAGCTTCTGCAAATATTAATTGGATAAAAAAAAGGGGCCATTTAATTGATTCCATTCCAGAGATACCCTTGGTAATTGATGATAAAGTTCAAACAATTAAAAAAACTTCAATCATATATTCTGTATTATGTGATCTAGGCTTAAAAGAAGAATTAAAAAAAGTAAAGAAATCAAAAAAAGTCCGAGCAGGAAAAGGAAAAAGGCGAGGTCGTAAATATAAACAGAAAAAAGGGCCCTTACTTATTATAAAAGAAGATTTTGGGATTGTAAAAGCCGCAAGAAATATTCCAGGAATAGATGTTGTAAAAGTCGAAGATTTAAATATTGATATATTAGCACCAGGTTCTATTCCTGGTAGATTAATAATTTGGACACAATCTGCATTTAATGAATTAAATAAATATGAAGAGGTTTTATAATTGGAACGGTATTATAAAATTATCAAACGTCCCTTAATCACGGAAAAAACATTTGATTTAATCGAAAAAGAGAATAAATTAATGTTTATTGTTGATCGTAGAGCAAATAAAACACAAATAAAACGAGCAATTGAAAAAATTCATAATGTTAAAGTAATTAAAGTAAATACATTGATTACTATTCGAGGCGAAAAAAAAGCATTTGTGAAGTTACATCCTAATTATTCTGCTCAAGATTTGGCGATTGATTTAGGTATTTTTTAGTTTCAACTTGTTTTAATGGTAAATTATCTATTTTATCAAATTCTCTTCTACTAATAATTCTAAGTTTAGAGAGTTTTTTGATTACCTCATTTTTTTTCATATTTTCAAACTCTAAATCATCTAATATTAGTAAATAAATAGAATATTTTTTATAATATTTATTTAGAACCCTCTCTAGTAATTGAAAATTTATTTTATCAAAAATAATAAAAATAAGCATTTTATTTATAAAGGTAATATTTTGATTAATTCTTTGGAACCTTAATTTATTTTTTATTAGAAAAGAAACCAATTTATTATTATATTCTATTAAATTATTATTTTCTATAACATAGGATGTGTTTTCTGTTTGTAATTGTAGCTCTATTATTTGTTTAAAAGGCCAATACCTTAAAAGCATATATGAGATCTCATAAAGTTTCAATCTTGGTTTATTAATAATAGTTAAATCAAAAAAATTATTAACTTCATTTACAAGATCAGTAGAACCAGACTCATTATTTTCCTTTAAGACATCTATATAAAAAGAACTTAACTCCATTGTCTTAAGGTTATCAATTTTATTATTAATTATTAAAATCCCTTTTCTTCTTAAATCTTGAAGCAATTTTAAAAAATTAGAGAGAATAATTTTATTTTCTGCCTTTAAATTCACTTTATAAAATCTTAAAACCATATTATTTCCGTCATATAGATGAAAAGTATATTTATTTTTATCTAATTTTATTTTATACTTACTATTCATTAATATTCCAAAAAATATTTTTTCTAATTCTTCATTTTTGAAAAATTGGGTGTTTAAATTCATTTTTTCTATTTCTAAAAAAATTAAATTAAAAAATTTTAATATTTCAGATTTTTTTTTACTTACAAAGTTTAAAATTATATAGATTCGAAAAGTTTCTAAAAAATCAAATTGAATGGAATAATAGTTTATAAATCCTTTTTTTAGCCAATTATTTAAATAAACAATAATTTTTTCATAAGATTTAATCGAAAAAATAGAAAAGCCCAATAATTTATCTTTTCTATTTTGAGCCTGAAAATAAATTAAAAAATCCTCAATTATATATGAAAATAATTTGAACTTCCCTTTTTTTAACATTTCATAAAATACTTTAAATTTTATGTTTAAAAACATGGATTTTTTTTAGTTATAAAATATTTAAAAATTTTTTTCCGACTAATTACTTTTAAATTTTTAATTTTGTTTATACCAGAAAATTAATTAATTTGTTTTTACTTTAATGATTAAAATTAAAAATTTGATAATGAAAATTAGGGGTTTCTCTTGAGCAAATTTGAGAGGTATAAAAAAAAATCAGATGATTATATTTATCCTCACAAACATTGTAAAAGATGTGGGGAGATGATAGACGAGGCATTAACATATTGTTCTAAATGTTATAATTTATTGATGGAAAAGAAGAAAAAAAAGTGGTATAAGTTAAGAAAGAAAAAGAAGGCTAATAAAAATAAAGAAAATTAAATCATTTAATTAAATTAAATCTGTTTATCAACCAATCTCTTTCTAATAATGAGAGAAATGGACCCAATCGAGGACCAGACTTCTTTCCTAGTATTATTAAATATATTGCTTCAAACAATTTACGAGGAGAAATATTTAAATTCTCTTTAGCAATTTTAAAAATCTTATTTTGAATTTCATCAGGTTCTAGGTTTTCTTTTGATAATAGGAATTCCTTAAAAATTAACAACCCTTTTTGCTGTTCTTCTGATAATTTTTCTAAAATTTTTCCATTTAACTTTTCGGGAACAGAAAAAATTGATATTTTTCTAAGAATTTCATTCTTTTTATGAATATCTTTAGATTCTGAGAGAATTATTTGTAATTCTTCTAACCAGTTTTCTACTTTATTTAATTGATTTCTGAAATCTTCCATCGATATGAATGTTTTAGGATTTCCCATCGCTTCTCTTGCTTTCTTGTATAACTTTTCAATATTAAGAATGTTTTGAATTTGAGCAAGAAATATTAATAGTTTAAAAGGAATTCTTATAGGTTTTTTTTCTGGAACATTATCTATTCTTGTTAAAGGGTAAAGATATTTTGAAAATTCAATTTCCTTTTCACTGGCTAATTTTTCTTGGTTAAAAAAGATGTTTTCCAATTTTTCATAAGCGTCATAATATTGAGGTAACTCTTCTATTCTTAATGAAATGTGTTTCATTGGATTTGTTCTCAGTATTAGCATTCTAAATATTTCTGGATGAGCCATTTCTAGATATTTTTTTGGTGTAAAAACTATTCCTTTTGATGTTTTCATATCATAATCCCCTAATCGAAGCCATTCATAAGGTAGTTTAATTGGTCCATCATAATTAAAGATTTTTTGACAAATCTCTATTCCCGTATCATATGCTCCACCTTTAACTGCATGATCTTTTCCAGCAGGCTCAAATGTCGTTTTAAATAATGACCATTTTGCAGGCCAATCTATTCTCCAATTTAATTTGAGATTACCACTATAGATTGAAATGCTACCGCTATTACCACAGGATACACATTTATAAAAAACTTCTTCACGATCAATATTATAAGATATAGCTCTATTTGGAATTATAGACCCATCACTATTAATTGTCTGCAGTTTTCCACATTTTTCACATAACACCATAACTGGAAGCCAAGTTTTTTGTAAATTTAGAAATTCCTTTTTTTTTTGCTCATCTAAAGTAGGTAAGATATATTTTTTTAATATCTCTTTTATTTGTTCAACCTTTTCAAGAGAGATTTTTATTTTATTTTGCATTTCTTTTTTTTTATAAAGTTGATAACTCCAGATAATTTCATTTTCTATTCCAAACTCCTTAAATGTAGAGATTAATTCCGTTCCAAAATGATGAGCATAACTCTCACACTCACATTCTTTAAATGGGCAAGGAATTAATGCAAATGGTTTTCCCAGATGATCTTTTTGAAATCTCTTATCTATATATGCAGGAAATCTCTTGGCAGCATCAAAATCATCCAAAAAAAGATAAGCCCTAACAATATTCTTGTCATTTTCGAGTAATCTTTTTAAAGCATCACAAATAAGAATCTCCCTTAAAATTCCTAAATGTATGTGACCTGAGGGTGTTTTACCCGTTGATAATGTAATTTGACCTGCATTTCGTTCAATTATTTTTTTTTTTGCTTCTTCTAACCAATGAATAGAATATTCTTTTTCCATGATAATTCTTTTTCAAATCTATATCGACTATTAGAGTTAATGATAAGAATTATTTATCATTTTTCATTTTAGAATATGGTGTAAAGATATGAGAATTGCTGTTTTGAATAAAGAATTTTGTAAACCAGATAAGTGTAGCCCTTTTGGAGAAAAACCTTGCATTAAATATTGTCCTAGAGTTAGAACTGGAGATAAAACAATTACTCTAAATCCTGATGGTAAGAGTGTTTCAATTGTCGAAAATCTATGCACTGGATGTGGAATTTGTATAAAGAAATGCCCCTTTAATGCTATCAGCATTGTTAATTTACCAGATCCTTTAAAAAATCAAATTACTTTTCGATATGGTCCTGACCAATTCTCTTTATTTAGAATGGCCATCCCTAAAAAAGGAAAAGTTTTAGGATTAATTGGTCAAAATGGTATTGGAAAAAGTACTATGTTAAAAATTTTATCAGGAGATCTAAAGCTTAATCTCGGTAAATTTGGTGATAATGCACCCGATATGGATAAAATTATCAATTTTTTCAAAGGGTCAGAACTACAACAGTATTTTATGGATATGAAAGAAAAGAAAATTAAAATTGTTTATAAACCTCAAAATATTACAAGTATCCCTAAATTTGTAAAAGGTAAAGTATTTGATTTATTGAAAAAAAATGATGTTGAAGATAAATTAGATTCTATATCAGATAAATTAAATCTAAAGGATATAATGGAGAGAGAAATTTCAGTTCTTTCTGGAGGTGAATTGCAAAGAGTTGCTATTGCTGCAGCATATTTAAGAGAAGGAGATGTTTATTTGATTGATGAACCAAGTTCATATTTAGATGTTAGTGAAAGAATAAATATGGCTAAATTGATAAGGACTTTAACTGAAAAAAATAAGACTGTTATTGTTGTTGAACATGATTTAGCAATTTTAGATTATTTAAGTGATTATGTTTCTCTTCTATATGGTGTTCCTGGTGTTTATGGAATAGTTTCTCATCCTCAGGGTGTTAGAGTGGGTATTAATATTTATTTAAATGGATATATTAAAGATGAAAATATTAGGATTAGAGAGGAACCTATTAAATTTCATGAACGGCCCCCGTTAGATTCTCTTTTTGACTCAGGAAATATAATATTTTCTTATGACGATTTAAGCGTAGATCTTGGTGAATTTCATCTTGATATTGCTGGAAGTGAGATACATGCGGGCGAAATTATTGGAATTCTAGGGCCAAATGGAATTGGAAAATCAACATTTATAAATCTAATTGCAGAGAATGCCAAGATTGAATCTAAAGAGAAGTTTAATTTGGAAAATGATAATATTAAGGTTTCAATAAAACCTCAATATATTAAAATTGATGATATTGAAAAAGTAAAAGATCTAATAACAAATATAAAATTGTCGCCATATTTAAGCCAATCTTTCAAAAAAAGGTTAATTAATAATTTAAATCTTGAAAATATTAGAGAACGTTATATTTCGGAATTAAGTGGAGGAGAACTTCAACGTGTGGCTATTGCAAAATGTTTGAGTCAGGAAGCAGATTTATATTTACTAGATGAACCTTCAGCTTTTTTAGATGTAGAAATGCGTTTACAAGTGGCTCAATTAATTAGAAAATCAATTGAAGAACTAAAAAAATCTGCTTTTGTAGTAGAACATGATATAATAACTCAGGATTTTATTGCTGATTCTATCATTGTTTTTGATGGAATTCCAGGAATTAAAGGTAAAGCTAATCCTCCATTAAATTTGCGAGATGGATTCAATAAGTTCTTAAAAATAATGGATATCACATTTAGAAGAGATAATATTACAAAACGTCCAAGAGTAAATAAATTAGGTAGTACAAAAGACAAATATCAAAAATCTATTAATGAATATTATTATATTCCTAAATGAAATAGTAGAAATATTTTTAAAATTATCTATTTGATATTATTTTACTCTTTTATTTCCATTGCAAAGATTATATTAATTTCCTATTGTTATAGAATTCTAAATATTTAATCTTTAATAAATATATTTTAATATAATAAAGTACATATAAATTGGGGGCTTTCTAATCTATTACATATATATTAAAAATTTTTGCTTTTTAATCTTAGATTCCAATGGAAATTATGGTGTCTAATATATTTTATTGATAATATAAAATGAAAAATAATTTTAGAATTAATTATTAAAATCCTAATTATTCTTTTAATTTCCAGAAAACTAATGGCCTTCCTCGTCTACCATTATTTCTAGTAAATTTCTCTAGCATTTTTCTTTTCTGTAATTTTAATAAATTGTCATATATAGTAGTTCTTGGAATATTTAAGTGTTTAACAAGTTCTCTCCGTGTAGAAGGGCCATATTCTTTTAAAATTTTGATTAACCTATATTGTAATGGTGTTAGATTCTCTAAATTATTAAAAGTTTTATCCATAAATAATTTTTCCTCCATAATTTATTCCTCCAATTTTTTAATTTGAAATCGACAATTATTCGACATTTTAATTTACTAAACAAAAGTTATTTCTTAATTATAATATAAAAACAATTATTATTTAAAGATGCATATTGATGCATTATTATCATCAATATGCATAAATTATTTATAGAAAATAAATTATTAACTTTATAGAAAAAAATCATATATAATTAAGTTTAAATGCCAGATACTATAAGAACAACAGTCACACTCAGTAAAGCCAGTATGAAACAAGTTGAGGATTTAGTAGGTGTACTAGGTAATACTCCTGCTTCAGTTATTAGTAGAATCGTAGAATTCTTTTTTGATTATGGCAGGTTTGATGATATTTTAGAGAAATTAAAAGATAAAAAAAGAGAATTATATCCTCCAAAAGAATCTGTAATCTATGAAAAAATAATAAATTTTTTTAAATGGGGTAATAAAATACCTTTAGATGACTTTATTGAGTATCTAGAGGTTAACAAAAAATATGCATTAGAAAATTTTCATATATGGGCAGAAAAATTTAATTTAAAATTAATTGAAAATTTTGTAATAAAGGAATATTGAAATCTAAAGAATCAAAATCTAACCTCCCATACCACCTATTAAATTGAAAAAATCGTTTGTTAAACCTTGTGTCCAATTAAGAATTGAAACAACGATTCCAACTAATATGAAAAAGATGAATAAAGCAAAACCAATTAATAAGGCATATTCAACTAAATTTCCTCCAGAATAATCTTTAAAAAATCTTTTAAATTCTTTAATAAAAAATTTGAACTTCTTAATGAAAATCTAATCCACCATTCTTATGTAATTAATCTTAAAATTTAGTACAAAAATAGTAATTTAAACTAAACCAATAATTAAAAAAAATTAATTAGTAATTAATTCTAAAATTTCATCTAATTCCTCTTCAGAAGCTTGCTGTTTTGGAATTTGTAAATAAAATTTATTATCATTGCAGGTTCTTGGAATTATATGAAAATGAATGTGGAAAATATCTTGTCCTGCTGCTTTAAAATTGTTTTGTAGGATATTATAACCATCAAAATTAAGTTTTTTACGTAAAATATTTGCTATTTTCTTAACAACAACAATCAAATTTCCTAACTCATTATCTGGAATTTCTTCTAAGTTTGCATAATGTTTTTTTGGAACGATAATTGTATGTCCACGAGAAATTGGAAAAATATCTAAAAAAGCCATTGAAAACTCATCTTCATATATTATCTTGGAAGGAATTCTTTTTTTAATGATGCCACAAAAAATACACTCGGATTCAACCATTATTTTACACCAAAGACTATCAAAGTCTATATATTACTAATTTATATGATAAATTTACACTCCGTTTATACTTTTTAGATTTACTTTTTTTGTTTCCTAAAAATATAGAATAATTTTTAAAAATTAACATGAAATATGAAGAAATTAAAAGGTTTTTAAATAAATTATTTCCAAGTTATCTTACATTGAAACCTGAAAATTATGGAATCCATATTAATCATCAAATTAGAAATAAGAATATTAATAAGATTCTTTTATCATTGGATTTATCTTTTGAAACTTTATATTTTGCAATTCAAAAAAAAATTGATTTTATAATTTCTTTATCAGGATTATTTAAAAGAAGAATATCTAATATCAATGAAATCCTTTCAAAAAAGTTAAAGATTTTTTCAAAATTTCCAGTCTCAGTATTTATTTTAAATTCAGCTTTTTTAGTTTCAGAAGGAGGGGTATTAGATACATTACTAGATGTTTTACTTTTAAGATTGGAAAAACCACTGTTTTTAAAGAATTATAAAAAAAAATTAGTACCAATTGGTAAAATATGTTCACCTTTATTTTATCCAAATGAAAATAATTCATTAAATCTAGAAAAGTTATTAAAGAGAATAAAAAATAATCTTAATATTTCTAATGTTTTATATTTAGGAAGTTTAGATATGAAAATTAAAAAGATGTTAATTTTGGGAGATGGTCTTAATAATGAATTTATATTTAAAAGTTCAAATTTCAATTATGATTGTTGCATTTCAATGAATTTTAAAAATTTAAATAGAATATTAGCAGATGACTTAGGAATTAGTATCATTTTTATTCCAAGAATCTTATGTGAATATATTACTTTAAAAAAATTGAATAATATATTAAGTCTTGAATTTCCAAATACTGAATTTTACATTTTAGATTTAAAAAAATACTTTTATATTTATACTTAAAACTTTACTAGATCAAATAATTTTTAAAAAAGAAATTCATTAAAAAGATAATAAAATCTTTAAATAACATTTGTTAAATATATACAAAAAACTATAAGTGAATTTTATGGTATTATTAGAATACAAGGGTAAAAAGCCAGTTTTAAGTGAAAGATGTTATGTTTCTCCTAATGCAACTTTAATTGGAAATATAAAAGTAAATGATAATGCGATAATATGGCCCGGTTGTATTATTCGGGCCGAAAATTCTCAGATTAATATCGGAGAATATAGTACTATTTTTGATGGGGTAATTCTATTTACTAAATCGAATAAAAGTTCAATTAATATTGGTAGATATTGCATTATAGAATCTGGAGTTGCAATCTTCGGATGTTTTATGGAAGATTATGTCCAAGTACTTCAAGGTTCTATAATATATGAAGATACATCAATTGGAGAAGGATCAATAATTTTAAATAATAGTCTTGTCCCTCCAGGATTAATCATTCCAGCACGATCGGTTCTAAAAGGCTCACCTGTAGAACCTGTGAGAGAACAGTCAAGAAATGAAGTATTAAAGCAAAAAGAAAAAGCTGAAAATTATTCTAATTTATTTATAAAAATCATTTCACATTTACCTAATGCTCAAAGCTACTTATTAACATTGCCAGATTTCATAAAATTATTACTAAAAAAAGAAGAAGTTTAATAAAAATAAATTTAATATCTAATATTTAATTTATTTAGTAATTCTTTATATCGAGAACGAAGGGTGACTTCTGTAACTCCTATTACATTAGCAATTTCCTTTTGAGAAATGCGCTTATTCTTTTTTTTACAAACTAAATACAAAGCACCTGCACATAAACCTTTTGGGTCCTTTCCACTAGTAGAATATTTTGAAATAAAAGTTTTTAATAATTTGATTGCAGATTGCTCGATTTCTGTATCTAAACCAAGTTCAGTTATATATCTAGGCAATAAAGATATAGGATCAGTTGATGGAACCTTTAAATTTAATTCTCTAATAAGGGTTCTATAACATCTACGAATATTTTTGGCATTAACGGATGTTTGATCAAGAATTTCTTGTAAAGTTCTTGGAATTTTTCTCTCCCTACACGCAAAATATAAGCAAGCTGCAACCATACCATTAATTGAACGTCCTCTTAAAAGTTTCTTTTTAAAAGCTTCTATATACAATCTAATGGCCGTTTTTTTTACATGATCAGGAAGATTTAAATTGCTACCTATTCGTTTTAATTCAGTAGTAGCAATTAACATGTTTCTTTTATCCCAAGTCATTCGAGAATTCCATTTTGCAGCTCTTCTCAAATCTGGACTCTTAATATTATATTTATCGATTATTGTGCTCAATCCCATATCTGGTAATAAAATTGTAATTGGTGAACCTGTTCTTTCTCTTTTCTCTTTCTCTTGTTTTGTGAACGCTCTTTTCCCACTATGAGAAATATCTAAACCACGTTCACTAACAACTAATCCACATTGACTACAAACAATCTCCCCCTTCTCATGAATGGGGATTGTTTTACCCCCGCATTCTGGACATAAATTAATAAAACTATTACTTTCTATTTCTAATTCCATAACATAAACCTCCAAAAAATGATTTAAAATATTAAATTCCAATAAAATTTTTTTTTAACATTTACCCCGTATATATGCTCAAAAATCTAAACAAGAATGTTTACCCGTGTGACTGAAACCATGAAAATAATTTTTAAAATACAAATATTTTATAAATAACTTAATTATAAAAACCTTTCGATTAATATAGTTATTAATATTTTTTTTAGACAAACCTCTAAATGTTTAACACTTGATTTACTTTAATGAAAAATATGTTTATCTTTTAAAATTTTAAAGAAAATATGGTAAACACTTAAAACCAAATAATAAAATGACTAATATAGATAAAAATAAAAAGTATATCTCTTTATGCACGTTTTTTTTATTATAATTATTTAATAAGAAATAAAATATGATAATAAATTGAATTAAACCATAAAAAGAGCCCAATCCTATTAAAGGATTTATTAATTCAAATAAATTATTAATTTGATCAATGTTATAAGATAAAATCTTAATAAACACTTCTTTTATTAGGAATATTAAAATTCCTTGAAAATCTTGAAATATCCAAATTAGGAATAATGTTAGATAATTAAAGAGAATACCTAATCCTGAGAATATAAAAAAGATTCCTAACAATAATCTTAATTTAATTAACAATCTAATTGAAATAAATGTATTTTTAAAAGTAATGTTTTCATAAAATTGTCCTTTTTTAATGAATATAAAAGTCCTAAATCCTAAAACGAACAAGATAATTACAAGGATATATTTTAATATGACAAATATTAAAGGAATTATATTTATTAATTGATTTAAAAGACCCTCAAATGGATTGAAATAAAATATCATTAGACATACCTCTCTCTACATTTTATATAAATTATTGTTAAATTAGAGTATAAAAAATCAACTAAATTTGATTAACATGATAAATTAAGTTATAAAATTTAAATCTATAAGAAGAATAATGAAAAATTCATTAGAAGTTCCAAAATTCTTGAAATTTATGAAAGATTTTCACACTTGGCATTAATGTCTCTCATTGTAACATTAAAATCTTGCCACCATAATTGACCCTGCTGTGAAACTAATATAGGATCCATTTTCTGAGAGTTTAAACATAATAAGTCATCTTTATTTCTCTTTATTTTTTCCTTCCAAATTTCACTAAATATATTTTGTAAATTTATTTTTACCTTTTTTAACAATTGTTCATAAGAAAGAGAGATATCTGCATTTTTTTGAATTTTTTGTAATTGTTCAAATCTTACTCTTTCCTTGGCTTTTTTTAAATCAGCACAATTTATATTTACTGTAAATGGATTATTTTTGCCATATTTACAGTTTTTTTGAACTTCACATGCACTGCAATAACGTTCAAAACTTATGATATATTCCTCTAACCCTATTAAAGAATGCTCTAATATTTTAGTCATAACTATTCACATTTTCCTAATTTTAATTAAAATTGATTTTAAAATAATCTTCATATCTCATTGTTTTAAATTTTACTTTAGTAATAAAAAAGTAAATCTAAATTTTAAATTGATTTTATGAATCATGTGAATTTTTATTAATTTCATTCAAAAACAAAATTTGATAAAAATGAAACATATTTTTTTGACTGTTAATGCCTTTATAATGTGAATATTGGTATATTGATTATGTTATAACAATAAGATAGGATTAATGGAAATTAAGCGAGTAGGATAACCAAAAGATTTTTTAGTAATTTTTTATTAAGATAAATCAACTAAATTAGCTTTAAACAATTATATTTTTATTATTGAAAAAGTTTATAATTAAATAATTTGTATGGGAAGGTAATTCGGGAGAGTAAAGTTTTCTTTTCGAAACTTTACTCCAATGGCTTAGCCTGGTATAGCGCACGGCTGATAACCGTGAGGTCGGGGGTTCGAAGCCCCCCTTTCCCACCATTTCTCAATCTGTTTTTAATTGATTGTTTAGAAATAAATAAAAAAAAATATTTTAACTAAATCAATGTTAGTAATTGTTATCTCTGGGTCTCCTGGTACAGGAAAAACTGTCATATCAAAAATATTAAAAGATAAATTAAATTCAAAATTTAACACGAAATTAATTAATTTAAGTGAATTTGCCATCAAAAATAATTTAATCATTAACTATGATAAAGATAGAGATACTCATGTAATTGATGAATTAAAACTCAAGAAAAAATTAAAAAAGGTTCTTAAGAAACTAAAGAAAGAAAGAGAAAATAAAGTGATGATGACCATAATTGAAAGCCATTTTTCTGAATTAGTCCCTAAAAAATACATAAACTTTGCTTTTGTCCTAAGATGTGATCCAGAAATACTATATAAACGATTGGAAAGGCGAGGATATAAAAAGCAAAAAATATTAGAAAATGTACAATCTGAAATTTTAGGAACTTGCACTGCACAATTTCTCACGAAGAAAAGAAAATTTTCTCTTATTGAAATAGATACTTCACATTTAACTCCAGAAGAAGCGGCGGAAAAAATCTTAAAAATTATTGAAAATGGAAAAGGTTTAAAGATAAAAGATGAATTTGGCAGAATAGATTGGTTGGAAAAATTGAATCAAGAAGGAAAGTTAGAAAAGTTTTTTGATACAAGTTAAATTTTAAGAGGGCCGGTCTTGAATTTTGAAATAATAGATGTAGATGGATTGGGAAGAATTGGTAAATTTAAAGTTAGAAACAAGATTATACAAACTCCAAATTTATTTCCCGTAGTACATCCATATAATAATGTAATTTCTACTTCAGAATTAAAAGAAATGGGGGCAAAATGTATTTTTACTAATGCTTATATCTTATTTCAAAATAAAAATAAAAGGGAAGAGGTTCTAAAGAAAGGGATTCACGATTTCCTCACTTTTGATGGGCTAATTGCCACGGATAGTGGTGCATTTCAACAATACATGTATGATGATGGAAAGATAAAGATTTCTCCAGAAGAAATTGAAGAATTTCAAGAGAATATAAATTCAGATTTTCCAGTAATTTTAGATGTCCCAGTTCAATTAAGCGATAATTATGGTATGGCTAAAAATAAAATTCAAGAAACAATTAAGAGAGCAAGAGAAAACATTAAAAGAAGAAAAAAATTAGATTGTTGCTGGTTTGGTCCTATACATGGCGGACGATATCTAGATCTTTTGAATAAATGTGCTAAAGAAATAAACAATTTAGAATATGGAGTTCATGCAATTGGAGGCTTAGTTAAAGCATTTTTAGATTATCGCTTTGATTTAACAATTGAAATATTAATAAATGTTAAGCAAAATGTAAAACCTCAAAAACCAATTCATATGTTTGGTCTTGGGTTGCCACAATTTTTTTCACTTGCCATATTATGCGGGTGTGATTTAATGGATTCGGCTGCATACTTATTATATGCAAGAGATGGACGATATTTTGACTTATCAACGGGAACTAAAAAATTGGAAGAAATAGAAGAATTTCCTTGCCATTGCCCTGTATGCATAAACTATACTCCAAAAGAATTAAAAAATCTTGATAAAGAATCAAGAACAAAGTTATTAGCTAAACATAACCTTTATATTTCATTTTCAGAATTAAAAAGAATTAGGCAAGCAATAAAAGAGGGCAATCTATGGGAATTAGTTGAAACACGAATAAGGAACCACCCAAATTTGGTAAAGGCATATCATGTAATAAAAAAATATGTTTCTTTTTTTGAGAAATATGAAAAAAGCTACAAAGAGCATGGTCGATTGTTTACATCTCTAGATAGTTTTAATAGACCCCTTTTTTATAAATATGAGTCACGCTTAAAATCTAAATATCGATTTCCACCAAATGTTAAAAACTTAGTAGTAATTCCAGAAATTGATATAATTGGAATTAAATCTCCAATTTATCAAGAATGTTTTGATTATATTAACCTCTTAAATAATAATTTAAAAGAAAAGATTCATGTTGTTTTTTGTTCAAATTATTTTGGGATTATCCCATTAGAATTAATTGAAACCTTTCCTCTAGGACAGCACGAAAGATCTGAGACTTTTTTTACTTGTAATGAAGAAAGTCCTCCTTTTAAAAATTGTAAAATCTTTTTTGAAAAATGTGCTCGGCTCTATGAAAAATGTGCTCTATTAATTCCTCCAGAAATACGCAATCAATTTAATGAAATTATCCCTTTTCCTAAAACTCATATAATACATTCTTTAAAACAATTAATAAATCATTATACAACCATAAAGGTTAAATGTGTTTCTAAATTTGATGAGATCCTTAAATTTTTTAATGAAGTGTAAATAACCATGATATTGGATGAGATCATAGCTTATGGACATTCTAATATAAGTTGTACCCATAACACTACTATTGAAATTACTAAAGATGACTACCTCACGCCCACAGGAACATGTATTTTAGGAATAAAAGCTTCAAAGGCGTGTTCTAATTTAAGTCTAATTCTAAAAAAGGCAATATTAGCTGAAAAAAAAATAAAGGTCGTTATTGAAGTTGATAACTTCTCTGATTATTTTTATGGTTATGGAAATAAATCTTTAACTTTAAGTCATAAAAGAGATATGGTTTTTAGAAAAAGCAATTATATTTGCAATAGAACCGTGTTAATAAAATGTACAAAGGCAGCAAGAGATTTGGATAGAAATTTAATAGGCGCCCTTTCTAAGCACGATAAAAAATTAAAATTAAAATTAAAATTTATACTATGAAAAAATTTAAAATAACAATGGATTCTAATAAAATTAAATTTATTAAAGTTAAGAAATGTGATGGAAATAGATTTTTATCAAATTTAAAAAATATTTCTAAAGGAAAAAATATTTTAAATAAAAATTTTAAAACAATTTATGAAAAAGATTACATTTTATTTCCTCTTAATAACGACATTGAAGTATTAAACTTTGTTAGAAATGAATTCTTCAAGAAAATTTCTTTTGAAATAGTAGAAAGAGAAGGAGAAATTAAACCAAACCTTAATTATCAGAATATTGAGGATTATCTAAAAGAAAAAATCCCAAAAAACATTTTAGAATTAATCCCTCATTCTTACGATCTTATTGGAGATATTGCTATTATTGAATTCGATAGACTCGATAATATGCATGATATTTCTCAATTAGGCGATATTAAAAAAGAAATTTCTAAAGCCATGTTAAAAGTACATAAAAATATAAAAACCATTTATGAAAAAATTGGGCCTGTAAAAGGAGAATATCGTCTACGAGGATTAAAACATATCTTAGGCCCTAAAAAAACAGAAACCTTAATTTATGAAAATAAATGTGTTTTTAAATTGGATGTTAAAAAAACATTTTTTACTCCAAGATTGGTGTTTGAAAGAAAAAGAATTTCCAATTTACCATTTGAGAAAAATGAAATAATTGTAGATATGTTTTCTGGTGTTGGCCCATTTGCTATCCAAATTGCAAAAAATCAAGACGTAATTGTCCACGCCTTTGATATAAATCCATGGGCTATTTATTACTTAAATGAAAATATTCTATTAAATAAATTAAAGGGCAAAATTCTCGCATATAATATCGATATAAAATCACTATTAAAATATGACAATCCCATTCGCCAAAATCTTGAAAATAAAATTCATAGGATAATAATGAATTTACCTGAAAGAGCATTAGAATTTATTGATATTGCCAAAATACTAATTAAAAAATCAGGAGCTATTCTCCATATTTATCTCTTTAGTGAAAAACCAGATTCAATAGAAAAAGGAATTTTTAAATCAAAAAAGGTCTTAAATCAACATTATCTATCAATTGAGAAGATTCTCAATAAAAGAATTGTAAAACCTTACTCTCCTAAGATTGACTTAATAGTTCTTGATGTTAAAGTAAAAAACGAAAATATTTGAGCAGAAAGGCATTCCAAAAAGGAGAATAGCGGACCTGGCAGGATTCGAACCTGCGATCTTCGGATTAGAAGTCCGACGCCATATCCAGGCTTGGCTACAGGTCCCTCTCATTCATTTTTGTTTAAAAAATGTTTCATGTGCTTTAAATTTTTCTATAGAAGATGATTTGGATAAGTTTTTTTCATGATAAATAAAAATCTATGAAAAATAAATTTTAGCGTTATCTTAAGGGTTAATAAGAGTTTAATACCCTTCTTTTTTAATCTATGGCAAATAAATAAATATTAAAACAGAATTTTGATTTTTTTATGATAATGAACCTTGAATTAAGAACAAGAGTCTTTATTCATAGAAATATTCCTTATGCTTTTAATTGGAACATTTCACACCACAAAATGAAAGTAATGGAGTTAGGAGCTGAGCGTCAAGAATTAAGGAATTTAATAAAATTTCTAAAAATTGTTAGCAAGGGAAAAATCCCAAATAATACTTTTAATTCAAGAGATATCCCTCGTATTTCTCAATTTAAATTAAGGGGAATTAAACAAGCATATTTATCCACTTTAAGTAAAAAGTTGATTCGTTCTGGTAAGATCAAGTATTTAGATGAAAATTTTAGATTATCTCAATATGCAAGGAAAGTTCATGAAGTTTTTAAAGAAAAGCAAAAAAAACCTAAACACGAGCCCATTTTAAAAAACATTTTAATAAAAGACAAGAATTCAATAGCTATTGAAGTGCCTATTTGGAGTAAAATTAATAATAATTGGTTGACTGGGCATATAGATTTACTTCAGATTGAAGGCGAAACCATCAAGGTTGTGGATTATAAACCTGAAGGAAAATTTATTGTATCCTTACCTCAAGTGGCATCTTATGGCCTTTTAGTAAAGAGAATGTTTAATCTTAAAAATGTTTTGTGTGTCTCTTTTAATAAATTTGAAGCTTGGGAATTCAAACCTGAAATTCTCTTAAATGATGTTAAGGAATACTTAAATTCAATTAAATTTAAAGAAAGAATATGGGAAAAATATTTTGAATTAAAGGAATAAATACTTGCTATTTAAGAGTTTTCTTTTGAATATTTTCTCTTTGTTTTCGCTTTGATTCTCGAACATTTGGATACAATAGTAAAAAGCATAAAATTAGTGCTATTACTTCAATTAAAATTCCTATTGATGCAATAACAGTTCCATTATATCCAGAATAACGAAAAGATATTGCTATTAATAATCCTGAATTTGATAGGGCAAATATAATCAAAGCTTTAACTATTAATCCTGTATTTTTTTTAACATAATTAAGAATTGTATTTATCCAAGACATGGTTCTTTTTTTTTTAAATTAGTGAATTATA